>Ga0187819_10000032_pt1 | contig 61389 bp, 110 predicted proteins | sample NC_wetland_sal_i_15_FD_132411 | JGI IMG/M metagenome (GOLD analysis project Ga0187819, IMG submission 132411) | Wetland sediment microbial communities from Neuse River Estuary, North Carolina, USA - SO4_4 | ecosystem: Environmental > Aquatic > Freshwater > Wetlands > Sediment | place: USA... | reverse complement strand
GAAACCGGAGGAACCGATGCAACTGACGACTATCGAGAAGAACCGAAGCACCCCGGCGATGCGGGCCATGGCCCTCGCGCTCTTCCCGTCGATGCAGTGGCGGCACCACGGCATCGGCGTGCTTCAAGGTTACGTCATCGAAGACTGCGAACCGGAGGTGCGATTGCACGTGTGGGCACCCGAGCTGGTCAAGCCTGGCATGTCCGAGAGTGGGGACATCCACGACCACCGATTCGACCTTGTCTCGCATGTCTTGTGCGGCCAAGTCGCGCATGAGGAAATCTTCCCCGAAGAGTCAGACGACGGGAAATGGGCCATGCTGAAGCTCACCCACGCGCGAGCCGCGAAGGACACCGGCTACCACGGTCCGACAGAGCCGCTACCTGGCCGCTTCCACGCTCGACGCGCCTCCTACCTCATCGATGAGGGGCACACGTACCGATTCCCGGCGGGTCGATTCCACCGGTCACCCGTCCTTGCCGGCGTCGCGGTGTCATGTGTGGAGAAGCATCACCAGTCACCGTCGAGCGCACGAATCCTACACCCGATTGATCTCCCTCCGGTGATGGCCTTCGGCCACGAGATGGATTGGTCCGTGGTTGGCCCGGTTCTTGAAAAGGCGCGGAAAGCGCTAGCGTGAGACTCACCCATTTGCGCGCGGGACGATAGGAGACGAGGGCGATGAGTGACGAGCACTTCAACGGTATGAGCGATGCGCTGGAGGCCATACGCGACCCCGGAAGTCATCCGGTAGGCGCTCCCGGATCAGTTCGTCGGCAGCTCCAAGAGGTTGGCCAAGACTTGGAGCGAATGAAGCTGATGCTGGGCGCGCTCAAGGCGTGGTGCTCGCGCAACGGACACACCTACGCGGAGAGGCTTGCGATGCGCGGGCTAGGCGAGTTGGCTCGCGAATGCCAATCGTGCGGCTTTACCGGACACGTGTGCGACGAGTCGCTAATGAAGACCGAGGAGGCACGATCGGAGAGCCGCGGGTACATCCCGGGATGCGTCGCCCCATCGCATCCCGGGTACCGATCGTGCCCAGAGTGTGGAACGAGGTAATGACGATCGCGCCACCCGCGTGCGCGCGGGACGATTCAAGACAACGGAAACCGAAGGAGACAAGCCATGAGTGATTACGACGTCGTAGAAGCATGCGCCCGTGCGGCGCACGAAGTGAACCGGGCCTACTGTCTGGCGCTCGGAGACACCTCTCAGCCATCGTGGGAGGACGCCCCCGATTGGCAGAAGTCGAGCGCGCGCAACGGCGTCACCGGAGCCCTCGCCGGCAACACGCCGGAGCAGTCGCACGAGTCTTGGCTGGCCGAGAAGGCAGCGACCGGGTGGAAGTACGGCCCGGTCAAAGACCCCGAGAAGAAGGAGCACCCGTGCTTCGTCCCGTACGCTCAGCTCCCGGTAGCGCAGCAAGGCAAGGACCACCTGTTCACTTCGACCGTCCGCGAGATGGCCAAAGCGCTCAGTGCGAGGTGAGGAACGGTAGGGACGAACCCAGTACGCGCATGCGCGCCATGCACCACGAAAGGACGTACCAGCGATGAAAGGCAGGAGACTCCCCCTCGGCACCTTCCCCACGGAGCCAGGAGACTACATGGGGCCGATTACTGGCTACACCGGAGACGTCCCAGCTGTCTTCTTCCTTCCGCCGAACGCGCGCGACCCGGGCATACCACCTGGCGGCCGAGCGGTTCACCATGTCGTCTCCCCGCCGCACACGTTCCGCGAGTGCGCCGATGGGAGCCTGGAGATCAGAGCATCGCTCGGGTGCCCACACTGGCACGGGTACCTCGATGAAGGACACGAGTGGAGAGTGTAACCAACAACAGCGCACTCGCGTGCGCGCCAGTGACCACGGACCGAGCGGGCGAAGCTCGACCGGATGCGCGGCAATGGGTCAGTCGACTGGCAGGCCGTCGCCGATGCGTTCAAAGATGCGAGCCAGTAGTCACGACCCGCGCCACCGGCCCCGGACGGGTGGTTCCTCTTGACCTTCCTCGTGGAGACGTCGAGCGACCTCGGCGCGCCGGCGCAGCCGGCGCCGTGGGTGCCGCCCTACGCGACGTACGCCGCGGACGTGCCGGCGTTCGAGCCCGTCACGGTGGTCGCCACGGTGCTGGTCAAGTACGACGCGGCGCACGCCGAGTTTTTGGCCCGCTACGGCAGCGGCGCGGAGTACCAGGTCGACGGCCGCGCGAGGGTCACGCCGCTGGCGACGGTCGTGCAGGTCGGGCAGATGATGGCGGGGACGACGTTCCAGTGACGGTCGCCAACGACCTGCGCGAGCTGCCCGACGGCGCGCTCGCGAACCTGGAGCGCTCCCACCTGCGCCACCTCGAGTCCCCAAGGCTGCGCGGCGCCGTGGGCGCGGAGGTCGACAGCGTCACCGCAGAGCTGCGGCGCATCCGCGCGGAGATGACCCGGCGGAGGCTGCGGTGAGGGTCGGCGACCTGCGCAAGCTCTTGGCCGCCCCGGGCAGCAGTCGATCGCGAAGAACGGCGTGTCGTCCTCGTCGTGCGCGTGCTGGACCTCGGCGCCGGAGATGGTCCCGCAGTAGTCGCTGCCGTCGTCGTCCCACGCCCGGACGACGATCTCGAGGTCGTCGGTCACGCCCGGGACGATGACGACGAAGGAGAGGATGATGGGAAGTCACCTGATTGACGGGCAGTTCCAGAGCGACAAGTACCCGACGACGCCGCGCGGCTTCGTGCCGCTCAAGACCACCGACAGGGACGCCCAGCCGGTCCTGTGGGCGTACGCGCAGGTGCACCGCGCGCGCGACCAGGAGTTCTCCGCCGACCTCGAGACGGCGCTGCGGAATGCCGGGTTCGTGCCACCGGTCACCAAGAAGGTCGCGGATATGATAGCCAACCGCGAGGAGCCGCCGCTGCCGCTGTCGGTCATCCCGAACTACATGGGCATCAACCTGTGCTCGGTGGACTCGGTGTCGTGGACCGAGCGGGCCGACGGCCAGCTCGTCGACCTCACGATCCGCTTCACCCCCGCGGATGATCAGGGGCCGAACCCGAGTCGACCGGTCGCGCCGCGGAGAGAGGCGATGGATCAGGACGACACCCACGTCTGCGAGCAGTGCGGCCAGTCGGTGGCCGTCCGGGCCGACCGCTCCGGCATCGTGGCGCACCGCTGCCCGCACGGCATCGAGTGCATCCTCGAGCCGGGCGACCCACGCGTCGGCAAGTCGGACTGGGCGTGCAAGGAGTGTATGCCCGCTAGCATCTGCGTGGAGATGCCTGGTACTCAGCTGATCGTAAAGGAGAGCGACGTTCGGGCCTCGTCGCTGCGGTCGGCCGTCGACAGGCTGCTCGGGCAACTCGGCGACAAGCGGGTGTCCATCGCGATCACGGGCGGCGAGTGAGGAGCCTGGGCGGCCTGGACAAGTGCGCGCGCGCCTGCCTGCTCGCGATGGCGTTCGTGCAGAGCGAGGCCGGCCGCGCGGCCTCCGTCGCGGACGTGTGCGGCCTGACCGGCTACGAGACCGCCGAGGTCGACCGGGCCTTCGACCTGCTCGTCGGGCGGGGGCTGGCGCGCCGGCCGGCGCCGGCGGCGGCCGACACGAGGCACTGATGGCCGAGTCGGCGGACGCCAGCGAACCGACCTACGTGTCGACGGCCCACCTGACCGAGGGTCCGCCGGACCTCGTCAAGGTGGCGAGCCTGTCGCAGCTCGCCTGGGACCTCATCCAGAGCGGCGTCGACGCCGGGGTCCGCGGGCGCGACGACGAGGGGATCGCGCTCGTCCTGCGCGGTCTCAGGTACCACCTCAGGAAGCTCGAGATGATGAAAGCACTGGAGGAGTCCAGGGTGAGGTCGAGGCGGCGCCGTGGCTGACCAACTCTCGCTCGTCCCCGAGGCTCCGGCGCTCCCCGCCGACCTGCCGCCCGCGGTCGCGCGGATCCTGCGGGCCGCGCGGTCGGTCTCGTTCCGCGCGCGCGTCGCGCGCGGCTGCTGGGGCGTCGGCGTCGGCGACGGCAGGAAGTGGGTGCTGACGGGCGACTGCTGCTGCCCGCTCGGCGCGCTGCTCGTCGCGGAGGGCGCGGAGGCGCCGCCGCGGGGCAACCGCTACGGGACGGTGGCGGAGTTGCGGTCTCCCATCCGGGCGGCCGCGCGCCTGCTCGGCGTCGAGCAGGACGACGTGTGCCGGTTCGTCAACGGGTTTGACGGCAACGAGTCCGGGTCCGGGAGCGCGTGGCACGGGTACGGGCGGCGCGTCGCCGCGGAGCTGGGGGTCGGGTGATCTGGGCCCTGCAGGTCGCCCTGGTCGCCCTCGTGCTGGTCGCCTACCGGGTCGGCAAGCACCGCGGCTACTTCGCCGGCTACGAGGCCGCCAAGACCCGCCGGCTCGGCCCGTGTGCGCACAACGTGTGCGGCGTCGTCGGGTATCCGAAAGGCGACAGGTACGTGTGCCTCGACTGCGGCGACGCGCTCGACTGAGTCACTCGAACGTCTTGAGCGCCAGCGCGGCCAGCCGGTTCGGCCGCTGCACGCACTCGCCGCACACCGGCGCCAGCGCGAAGAGCAGCACGCGCGCGCGGTGCAGGCGCCTGGTGAGGACGCCGACGGCCGCGTTGCCCCCGTCGAGCACCGCGCCGCAGTGCGGGCAGCGCGCGGCCGGCCACGGGCTGCGGACGTGGACCGCCTCCCACCCGTCCGGCGTCGCCTCCGCGACGGCGGCGCGCGCGTCGGCCCGCATCGCGTCCACGTCGACGCCGGCGGCGCGCAGCTCCTCGTCGCCCGTCACGTGAACCGGACCGACAGCAGCAGGGTGGCGCCGCACTCCGGGCAGTCGACCTGCAGGTCGACCTCGCGGCGGACGGCGGACCGCTTGGCGCGCACCTCGGCGGGCAGCCTCCACCCGCACTCCGGGCAGCGCGCGGACTCGGTGTCGAGCGGCTTGGCCGGCGGACGGCGAAAGGGGATGACGACGGCCATCACTTGATCTCGATGGTGCCAGCGAACCCGCTCGGCGACTCGTCCACGCCGTGCGGTCTGGCGACGCCGTCTCCCTTGACGAGGACCAGGTTAGCATCGGCGTCCTCGAGCCCGCAGTCGCCGCGGGTCGTGTGGCGCGCGCAGTACCATGTGTACTGGCCGACGAAGTCGTACGGCGGCTCGACCATCGCTGAGCCGCCGCTTCCCTGCGCCTCGTTGATCTTCTTGAGGCGGTAGAAGTTGGCTGGCGCGTCGCTGCAGCCGACCTGCTGGCAGTGCGCGAGTTCCTGCTCGCTCGTCAGGTGGTGCCACTCCGCGCCGCTCGAACCCTCGTTGGCCGTGACCAGGTGCCAGGCGAGCCCGACGACGGCCGAGCCGAAGGTGGGCAGCAGCTGCTCCACCAGGATGTGGCCCTTGCGGTAGGCGGTGAGGCGCGCGCTGGGCGAGGATAGCAGCTCCGGCGCACCCTCGTAGACGTGGCCCGCGGCGTAGTGGACCAGGCCCGCGCTGCGGGCCCCCATCCGGCTGAACCCGCGCGCGAGCACCGGTTCGGACGTCGGGTGCTTGCGCACCTCGAAGTGCGCGCTCACGCGCCACTCGTCGCCCGACAGACCGCTCGTCTTGTACCGCGGCCGGACGAACGCGTGGAAGTGCGCGCCGGTCGACGCCTGGACCGTGATCCGGTCTACGTAGTCGTCGTCTGCGTGGCGGCGCAGCGGCATCTTCTCGGGCGGCGCGGAGAGGGTGCCCTTCAGCGTCTCGGCGATCTTGTCCACTCGTCGGTCGGTCATGCGACACCGTACTTGGATGGAGGTGGCTCTACGTAGGGCTCGACGCGCAGCGCGGCGCGGACGAAGTGCTTCGTGAAGAGCGGGCGCCACCGCTCCGGCACGTCCAGCTCGCCGGCCAGTTTGCGGGCGCGGTCCCGCGTCATCCGGGACCCAGTCGCGCGGGCGACGACGCCGGCGCGTCTGCCGGCGGCGCCGCCCTTCCGGATCGCGGCGCTGCGTGTGCATACGATCACGCGTCGCTCCTGGACATCTTGTTCAGGGTACGGGTGATGAGGCGCCGAGCGAACAGGCTGTCGAGTACCGACCTCTCCCCGCGCGCTTCGAGGCGCTGGCGCAGTCGTCGGGTCACGCGCTCGGCACTGGCGACGCGTGGCATCCGGTCACCGTGCCCGTTGTCGCGGCCGCGGGTCAGGCTCTTTCGGATCGCCTCCCACTCCGCGCACTCCTCTTTCCAGAGAGTGTGGAACGCTTCGAGCGTCTCCGGCTCGCCCCTCACGCGTCGCTCCACGCGTCCTGCCCCGCGTCGCGCACCTGCATCCGCCGCCCGCCCTTCGACCCGCCGTGCGCGTAGTCGTCGCCCGCCCACTGCAGGTCGACGACGGGCTCGGGCAGCGGCGCGTCCGCCGTCAAGAGGCGCGCCGCGACCGCGCTCGGGTCGACCCCCAGCCTCTTGGCGGCGAACTGTCGGATCTCGTACGCCGTCACGACGCCCACGCACCGGACGGTCAGCTGCGCCCCGGGCGCCATGCAGTACCACGTCTCCCTCACCTCGCTCATGCCTTCCACCCTCTCTCTAGCGCCATGTTCGCGACGCGCTGCGCCGACGCCTCGTGTCTCATCGTCGAGATCGCCTCGAGCGCGCTCCGGTACTTGCCGCGCTCCTCGAGCGCGCGGTGGATCCGGCCGACCGCCTTGGCGGCCTGCTCGTCGGCGGGGTCCACCCCGAGGTCCAGCAGGAGCGAGGGCCCGAGCTGCGGCAGCGGCTCGCCGTCCGCCCGGGCCTGGTCGACCTGGACGACGAACCGCGCGCCGACGCACGCCGCGACCGCCATCACGACGAACGCGGCTACGAGGCCGACGCCGACGCCGAGGACGAACATCACCGGCCGCCGTAGGTGCGGCGGCGGCTGCGGTCGCTGCGCCGCCCAGCCGGGCGCTCGCGGGCGAGCTGCCCCGCCACCTTCTTCGCGCTGCCGACGACGCGCTCGAACCCGCTCGCCATCCGCTCGGCGCGGTCGGCGATCCCCTCCACGAAGTCGGGGCTGGTGACCTTTTCCAGGATGCTGGCGGCGACGTCGACGCGCCGCTTGCCTAGCAGGCCGTACTTGTCGATGATCCGGACCGCGGCGACGGCGGCCTCGTTGCGCTCCTTCTCAGACGTGCCGTCGTGGAGGGCCTTCTGTATGAGGTCTTTCACCTTCTGCACTGCGTCCATGGTCCGTCACCCTTCCGTTAAGAACTTTCTCTCGTACTCGTCCCACGCTTGGTCGCCGAGTCGCTTGACCAGATCCCACTGCTTGCGGGTCAGGCAGGATAGGTTCGGTGTGAGTCTCAACGCGGGTGGCGCCGCACCACCTGCTGGATTGTACGAGCTGACTGTACCGCCGACTCGCACCTCGATCGGCGGGTTTTCGGACGATGCTATGAACGGATCTTCCGGGTCCTTCGCTTTGAGGACCACGAAGCGGTCGGTGTAATAGCGCGTCTCGTTGCGGACTTCGATCTGCGCCTCGTCGGTATCGTTCATGTCGATCTCCTCGGTGACCCGCAGCCCCTGCACTCGATCAACAGCTCTTTCGCGCACCCGTTAAATGCCTGACAGCTCTGGCACGTCCAGCCGGGCAGAACGACGCCGGTCGGCGACCTCCAGGCGCCCGGCTCCGCGCCGTGGGCGCCGACGTCGTCGTTGATGGACCCGCAGAGTGGGCACCACCGCACGAGCACAAGGTCGCACCACCGGATGACGACGACCTCGGGGTCGGGGTGCGGGCAGCCGGCGTCGCTCATGCCGCTTCGCTGAGGATAAACCCGTTCTTGTCGATCTCAGGTTTGCGACGGTCGACGTTGAGCCAGAGGTCCCACGTGCGCGGGAAGAGCCGCGAGATGAAGTAGCCGAGCGCGTACGCATACTGCCGGATCTCCCACATGGCCGCCGCGTCCGACCGCAGCGTCAGGAACGCGAGCCAGTTCCTGAGGTCCGTCTTCGCGCGCATCCGCGAGTAGCGGGACACCGGCGTGTCTACGCGCGCTACCTCCGGGGCGATTCCCATCCCGATCAGAGCCTCGTAGAGGCCGTAGATGGTCTGTTGCTCATGTACGAGTCGCTGCTGTACCCACGCCGCGATCTGCTCCTCTGGCCACGTCGGTTCGGTATAGTTCGGCGGCATCTTCAGTTCGCCGCCTCCACCCTGCTGCTTGTTTCGGTGCGACCTCGACGCCGCGATGATCCTGTCCACGCTCGGGACGTAGTGCAGGTTCGGCATCTGGATGTAGCGCGCGCTCATCTCGTTGTACGACTGCGTGCGGTGGCGCTGCCACTCGCGGAACACCATGATGGGCGCCTGCACCTCAACGAGCATCTCCACCATCTCGAACGGCGTGTCGTGCCGGTTCTCGTGAAGGAAGGTGAGTAGGCCCGCGTCTCCCTTCGGCGATCGCTCCCAATCGTGGCGTTTTGCGTCGGGCCACTTCTCTATGTCGGCCGGTCCAGACTTCGCGTCCGGGTGCGGGCAGGTACCGACGAGCCGGCTCGCTGCGGACGCCTCGAGCATATCGAAGCTCTCGTTGACGAACCCGCAGAGCTTGCAGCGGTAGTACGGGTACCACGAGCAGAAACCCTTGCCCGTGGACATCCGCGCGGCCTCGACGATGCCCTCGTCGCTGCCCATCCAGTCCACGAGCTTGATGTAGCCGTGGTCCAGTATCTTGATCGTAGTTCCCTTGTCCATGTCGCCTATTCCTTCGGTGTGGAGGTCCGCATCCGCTCGGCCTCGTCGGAGGCGCGCACGAGCAGCGCGGCGAGGTTGCGCGCGGCGACTGGGTCGAGCGTGCGCTGCACACCTTCACGATCGGACCGACCGGCGTCCGAATCGTTATTGAAGACTCGCAGATCGACGCCGCTGCGGCTGCACCACACGTCGGCCGCGTCGTGCGGGCTGTTGCTGCTGGGACCCCTCGCACCACCGATCCGCACGCTCATCTATTCCTCCATCATCGCGGCTGACACTCGGATCGGCTGGCCCACGACAGGTTTGTCGATGATCTTACGGCGGGCCATCCGGCTGATGTAGTCGTCGCGGGTCTGGCGCTTGAACCCCGTCACCTCACCGATGACGTCGCGCGGGACGGCGTTCGGCCACTCGGCGACGAGCACCTCGAAGATCGCCCGCTCGCCGCGCGGCAGCTTGTCCTTCCAGTGCTCGATGAGCGCGGCGCCCGTCGGCAGCGGCTCGAACGACGGCCCGATCGCCGCGACACCTTCCTCAGTGGCCCTCACCTTGCCGCCGGGCGGGGCGACGACGAACCCCCTGCGCGACAGGCGGGAGATGTAGTCGTCGCGGGTCTGCCGCTTGTACCCGGTCAGGATGGAGATCTGGTTGCGGTCGGCGCCGTCTTGGTACTGCGCGGCGGCGGTGAGGACCGCGCGCTCGCCCTTCGGCAGCTCACCGTTCGACTCGTCGGCGGGAGCTGTCGGTTTCGGGCGCGCGGCCGGCAGCGTCGGAACCGACCGGACGCTGGGCGCGACGCGTGAGACGTCTTGCATACTCCGCGTGGCGCGCCGGCTGTCCTCGAACGCGCGCAGGACGCGGCCGACGTCGAGCGACGCGTTGGACAGCTGCGCGCCGAGCAGGTCCATCTTCGAGGCGGCCATGGCGAGGTCGTCGACCTGCTTCTGCGTCAGGACAGGCTTCTCTACGACCCTCACCTCGGCGGGTGCCAGCTTCTGCGACTTGAGCTGCTTCTCCAGTTCGGCGATCCGCCGCTTCAGCTCGCGCGGGTCGTCGGCCTTCGCGCGCTCGATGGTCGCCGCGAGCTGCGCGCGCAGCGAGGCGAGGTCCACCTCGGCGGCGTGCTTCGGCGCGGCGGCGCGCGCGCCTGCCTTCGGCGTCGCCGACGAGTCGAACGTCTCGCGCAGGTTGATCTTCGTGCGCACGAGGGTCTTGAGCCAGCTCGGGCTCCACACCCATGCCTCGCCGTCCTCCAGTAGCTGGAGCGAGACGAGTACGTCGTCGCCGCCGCTCGCGTTGCATTCGATCCAGCGCTCGATGGCGTCGCGGTCGTGCGGCCCCGTCATCCGGTGCGCGACCAGTGTCTCTACCTGGGTGAGGACGTCCTTGTTCACCAGCGCCGGCCGCTGGCTGATGAGAGTCACGCCGAGGCCGCGCGCGCGGCCCTTGCGCACCAGGTCGTTGACGGCGCCGACCAGGCGCTCGCCGCCGTGGTCGATCCGCTGCGGCACGAACGTGTCGCACTCGTCGAGCATGACGTGCAGCGCGCTGCGGTTCTTGTGGTACAGGCGCTCGGTGAAGTCGACCATGAACCGGCGCTGCGCGGACTTCGACAGAAGACCCAGGTCGACGACGACGGGCTGGCGGTGTTCGATGACGAAGTCGGCGATGACGACGCCGCCGCCCTCCTCGAGCGGCACGTCGGCGTGCTCGCCGCCGAGGATGATGACGGAGAGGCCGGGTCCCTTGCCGTCGCGCGAGTGGCGCAGCCCCCATGTGACTCCTATTGGGTCCACGTAGACGGCGGGCTGCCCGGACTTGACGAGTTGCTCGAACAGCACGCTCGCCGTGTTGGTCTTGCCGGACCCGCGCTTGCCGAGCACGGCAAACGTCTGGGTCACCGCGTCGACCGGCAGCGTGACGTCGGGGCTGAGGCGGATCTTGCTCACGGCTTCTTCAGCTTCTTCAGCTTCTTCTCGATGAACTGGCGGACTCGCTCGTCCCTGTTGAGCATCGCGCCGACGGTGCCGGCGTAGAGGTACCGAACCGTCCCGTAGACGCGGACCTTGCCGACCTGGTCGAAGGGGACGACGATGGGTGTACTGCCGATTGTCCGGATCTCGTAGTCGACGGGCCGGACTTCTGCGCAGTACCAGATCTCGTTTTCGTCCACAATTTCGCGTCGAGCATGCGGGTACTTCTTGGCCACCGCCCGCAGGTCGGCGAGGGACGTCTCCGCGTCTGCGATCGCGTTCTTGATGTTGGGGTACATCAGTGCCCCTTGTGCCCGTCCTTGTGCCCCGGGCAGCAGTCGACGGAGAGGTCGTCCTTGCCGTTGAGCTGCAGGGTCGCGGCGAAGATCGCGCCGGCGCACCCGGGCGAGCAGGCGCTCTTGGTCACGTGCGGGCGGTTCTCGTTGGCCGTCGCGACGTGCAGCGTGAACCACCCGTCCTGGGGTGGCGCGTTCGCCCCCTTCAGCTGGAACTCGCGCGTCTTGCCGCACCCCGGGCCGTCGCAGCTCTTGATGACGTGGCGCACCGGTCACTCCTCGGGCTCTTCGGGCTCCTCCGGCTCCTCGCGCCGCCGTCGGCGACTCGCGCGGCCGCGACTGCCTCCGCCGAACGTGCCGTCGGCGATGCGGTCCTCCAGCTCCTCGAGCATGAGGTCCGCGTACCCCGTCGCGACGTCGACCATGTCGTTGGTCAGCTCCTCGACGTCGTCGATCTCGTCGGGGACGACGTAGCGCTGGGTCGCGTCGCGCGCGTACTCGTTCCAGATCTTCACCTTGTCGATCTTGTCGGCCATCTCCACGGTCTCCTTTTTGGGTCGAGACAGGTTGCCGGAAGCGGTATCGGTTGTCAACCGCCGTAATGCTGCGCCGTCCGCAGCGCCGCGCGCAGCTGCGCCCACGCGCGCTCGCAGCGCTCCTCGGCCGCGCCGCTCGCGTCCGCGTCGGCCGCCTGCGCCGCGTCGTCCGCCGCCACCAGCTCGACGGACGCGGCCAGGACGGGGACCAGGCGCGCGATCCGCGCCTCGAGCACGTTGCGGCCGACCCCCTCGACCTCTAGGAGTGAGCGGAGGTGATCCTCGGCGGTCACCCGATCCGCTCCACGCCGACGACCGCCGCGCCGGTCAGCTGCTGCGCGCGCGCCGCGCAGTCGCGGCACATGACGTTCTTCTGTCCGTCGGCCCACGTGACCCGGACCGTGGGGACGGCCCGGCAGGCGGCGCCCCCCTCGACGGGTGCCTGGCAGTGCGGCGCGCCCGGCGGCGCGACGACGACGGCGCGCGGCGACGCCGGGTCGGCGAGCTGGCGCTCGCGCTCCTCCTCCGCGCGCGTCAGTCCGACCGGGCCGGTCACTTGCCGGGCTCCGGCGCGTAGGCGGCGATGCCGGCATTCGCCTTCTTGTTGTGCCGGGCGCGGAAGACGGCGGGGTCGACCGACAGGACGCGCTCGAACTCGCGCTGCTCCGCCGCCTCGGCCGAGATGCGGCGCGACTCGCAGTAGGCGAGCAGCGTGACGCCGACGCCGCCCACCTCCTGCGCCGGCGTGCCGGCGGGCTTGCCGTAGACGTGCTCGGCGACGGCGAAGACGTCGCCCACTTCCACGCCCTCCACCTGCGCCAGCTCGATCGCCTCCTCGAGCAGGCGCAGCGCGCGCTCCTTGGGCGTGCTCGCCGACGCGCCGAACGTCTCGGTTACCCACTGCAGGACGGCGACCTGGCGCAGGTCGCGGTTGTCGCTCGTCGGTTCCCTGTTCATGTCCTCGTCTCCCTTCTGCCGTTGGCCGCGGATGCGCTCCTTCGCCTCGCTCAGCGCGAACCGCCACTTCTCCGGGAAGTTCTCCCCGCCGTCGCCGCGCGTCATCTCCTCCAGGATCCGGACGGCGCCCTCTATCGTCCTCGCCCGCTCGTCCTCGCGAGCCTTTCGCAGCTCGTCGGCGCGCACGTCGCGGACGTACTGCACGGCGTCGGCGCGCGCGTCGGTCAGCAGTACCGCCACTTCCGCGTTCAGCTTCGGGTCGACCGAGTCCCGCAGTCGGTAGGCGAGCTTCGGGTACTTGCTCCAGTCCGGCTCGAAGGTGACCTTGTAGTCGGCGTGGCTCTCGAAGAGAGCCCTGAACGCCTCCGGCTTGTAGACGACCAGCTCGCCGTCCATCCGGACGACCCAGTCGTCCTGCACGGCGATCTCCACGCCCTCCACGCCCTCGCGGGTCTTCCTCGGGATCTTGAGCCCGATGCGCCCGTTGGTGTCGGTCGTCTCGCGATCCCATGCGTCGACGTAGCAACCTTCCGGACTGCCATCTTTCAGCCCGACTGGCGCGCCGATTATCTCGCACAGTCCGCCGGGCGCGCCGATCATCTCGCACATCTCGCTCCACGTGTCCCAGCGGAGCTGGACCGCCTCGACGGGTTTTGGTTTCAGCCTGAACTTCATGGTCAACTCCTCATCCATCGTTGAGAAGGGCCTCGTTACGAGTAAGCCCGCACCCGGGGCACCGGACCTTGCCCTTGAGCCGCCCGTGCTTGTGGGGCGTGCAGATCGCGTCGCCGCCGGTCGAGGCGAACTCCAGGTCCTCGATGGAGTCGGCGGGGTCGAGGCCGTCGCCGTCCGTGTAGACGCCGCGGCGGCTGCGCACCACGGCCCCGCGCGCCGACGCCGTGCCGAGCAGCGCGTCGAGCGCCTCCAGGCGGCTGCCGCGGCTCACTGCAGGTCCCTCCGCCCCTGCTCGATCACCCTCATGAGGGCGTGCGCCGACTCGGCGTGCTCGGCCACCGCGCGCAGCATGCGCCCGACGATCGCCGCGTCCTCACCGTGCAGCTCGGCCGCCGTCGCCCGGCACTCGCCGGACACCCTCTCGAGCGCGTCGCGGATCTCGTCGACCGTCATCCCGCAGGCGGGCCGCGGGAACGGCGGCGAGCAGGTGCCGTCGCGCGTCACGCCGGTCAGGCCGCAGCGCGTGCAGCGGTCGAAGACCGCGCCGCGGTGGTCACCACCCTCGAGCGCGTGCTTCACGGCGGCTCCGGGTCGAGTTCGCGCCGGCCGGTCGGCGGCAGGGTGCGCAGGACCGCGAGCGCGGCGTCGGCCTGCCTCGACCGCGCGGCGACCACGCGCCACGCGGCCTGGTCGGCGTCGAGGTGGCACTTTTTGTATTTGGTCCCGCTGCCGCAATGGCAGGGTTCGTTGCGCCCGGGTGTGCGGAAGACGAAGTCGGCCACCTCCTCGTCGATGAGGTCGACGGCCGCCAGCATGGGGCACATCGTGGGCCACGGGGGGACGACTGCGACGAGCATCAGAGCAGCGACCCGCACAGGGCGACACCGAACGACCGGATCGCTTCCAACTCCACCTGCCGCACCGGCTGCCCCTCGGCGCGCGCCACGTACCCGATGGCGGCGTCGGCGGCGAGGTGCCACGCCTCACTGGGCCGCTTGTCCTCGCACTGCCCGGGGCGGTAGGCCGCCCACACGGCGCGCTGACCGCACATCAAGAGTTCCGGCGGGACGGCGCGCTCGCATCCGCGAGCGTGGCAGGTGTGCGGGCGCTCGGCGCGATCGGCGGGGAAGAGCGGGAGGGTCACTGCCAGCGCGCCCCTACTTGACTCCCTCGCGCTCGAGGGACCGTTCGAGCAGCACTCGGATCGCCTCGCTGAACCCGATCTCCGACCGCGTCTTCTTCTTGAACTGGACCTGGAAGGTGCGGATGCGCTCCTTCATGCGCGCGTCGAGGCGCACCTGCGTCTGCTCCATCATGCTCGCTGACGTTACTTCCCTGCTTGCGCAGCGTCAAGCGTTGTAATACAAGTGACTGCGCATGGAGACGACTGCGCTGCGCACGGGCACGACCGCACGAGTCGACTGGCCGTCCATACCGTCGGTCGCGGCGGTCGCCGGGGTCGGCGTGCTCGGCTACCTGATGATGGGCCTCTACGACAGAAAGAAGGGGAAGATGACGAAGCTCGAGAAGGCGTACGTGGCGCTCGTGATCGCGCTCGGCGAGAAGGTGGAGGACCTGGTCAAGCGCAACGCGCAGCTCGACGAGATCCTCGCCGACACCGACCGCAAGCTCGTCGACGCGCAGAAGCGCGTGGACCGGCTCGCGGCCGAGCTGCGGGAGGCCAGCGAGCGCGCGAACCGGGCCGAGGCGAGCCTCGCGGAGCTGCAGGCGAGCGCCTCCAGCAAGCGCAGGTCGCGGCCGTGACGGAGGCGCTGCGCGTCAGGCGCGGTGCGGGGTGGCGTTACCTGACGCTCTGCTGCCTCGCGTTCGCCGGCTGCGCGGCTTACGACCACAAGCAGTGCGCGGACTTCCCCAGCATCTTCGGCCCGTGTTCGTGGGCGCGCTCCCTATGGGAGGCGGCCAAGACGCTCGCGTTCTCCGCCGCCAGCACGGCCTTGCTGATGGTCGCCAGCTTGTGGGTGTGCGGGCTGATCAGCTTCAGGAGCAGGCGTTCGTGACCTCCTCGGCGGAGCAGCCGTGCTCCTTCTGCGGCAAGAGGGTGGGCGATCCGGTCTCGGACTACCGGCCGGAGTCGTTCGTCCGGTACGTGATCGAGGGTCCGACCGTCTTCATCTGCGACGAGTGCGTCTCGCTCTGCGTGGAGATCCTGGACGAGAAAGGGTTCGGCGACCGCGTCGGGGCGGGCGTGTGGGAAGACGTCGCCGACGAGTGGACGCCCCACATCGGCGCGGCGCACCAGGGGCACGGCAACGAGTCGCACGAGGAGTACGGCGTCGCGATGCGGATGGTCGGCAACCGGCGCAGCAAGGGGCAGCTCGTGGCCCTCGTGAACTGGCTGCTCGTCCTCGTCGCGCGCGGCGAGAGGCTACCGACGGGAGGTGCGAGGTGAGCGAAGCGACCAACGAGCGCGGTTGGCCGCGCGCCCACTTCATCCACACCAGCGGTCAGTCGGAGTGCGGTCTGGACCTGTACGTAAAGCTCGACAGGCCGCTCACCGAGGACGACGAGCAGGTCATAGCCGAGGCGATGCGCGAACTGTCGCGCGACCTGCTCGCGGAGTCGGCGCGCCTGCACCCGGACAACGTCCGGTGGAAGGAGGGCTGGCTGCGCGAGGCGCGCGCGATGTTCGCGGACGCCGGGCTCGCGGCCATCCACGTCCGAGAGATCGACAACGAGTACTGCGGACCGAAGTGCTGCCCGCACCGCGTCTGGCTGCGCGTCACGACGCGCCTCGGCGTCGTCAAGGTGGGCTGGCGCAAGAGCGTGATGGTCGTCGACTGGGCGGAGAGCGACGTCACCGAGACCGCCAAGGACCTCTTCGCGGGCGAGGACGTCACCAAGGGTGACCGGATGATCCACGCGTGGAGCTACGAGAAGGCGACCGAGTACCTCACCAAGATTGCCGCGCACAACCACGAACAATAAAAGGAGACCACGTTGCTACTCGCTCAGAAACTGCAGGCCGCCGGCCTGGACTTCCTATCCGCAAAGGCGCGCCACCGACCCAGCGGCCTCCGGATCGAGGAGGTAGTCTGCGACACGGAAGATCAAGTCGCGCGCGTCAAGGCGTGGGCCACGCGCGAGCGGGTGCCGCTCGTCGTCGCGCGCGTCGCGACGGAGGCGGAGCGCGAGATGCACCGCAAGATGCAGGAGTCGCTCTGATGGGAGAGTCGAAGGCTGGCGCTGTCCCCGGAAGCGGGGACTTCTCCATCGGCAGCAGGGTGTGGCCCGGCGTCTCGAAGCTGCTCGAGGAGCAGGGGGAGCTGATCCAGGTGCTCGGCAAGCTGATGGCGACCGGCGGCGACACCGACCACTGGTCGGGCGACCTGCGCAAGATGCTCGTCGAGGAGATGGGCGACGTCTGCGCCGCGCTCGCCTTCGTGCAGTGCGAGAACCTCTCGGTCGACGAGGTGCGCCTAGTCGCCGAGCGCGCCGAGAAGAAGCTGGCTCTCTTCAACCAGTGGCACGCCAACCCGACCAAGCCGACCAACCCGACCAAGCCGAAACCGTGCCCCCACTGCGACGGGCAGCACGACGCGGCCACCCACTATAGGCTGGCTCGCGGGGAGAGAGTGCCGTGAACCAGCCGCCCATGCTGCCGCCGCCGGCGACTCCCGACAGGCCGCACCCCGTCGACGTCGCGCTCGCGGCCCTCGGCGAGGTCGCCGCGGAGCTGATCGCGAGCGGCCGGCCGGGCCGGTTCGCGGAGCTGCAGCGCCTGGCGGCGGTCGCGCAGCAAGTGCAGCTCTTGCGCCCCGCCGAGTCACTGCGCGTGGAGGACGTGGGGCTCGATCCTGCCGTCGACGACGCGCTCAACGACGGGCCGGTGATGATGCGCAACCCGATCGCGATCCACCGCGGCCGGTGGAACGACGTCGTCGACATCAACACGCAGATGATGATGCTCGCGCAGAAGTTCCTCCAGCAGTACATGGACACCGAGAAGGCGAAGGCGAGCAAGCCCGACCCGGACGTCCGGCTCGGTGCGGTGGGCGAACTGGCCGAGCTGTTCATGCTGCGTCTGAAGCTGGCCGGTGCCAGTGAGGACGTCCCGCCCGAGATCAACACCCGCATCAACCACCTGCTCAAGCGAATCGGAGAACCGCCCCATGAACCAGTCCCACCCGCTGAACCAGATCCCGCTGTTCCTCCCCTCGATGTACGGCGACATCCGCCTGACGGCGCAGGGCCCGACGACGGAGGTCGAGTGGGAGAACCTGTCGCCGAGCGAGCGGCTGGCGATGACGGCGCTCGGTGAGAAGTTCTCCGTCGACACCGCGCCGTCGACCGGCAAGGTCGTCGTCCCCAAGCCCGTGCAGAAGGTCGAGGCGCTCGTCAGTAAGGCGATGAAGCGCGGGCGCAAGCTCCTGACCGCCGTCGTCTTCAAGAACGGCAAGGTCGAGGAGCTGCACCGCTCCGAGCACGGGGAAGTCGACGTCAAGTCCATAGAGAAGGTGGCGGACAAGCCGGTGGCGGCCGTCACGGTCGCCGCTCCGGCGCTGAGCTGCCCGGTGCCGGAGTTCGAGCGCGCGCAGGTCCGCGCGACGCGCGTCTTGCGCCAGTTCCTGTCGCCCGCGCAGCTCGCCGACTTCGAGAAGACGCAGCAGTTCCTCGTCGTCGGCGCCGACTCCGGGCACCGCTACGTGCTGACGAGCCGGCAGGCGCCCGCGGCCGTCCTCGACAAGATGGGGGGCCGGACGGTCTACGACTGCGACCGCGGCCACGCCGTCTGCGTCCACGACTGGACCGTGCCGGCGGCCGAGGAGCTGCTCGGGATCGCGATGTTCCTGCAGGTGCCGGGGCGCGAGCGGCACGTGGCCGTCCTGCCGTTCGAGGACCTGCTGGGTCGAGTCGCGCCTGGGATCGGGTGAAGTCGATGAAAAGAAAGAAGCCTACGGTTCGCGTCGTCAGGGTCGGGGGCGGCAAGAAGAAGAAGAGTCGAGCGAGTGTCCGAAGGAAGGGTCACCGGATGTCGGTGGGCCAGCGGTACGTGCGCGCCATGCAGTCGGTGTCGCTCACCTCGCCACAGGTCATCGACTTCGGTGACCCCACGATCCGCGAGGCGTACCGGATCTGGTGGCACCCGTACGACATGGGCGACGACTTCGACGTGCTGACGGGTCGCTACGGTTCCGTCTTGGACGGAGATCAGATCGAGCGTCGCAAGCTCGACCCGGCCTACTACCGCGGCATCGAGCGGGCGTTCGCGTCGATGCGGCTCACCAAGTCCGACGGCAAGCGTGCGCGGCGCGCCAAGCCGGAGAAGCGGCCGGCGCGATCTACCAAGCGGATGCCGGTCCGGGTCGTCATCCGGCTCACCTACCCGCTCACCTCTCCGCAGGAGAGGGTCGTCACCATCGACCGCAAGTACCCCGGCGCCATCTTCGGGCTCGCGCACGACTTCTACCGCGACCTCTACGCGCAGGACGAGGCGGACGGCGGCAGACCCGGACCGTCGAAGGGTGGGCCGCTACTCAACCGCGGCTTCGGCCCGCTCGTGTGGGGCCACGACCTCGGCGACCTCGCGTTCGAGAGTTGTCAGTACCGGGCGTACGACAAGGCGCGCGCGAAGCAGCTCGGAGCCGAGGGCGTGTTCACGTTCGGGATCGGGTCGTGAGCAGCGCGACGGACGAGACGGTGCTCCTGCGGGGATCGCAGGGGTCGCCCTGCGACCACGCCGAACCGTGCGTGTCGCGCGGGTCCGCCCGGTGGTGCCCGCGGTGCGGCGCGCTCTGGGACGCGGGGCAGTGGCACGCGCCCTACTCGCGCGCGCCAGAGTCCGCCGCGATCCGCGACCGCGACGAGATGGGGCGGACGCTCACGATCGCGCAGGCGCGGTGCACGGAGCTTCTCGAGGAGGTCCGCTCGCTGAAGGCGAAGTTGAACGGCTGGGTCGAGGCGAACGTCGAGGTCTGCGACCTCGACCTGGACGACCCGTCCAACGACGCGGCGGTCCAGGCACTGGATGGGTCGTGACACCCGACCGAGAGATCCGCAGGATCGCCCGCCACGTCGTCAAGTTCGCCGACGGGTCGTACCTCGGCTACTCGCTCAAGTACGAGTCGCGCGCTCCAGCGCGACGCGCACCGCTGGCTGACCTGGGCGAGCGCGAAGGCGATCGCCGACTGCGACGTCTTCGAGGGGCTCGGCGCACGCGCCGTGCGCCTCAAGTGCTCGGACCCGCTCCGTGGACGCCAGGTCGTCGAGCCTGCTTGCCACGACTGCCAGGTTCGCGAGGGGCAGCTCCACAAGCCCGGATGCGACATGGAGCGCTGCCCGTTCTGCGGCGGCCAGCGCATCTCGTGCGGGTGCGCGAACCAGCACTTCTACCCAGGCTACGCGTGCGACTTCAGTCAGCCGCAGAGTCGCTTCACCAAAGCCGACCGTACGCACGGGAGGAGCTGCAAGTTGCCTGACTGGACTTGCGCGACGTGCGCGGCCATCGAGCAGAAGGGCACGCACGGCCTGCCAGCGAGCGTGTACTTCCAGGGGCTCCGCGACGAGCAGCAGACCGAGTGGGACCGGCTGGTCGACGAGAAGGGGCGCGTCCCGTGGATCCTCTATCCGTCGATGTGCTGCAGGTGCGGGCAGATCTGGCCGGAGATGTTCATGGTGGACGACGCGGAGTGGGAGCGGTACGTCGCTCCGGCCCAGCAGGGCAGCGTGATCTGCCGGCCATGCTACGACTGGATCCGGCGCGTCACTGACGATGCGCGGGCCGGACGATGAATCCGAACGTAGGGCCGAGAGTACCGTGACCGACGACGAACGACGAGCGCTCGAGGCGGCCGCGGACCTCGCGGACCGCGCGGCCGAGACGCACCGGCCGACGTGCGGCGCCGGGAAGATCCTGCGCGCGACCGGCGAGGCGATCCGCGCGTCGCTCGCGGTCGGCTGGGGTCCGGCGCAGGTGGCGACGCCGGCGTATAGAGAAAATTGGGACACGCTGTTCGGAAAGAGGCAGACGGTCGGTCAGGCGTGACCGCCCGCGCAGGCTGCGAATTTGGCCAGCTTGCGGCAACCGTGCGATCCAGCGCATTGCTGGAAAGCGCGAGGTCGACGTCCGACCTCGCGAGAACGGAGTGATCTGCCATGAGCAAGAACATCACCCTCAACGTTGACCGACCCATCCCTTTCACCGTCACCGACCCCGACGCGCCCGTCCCGTACCGCGTCCGCGTAGCCACGCCCGGCCCGGAGCTGCGCGCCTTCGTGGTCCCGTCGATCCATGTACCCACGTTCGCCGCGCCGCCGCCGCCGGCCGCCGCGGAGTCCGGCCCGCGCCTCAAGGTCGCCTGACCGCGCCGGCGCGCTCCCGTCCCGGCAGTCCGGGGCGGGAGCCCGGTCGGTTTTTTGAATCGAACCGCCGCGCAGTACGTCGTATCCTCCGGAGGCGTCATGGAAGAGGCGACGGTCATTAGGGCGCTGGTCCGCGACAGGGTGGCGGACGTCCCGGGGATCAGCGGTTGGGCGGTACTGGTCCTGAGCGGCGAGGACCGCAGAAACCAGCTCGAGGCGCGCCACGAGCTGCGCAGCAACTGCGAGGCGCGGCTCGCAGAGCTTCGCGCGCACGCCGACGAGGACGAACTGGAGGGGCAGGTCCTGCGGTCGGTCCTGGACTACCTGAGCGGCGAAGAGGCCGCGGGGGTCTAGCCGTGGCGACGCTGTTCTCTGGGGCGCGCGTGTACGCGAAGGCGGCGATCCGCTACCGCGACGTCGACGTGATCCACAAGGGCGGCAAGGGCACGGTCGTCGGCGTGATCGACGGGACGCCGTACGTCAAGTGGGACTGGACCGGCGACACGTACCCCGCGCGCGCGCGGCAGCTCGGCAGGATCTGAGTGACGGACTTCGCGCTGCCGAACCTGGGCTTCCGGCTCGTCGGGCGCACCGAAGTCGCGCTGTCGAGGCCCGCGCTCGAGGCGGCCCGGTACCGCTGCGAGGGGTGCCGCCGCGAGGACGGGCTGCGCGTCGCCGAGGGCGCCGGCCAACTCGTCGTGCTCTGCGTGGCCTGCACGGACAGCGGCCGCGCGTTCAAGTCCGTGATCCGGGCGCGCGCTGCCGGTGGCGTGCGGGGAGGCGCGCAAGGTGCGCAGCTACCTGTCGCCGAACGAGCGGCTCACGATCCGGCTCGAGGCGCTCGGTTTCGCCGAGGTGGAGGTGCACCTGACCAAGGGGACGTGGCGCGCGGACGTCCGCCGTGGCGCGTACCGCTGGGAGGGCAGCGCCGTGGCCAAGGGGCACCCGACACTGCCCGACGGGTACCCGGTGACCTTCGGCAGTTGGGACAGAATGACCGACTGCGCGAGACGCGGCGTCACGATCGCCAGCGACGGAGTGGCGGGCCTGTTCCTCGTCTCGGCCGCGCCGAGGTCGGCCGGTGCGGGCGCAAGCGGACAGATCGAAGGAGGCGTGACGCGATGAGGATCTACGTGGCATCGAGTTGGAGGAATGAGGCGAGGCAGCAGGAGACCGTACGAGTGCTACGGGCGGAGGGGCACGAGGTGTACGACTTCCGCAATCCCGCCGAGGGCGACCGTGGGTTCGGCTGGCACCAGTGCGCGCCGGAAGGCACCGACCGCGCCGCCTTCCGCGACAGGATGCAGGACCCCGCGTTCTTCCGCGACGAGGTGCTCTCGCACCCCGTCGCCCGAGACGGCTTCACGAAAGACTGGAACGCCCTCACCGGAGCGGACGCCACCGTCATCGTGCTCCCGTGCGGTCGCAGCGCCCACCTCGAGCTAGGGGTCGCGCGGGGGATGCAGCAGACGACGATCGTCTACCTGGACGACCCCATGAGCGAGCCGGAGCTGATGTACCTGGCTTGCACGAAGATCTGCACGACGCTCGCCGAGGTCGTCGCTTCGCTCCGCGGGTCGCCGTGAAGGAGGACGAGCATCGCTCGCACGACCGCCCCTCCCCTCGCCCCGCCCTGATGCTCACCGACAAGCACCGGCCCGCGCCGCTTCTCGTGTGCACGTACAGCTTCGGCGAGACGGAGCTGCCGACCGTGCGGGCGGCCTACCACCTCGAGCAGGCGATGGACATCGCGCGCCAGGAGGCGGCCGCGACGTGCATGCCGGTCGTGCGGGTCTACAGCCTGGAGGGCACGGACCCGGTCACCGGGGCCGCCGTCTGCAAGCTGGTGTCGTCGGTGCGCCTGTGAAGAAGCCGTACGCGCCGCCGCGACTCCGGTACCTCGGGTTCGACTGCGCGCGGTGCCGGAAGTTCGTGGACACGACGGGTAGCGGCTGGGTGCAGGTCCGCTCGCACGGTCGGAGCTTCTGCTCGATGGAGTGCGCGAACCAGTGGGAGGGCGATCCGGAGAACACGTCGGAGGTCGCTGCCAGTCACCGCGCCGCGGACTGCCCGGCGTACGCGGAGTGCGCCGCGGGCGCGATGGTGCGCGACCTGCGTCCGGTGACGCCCCGGTATACGTCGTGCGACGCGCGATGTCCGTTGCGGCCCGAGTGGCCGCGCGGCTAGACTCTCGGTCCATGCCGACCTGCCACACCTACCTGCGCCACCACCCGCGCCTGCGCGGCGTCCGCGGTCTGACTCTTAGCCAGCTGCCCGGCGAGTCGCTGTCGCCCGCCCAGGTGCTGACCGCGTACGGGTTCAAGCAGGGGCAGTACGCCGGGTGCGCGCCCGTCAAGCTCGGGATCGGGTCGCTCGGGGGCGGCGTCGTGCAGCAGGACATCGACAACGCCGTCGCCCAGTGGGGGATGGCGGCGCCGAAGCTCACCGTCCGCACGGTGGACGGCGCGGTCAACGACCCGAGCGACCAGCAGAGCAACGTCGAGAACATGCTCGATATCCTGATCGTGTCCTTCACGTGGTGGTGGCTCACCGGCACGCCGGCCGACCTCACCGTCTGCTTCGGCCCGAACGCCGGCGGGATGGAGGCGGTGACGCGCGGCCTGCTCGGCGCCGGCGTCGAGGTCGCGAGCTGGTCGTGGGGCTCGGCGGCGAATAGCTGGGACCCCGCCGAGCGCGCTTCGCTGTCCAAGGCGTTCGCCGACGCGGCCGCCGCGAACGCCTGCTTCTGCGCCGCGAGCGGCGACAACTCCGTCGACGACGGCACGGGCGCGCCGAGCGCGGACTACCCGTGCTCCGACCCGAACGTCTGGGCGGTGGGCGGGACGTCGCTCTCCGTTAATTCGGACGGGTCGCGCGCGGGCGAGGTCGCGTGGGGCGACGGGCAGCCGGGCGACGAGGGCGGCGGCGGCGGGTTCGACCCGACCGTGGGCGTGCCGAGCTGGCAGGCGGGCGCGCTGCCGAAGGGCGCACCCGGGCGCGGCGTGCCCGACACGTCCGCCAACGCCGACCCGAACAGCGGGTGGCAGATCAGCGCGAACGGGTCGTGGACCGTCGTCGGCGGCACGAGCGCGGCGTCGCCGTTCACCGCCGCGCTCGTCGCGGTCGCCAAGGGGGTCGCGCGGGCGGCCGGCAAGGGCGTGACCACGCCGGCCGTCTACGCGGCCCCGTCGGCGTGCAACGACATCACGTCGGGCAGCAACGGCGACCCCGCCGCGGTGGGGTGGGACCCCGCGACCGGACTCGGCTCACCGCACGGTGACGGGTTCGTGCAGGCCGTCGCGGCGTGGGCGGCCGGCGCGCCGATTCCGCTGCCGCCGCCGATGCCGCCAGGTCAGCCGGGGGTCCCGGTGACCCTAGAGCAGGCCGTCTCCTGGGCTACTCAGGGGATCATGTCGGGAGACCCCCTCCAACCGCAGCCTGACGCGGTCGCGAACGCGACGGCCGGCTTGAAGGCCGGATGGCCAGCGTCATGAGGCGCCTCCTCGCCCTCGCGGTGGTCGCTGCCGGCCCCACGCTGCTCGTCGGCGCGTCCTGCAAGTCGGGCGGCGGGGCCCCCGCGAGCCCCCTCACCTTCGACCAGGTCAACGCGGAGCTGGTCGACGCCGGCTGCATCGAGCCGGGGTACGCCTCGTTCGTGGCCGCGGAGGTCGACAGCGGCAAGGACAAGCAGCTCGTCGGCGCGCTCGAGTGCATGGTCGAGGGCGGGACGATCGTCGGCTGCAACGTGCCGTGCGAGCGGGCCGGCTACGTGCGGCGCCCTACACCCTAGGGAAGGCAGAGATGATCAAGACCGGCCTCGAGTTCGCGCAGGGTACGACCGACGAGTGCAAGGAGTTGGTCGCGAGGCTCTTCCAGCCGGGCCAGATCCTGGGCGCGTACCGCGCGGCGCGCGCCCGACTCAAGACTGGCGACCTCGTCCTGTCCGTCTCCGAACAGGACCCGTCCGGTTTCCTGGCGGAGCCGCGAGCGGACTACGTCCGCCGCGCCCGCGGCGCGAGCGGTTCGTTGCCCACCCTGATGCGCGGCCTCGAGCGGACGGCGCACGGGGTCGTCAGCATCCCGTTCCAGGAAGACGCCATGTGGCTCGTCGTCGCGCGCGGGATGCAGGCCGTACCCGTCATGGTCGTGCTCTTCGCGTCCCCGTACGAGGAGGAGGCGCCCGACCCGGGCCAAGCCACCGTCTTGGGTTAGAGTCAGGGTCATGGGTAGTGAGTCAGAGGAGGACCCGGTCCTGGCGATCGCGCAGAGCGAGTCGGTCGAGACGCCCGACGTCGCCCCGGTGGGCCGGGAGACGGTCGCGCTCACCGTGGTCTGCGCGGGGATCGGGGGCAAGCTGGCTGGACCCCCAGGGGCCGCGGTCGGCGGGGCGATCGGCTGGGCTTTGGACGCGGTCCGGCGTAGACTGGTCGGGAGATAGCTGCCAGAGGTAGACCCATGTCGAACGCCAAGACAGGCATCTGGAGCGCCCTCGGCGCGCTCGCTGGCGGCGCCCTAGGCGCCCTCGCAGGCAAGACCGCCGTCGAGTACCGACCGCGCTCGCGCTACGCCTACGCCCCGGTGCCGGGTCGGCGGGGGCCGGGCGGCGCGGACGTCGAGGACGGGATGGTCGTCGGCGGCGCGGCGGGGGCTGTGTTCGGGGCGTTCCTCGCCGGCACGATCGCCGGCGAGGAGACGCCCCCGCCTACACCGCAACTGCAGAAATAAGGAGACACCATGCGCGCGCACACCCGGATCCTGTCGAACGTCGGGATCCTCTCGATCCTCGTCGCACCCGCCCTCACCGGCGCGGCGCTCTTCGTCTCCGCCGCCTCCGTCGTCAGCTGCACGCAGCCCGTCGTGCCGACCAGCGTGATCTCGGCCGCCGAGGTGGCGGCCCAGACGGCGACCGCGGTCGTCGCCGACGCGCAGGCGGCGTGGCCCATCGTCAAGGCCCTCTTGCCCCCGGCCGACCAGGCGGCCGCCGAGGACGCGTTCGACAAGGCCGTCTTCACGGCCAACCACGCGATCCTCGTCTTGAACGACGCGATCGCCGCCGCCATCGCCGCGAACAACCCGAGTCCCAACCTCGGCCAGCTGCTCGCGAGCCTGAGCGACGCGGTCGCGCAGGTCGTCGCCGTCGTCCAGGAGTTCCAGGGCAAGGCGCCGCAGTCCGTCGCCAAGACGCGCGTCGCGGCGAGCGGCGTCGACGCGGTCGCTGACATGCAGATGGGCGCCGCCAGGGTCCGGTCGATCGCGGGCAAGTAGGGCGTGTACGCCGTCTCGAATGACCCGATCGTCGTATACGAGACGTACCTCGACTCCGGCTCCGTCATCTCCAACTGGGCGCAGCCCGTCGTCTACCAGCGCCCGCCGCTGACGCTGGACCTCGTCCTGGCCGCGGACCCGCGCAGGTGGATGACCGGGAGGTTCCCGCCGCCGGTCGAGGTGCACGCGGCGTCACTGCCACTGCCGGAGGTGGACCCGCCCTGCGAGCGACCGAGGGCTCCGGTGCTACTGCTCGCCCGCCTGCGTGAGAGGCGCCCGCTGCGCGGCCGCTCCGGGCGGCCGCACTGACTCTCACGTCGTCGGCGCTACCGACGACGGCATCGCGATCGCCGCGCCGGCCGCGGCGGACGCCAGCGTACCGACGGCCGTGATGAGGCCGAACCAACCCTGGCGCGCTTCCTCAGGGCCCCCGATCGCGTTCGCGATCGCCGACGCCGGTAAGGTCGACAGCAGGCCGCCGAACGCTCCACCGAAGGCCGCCCCTATCCCGACGAGGCCCCGGGCGGTGCCGACGGACTTCGGAGGAGCCGCCGCGTCGCCGAGCGCGAATCCCACCACTTGCTGACCGCAGATCCGGATCGTCTCCATCGCTGTCTCCTTCAGGCTGTAGCCGGCGCCGCCGGCTTCGCCGCTGCGCGCGGGTGGTAATAAACGATCAGCACCCCGCCCACGACGACCGCGGCGACGCCCACCCAGACGAGCGCGCTCGGCAGCGCGCCCGGGAGCTTCTTCGCCGTGTCCTGCAGTCCCTTGGCGACGGCCTGCGCGGTGTCGCTCGCCATCGTCAGCACGCCCCCAGCGCCGTAGCCGACCAGCTCGAGGACCCCCTTGGCCGAGACGTACGCGCCCTCGATGCGCGCGATGACGTCCTGCTGCTCCTGGAACGTGGGCACCTCGGGCAGCTCGACGTCGAGCTTGTAGTCCCGGGCGATCTGCACGAGCTGGTCCTTGTACGGGCCGCCGACGCGCATCACGACGTCCTGGTGCCACTTGAGCATCGTGCCGGCCGCGGCGAGCACCTCGGCGGCGGACTTGCCCTTCCACGCGTTCCACTGCGGCAGGATGCCCGAGGGGTCGGTGGCGCTCGTGTACTGGCGCGAGAGCGAGAGCGCCGCGCAGTACGACTGGGTCGTCGGGTCGAGGCCCTGGATCTGCGCGGCGGTGAAGGTGCCGGCCGGGCACTGCTGGGCGGCGGGGATCCCCTCGAGCATCTGGTTGACGTACCGCCACTGCGCGAGGTGGCCGGCGACGAACGGCTCCCACTCCTGCCGGTAGGCGAGCAGGTCCCCGGGCCACGCGGACGGCGCCGCGTCGGCGAGCGCGAACCGCACGACCTCCCGGTGCACGGCGGGCCGGCCGCCGCGCGACACCGACTCGCCGAAGAAGACGCCGGGCGTCACGGCAGCACCGACCGGACCACGACGGCCAGCAAGAGGACGGCGAGCGCCGCGACCAGCAGCAGCAGCTGCCGGGGCGGCTCCCCGTCCGGGGGCACCGGGCTCGGCGCGCGGCGGAAGAGGGCGGACATCACCGCCGCCCCCGCCGGCCGCGCACGTGTGTCGCGATTTCTTCTATCACCCAGCCGGTGGCCGCGCCGACGACGCTCGTCGCGAGCGCGACGGCCCACGGCGAGTGGGCGGCGACGGGGACGACGACCGCCTCGGCCTGGCCGAAGCCGACAGCGGGCGCGCCGCGCAGGTAGGGTTGTTCCAGTATCACTTCTTGCCCCGCATGGAGGATACCGTGGCGACCGTGCCGACGGCCAGGCTGACCGCGGTCAGGACGGTCACGGCCTTGGTCACGTTGTCCGCGGTGGTCGGCGGCGTGACGGCGGCGGCCGCCGGGGCGGAGGCGGCCGGGAGGTAGATCGCCGTCGTTCTCCAGCAACCCTGCACGAGGTTGCCCGACGCGTCGCGCCCCCAGACGCGCGGCTCGACTCGCAGCAGCGTGACGACCCCCGGCAGCGGGTAGCTCTCGGTCGAGCCGAGTGGCACGGATTGGTCCGCGTTGACCGCGCTGGCACGTGCCGCGAGGTCGGCCGGCACGGGGCCGTCCGCGTCGACCCACGGGCGCCAGCCGTCCGGCGTGGGAGCCTGCGTACACTGCGCCGCGAGCGGGGCGCCGGCGCCGAACTGCATCGTGCCGCTGAGTCTATTCGTGCCCACTTGACACGTCCAGGCACAGTGGCTCAGTATGCCGGTGGTCATCCTCACGGCACACCGATGGCACACCAAGGGGTTAAGGCGAAGACGAAGGCGGTGACCGTGAAGCTGACGCCCGACCAGTACAAGCTCGTCGAGCGGCGGGCCCTCGACCGCGACCTGCCGCTCGGCGTGTGGATCCGGCAGATCATCACCCACGCGGCCACGCGCGAGCCAGACATGGACGGCTACCTGCGCATTCGCGAGCCCGACGGAGTGACCACGTGAACGCCCTCGACACCGCCCTCATCGCAGTCACGGCCGCGCTCGGGGCCCACGCGCTCTGGCGCAGCCACCGGACCGCTCAACAGCGGGCGAGGCTCGCCGCCATCGTCCCGGCGCAGGGCCCGGCGACGCCCGCGCAGCGCAAGATGATGGGGTTCGACATCCCCGGCGACGAGAAGGTGAGCGTCACGGCGCGCGAGTGGATGGCGATGCGCCTGGCGCTATGGCGTAGCAAGGTCGCCTGGGACATCGTCGCCCGGAGCGCCGCGGAGATCGTCGCCGGCGCCGAGCACGCGGACGGTTGCCCGGGCAAGGCGTCCGAGTCGGAGCCGTGCCTGCGCGAGTGCCCCGACCGCGAGGTGCGCCTGTCGGCGCTGGTCATCCTCGGCGCCGCGAAGCAGTCGACGCCGGACTTCCACCGCCCGCCCGACGCGCCGTACTTCGCGCCGAGTCGAGAACACTTCAGCGAGGTCGTCGCCGAGCTGAACGCGCAGAGGGCCGAACTCGAGATGCTCCGCGGGCCGAAGAGACTGTCCCCGGAAGACTTCGAGAAGATGAAGGGTGCCAACCAATTGGCCAACCGAATGAAGGAGGCATCGTGAGATTCCGACCGATCAAGAACTGGGTGATCGCGCGCGTCGCGATCACCAAGATGACGGGCACCATCGTGTCGCCCAACGCGACCAGCAAGACGACGCGGTTCTACCTGCTCGAGTCCATCAGCCCCGAGGCGGAGAAAGCCGGCTTCAAGGTCGGCGAACTCTGGATGGCCAGGCAGGTCTACGACATCTTCCTGCACGGCGGCGCCTTCCACCGCGTGACCTTCTCGATCGACGAGGCGATCTGCATCGCGGAGGACGCGAAGCTCAGCGACTTCGTCGACGTCCACGGCAAGCCTCTCGACGAAGTGCTCGCCCGCGAGGCCGCGTGAGCTACGCCCGCACGCTCAGGCGCTCAGGCTGCGCGTGCGCCGAGCCGGGATCCGCCCGGTTGATGGCCGAGCGCGCGGTCCTCGTCGCCGAGCCGCGCGCCCTGCGCGAGTCGAACGCGCGCGCCCACCGCGGGGCTGATAGCGAACCCGTCGTGCTCGGCGCGAGCGACGGGTCGAAGTGCCGGCCTTTCCTCAAGGTCGAGAAGGACCCGACGAAGTTCGCGGCGTGCAACGCGCTCGCCGACGAGATCGGGCCGCTCAATACGCCGAAGAAGGCGTTCCGGCTCATCGAGGAGGCCATCGGCGACGAGCAGTACGAGGTCTTCGGCCTGGTCACGCTCGACCTGCACCTGCGCATGAAGTCGGTCGCCGAGACCGGCCGCGGCGAGCACGCCGCCGTCATGGCGCCGATGGTGCCGACGCTGCAGGCGGCGATCATCGACGGCGCGCATTCGGTGATCATCATGCACGTGCACCCCTCGGGGATTGAGGCGGAGCCGAGCGACGCGGACAAGGACACGACCAAAGCCTTCGTCAAGGCGTTCGAGATCCTCAACGTCAACTTCATCGACCATATTATCGTTGGGGGGAGTCAGAATAAGAGGTCGTACTTCAGTTTTGCGGAGGCTGGGCTAATTTGAAACTCGAACTCGTTTGTGTCCGATGTGGCGCGTCGTTTCAACGGGAACGGCGCGCCGAGAATTTCAGGATCAAGCGAGGCAGCTCCGGACCCTACTGCAACTCGTACTGTTCAAAACGAATGTTCGACGATCCGAGCTTGTACGTAGAACCGGCACCCGTTCCTGGTGCCAGATGGATGCGACTGACACAAGGGAAGTTCGCGCTCGTCGATGAAGATCTGTTCGGTACGCTGAACCAGCGTACGTGGTACTGGAGAGCGGATGGGACGAGCACCGGTCACGCTGCCAGTGGCGGTAAGGAACGGTTCATTCTCCTACACCACGCCGTGCTTGACGTGCCCCCATCTTCTACACATATCGACCATAGGAACAACGACGGCCTCGATTGTCGACGCGACAACATGCGCGTAGCGACCAAGTCGCAGAACGGTGCGAACAGAGACAAGTTCGCCGGGAGCGACGGGCGTACCTTCACTTCTCGCTACAAGGGAGTCGTCGATCGATCTCGTCATCTTTCTCCTGGCGCTGCGCCGTGGCTTGCGCGCATTCGAGTCAATGGCCATCTAGTCTTTCTCGGTCGCTTCGCGACTGAGCACGAGGCCGCCGTCGCTTACGACGTCGCCGCTATCCGACACTTCGGCGAGTTCGCCAGGACCAACTTCCCCATCGAGGCCAGAGCGTCATGACAACTGCTGCCCCCGCCGTCCAGACCGTCCAGCTCCCCGTGTCCGGACCCATCATGGTCACGCGCATGATCAGCGACCGGCTCTTCCCCGACTCCGCGCAGCGGGTCGTCGGCTGCCCGCACTGCAAGCAGAACATCTCCGTCCCGCTGCCCGCGGACAAGGACCCCGAGCCGGTCACCTGGATCGTCAGCCAGGCGCACCCGCTCATGCCGGACATGAAGGTCATCCGGATGTTCATCATCGACACCGGCGTCGAGGTCTACTCGGTGTCGAACGACGGCAAGTCGGGCGCGCGCAACCTCGTGCCGATGAAGTCGGTGCGCCTGACCGAGGAGGCGATGCCGCTCGACGTCTTCGCCGACGAGCTGGAGCAGGCCGAGGACGACAACTTCCCGGGCGCCGGCGACGACCCCGAGCCGGGCGACCCGGACCCGGGCGACCCCGAGCCGCAGCCGGGCAGGCCGCTGCCGGCCCTCCCCGCGCAGAACGGCGGCGGCGCGCCGTGAGCGGCGACGACATCCACCACAACGGCCAGCGACTCGTGAGGCGACCACGGATGACGGCGAGGAGGAGAGGTGGCAGCGGTGGCGGCAGCGGCGCCGGCGACGTCGGCACGCCCGCGCAGCAGGACGAGGCCGACGTCACCGCGGAGTTCGGCGCCGAGGAGGACGCGGGCGGCGAACTTGTGGCCAGCGAGGAGAAGGTGCGCGAGCTGGGCGCGGTCAACTCCGAGGCCGTCATCGAGAACCGGCGCATCGAGGAGATGGTCGACAAGAAGCGCGGCGGCACCAAGGACGTGCAGCTCAACATCGACGACCCTCTCTTGCAGTACGAGACGCTCATCAAGGTGTGGCCCGCCTCGACGCTCAACGTCTACGTGCGCCGGCTCGCCGGAGCCCCCAGGCAGGACACGATCACGACCCACCCGCGCACCGGCGCGGAACTCTACGAGGCGATCAAGTCCATCCACGGCGAGTACGAGGAGGCCGACTACGCGCTCAAGTACTGGGACACGCACGGCAAGAAGATCCGCTGCAACGGGCGGATCTCGATGCCGGACACGCGCCCGCCGAAACCTGCCATCGGAGCCCCCATGCAGCCCACCTACCCGTACGGATCGCCCGGCTACGCGCCGACTCCCGCCCCGGCGGCGCAGGCGGCGCCCGTAGTCGCCGCGCCCGGCGTGGCGGACCCGATGCAGATGTTCTCGATGTTCCTGAAGATGCAGGAGATGCTGCGCCAGCAGCAGCCGCAGCAAGCTGCGGGCGCGCCGCAGCAGCCGCAGGCCCCGCAGCCGACGATGCCGCCGATGCCCGCGCAGAACGACCCGGCGGCGATGATGAAGTGGATGCAGGACTGCTTCCAGATGTTCCAGCAGATGCAGGCGTCGGTGCAGCAGGCGCAGGCCCCGCAGCCCGCCGCGCAGCCGCAGCCGGCGCCCGCGGCGGCGATGCCGACCGACCCGATGGCGTGGTTCCATACGTTCCAGCAGATGCAGCAGATGATGCAGCCGCAGGCTCCGGCCGCCCCGGCTCGCCGCGGCGAACACCACCCGCAGAACCAGGCGCCGATGCACCCGGCGATGAACCCCGTGCTGGCCATGATGGGCATGCCGCCGGTGCAGCCGCCGCCCGGGATGATGTGGGTGCCCGGGTTCGGGTTCGTGTCGGTCGACGCGCTCACGCACGCGGTGGCGGGCGGCCGGCCCGGCGGTGGGGGCGGCGGCCCGAGCGGCGCGCCCGCCATGGCCGGTCCGTACCGCGGCCCGTACCGACCGCCCTACGACCCGGGCCACGCCCCGCCTCCCGGCTACGCCGGCGGGCCCTACCCGCAGCAACCGCCGCCGCCTCCCAAGACCGCCGCCGAGCAGTTCCGCGATTCGATCAGCGTGCTCAAGACGGCGGCCGAGATGGTGAGCGAGGTCCAGTCCCTCTTCCCCGGGCAGGAGGCGCCCGCGGCGCCCGCCGAGCGCGAGAAGGAGGAGGAGCCGAGCCCCGTCCGGATCATGGAGGTCGGCGAGTACAAGCTCGCCCTCGACCGGGAGCGCGGCAACACGCGCGGCTGGGAGACGCTCTGGGCGAACATGCCGAACCTGCTCAAGTGGGCCGGCGAGCAGCGCGAGGCGATCCAGAAGGCGCAGGCGGAGAAGAAGCAAGAGAAGCCGCAGCTGCCGCCAGGGTACGTCGAGGTGACGCCCGGCTACGTGCCGCCGCCCGGGTACGTGCCCGTGCCGGTCGACCAGATCCCACCACAGTTCCAGCCGCCGGCGCAGCACGCGCTGCCGCAGCCGCCCGAGCAGATGCCACCCCCGATCACGCCGCAACCGCAGGCGCAGCCCGACCCGCGGCGGACGTGGGGGCCGCCCACGTACCCAGGATCCGGAGGACAGTTATGAAGGCCAACGTCAACGTCGAGTTCGCGAGCGAGGAGATCGAGGGCTTCGTCAAGCGAGCGCTGACCAACGGGATCCTCGACGCGCTCGGTGGGATGGAGCCGCAGCACGTGCAGATGATGCTGGGCGGGATCCAGACCGGCATCGGGATGGTGCTCAGCCAAGCGCAGGCGGCCATGCACGGCAGGCCGCCGCAGCCGGTGCGCGGTTCGGGCGGTCCGTTCGGGCCGCCGAACCCGTTCGGGTCGCCCTTCGGGCCGCCGCAGCCGTACGCCGCGACGGGTGCACCGCCGGGCCCGTACGCGCCGCCGCAGTCGGACAACGTCCGGCCGATCCAGCGCGAGTCGGCGGTGACGGAGCGCTGCTTCCGCATCGAGGCGACGAGGCACCTCGAAGAGGGCTGGGGGTGCTGCGGCTGCTCGACGTACAACGGCGTGCAGCGCACGCACTGCCGGCACTGCGGCCACCCTCGGTGCGGCGCCGTCATCACGCCCGCGCCTGCCGCAGGGCCCGCGCCGCAGGTACCCGCCCAGGCGGTCGAGACGCCGGAGGGGATGACCCACGTCGACGGCGTCGGGTTCGTGCCGACCGAGGCGATCGTCCGCGCGCTGCAGGAAGCCGCTCTGGGGGGATCGCCCGCCAAGACGGAGCCACCTCGGGAACCCACATGAACTACAGGATCCTCGCCCACCTCGTCATCGACGCGAGAAACGACCAGGAGGCGCAGGCCGCCGCCAAGAAGGTGGAGGGGCTGCTCAAGACCGCCATGTTCCGGATGGCCGTCTCGGGCGAGGGGATCCAGCTCGCGGGCGGCGACGGGCGGCCGGTCGTCTACCAGCCGAAGCGCGAAGTGGCGTAGACGAGGCGCCCGAACGCGCGTAGGATTCGTCTTGACAAGATGAGAACCTACGTAGTGCAGCCCGGCGACAGCCCGGCGAGCATCGCGGCGCGGCCAAATATGGCCGGCTGCCCCAAGTGCTCAGTCGACTTGGTCGCCGCCAATCCCCACAAGCCGATCGTCACCATGCCGAACGGCTTTCGCACGTTCAGGACCTTGCGCGCCGGCGAGACGATCAACCTGCCCGACAAGTGGTTCGACGGAAGCCTCGACGGCCGCCCGCCGGCGTACTTCGCGGCGCTCGCGTACGCCGACGGCGTCACACCGTCGACGCTCGGGGACCACGCCGCCGGGATCCTCGGCAACTTCGCCGCGCTCGACGCCGCGACGGCGAAGGTCGGCGCGATGGCTTCGATGGACAACCAGTCGTTCTCCAACGCCGTCGGCGACGCCGGCAGCGCCATCGACGGGGCGATCACCGAGGCGTACAGCAGCAGTAACCCCGCCGCCTCGCAGCCCGCGCAGGCGACCCAGCAGGGCACGCAGTGGGCGTGGAACCGCAACGCCGACCTCGCCGCGGCCATCGCGTCCGGCGACGCGGCGACGCAGACGCAGGCGCGCCTCGACATCCAGAACGCGCTCGCCACCGCGCTCGGCAACGCCAAGCAGGCCCTCTACGCGCTCTACCAGCCCGTCACTGGGCCGGGTGGGACGAGCGGGTTCTCGGCGAGCCTCGTCAGCGCCGCGCAGACGGTGGCGTCCGCCATCGCCGCCGACTCGAACTACTGCGCGTCGGTCGCGCAGCCGGGGACCACGGTCAACACCGCGGTCCACAACTTCAAGGCAGCGTGGAACGCGTCGCAGACGCCCGCCGTACCGATCAACACCGGAAACTACGAGGCGGCGACCGCGACGGCCATCCAGCAGATCTTCGGCTCCGCCCCGGTCCCGTGCGCGGGCGGCGCGCCCGCAAGCGCGCCCGCGGCGCCGGCGGCGCGCCCGCACGCCGCGCTGCCCGTCGCGGCGACTGCGGCAGCGAAGCCAGGGCTGTCGACTGGCGCGGTCGTCGGCATCGGCCTGCTCGCCGCCGGGGCGGTCGGGGGGATCGCGTACGTCGCGACGCGCCGACAACGCGCACAGTATCGCAACGCGCGACCGTGAGCACGACAGCGCAAACGATCGTATGCTCGGTGGGATGATCACCGAGAAGCCCGTCACCGGCGTGAAAGTCGACGAGCGCCCGCACCCGCCGGGCAAGAAGGGCGCGATGCTGTCCTTGCAGGAGGTCGCCGACCGCGCGTGGAAGGGGCGGATGAGCAAGCGCCTGCGCGAGTGGGTGACCCAGCAGCTTGACAAGTGCGGCGTCTCGCGCGGCAGCCGGCGCGAGAAGGCGCAGTGCCTGCTCGACGCGTACCGCAAGAAGGTGCCGTACATCGCCGACCCCGTGATGGGCGAGTTCATGGCGAAGCCCGAGCAGACGCTCTGCCTCGACGAGGGCGGGCTGTGCATCGTCGGTGGCGACTGCGACGACGCGTCACTCACGCTCGCGGCCTGCATGATGTGCATCGGCATCAACGCCATGATCGTCGGCAGCAGCCACCGCGAGCCCCTCGACGTTCCGACGCACGTCTTCATGGCGTTCGAGGACGAACTCGGCGACTGGGTGCGCATGGACGGCACGGCGAAGCTGCCCGTCGGCCAGGCGCCGTCGCGAATGCGCGAGTTCTGGGTGGAGCCCGGCAAGAAGCAGAAGGAGAACATGCAGGGCGACTTCGTCGGCATGAGCGGCGCCGGAGACCTCGGCGCGCCGGCGAGTCGGCTCGACCTCCTCTACCCCGGCATCCGGTAGGGATCCGGGTGGCTGCTCGTTCGCGCGCGCGACTGCGATCGCGCGCGCCGCGCGCGTCGATTTCTACCGCGCACGCGGCAACGTGATCACTCCCTCACGCGCGCGCGAGGGCGCGCGATCGTAACGGTCGAGATCCGCTGGCGATTGTGCGCGTGTTGGCGTGCGCGCTGTGCGCGTGCGCACCCGCAGCTGCGCGGTCGTCCGCGGCGCGCGGTGCGCAACGCCGCGCAAGCAGCGCGCATTTTGTTTTGACGCGCACAGCGCGCACCCGAAACCTTGTCTTCACGCTCGGAACGCGATGACGACGACATGGGGCTCTACGACCAACGGCTTGCCGAACTCAGCGAGTCCCGCCAACGGCGGCGAGTCGCCGATCGTCTCGGCCGGCTCCCCGCGTCGCGCAGCCCGCACGCTCGGCCGGCCGCTGTCGCCCCGCGACCGAGTCTCCACCGCTCCCCGCCGACTCCACCGCCTGCCCTCGAAGAGGCGCGCCGCCGCCCCGCGATGGACGTCCAGTCGCTGCTCTTCAGTCGGGCCGACGGCTGGACGCCGAGCAAGGCGAGGGAATGGGCGAAGTCGCACGGGTACAAGTACGGCAAGGTGCACGTCACCGACCAGTACGTCCGCCTGCGCCAGTTCGACCCGAAGGGTCTCAAGGTCAAGCGAACGATCACGCTCGGGCGCGGGATCCGCGCCGTAGTCGCACGTGAGTCAACGGAGAACAAAGACATGAAGCGTCGCTCCAAGAAGTCGAAGACCACCGCCGCCCCCCGCCGTCGTCGCCGCTCGTCCGCGCGCGCTCGCGAGACCGCGGTCGCCGAGACGCGTCGGCGCCCCGCGCGCCGCCGGCCGGCTCGCCGGCGCGCCCGCGAGACGAGCGTCGCCGAGACGCGCCGCCGGCGCCGCCCTGCCCGCCGACGCCCCCACCGCGCGGAGACGCGGCGCCGAGCGCCGGCCGGCGGATACGTGATGGAGTCGAGCCGCCGTCGTCCTCGCGCCCGACCCCGTCGGCGCGCCCGACGGGTCGAGGCGTGGCACGGCAACAAGCCGGGGCACGCGGCCGCCGCCCGCAAGGGCTGGCGCAAGCGCAAGGCCGCTGCGGCGCACCCGCGCCGCCGCCGGTCGCGCGCCCGCGAGTCGACCGTGGCGGAGTCCCGCCCGCGCCGCCGCCGGAGCCGCCCGCGCCGCCGGACGCGCGAGTACGCGTACGAGGCGCCGCGGCGCCGCCGATCCCGCCCGCGCCGGCGCAGCCGCGCGCGCGAGTCGACCGTGACCGAGGCGCGCCGGCACCCCCGCCGCCGCACCTACCGGCGCCACCACACCGTCCGCGCGGGCGGGGGCGGCGGGAGCTTCGTCGTCGAGATGGGGACTACCGTCCTCACCGCCGGCCTCGGGTTCGTCGCCCTCAACGCGCTCGACCGGTTCCTCGCGACGTACGACCCGTCCGCCGCGCAGAAGCCGACTGACCGATTCACGAGCGACGGCGCGGGAACGCTCGCGAACGCGCTCAACGTCGCGTCGACGCCGAACATCTACCGCATCGGCGCGGCCGTCGTCGTCCCCGCGCTGAGCGCGTGGGCCAGCACGGCCGTCAAGAACCCCTACGGGCGCGCCGCGCTCGAGGGGCTCGCGGTGGGCGGCGGGGTCAACCTCGTCAAGCTCCTCTGGAACAACGTCGTCGTGCCGCTGCTCGCGCCGAAGGACACGTCGACCGCCGGCCTGCAGAAGTCGGTGATCGCGCGCCTCTACCCGGCCGAGATCGCGGCGCACATCAACATGGCGGCCAAGCAGCAGGCCGTCACCGCCGGCGGCGGGTCGGGCGCGCTCTCGGGCGCACCCGGCACGGTCGGCGCTCCGCCCGACGTGGGCCCCTTCGCGTTGAGCGGGTCGAGCGACTACCCCGACGCGGCCCAGGTCCTGCGCCAGCAGGCGGGCATCAGCGGCCCCGGCGGCGACTACCCCTCGCTGCAGAACACCTGGGGTACCGGCGGACCCGGCGGCCCCGCCCAGCCCGGGTCGGGCACGGCCGACTTCCCCACCGCCGCGCAGGCGATGGGGACCGGCCAGCCCCCCGCCTACCAGCCCGGACCGCCGAGCACCCCCGGCCCCGGACCGCAGGTCAACAGCGAGGCCAAGGAGTGCGCGTGCCTCGGTGACGACGGCCAGTCGAACAACGCCTTCCTCGGCTTCGTCGGCGACGAGGTCGAGAAGGACACCCTCTTCACGATCGGCCGCGCGGCCGAGTAACGCAACGAACGCAACGCATACCTAGGAACGAGTCAACGCCCGCGTCGGACCAGGAAACGGCGGGACAGCAAGGAGAGAGACGATGTCGAAGAGCATTCTCGGGAGACGGATGGTGAAGTTCGGCGACAGCCAGGAGAAGGTGCGCCGCGTGCAGTTCGGACTCGGGGAGGCCCCCGGTACCCTCGGTGCGGCGGAGAAGTGCCTGCGCTGCAGCTTCGGCAACATCCCCGTCATCGAGGAGGTCGTCTGGACGGTGCCCCTCCCGCTGACGGTGGAGGAGGCGACGAGCACGTTCGGCGACACGGTGAACCTGCTCTCGGGCAGCTCGTCGGTCCCCGGCGTCGCGTCGATCGACTCGACGTTCCTCATCAACGGCATCCTGCAGACCGACATCCTCTCGCAGGGCATCGGCGTGCACGTGTTCCACGAGCCGATGAGCTTCTCGTCCATCGGCAACGCGTTCCTCGCGCCGTCGGTGGTGGTGGCGCCCCCGCCCTCGCCCGACGTCGTCACGCAGAACGACCTCGCCAACGGCGCGCTCGGCGCCGCCATCACGACGTCCTCGGGCAACTTCCTGCCCGCGGGCATCTCGTGGGGCGCGCCCGCGTGGCGGACCGGCTGGAACTTCATCAACGCCTACCAGTTCCAGTGGAAGACGAGCCAGCGCGAGCTGGTCCTGAACGAGCTGGCGGCCGACGTCAGCTACTTCGGCTCGTTCGCCGACGCCGAGGCGAGCGGCACGAGCGAGCTGCCCATCGTCGAGTTCGTCGCGCAGGTCAACGCGCTCTACCGCAGCAAGGGCGGCACGACGATCTTCCTGCCCTGCGACTTCCGCCGGGTCGGCAGCGTGACGGTCGCCGGCGTCAACGTCGGCATCTTCCACCCGACGCGCGACTTCGACCTCGCGCCCGTCACCTGGGGCGGCCTCCGGTGGCAGGGGTACGGCTGCAAGGGGCAGATGTACCGCCCGATCGAGAGCCCCTGCTTCCTCGAGCGCGGCATCCCCATCGGGATGCTCTTCGTCGTGCAGGACGCCGTGCACCAGGCGAACATGCTCGAGGCGCTGACCATCACCAACGAGCCGCTCGGCACCAACATCGTGCCGGACGCCAACCTCTCGGCCATCACGCTCGGCGGCGCCGGCACCAACGTGATGCTGGAGCAGACCCTCGACGCGGCGCCGGTCAACGTCCCGCAGCAAGTCAACGTCAGCCGCGAGGAGTTCAAGGGCGGCATCGTCAAGCTCGCGATCAAGATCAAGGGCTGGGAGATGCCCGGCGGCTGGAAGGCGTACTGCCAGTCGAACCTGCCGCAGATCATGGCGCCGAAGGCGTCCTGACCTCGGAAAGACGCCGCGAAGTAGGCGAAGTTAGTCGCGTAGACGGGCGGCGCGGGAAGATGCCGCGTCGCCCGTTTCGCGTTTGAGGAGGCGAGGAATGGTCCCGCGAGACAGAGACGTCCGAAATCTGGCGCTGTACGCGCCCAAGATCGCGCTCGGCATGGTGCTGGGCGTGCCGCGCGTGCCGTTCTTGGACGACATCCCCATCGTCTTCTCCTCGTCGACGGTGAACGCGCCGCCCGTCGTGCAGTCGTTCCAGAACAACCTCTCGCAGGACACGCTCATCGAGCGGGTGACGTTCAACCTGTTCCAGCAGAACAGCTTCCCCGGCAACCCGTTCCAGAGCCTCTACTTCAACCAGCTGAAGCAGTCAGGAGGGACCGGGGTGGGCGTCAAGGTCGCCGTGTACGGCGCGCCGAAGTACGACCTCGCGAACTCGGACACCTTCATCGACCTCGGCAACGTGTTCGACGTGCTCGCGACGACGTGGCCGGAGGGCTGGCCGCTCCCGAAGCAGTCCAACGTCAAGATCTCGGCGATCCTGCTGCAGACGCCGGTGAGCGTCCCGTTCAACGTCGAGGTCACCTTCACGGGGTTCTCGTTCCTCGCCAAGGAACTCGACGACATGAGCGACGCCGACGCGCGCGCGGCGCTGCGCAAGCTCGGCATCGAGACCCCCGACCCGAACGCGCTCATCGCCACCCACTGATCCCCCATGAAGTCCTCCGTCGCGAAACTCGTCAAGCTCCAGGGCGTCGCCGGCGGCGTCGCGCAGGGGCTGCGCAAGGCGCTCTACAACGGGCGCTACGAGATCGTGGCGGCGGGCCCCAACGCGGAGTTCGGGTTCGTCGGCAGCGACCCCTACGGCACGCAGGCGTACACGGGCCTCGTCGTGCCGTCGACGCCGACTGCGGCCCTCGGCGGCAACCGATACCTGATGCTACTCGCGCGCGCGAGCTTCCAGGGCGGCGAGCAGAGCCCCGACAACCGCGGCGTGCGCCTCGTCGGCTTGCGGACCTACGCGGAGCTGGTCGCGCGCATCCCGGCGCGGACCGGGCCGCTCGCGACCGGCGCGGGCCCCGCCGTCGGCAGCACGGTCACGTTCCGGAGGGAGATCTGCCAGCCGCTCTGGCACCCGGTCGACGGCAGCATCTCCTGGCACGTCATGATCATCAACAAGGTCACGCGCGACCGGCGCAACCCCCTGAACGTCGACGGCGTGATGTTCCAGGACAGCGAGAGCCCGGCCCTGCTCTACCAGACGATCGCGGGCCCGCCGACGGCGCCGACCGCGTACGCGGCCCCGAACGGCGGCCGGCCGTGGGGCACGGCGGTCCAGGGCCTCGGCAACATCCACGAGCTGCGGTACTCGTCGCGCACCGACCAGGCCGAGCGCACCCTCGACATACCCATCGTGCCGCCGTGCGACGTCGCGCTCTTCGCGAGCGTGCGGCAGAACGACCCCACGACCAACCCGTCGCTCGCCGACTCGGCCGTCACCCAGCAGTTCGTCGCGCTCTCGGACGAGGACCGGTTCGTCGTCGCCTACAGCCCGTACGCGCAGTACGGCAGCATCTACGGGTCGCTGTCCTTCGCGGACAACCTGGGGAGGGACGTGCCGTGACCCCCGCGCAGGCCGCCGGCGTGCCGGACTACGTCACCGACGTCCCGGTGCAGGGTCCTACTGACCCCGGCATCCGCGCGAACGCGTGCCTCTACGCGCAAAACACCCTGCCGGCCCAGCCGGCGTGCGTCGACTGCAACGGTCCGGTTCCGCCCTGGGCGCAGACCGGCGTCACATCGGGACTCTCAGGACCAGGAGAAGGACTCATGCTCGAAGCGATCTCGTACGGTGGCAAGAGGGCTCGTGGATTCGCGCTGGGCGGGCCGACCGACCCGGACATCTTCGCGACGCTGACGCCCGCGCAGCAGGCTTGGATCGGCAACACGCTGGTCACGCTCAACACCAAGGTCATGCAGGCGAGCGGGACGACCTGCGCGACCTGGGGCCCGAGCATCCCGCAGGCCGCGGGGTGCTTCCAGTCCTGGTACAACAATAACTACGCCCCGCCCAAGGCGCCCGGCAAGGCGCTGCGCACCGACGGCGTCGTCGACCAGGACACGCTCAGCGCGCTCATCACGATCGCCGGGATGCACGCGACCGACTACCCGACCTACCCCGCCACGCCCGCACCGCTCGCGAACCCCCCGGTCGCGAACCCGACCGCCGCGCCCGCGTCGACGACGACGAAGAAGCTGTCGACGGGCGCGATGGTCGGCATCGGCGTCGCGGGCGCCGCCGTCGTCGGCGGCATCGCCCTCGCGGCGACGCGCAAGAAGGGCGGCCGCCGCCGGCGCTGAAACACCACCACCCACGGAAAACAAGGAAAAAGTCCCATGCTCTACAGAGTCAAGGCAGGCGAGTCCCCGGCCCGCATCGCGTCGCGCTTCGGCGTGCCCCTGGCGTCGCTCATCGGCGCGAACCCGCGGAAAGCCACGACCGTCGTCGCCGGCCAGCGCACCTGGCGCAGCCTCGCCTCCGGCGAGACCGTGAGCGTGCCCGTCGGCGTCGGGGTGGGTTTCGTCGGCGCCCCCGCCGACGCCGTCGGCGCGCTCGTCGCCGCGGGCAGCCCCTGCGACCAGGCGAACGTCGCCCTCGTCTGCGCCGCGCAGGCCGCGCTCGGCCAGCCCGCGGACGGCAAGTGGGGCAGCGGCACGGCCACCGCCGCGCAGCGCGTCGTGCCGGGCGCGCCCGCCGGGTGCAGCCCGCGGCCCGCGTGGTGGGCCCCCGCGGGGCAGAGCAACTGCGTCGGCCTCCCCTCCGCCACCGCAGCGGCCGCGGCGGGCGGGGCCGTCGGCGTCACCGCCGCGGCGGCGGCGGCGGCCGCGGCGCTCTCCGCCGACCCGAACTACTGCGCGAGCGTCGGGCGGCCCGGCACCGCGGTCAACACGGCGATCCACAACTTCAAGGCCGCGTGGAACGCCGTCAATCCGGGCCAGGCCGTGCCCATCAACACGGGCAAGTACGAGCCGGTCACGGCCGCCGCGCTCTCGTCGGCGCTCGGCGGGCAGTCGGTCGCCCCCGGCTGCGGCGCGGCGCCGAGCGCGCCCGCCCCCGCGATCACCCCGTCGGCCGTCGCCCCGAGCGCGCCCTCGGCCGCGCCCGCGGCGGGCGCGCCGTCCGCCGTGACGGCGCTCCTGACGTACGACCCCTGCCAGCAGCAGAACGTCGCCGCGGTGAGCGCGGCCCAGCGCGCGCTCGGCCAGCCGGTGGACGGCAAGTACGGCACGGACACGGCGGCCGCCGCGCAGCGCCTCGTCCCCGGCGCGCCCGCGGGGTGCAGCCCGCGCCCGGCGTGGTGGTCGCCGCCCGGGCAGAGCAGCGCGCCCGCGACGATCCCGGCGGCCGCACCGGTCGCCGTCACCTGCCCGCCCGGCACCGCGCTCGACCCGCGGACCGGCCAGTGCGCGCCGATCCCGGCGCCGCCGCCCGCACCCTCGGGTGGCGGGGGCACCGGACCCGCGATCACCGGCGGCGGTGGCGGCACCCCGACTCCGAGCGGCCCGCTGCAGCCCGTCGTCACCGCCCCCGCCAAGGCGGGCATCAGCACCGGGGCGATCGCGGCCGGCGCGGTCGGCGTCGTCGCGCTCGTCGGCGTCGTCGCCGCCGCCTCGATGGGCAAGGGCGGCAAGGGTGCCCGCGGCGCGCGCGGCCATTCGGGTCGAGCGGCCCACAAGCGCAAGACGGCGCACAAGAAGAAGAGGTAAGTCATGGGCGAGTTCCGCATCGGGCGAACGTTCGCGCGCCACAGCTACCCCGACACCCCGCGCGGGGCCTCGGCGGCGTTCGCCAGTAACTTCGCGCTGGGCCCGGGCAGCGACCAGGCCATCGCCACGGCGCCCGGGACCGCCGTCTTCACGGCGGCGAACGGGTCGGCCGTCAGTGCGGGGACGATCACGGCGGACGGCGCCCCCATCACGCCGAACGTGACCGGCGACGTCCTCGTCGAGGCCGCGGTGGAGGTCCGCAACACCACCGAGGGGCAGATCAACATCTTCGTCTTCGCCCGGATCAACGGGACGACGACGACCACCCCCGTCGCCGCCGCGACGCTCGACTCGGAGGGCTACGAGTCCATCCCGGTCACGCTCCTCCTGCCGGGCGCGCTCGCGCTGGGGGCGACGGCGCACGTGAACCTCGTCGTCGTCGCCAGCAGCTCGGGCGCGCTGCTCACCACCTCCGGCTCCTCGCCCAACGAGGCCGCCTCGACGATGTACCTGAGAGAGGTGCCGCTCCCGACCGGATGAGAGGATGACCCATGGGACAGCCGAACAAGATCTACGAAGAGGTGCTCTGCGATCAGGTCCCGCCGACCCCTGCGGAGCCGCAGAACCCCGCGTGCGGGTACAAGAGGTGCTGCCCCACGGTCAGGATCTTCGACGACGGCTCCGTCGAGCTGACCGACGACGACCCCGAGATCGGGTCGGTCGGCACCGTCAAGCTGAGGCCCGAGGTGGCGGAGCGCCTCGGCGTCCTCTTGACCGCGAGGAAGAGGTAGGTCCAGATGCACATCATCGGTCGAGGTCGACACGCCAGGGAGACGTACCCGACGCGCCCGCAGTCCTCCGCGGGCGCCCAGAACCTGTCGATCGGCGCGCCGCCGATCGTCGACTTCAACGCGCCGTTCGTCCCGGGCACCTCTCCCCCCACTCTCTTCGCGGCGAAGCTGTACACGCCGAAGACGAGTGGGCTCATCCAGGTCAACGGGAACATGGCCGTCGTCAACGACGTGAACGCCGAGATCTACGGATTCGGCATCGTCGTCATCACCGGGACGGGCCTGTCGGTGTCGGGCGGTTCGGTCACGCAGAACGGGTGGGTCTTCGGGACCAGCACGCCGCCGGTGATCGGCGGCGTCCAGAGCGGGGCTCAGATCATCACGGCGGCGGGGGGGTCGGTGGCCGCGAGCGGTCAACTGGTCAGCGCGTTCATCGGGATCTCGAACCCCGCGCTGCCCGTCGGCGTGCCCGTCGTGCTGGCGGTCGAGTGGAACTCGGTCGGGGGCCACGGTGTGACCGGCGTCTCCATGCTCTCGATCAGCGCCCAAGAGCTGTGATGACCGGCGCGATCCTGCTCTGCGCCCTCGTTGGCGCGACGCTCATCGTCGTGCGCGGGACGCTGTTCCGCCCGATTCAGAGCAGGTGGCCCGCGCTCTTCCAGTGCAGCCAGTGCACCGGCACGTGGGTCGGCGCCGCGGCGGGGGCCAGCGGGCTCGTGTCCGTCGGGCGAGGGTGGCTGGTCGACGCGGTCGTCGTCGGCGCGGCGACGAGTTTCCTGGCGATGGTGGCCGACGCGATCCTGCTGCGGCTGCTGGGTGATCCGGAAGAGGGGAAGTCCTAGTGGAGAGCGGACTGCTCATCGCCGACCGGGAAGTTGACGCGGGCGAAATCGCCGTGCAGTCGACGCGCGGCGCCGTCGTACACTCTTGCGGCATCTTCTTCGGTATAAAAACGTTCAAGATGTATCAATTTGTGGTCGACTCGGATCCGCGCTCGCCATGGGGGCGAACTCGCATCTCTGGTCACGCCCTTGTATTTAGACGCTCCACACGCTCTCTTTCGCGCGTTACACGCATTCTGAGTCGCTGTTGCTTTCCTCAGATTTTTTCTGCGGTTGTCAAGACCATCTCCGTTCACGTGGTCGACGTCTTCCGTCACGTCCGCGCTCAAGAGCCAGCGGTGGAGTCGAACAGTACGTCCTCGCACTTCTCGAACGGCGTACATCCTTCCCGTTTGAGGGTGTCGATAGAGGTACCAACAGTACCTCATTACTCTGGCAGCGTCTCTAACGTCGATCTTCGTGAAGGCGCCCTGCGTGAGCGGAACGAAGAAAACACCAGCCTTCATGTAAGGGTTAGCTCTCCTAGCCTTTGCTTGGACAGCTATGACGGCGCCTCCCGAGAACTGCCCCTTCCGTACAGCCGTCTGGATGCACGCGTTGTTGCCGCATGTTCGTCGACGCCTAGATCGGCTCGACTTGCCGCAGACGACGCATGGATAGCGTACAATCGTCATCGTTCACCTCCTAGTACGAGGTCGAGCCAGGCCCCGGCCGGTGACACGGCGCGGGGCTATTTCAATGGAGGACATATCACATGCGCCGCAGACTAACGACCCTTCGCGCCAAGCAGGGCGCTAGCCAAAACGGCGCTCCTCGGGCCGTCATCGACGAGGCGGTCTACCGCGAACACGGAGCCCACGTGTACGCGGGCAGCCACTACGACAGCCAATACGCCGGCTGGAGCTGGGCGACTCGTCCCCGCGATCAACCTATCTTCCTGCGCCGTCACTTCGTGACGTCCGTCACGGGCCCCAGCGCGCCGAGCGGCCCGACCTGATAGCAGGTGACACCCGGCTGCCCGCCGGACTACCATCCGGCGGGCAGTGATCGCGAGCGTCACGATTGCAGATAGCCGGGAGGGCGAGATCGCCGACGCGGTCGCGAGCGTCGCGCCCCACGTCGACCTGGTCCTGCTTGTCGACACCGGCGCGACCGACCGCACGGTCGCGCGCGCCCGCGAGGTCGTCGGCAGCAAGCTCGCCGTCACGGCGCACGAGTGGGTGGACTTCTCGACTGCGCGCAACGCGGCGCTCGACTTCGCGCGCGGGCTGTCGGCCGAGTGGGTCGTCGTCGTAGACTCGGACGAAAGAATTCATTTCGGCTCCACCGACCTGCGCGCGGAACTCTCTCGCGCGCGGGTCGACGTGCTGCTCGTCGACGCCGACGACGGCTCCTACCCGAAGGAGAAGGTCATCCGGGCGGCCGCCGACGTGCGGTACGTGGGGCCCACGCACGAGTGCCTCCTCGGCGGCACCCGCGAGACGCTGCGCGGCGTGACGTTCAGCGAACTCGCGAAGAGCGACGAGCAGGTGCGGCGCAAGTGCGCGCGTGACGTGGCCCTCCTGCGCCAGTACCTCGAGTCGCACGGGGACGACCCTCGCTGGCATTTTTATCTCGGCCTCGCGCTCGAGGGGGTCGGCGACCGAGCCAAGGCTGCCCGGGCGTTCGGCCGCTGCGCGCGGATGCGCGGGGCGGGCCACGAGGCCGCGTGGGCGAGCTTCAAGCAGGCCGAGCAACTCCTCCTGCTAGGCGAGTACCAGCCAGCGATCCGCGCGGCCGCGCGGGGGCTCGGCGCCGACCCGACGTACGCCGAGTGCGCGTGGGTCGCCGCCGAGTCGGCTCTAAAACTGGGCGCGACCGACCAGGCCGTCGCGTGGGCGCGGGTCGCGGAGTCCGTGGGGCGCCACCGCGGGTGCGGTGTCGACCGACCCCACTTCCGCCACCTGCCCGCGCTCTACGAGCTGCCGTACGACGTACTGCGCGCCGCGCTCCCCGACGCGCCCGGCAGGGCGCGCGCCGACCTCGAGTACCACGCCGCCCGGCAGGCGCGCCTGCGCGCCGTGACCGGCACCGGCGCGCGCGACGCGGACTGGGTCAGCGTGTCGCGTTCCGCGTCCGCGGCGGCGCGCGAGGCCGCCCGGTCGATGCTTCGGCCGCCCCCCATCGGCAGCGCGTGCCCGAGCGCACGCGCTACCAGGATCCGGTTCGAGCCGCCGGGCGGGCGCCTGCCGATGAACCCGAGCGTCTGTCGGCACGACGGGCAGCTCTGGTGCGTCGTGCGCGCAGTGAATTACACGCTCGGCAAAGGGAGGCAATACGCCGTGCACGACCCGCGCGGCGTCGTCCGGAGTGAGAATTACCTCGGCGTCTTAGAGACGGATGGACGACTAGTGGACCCGATGCCCATGGAGGACCTCGACCCGTCGCCGCGGCACCCGTCGGGGATCGTCGGCTACGAGGACGTGCGCCTCGTCTCGGTCGACGGCGACCTCACCGCGAGCGCCACGGTGTGCGACCGCGACCCGGAGGGGCGGCGGCTCATCGCCCGTCTATATATCGACGATGACGGAGATATTGAGCGGGCCGACGTCCAGCCGTCGAACCAACTCCACGAGAAGAACTGGCTGCCGCTGTCGGTCGGCGGGCAGCTCGTGTGGATCTACTCGCTCGACCCGACGGCCGTCCTGCCCGGGCCGCTGCGCGACTGCCCGCTCGCCCTCGACCACTTGCGCGGCGGCGCCGCGATCGCGCACGACGGCGGTTATTTGTGCGTGACGCACGAGGTCGTCGACGCCGCGGACGGTAGAATTTATCTGCACCGGTTCGTTCGGATCGACGCCGAGTGGCGCGTCACCGGCGCGACGCCGGCGTGGGTGTTCGCCCACCACGGCGTGGAGTTCTGCGCCGGGCTGGCCCGGGACGGCGACGACCTCGTGCTGACGTACGGGGTCGAGGACCGCGAGGCGTGGGTGCTGCGCGTCGACGCGCGGGAGGTGGGGGAGATGAGGTGGGTCGAGCCGTGAGCCAAGAGGAAGTCGAACTCGCCATCGACCGGATCCTGGGTATGATCCCGGGCTGGTGCACGCCAGAGAAGGCCAAGCGCATGGCGCAGCTCGCGCGCGGCGCGTCGCTCTGCGTCGAGCTGGGTGTCTTCGGTGGGCGGGGCGTGTGGTCGATGGCCCTCGCCCTGCACGACCAGGGCTTCGGCCGCGCCGACGGCGTCGACCCGTTCACCGCGGACGCCGCGCTCGAGGGTACCAACGACGCGGCGAACGCGGACTGGTGGGGCCACCTCGACTACGCGGTGATCGAGCAGTACGCGCGGTCGTTCTGCCACATGCTCTCCCCATACGCGCGCTTGGTGCGCGCGACATCTCGCGCTGTAGTCTCCACCTACGTGGACCGGACGATCGACGTGATCCACCAGGACTCCAACCACTCGGAGGAGGTCTCCTGCGAGGAGGTCGAGGCGTGGCTGCCGAAGGTGCGGCCCGGCGGCCTCTGGATCTTCGACGACGCCGACTGGCCCTCGACGCAGAGGGCGCAGGGCATGCTCGCGCAGCGCGGCTGCGCGCTCGCGGAGGACCACGACAGATGGAAAGTGTACCGTACGCCGAAGGAGACCGTGTCGACGTGAGCGCGAACGCGAGACTTACCGGCGTGGTCCTCGTCACGGGCGGCACGGGCAGCTTCGGCAAGACGATCGTACGTCGACTGCTCGCCGAGCCGGGTGTAGAGAAGATCCGCGTGTTCTCGCGCGACGAGGGCAAGCAGGACGCGCTGCGCGAGGAGCACGGGAACAACCCAAGGATCGAACTCGTGACCGGGGACGTGCGCGACCCAGAGTCGATCGAGAGTGCGATGCGCGGCGCGCGCTGGGTGTTCCACGCCGCCGCGCTGAAGCAGGTGCCCAACTGCGAGCGGTTCCCGGTGGAGGCCGTCAGGACCAACGCGCTCGGTTCGGAGAACGTGCGGCGCGCGGCGGTCCGGTGCCAGCCGGAGGCCGTCGTGGCGATCTCCACCGACAAGGCGTGCGCGCCGATCAACGCGATGGGGATCTCCAAGGCGATGATGGAGCGCATCCTGCTGCGCACGCAGGAGCCGAGGAACAACACGCGCTTCGTCTGCGTCCGGTACGGCAACGTGATCGGTAGCCGAGGGAGCGTCGTGCCGCTCTTCCTCGATCGCGTCCGGCAGGGGTCGCCGCTGCCGATCACCGACCCGACGATGACCCGTTTCCTGCTCGACCTCAGCGAGGCCGTCGAGCTGTCACTGGCCGCGATCCTCGGCGGCCGGCACGGACAAGTCTGGGTCAAGAAGATGCCGGCGGCCACGATCGCGGATCTCGCGGCGGCCGTCAGTCCGCGGCCGGACTACCCCCGTGAGACCATCGGTGTGCGTCCTGGCGAGAAACTGCACGAGGTACTCGTCAACGAGGAAGAGATGAGGCGGACCGAGGAGCGCGGAGACTTCTTCATCATCTACCCTGGCGCGCGCGACCAAGACCTGTCCGCGCCGACCGCGCGCGAGTACACGTCGCGCAGCACCGACAGGCTCGACGTCGCGGGCGTGCGCCGGATGCTGGAGCGCGCCGGGCTGGTGCCGGCGTGAGGGTGCTCGTCCTCGGCGCGCAGGGGATGCTTGGGGCCGCGCTGGTGCGCCAGCTCTCCGGCCGGATGGACGTCTTCGGGACGACGATGGAGAACGGGAACTACGAGGACCGACTCATTCGAGGGGTCAACATCTCCAGGACAGCAGACATCGAGCGTGCCGTGGACTGGTCGAGCCCCGACGCGGTCGTCAACTGTGCGGGGATCGTCAAGGGCGAGTGCTCGACGCGTCACGCGAGTGTCGTGTGGGACGTCAACGCGCGCGCGCCGCACGCGATCGCGGCGATCGCGGGCCGTCGCGGTTGCAGGTTCCTGCAGGTGTCGACCGACTGCGTGTTCAGCGGCCGGACCGGAGGCTACCGCGAGGGCGACCCGACCGACGCGGAGGACACCTACGGCAAGTCGAAGGCGGCCGGCGAGGTAGTCGGGCCACACTGCCTTACGATCCGGACGTCGTTCGTCGGGCGCGACCCGCGCCGCCGCCGCGGGCTGCTCGAGTGGCTGCTGGCGAGGGACGCCGCGGGAGAGCCCGTCCAAGGCTACACGCGCTCGCTCTGGTCCGGCCTGTCCGCGCCGGAGCTGGCGCGCGCCGTCGGGCTCGCGCTCGCCACGCCGGGACTGTCCGGCCTCTACCATGTCGCGGGTCCGACCGTCAGCAAGGCGGACCTGCTCGAGGCGCTCGTGCTGGAGGGGTTGACCTGCCGCGTCGAGCGGGTGGACGGGCCGCCCGTGGACCGCTCACTCGACGGGAGCAGGTTCGCGGAGGCGACGGGGTACGCGCCACCGACGTGGGCCGAGATGGCCCGGGAGCTTGCCGATGACTGAGCCGGAGATCACGGTCCTCATCTACACCGCCCGGGACGACTATCCGTACGCTGGCAAGGCGGCGGGGTGGCACTGCTTCGAGCCGTTCCTGCGCACGCTCGCCGACCAGACGTTCCGCGACTTCGAGCTGGTGCTCGTCGACGCGCTGTGGGAGACGCGCCCAGACTGGTTCCGCGGTCGGCCGCAGCCGTTCCCCGTCAAGCACGTACCGACTACCCCGAACTACTGGCAGGCGCGCGGCAGGGTGGGGCTCGCGACGCAGATCAACCGCGGGTTCGTCTGGGCGGACGGCAAGTACGTGTGGATGGGCGCCGAGAACAACCTCTACCCGCCCCACCACCTGCAGCTCGTGTCCTCCATCTGCCGCGCGGGGAAGGTCCCGGTGGCCTGGTACGGCGTAGCCGATCGTGCTGACTGCAGCCGCCCGATGCCCGCCGAGCTGCCGGGCGGCCCGTGCCCGCCCGTGCAGTTCGACCTGCACGGCTTCTCGCAGGAGGACATCTACACCATGGACCACAGGGCGGCCCGGTTCGTCGACGACCCGGCGCTCGTCGTGTCACCTTGCCACGAGCACCACTACTTCGGCTACTCGCTCGTGCCGCTCGACGTGGCCGTCACCCTGAACGGCTTCGACGAGTTAATGGACGGAACCAAGTCGCTGCAGGACTGCGAGTTCGGCACGCGCGTCGTCAAGGCGGGCTGCTCGCTCGTCATGCACCGCGACCTCTACGTCGTCGAGCCGCCGACCAAGTCCGAGACCGGCAGGGAGGTCGGCTACGGCGGGGGGATCCGCAACCAGGACTCCTTCCAGTGCAATTACGCTATATTACGACACAACGAGATCACGGGCCGCCGAGTCAACAGGAAGTTGCCCGACGGGTACGCGGCCGACGTGCAGGAGCGGGTATGCCGGGGCGCCTGCCCCATCGGGGACAAGTGCCGGACCGGGGCGATCCCGGAGTCCGCCCTGTACCCGTTCTGCGAAGGCGATAGCGGGGCGCTGGCGCGCGAGTGGCACGCCGCCGCGCCCGACCACGAGCTGTCCGCTGACCGCGAAGCGCGCAAGGCGGGCAGGCCGCCCTACGACGCGGGGTACGTGCAGTCGTGAGGACCGTCTGCGTCACCCTCACCGACGACCGGTACGGCAAGTTCACGCCGCACGCGGACCACATGCGGGCGCACTTCGCCGAGCGCGGCGTCGACGCGCAGATGTTCTACGGCATCCACGCGCAGCGTATCGGCGTCAACGCGGTCGTGACCTCCGCCGTCATCGCACCGCAGGACCCCGACCAGACCCACTCGATCGGGATGATGCCGACCGGGTGCTGGCTGTCGCACCGCGCGCTCTGGGCGGCGCTGCTGCTGCTGCCCGACGACGCGTTCTTCGTGGTCGAGTCGGACGCCCGCTTCGAGCCGAACTGGCGCGCGCGGTTCGACGCCGCACTGCGCGACGTGCCGGATAACTGGGACATGCTGTACGTGGGCAGCTGCTGCACGTCCGCGTCGCGCATGCACGTCAGGGGCGACGTCTACTCGGACGCGCGCCCGCAGTGCACGCACGCGTACTGCGTGCGCAAGAAGGCGCTGAGGACGCTGTGCGAGGTGGCCGACCAGGTCGGCGCGCGCAAGCCGGTCGACACCATGCTGGCCACCGACGCGAGTACGCAGCTGCGGATCTACACGGTGATCCCGCGCATTGTGGACCAGTACGACGCGAACATACCACCCTGAGGAAGGAGAGATCATGTCAGACCCCCATCAGGACCCGCACCTCGGCGGGTCGCACGTCACGCAGGTCGACTCCTACACGTTCCTGCCTGACATCTGGGAGAGGCTGATCGGCGACTACGCCGTCAAGAGCGTCCTCGACGTGGGGTGCGGCGGCGGCTTCTCCACGAAGTGGTTCGTCGACCGGGGCCTGCACGCCGTCGGCATCGAGGGGGACCCGCGCTGCCTGGCCGCGCGCCAGTGCGACCCGATGATCGAGCACGACTTCACTCTCGCGCCCTACGTACCTCGAGACACGTACGACCTCGGGTGGTGCGCCGAGTTCGTCGAGCACGTCGAGGCCGCCTACATGGCCAACTGGATGGCGGCGCTGCAGAAGTGCCGACGCGTGGCGATGACGTTCGCGCGCCCCGGGCAGGGTGGCTGGCACCACGTCAACGAGCAGGAAGAGCCCTACTGGCTGGAGCGCTTCGCGGCGTTCGGCTTCGACCACGTGCCCGATGCCACGGCGTGGATGCGTGCGACGAGCCGGGGCGAGCCGTGGGGGCGACCCACGCTGACGTTCTTCCGTAACCGCGTCATCGGTCACCCCTGATCCGTATCTCGAGTACGTGATCCGCGCACCACGCGCGAACCATCTATTCTTCCATTTCGCGCACGCGGGTGGACGCGCACGTCGTCCGCCGGAAGCGGCCAGCGTGCGGCAGCCTCCGTGTGGCTGAGCCCTTTAGGGTGGTACTCGCCGCACATCGTGCAGTGCCATTCATTCGAGTGCGCCGCACACGGCGTGCGGAACTGAGAGAACGAGCACTGCAAGCACGTAGGGCTCCACGCCATCACGTCATCTCCTGGTTCAGTCGCGCGCAGTTCTCAGCGCGCGACGCAGACGTCGGTCAGCTGCCCCGAGATCGGACTGACGCCCGTGCACGTGGGGTCGCTGCCCTCGTCCATCGGAGCGAGCGTGCCGAGCGCCATGGCGAGTTCGCCGGGGTAATTGCGCGCGGCTCCGTCGACGCTCACGGTGAGCACCGTGCCGCCGCCGCTGCGGCTGACCGCGACGCGGTGCGGGCCGCCGTCGTTGACGGCGCGGCCGTCGTGCGTGACGTTGTCGTAGCTGCCGGCGGAGCCGTCGAAGACCTCGATCCCGAGGTCGCCGGCAGCCGTCATCCACACGTCCCACCCGGGTCGGGTGTCGTCGCAGTGGGTGCGCTGGTTGAGCAGCGCCATGTACGACGCGGGCGCGTCGGTGGTCGCGATCGTGAACTCGATCCGGAAGTCGCCGGTCCCCACCCCGGACAGGTCCGAGACGCAGGCTCGCGGAGCGTCGACCCCGCCGTCCCCGCCGTCCCCGCCACCATCGTCCTGCCCAGCGTCCTGCCCGGCGCCGTCGGGAACGCCCCCGTCCCCCGAAGTCGCCTGCCTGTCCAGCGTCGCCTCGACCGGGTCGGCCGGCGCGTCGTCGCGGCCGCCGTCCTGCGCCGCGACCGACCCGCCGTCGTCCTGCGCGGCGGGCGAGTCGAGCGCCGTCGTGAACGGCGCCCCGCCGCACCCGGCGAGGGCGCACGCGGCGACCAGGACCCAGCCGGAGCCCCTCACGTCTCTACCTCGTCGTCGGGGACCGGCGCGAGGTTCGGGTCCCCGTCGTACGGCACCATGTCGCGCCGCGACCCCACGGCCCTCTCGACCCGGCGCCTCCGGCGCTCGGCCTCGAACCGGAGGCCGACCACGAGCATCGTGGCGCGCTCGAGGATCTTCACCTCGTCGTCGCTGAGGGTCCGCAGTTCGGCGTCCGAGGGGAGCAGGCAGGAGGAGTCTTCAGTCAGCATCTCGGTGAGGACAGACGGGGCGGCCACCGGTTCAATTCACTCGCCCGTCGCCCGGCCCGTGTTACAGTGTAACCGCAATGGCGGGCAGCCTCCACCTCGTCACTGTCGGGACGATCAGCCCGCAGCCGCCCGCGGCCGAGGACCACCTGTTCGTCCTGCCGCGCGACCCCTCGCTCCAGCCCGCGCCCGAGGCGACCCTGCGCAAGGCACCCCGCTCGCGGGTCGGCTACGTCTTCGTCTTCCCGCGCGACTGCGTCCTCGTGCGCGCGCACCTGCACGCGAGCGCCCGCGCGCTCGGCAGCTACAACACGCTCGGGCCGGGCGGCCCGCGCCCGCACGACGTCTGCCTCTTCGAGGGCGGCGAGGAGGTCGGCAGGCTGCTGACGATCTCGGCCGGCGCGTCCACGTGCGACGTCCGCGCCGAGCCTGGACTGCCCGTCCGGGGCGGCGTCGAGGTGCAGTTGGTCGTCCCCGTCGCGCGCGACGCGTCGGGCGCGCTGATGAACTTCCTGCTGTCCTTCGAGGTCCAGTGAGAGTCGCAGAGATCCCGTTCGGCGCCGTCGGCATCGACTGCCTCTCGCCCATCTCCGCCGAGGTCGCGAAGGAGATCGCCGCGCACGTGCTGCCCGGCACGCGCACCGGCGTCACCTTCGCCTTCCGCTACCTCGAGAACCTGACGGCCGAGGAGTTGGACGGCCTGCTCGCCGCCGGCCTAGGGGTGGCGTTCGTCGGCGAGGGTCGGGTCGAGGGGTGGGACGCGCAGAGCGGTGCGGCCGACGCCGAGCGGGAGCTGGCCCGTGCCGAAGCGCTCCGCCTGCCCGCCAGCGCGTCGCCCCTGCTGACGCTGGCGTGCGACCTGGAGGGGATGGCCGGCTGCACCCCGGAGCAGGCGGGCGCGTACGGTGCTGCCTGGGCCCGCAGCATCATCGCGCGCGGGTTCGCTCCCGAGGTGTATGTCGGCGACGAGGTGCCGCTGTCGCCGATGGCGCTCTACGAACTGCCGTTCGTAGGGTACTGGCGGTCACTATCCAATGTTCAGCAAATCTCCGTCGCGGACTTCGGCGTCTACCAAGCGTACCCGACTCAGCAGCTCGCGCTGCCGAGCGGCCGGTTCGCGGCAGACTGCAACTTCGTAGTAAGGGACAAGAAGATGCGCCTGCCCTCGATGGTCCTGGGCGCGTAGCCGTGCCAGTGTATTCGGCGTGACCGACGCCGACGGCCCGCCCACCCACCGCTCCTCCGGCACGATCGCGCTCTTCGAGCAGACGGCCAGCGAGGCCGTGCGCCGGCTCGACGCGCTGCCGGTCAGCGAGGGGGTCGTCGACCTGCGCCGCGAGGCCGTCGCGCTGCAGGCGCTCTTCCGGTCGTGGAAGGTCCGGTCGCCGCCGCCCGAGGAGCGGGCGCAGGCGGTCGCCCGCGTCATGGACCTGCACCGCGCGGTCGAGGAGTGCGTGGCTCGACGAGGTTAGCCGGCAGTGTCGAGGTCCGAACGCATCAGGTCCAGTGCCCTTGGGTCCAGACCTTACCTGGCTGCTTATGCAATTCAACAGCGCACATGTCCATGCCGTCACCCGGATCGAGCCCGAGTCCGTTGTCCACGATCTTCGCTCTCTTCGCAGACGCGACGGGGAGCTTCAGCTCGACGATGCGCCCGGTGGAAAAGAAGAGCCGCACCTCGTTCTTCTCGAGCCACTCGACCATCCAGATGAGAGGGTGGTGCCGATGACGCTTCATCGAACCCTCAGCGGCGCGATCTTGCCGGGAGCCTGTCCCTCAACTGCGCGATTCCAAGCATCGAGCAACTCGTCTTGATGGATGCGTATCCACTCTTCCACCAGACGCAGCGCGAGACTCGGGATGTCGCCGTCCAGAACGGAACCGTCTCGGATGTCGATCTGCGCCGCCCACTCCGGGCGCTTACGATGCCCGTAGTACGCGTGAATGTGCGGCGGGTTGTGGTCGCGATAGAACATCGTGATGACGATGTTGTAGAAGCGTGAAAGTTCGGGCATCTCAGTCAATCATCCTCAGAGAGTTTTCCTCCAAGAGCGTTGACCGGTATGAGGAGGGCCACCGGTTTCCCGGCCTTCGTCAGCAGGTAACGCTTGCCGCCCCGCGCCACGTCGCGCACGTACTCGCCTGGCTGCGTCCGGAAGGTCGAGAGCGAGAGCGGTTCGGGAGTAGATCGGGAGCGCGACATGCGGACGATACTATCGCACGATCGCACGATGCGCAAGGAGCTTGCCCCCGGCAAAGTCCTGGCGGTAGATGAGTCGGATGAACCCTATCGCAGCCCTCACCCTCTACGTCGCGTCGGTCCTCTCCGCCATCGTCCCCAGCATGCACGCGGACCGCCGCGAGTCGATCGCGGGTGACATCGCGACCGTCGTGGTGTCCGAGACGCGCGCGTTCGCCGACGACGCGGACGGCCAGAAGACGGCCCTGCTACTGGTGTCGATCGCGCACTACGAGACCGGCCGATCGTGGGCGTCGTGGATCGACACGGGCAAGTGCCTCGATCCCGCGTGGCGCCAGACGCACCCGCAGTGGATCAAGGCGGGCGACTGCGACGGAGGGCGCTCGGTGGGTCTCTGGCAGGTGTTCCTGCCCGACGCCTCTGTCCAGGATCGGCTCACCTTGGCCGCGGACAGGAAGGCCGTGATCCGCGCGGCGCTCGCGAAGGCGCGCGCGAGTCTAGAAAAGGGGATCGGCCTCTGCGGGTACTCCGGCGAGGCGTACCCGCGCTGCAGGCTGGCCCACGACCGCCTCGAGACGGCGCGCGCGTGGGTGACTCGGTTCCCGTTCCACCCTGGCACCGACGCGTCCGGGGGCGACCTGCACGCGAGCACGGGAGTCGAGTAGACTCGGGGGGTGCGCCCCGACACGACCCGGAAGGCGGTCCTCGCCGGTGCGGCCGCCCTCGGGGTCGCCGGCGTCGCGGCGCTCGTCGCGTCCAGGAAGAGTGGTCCCGCGCCGCCCGCCGCCAGGCGCGTCGCGCTCGTCGGCGACTCGTACGCGGTGGGGCTCTGGCCGCAGCTCGCCAAGCTGCTGCCGGACTTCAAAGCAGAAGGCCATGTAGGAACGAATACCTCGCAGTGGGTGAACCACGATCCGGCCTGCGGCCAGTGCGGCGACTGGCTCGCGGCGTTCAAGCCGGACGTGACGCTCGTCTCGCTCGGCGTCAACGACGGTCCGCACCCCGACCCCGCGAACTACCAGGCCATCGCGCGCGCGCTGCACGGACTCGGCACGCGCGTCGTCTGGGTCGAGCCGCCCGCCGCCGTCAACGCGCCCGCCGCGCGCGCCGCGATCGCGTCGCTCGGTGTGCCGGTCGTGCCGGCGCCAAACGTGCCGATGGCGCCGGACAGCCTGCACCCGGCGTCGTACGGTCCGTGGGCCGATAAAATCGCCCGACAGTTGACCCAATAGTTGTACGCGCGTATAACCGATGGATGGTGCACCGAACCATCACCAAAGTGGGCGGCAGCCTCGCCGTCCTCATCCCGCGCGACGTAGCCGAGGCGATGGGGATCGAGGCCAGCAGTCCCGTCCGACTCTCGATCGTCGGGCGCAGTCTCGTCGTAGAGCCGGAGGACGACACCCTGCCTGAAGCGTCGTTCCGCCGAGCGTTCGCGACGGTGCTGCGCCGGTACGGTCCGGCCTTCAAGCAGCTGGCCGACTACGACGCAGGCCGATCGGCTCGCCCCCGACGAGCCACGCGATGAAGTTCCTGTCGGCCGAGTGGGTGGTCGTGATGCACGACCAACTCCTCGAACAGTACGGGGGCGAAGAGGGAGGTGGCCACCGCGGCGCGCAGTACGAAGGCGTCGAGGCCGCCGTGCAAGCCGTCAAGAACTCGTACTACGAGTCACCTCAAGAACTGGCCGCCGCGTACGCCGTCTACATCGTACAAGGACACATCTTCATGGACGGGAACAAGCGCGCCGCGTCGGCCGCGATGCTCACGTTCCTGGTGGCCAACGATCACGAACCTCGTCTAGACGCTCGCGAGACGGCCGCGGTCATGCTCGAACTGCAGCAGCGCGCCGAACGAGGGGAACGGACGGGTACGCTGATCCAGTGGCTCGCGGTGATGCTGTAAGATCGAGATCGCCAACGTGAAGCTCTCCCTCGCCCAGCTCCGCGCGGTCGCCGCGGCCGCCGGCTTCCCCGACCCCGACCTCATGGCGGCCATCGCGATGGCCGAGAGCGGCGGCGACCCGGGCGCCGTCAACGACACGCGCGGCCTGTCCGACGACCAGATCCGCGCGAAGTTCGGGCTGCCCGCGGGCACGCCCGTCGCGCAGGAGTGGAGCATCGGCCTCTGGCAAATAAATGCCCTGTCGGGCGGCGTCGACCCGGCGCGACTGACCGACCCCGCCTACAACGCGCAAATCGCCTACGCGCGCTCGGCAGGCGGGGCGAACTTGAACCCGTGGTGGCTGACGGTCAGCCGCGGCGCGTACAGGAAGTACCTGCCGCCCGGCTATGGGGCGCCCTCGCAGGAGCCGCTCGCGCCCTGGGCCGTCCCCGTCACGCCGCCCACCCGGACCGGGGGGTCGGCGGCGCTCGCCGCCGCCCTGGGCGGGTTCGCCCTCGCCGCCGCCGCGGGGTTCGCCGCCTACGCGAGCCGCGCGCGCCGGCGAGCGCCGGAGTTCCCGGAGCCGGACGCCTACCCGTTGTAGGCGGCCCGGGCGGGAGCTATCCTCGATGGGAGTGAAGACCTCCTCCAAGGTGAGCGTCACCCTGGCGACGGGCGTCGGCGCGTTCGCCGGCTACGGCCTGCTGCACCTGCACGACCTCGGCCTCCCGCCGTGGAGCGCGTGGCTGCTCGGCGGCGCGCTGACCGCCGCCGCGTCCCTTGTGCACCTCTACCAGGACCCCGAGCCCGCGAAGGACCCGGCGCCGTGACCGAGACCGTCTCGCTCGGCGGCCGCCCGGTCGCCGGGTTCGCGCTCGGCGACTCGGTCGCCACCACACCCTCCGGCACGGTGTCCCCGCGGTACGCGGCGCTGATGACGGGCGCCGCGGCGGGGCTGCTCGCCCACACCCTGCGCGCCCCGCTCTGGGCCGACGTCCTGGTCGGCGCCGCCGCGGCGGTCGCCACGAAGGCCAGCATCGACCGCGCCGCGGCCGCTTAGGGACTACAGGCTCGCTTCCGGGCCCGATCTCGGGCAGAATCGGGATTGACAAGACAGTCACGTCCCCCGTGACCCGGAAAGGGGTCCCGCCTCATGAGCCACATCGTCGGTCGCGGCCGGTACGCGCGCGAGACCTACCCGAAGCCGCCCGCCGCCGGCAACGGTCCGCAGGCGTCGAGCGTCGTGGAAGTCCGGTTCCCCATCGGCACGGCCGCCGCGCAGACCTCCGCCGCGTCCATCCCGAACGGGGCCGTCGTCGGCGAGAGGTACCTCGCCATCGACACGCCGTACTCGCCCGGCACGACGATCGAGGTGGGCAACGCCGGCAGCCCCTCCCTCCTGATGGCGACCACCGACAGCGTGCCGACGTCGGACGGTGTCTACAGCGTGCCGGCGGACGACACGGTGTGGCCCGGGCCCGCGGCCGTCCTGGTGACGGTCGGCGGCGCCCCGGCCGTAGGGTCCGGGTTCGTGGTCGTCCAGTACGTCGCAGTCCCGCAACCGTAAAGGATCCCCATGGCACTCTGGCAGAGACTCCTCGCCCGCTTCCCCGAGCTAGCCAAGGGCAACTCGGGGGCCGGACCCGCCGTCGACTGGACGGCGGGCAACGTCCAGAGCATGACGCTCGACGCGGCGACGGTGACGCCGACGTTCGTGGCGCCTCCGGGCGGCGTCTTCCTCGCGCTGCTGCTCACCCAGGACGCGACCGGCGGCCGGGACGTCGTGTGGCCGGCAGCCGTCACCTGGATCGGCGGGGGCCCACCCGCACTGCTCGGTTCGGCCGGCGCCGTGACGCAGATCAACTTCTACTTCGACGGCGCGACGTACTTCGGGTCGCTCACGACCTCGGGCCTGCCCTCGTCGGCCGTACCGTGGACGCGCGACATCCTACCCGCCGACAGCCCGTTTACTCCCACCGCCGCGCAGCAGTACGTCACCGTCAACACCTCGACCGGCGCGGTCACCGTGAATACGCCGCTCGCGGCCGACGGGGTGAGCCTGCCGACCGACGGGCAGGAGTTCGAGATCAAGTGCGTCGCGGCGTCGGCGACCCCGTGCACCGTGGACGCCAACGGCGCTGGCGTCACCGTGGAAGACCCGTCGAACGGGGGCACCCTCGGCGCGACCGGGAGCATCCAGGCCGTCGCCGGCGGGGCGGCGAAGTTCAAGTACAGGGCAAGCGACAAGAAGTGGTTCGCCAGAGGCTCGTTCTAAGGGGAGATGTAGATGAAACCTCTCAAGCTTCTTTTTCTGATGCTGCTTGCCGTCGTAGCTTGCAGCCAACCTTCCACAACCCAAGACGCCGCGCCCCAAGCAGACGTCGCCCCCATCGTCGAGGCGTCAGGCCCGAGCCAGGACAACCTTCCCTTCTCGAGGAAGCCTCACCCTCAGACCTTCACGCCGGCCTCGCCCGACACGCGCACCCACGCGCAGCTCGTGATGGCAGCATGCACGGCTCCCGACGGCTCTTGGCGATGCGCGGGGAAGAAACCCATCACGTTCATGGTAACGGGCTCGACGCCGATCATCCCAGTGTCATGGACAGTTTCTAAATGGGTCGTGAACAAGACGACCGGCAACGACAAGAACGACTGCATCACGGCGCTGACGGCGTGCGCGACCAAGCAAGAGATCTGGGTGCATCGCCTCGGCGCGGCAGTCGGTACATGTCCACGGTTTCAGCAAGCCACGACGTTGGAGCAGGATGCATCCGACACCGATAATACAGATCCGATTTACCCGTGCGCCGCAAACGAAAAAGGAGGTTCCTTTATCCTTCAGGGAGGGGCGCCAGCATCAACCGCAGCGGTGTTCACTAGAAACACTGCGAAGTCTACGACTGCGGGAAGCAATACTCTTTTGTCGGGGAGTTTTTCAGCGGGCGCGCCTGCAGCAGGAGTTCTCGTTCAAAATACTACAGCCGGCAAATCATCACGAGCGTGGATCTACAAGACGGCGGGCGGCGCAAATTGGAACCTCACGCAACCTCTCGTACCGGTTACGCTGCCAGCGCTTCCACTGCCTCCAACGGAGGTGAATACCTGGGCGTCGACGGATACAGTCAACCTCCTCGTACCCGTCGCAATCAATGTGGTGAGCATCGATGGCATTCTGGGCGATGCAAACGGAGGGTTCAACAACGCTTTCTTTCTATACAACATGACGGTTTTCGATCCGGCTGGCGCTGGTAACAACGAGCTGAACATCGGAAACAACATCGTCATGCTCGAAGTCGGCACGCAACGCATTGCCGTCTTCAACGGACAGGCAGGTGAAAACAATGCTGCGGGGCGCCTGACATCCAACGTTTTCTATCAAGGCGGCATCGCGTCCTTCGGTGGTGGATTCATCGCGGCCACGATTCCAGGATTCGTTGGCGATCCTACCCTTCAAGGTGGAGCCACACTGCTTGCAAGCATCTTCAGCGGGCCCGCGCTCATGGGGTCCGACTTCATCTGGGCTGGTAACGGAGCGTTTGCGAACGGTTTTTCGCTAAATAGCAATTTGTTCTTGGATGGCAATATCTCCAACTTCGGCGGCACGGTGGTCGTAGCCGGCGCGTCAACCGTGATTTATGGCAGCGGCACGAACAACATCAACATGATGGGATCGAGTCACCTGGACAACGCAACGGGGAATAACTTTCAGTCGACGTTCACCGCACCCGGGTTGGTGACCGGAATCAAGCTCAATGGCGGCACGTCCGTGTCGTGTCACACCAACGCCGATCCGGACGTCTTCCACACCGCCACCACGACCCCG
>Ga0187819_10000031_pt1 | contig 61445 bp, 48 predicted proteins | sample NC_wetland_sal_i_15_FD_132411 | JGI IMG/M metagenome (GOLD analysis project Ga0187819, IMG submission 132411) | Wetland sediment microbial communities from Neuse River Estuary, North Carolina, USA - SO4_4 | ecosystem: Environmental > Aquatic > Freshwater > Wetlands > Sediment | place: USA... | reverse complement strand
CTGATATACCAGAATGCCAGCATACGTTCCTGACGTTGGAGCCGCGAGGTTAATGGTCTGGTTCCCGGAGAAGGTGATCGACCCGCCGGCGGGCCCAAAATACAGAGTTACGCCCGTGCCGCTAACGGTCCCTCTGCCACCAAAATCGATCCCGCCGCTGGTGATGACATAGGTCCCGGCGTTCAAGACTACGTTTTTGGAGCCCCGGACCGAAATTCCTTGGCAGTAGTTCCCAGGATCGAGAGTCACGGTCCCGCCTTTGTTTCCTTGTACTTGCCCTGGATTTCCGGGAAGGCAGGCTCCGGTCGCCGGCGGCGTTAGATAAGACAGGGGATCAGCAGCCGGTACGATACCGGCGACTGGTGTGGGCGTGATCGCCCCCGGTCCGTTGTTCGTGACAGTACCGTGCACGCCGATCGAAGCCGCGGTGATACTCCCCGACCCGTTTTTCCTTAGATCGTCGTTGTCGGTGATCCCGCAGTTGGGAGCGTTTATACCAGCCCGACCGTTCGTAGTGATCCCGCCCACAGCACCCAAAGTATACAAGCAGTTCCTTACGCCGTTACCGCTAAGAACGGCCACAGCCCTCGCGGTGAGAGTCGTAGAATTCACGCCAAGTATCTTCATGAAGAAAGTGGGTTGCACAGCGGAGACGATGACCTCAACAGCGTTTTTGTTTCCCACGTTTGGTCCGGTGGACGGCGGGCTATTCGGCGTCACCGTGACGTTCTTAACGCCGTCGGTGAAGCCGTTGAGCGAGGCGTCCTGCTGGGCCGCTGCGGTGTAGTTACCTCCAAACTCAATCACCGCGGCGCCAGCGAGCGCTGCGCTGTCCGCCGCCGATTGCTCCAGGCGCTTTTGATAGCGCAGAAAACCCATATCGATGGCTAGGCCTGTGGCGGCGAGCAGCGCCACCAGTCCGAAGGTCGCAGCAACGAGAGCTTGGCCGGACTGCCGTGTGCTTCTCAACATAATGGCATTCTCCGTCGGGGCACTGCGGGCGATCCTCCTGGCGGGGGTGGAAGGAGGTTGATCCTGGATACGCGTTTTCTTCGCTAGTGTCAATGCGTCGCGTACTCCGGCCACGCAATTTGGGGACAATACCCCAGAGACTGCGAGCAAGACACGGACCAAACAGCTGAGCACCCCGAAAGTCACTAAATTACCCACAGGCAGCCGGTCCGAACTTGGAACAGTAATTGCACTTAAACTTAACAGGTGGTAGAGCTTGATATTCCGACTCTGGCAGCCTTGCACATGCTATCCCGGTCGGATCGTTTGAGCGAAGTTGGTTGCAACATTTAGGCAAATAAGTCTCTTATGGGCCAGATGACAGCGAGGACGAAGACTCGCCACAAAATGGACCTTGCTGTGGACGTGTATTTAAATGTGCACGCCCGTAGGGCGCGCTTGTCTCTTTTCGTAGACCCCGGACCTGACAGTGCGCCGAAGCGAAGCGGCATTCAGCATGGCACAGGTATTGCTCCTAGATCTCTGCCAGTAGTGTGGCGATCCTTGGGAATGAAGGCGATCACCAAAGCACCCGGAGCGCAAAACTGCCTTTCCTCTGAGATCCAACGGCGGCCTCGGCAGCGTTTCGCTAGATTCGGAATGTCCCGCGGGCAGAGCCTGGTGGAGCTAGCCCTGGTTCTTCCGATCCTGCTCTTGTTACTGGTGGGAACGATCGAGGTCGGGCGCTTCTCCTACTACAGTATCCTGGTTTCCAACGCAGCTCGTGCGGGGGCGCAGTACGGGGCGCAGAGTCTAGCCACCGCGGCCGACACTGCCGGAATAAAAACCGCGGCGCAAAACGATGCGAACGTCGCTGGCCTGACGGTCACCGCGATTCAGCGGTGTGGTTGCACCGGTGCAAGCCTCAGCGGTTCCTGCCCGGCAACCGGCTGCTCTCTGCCCAATAGTCCTCTTGTCTACGTCCAGGTTACTGCAACCGGGACCTTCAATTCCCTGTTTAGCTATCCGGGGCTTCCGCCATCCATTACGGTAACCAGCACGGAGGAGATGCGCGTAGCTCAATGACGAACGGACTCCAACGCGAAGGGGCCAGCGACAAACGCGTCGTAAGCAACGCCGCGATCCTCCGCGGACAGCGCGGCAACAGCCTGGTGGAACACGCGCTTGTCCTGACTTTCCTTCTGACCGTAATGTTCGGCGTCATCGATTTTGGCCGGGCTCTGTACACATATCATTTCGTCTCCAATGCCGCGCGCGAAGCAACTCGATGGGCAAGCGTACGCGGCTTCACCTGCTCGAATCTCTCCGGTGGATGCCCAGCCTCGGCGGCCGACGTTCAAACGTTTGCGGCCAACGTTCCCGTCGGTATGGGCCTCGATCCGAGCAACATCAAAGCGACGACGAGTTGGGTGCCACCTCCAAACAATAGTCCGGCGTGCGCCACGCACGACAACAACCCCGGCTGCGTGGTGCAGGTAAAAGTAACGTACGACTACCATTTCTTCATGCCATTTTTACCCAGTTCGCTGGTGAAGATGACGAGCACCTCGGAGATGGTCATAACGCAGTAGTTCAGTTCGTGCGATTCCGTCGCGCTCTTGCATCGTTCAGCGGTCAAACAACCATGGCAACAGTTGACCCAGCTCTTCGGACGGTGAACATGGAAGTAACCACATTGATGATTCCACACCAGGTGCAGCGCACCGGCGTGCGGAAAGGACTGCTGGAAGACCTGGCGTTAAAGATTCTGTACCTCCATGGCGAAATGTCCCTGCTGGAGTTGGGCGAGCGCACCTGCCTGAGCCTGGGAGTCGTCGAGGAGATTTTTCAGTTTTTCCGCAAGGAGCAGCTTTGCGAAGTGAAACGCATGACGGCAGGCAGTCACGTCATTGTTGCAACCGCTCAGGGGAAACAACGCGCGGCGGATTTGCTGGCCATGAGCCAGTACACGGGCCCTGCACCCGTGTCGCTGGCGGACTACACCATGCGCGTCGGCATGCAAAGCGTGCAGCATATCGTGCTCAAACCAGCAGACGTCAGCCGCGCGTTTTATCAACTGGTTCTCGATCAAGAGATGCTGACGCGGTTGGGGACTGCGCTGGTCTCGGGCACGTCCATGTTCCTGCACGGACCCTCGGGTACCGGCAAGACCAGCATCGCCTCAATGATTCCGGCCGTGTACGAAGACAACGTCTGGATTCCACACGCGGTTGTTGTCGATAATCAGATCGTTTCGGTTTTCGATCCGGGCGTGCATCATCCAAACTTAACCGATATTAGCGCCGAATCGGACAAACGGTGGGTACTCTGCCGTAGACCTTGCGTGATCGCCGGCGGCGAACTCTCCGCGGAGATGCTGGATTTACAGTTCAACTCCATCAGCCGGTTCTACACTGCCCCTCTACAAATGAAGGCAAATAATGGCGTTCTGATCCTGGATGACTTCGGACGTCAGCGCATGCGCCCCGACGAACTTCTGAATCGCTGGATGACTCCCCTGGATCGGCGCGTCGATTTTCTCACCCTCCCTGGAGGAAGGAAGTTCGAAGTCCCCTTCGATCTCTTCGTTGTGTTTGCAACCAACCTTGACCCCAACCAACTGGCAGATGAGGCTTTCCTGCGCAGAATTCCAAACAAAATCGCGGTCGAATACGCAACGCCAGAACAATTTCTGGAGATTTTTCGCCGGGAATGCCAGGTGCGCCTGGTTGCCTGTGATGACGGGGTTCCAGAATATCTCATGCAGTGCATCACGAAAGAGATGAAGCAGCCGCTCGCTCAGTGTCACGCGGGGGACCTGATTAACCAAGTCTTTTGGGCGGCTCGCTATGCGGGAGTGGAACCCCATCTCACCCGAAAAGCGGTGGAACAAGCTTGCCGGGCTCATTTCCTTCCCCTAGGGAAGCGTTAGGGTGCGGATGGCAAATATTTGCCCGGGTTTGGCAACGGCTATCTACGTTCCTGTTCACGGATTGGCGGAGCGCGACCCGGAAGAGCGCGCTAAACGTCGCGCGTTCAACAACTAACGAGGGCCCGCCTGAACGAGACAACGAGCGTCTCAACAGGAAGCAGTTGAAGTGTACTCAAATGGTGACTTCGGAGGCCAATTCTTGAAGAGGGCCACTAAATCTGTGTGGATTGGCGGCACTCCAGCATTGGTACGTCGCGTGCTCCTTTCCAGGAGTCCAGAAAGGGGCGAATTGCGAATTTTCTTGCCCGGTCGCAGTCAGGAAACACGGCATTCGCTCGAAGATGGTGCGAAACCTCTCGCGCCTGGATCGCCCTTTTATGTTTGACCCCGACAACTCATCGTTGACGACGTTTCGAGCGCGTCCGCGTGTGCCCGCGGGGGTTGCGCCGCGAACCGTGCTCCGATCTGCGTCCACGGCGCGCTCGCCGCGATTTCTGGTTTCCTGGGGGGGCAAATACTCGGACTGGTGGGGTTCGCTAAAGACGCTGTTCACTCGCGTGCGCTTGTCCCCGTGGCGAGAATCGATCGATCTCTTCCGAGACACTCCGGTAGCGCCATTTCGATTCACGGGTGGATCGCTTAGCCTCTCGTTGCTGCTGCACTTCGTGGGAATTTTGGTGCTGCCTTTCCTACTTGCGTACTCGCAATCGAGCGAAGTCGCCTCGTACGCAGACTATGAAGAACCGCAAAGAATTTATTACTACCAGGTTCCGAAGCACGATCCGTACGAGAAACTTCCTCGCATCACTCCCTCCGGCGAGGGTGGGCAACCCGGAGCCGGCCAGTTGCAGGCTATGCTGCAGAAGATTGGCAGCACTACATCGGCGCGAAGAATCGTCATCGTCTCGAAGCCAATTCGTCCGGACAATAACCGGCAAACCATCTATCAGCCGGCAACGCCGCCGGAATTGCACATCGACATGGAGTTGAAAGTCCCGAACATCGTCGGCGGACCATCGGCTGCGGTCCCAAAGCCGCAAGTTCATTTCAATCCGAACAACTCAAAGCCAATGCAGGCGCACCGAACCGCGACGAAGGCGACTGCACCGACGCTGGCGGCAACGATTGCCGCCATGCCTACGAGCCTGCCCCCCGCAACCGTGGCTCACCCTCACCTGGCGGTGCCCTTGAACGAATCTCGACCGATGCAGGCACAGGTTGTGATTGGCCAAGTGAGCGCGCCTTCGCTTTCCGCAGCGAACGTCGCGACGGCTACAAACCTCGGCGACTCGTTCCAAGCGGGTCAAGCCGCTGCGCCCGCCGCACCGCCCAGCGATGGCGACGCTTCAGGGAGCGGCAAGGCCTCCAAGAACAACGTCGTGCAGACCGCGGGCGACGGGAGCGGCATCGTCGTCATCGGCGTAGATCCCGCCGAAGCAGCCGCACTGGTCAACTTGCCTCCCGGCAACCGGTGGGGTGATTTTACGATTGCGCCAGGTGGCGGCCAGCCGGGAGCGGTCGGTGGCAGTGATCACGGCATGCCAGGCGCTGGCAGCAGCTTGAGTGGCGCCGGGGGTGACCGCATCCCCGGAGTCGGCCCAGGGTACTCGGGCGGTGGGGGTGGAAATTCAGGCTCCTCCGGAAGCGTGAGCATTACCGGAGCGACGGGTGGCAAGGGCGAAAGCATGCTCGACGCAACCATACTCAGAGACATGGTTTACGCGGTGCCCTCCACACTAGTGCTGCGCAAGAATGCTCTCGTTGTTTCCGCAGGACCCATGGGCGGCGGTGGCCTGGACGCCTACGGCGCGCTGCGCTGCGGCAAGATCTATACGGTTTTCATCTCGATGCCCGGTAGGAGCTGGACCTTGCAGTTCTGTCAATCCGGCGGTTCTCCGGCGAGGCAGGAGGCTCAGAGCCGGTCTTCGGTGATTCACCTCGAGCAGGGGCTCCTGCCCCCTGATGTGGAGATCAGATTTGATTTCAAGCGACTGCCCGTACCTTTCGAGAAGAAGAACAAACCGATTGTCTTGAGGGGTGTGATAAAAGACGACGGCACAGTAGACGACCTGAAGGTCTATCAGAGCATCGTCCCACAGATGGACGAGGCTGCGCGCGTAGCCTTCAGCCACTTCAAATTCAAGCCTGCCATGAAAGAAGGCAAGCCGGTAGCGGTCGATATCCTGGTCGGAATACCGACGGAGGCCACAGCGACCCGTTCTCAGTAGCAATGGCCGTTGGCTAGTCCCTGCGGACGAAAAATGTCACGATATGAGAAGAAGTTTTCACACATTTGCTAGAAATATGTCTGTTCCCGTTGGCGGCGATCAGCCCCAGGTCAGTCCATTTGCTTGATTCTCAGCACGTTAGTGCTTCTTGACCCTCGCTATCCTGTGGAAAGTCTTGGCATTCGGTATGCTCCGTTAACGTAAGTTTATTCCCAGTGCTGCGTCTGTGTCCCAAAGCACGCTAGCCTGCCCTTGTGGGGTAGGGATAAAGAGACCCCTTTGTCATGCAGAATGACCAGCCGCTTCGGGAACCACCTCGGCTCCAAGGTAGAAGTCTGTTCTGGTGCGACGCGCTTTAGCGTCGCTTTGGCCGTACGCGAGGAGTGGAGACATTGGACAAGCATGTAATTCGGGTCAGCTTTCTGACGCAGGACTCGGGATTGGGCGACGCCATCGCCCGTGCCTTGGGTGAGGGCTTCGTCACGCGAGCGGTTAACGAACGCCAGTTCAACCAATTGGCCGAAATTCGCGAGTCGTCAGACGTCATTCTGCTGGACCTGCGGTCGGCGAACACCCAGGGCGACGATCAAGCCGTCCTGCACCTGATGGACGAACTCAGTAAGGCTCCCTCCCACCCGCCCCTTGTAGTGCTCTGCGAGGAAGAAAACCGGGGACTTATTTTCCGGGCCATCGAACATGGCGCCGACGACAGCGTCACCAACCCTCCCAACATGATCGAGCTCCGGCTCATCATTCGCCGGGCGTACAGGGTCCATGCTGCGGAGAGAGAGCTACAGCGCCTGCGCGCGAATGAGCGGCCCACTGGCAGGCTCCATGAGCTGCTGGGCACATCCGCGCCGATGCAAGAGCTTTTCGCCCTGGCCCGCAAGATTGCGCCGTGCGATGTAAACGTCCTGATCACCGGAGAAACCGGCACCGGCAAAGAGTTGCTATCGCGCGCGATCCATCAACTGGGAAGCCGCAATGCCGGACCTCTGGTGGCCTTCTCCTGTGCCAACCTGCCGGAAACGCTGGTCGAAGACGAACTCTTCGGCCACGAAAAGGGCGCATTTACGGGGGCCCTGATCGGCCGGCACGGCCGCGTGGAAGCTGCAGATCACGGAACACTCTTCCTGGACGAAATCGGTGATCTGGGTCTGGGCCTGCAGCCCAAGCTATTGCGCGTGCTTCAAGAGAGAAGCTTCGAGCGCCTGGGCAGCAACAAGACCGTCAGCGTGGACATCCGGCTGATTTGCGCCACGAATCGGAACCTCGCCGAAATGGTGCAGCAAGGAAAATTCCGCGAAGACTTGTACTACCGGTTGAATGTCGTTCAGTTGCACTTGCCTCCACTGCGAGAGCGCCGCGATGACATCCCGCTCCTCGCCCAGCAGTTTCTGCAGAAATTCGCGCAGCAGTTCAAGAAAAAGGCCCGGCGTTTCTCCCAACAAGCCCTGCAGGCGCTTGAGGAGCACAACTGGCCCGGCAACGTACGCGAACTGGAAAACGTGGTGCAGCGCGCCGTGGTTCTCTCCGAGGACCAAACTGTGGATGTCAGTCAGTTGCCTGCGTCCATGCGCAGCGGCCGCGTCGCGATCGCGAATGCCGTCGGCTCCGATGCCGCGCAGCTTAGCCGTTCGTACGAGGATGAAGTTCGCCGGTTCAAGAGAAGCCTCGTTCTGCGCGCCCTGCGGGAGTGCGGTTGGCGCAAAGCCGAGTGCGCGCGGACGCTCGGGGTCGCACGCGGCTACCTCCATCGATTGATCAATCAGCTCGGAATTCAAGAGGGAGAAGGCGATCCCGCCGTGGATCGGCGTGAAGACTATCCTCCCCTTGGCCCGGTGATGTAAGCCCCTGCCCCTGCCGATCCGTCAGATTGCTGTGGACTTGCCCCCATCTCTCAGATTAGCTTCTGACGCGATGGAAGCTGATCTCGAATCTTCTTTCCCAAGAAGCGTTTGTCTGCCCTTTCTGCGGAACGCGCACAATGCAGATGGAGGATGGGGCTTCCATCCCGGCTCTCAAAGCCGCGCGGAACCCACCTGCTGGGCCATCCTAGCCCTGATCAACTCGTCGGAAGGGGGAGCTTGCGAAGCCGTCGACCGTGGGTTCCGGTTTCTTCGCGCCGCGCAGCTCCCTGACGGCTCTTGGCCCTCCACGCCAGAGGAAAAAACCGGCTGTTGGGTGACTTCGCTTGCCTGCTGGGTCTTGGACTCCGAAAAAGACTCAGCAACGGCCGTTGCAGCGGGCTTGAGATGGCTGTGCGAGGACTGGCCGCGAGATAGTACGCTGTGGCGGCGTTTCATCGGGCGGTTCTCCGCCCAGCGCCACGTGTTTCCGATCAACAATTCCTACCGAGGCTGGGGATGGACGCCCCGCACAAGCTCCTGGGTCGAGCCTACGTCGTTTGCTCTGCTTGCGCTGCGATGCGCCCCTCAAGCCGTGCTTCCTGCTGTGGCTCAACGACGCCGGCAACTGGCCGAAGCCATGCTCTATGATCGCATGTGCCCCGGCGGCGGCTGGAATTGCGGCAATCCCAGCGTCTACGGCGTTGCAGGCGAGCCTCTGGTTGTGCCGACGGCTTGGGCCCTTATCGCCTTGCGGGCTCACCCCCAGCGGCCCGAAAATGTGTCCAGCTTGGCTTGGCTCGAAGCGAGCATTCCGCAGATTCAGGGCGCCGGGTCACTCGCGCTCGCGCGGATCTGCCTGGAAACCTACGGCCGCGCTTGGCCGAGCGGAGCGCCCCAACTTCACGATCTTCATGAAAAGAACGCGTTTCTACAGAGCGTACAGGTCGCAGCCTGGGCGACCCTGGCAGTCAACCGGCGGCGGCACTGGCTGGCTCCGGCACGCGGGGAGGCCGCCTAGCCATGCGCAATCGCGCCCTCGTTCCCTCGTTCCAGCGCCCACCCTCAAGCGTGGTGATCCGGCGCGCGGCGAATTATGAGCAGGACCTGGCTTCCCTGATTTACGAAAGCTTGGCGGTCTTCAATCTCCCACTCAAAGGCAAGACGGTGCTGCTGAAGCCTAACCTTGTCGGCCTGGACTCTCTCGGCGTGATGAACACGCACCCCTCTGTGATTGCCGCCACTCGCGAATGCTTCTTGCGTCTTGGAGCCTCGCAGGTCTTCATCGGCGACGGCCCCGCGATGGACCGGGACACCGAGGCTATTGTCGAATCGGTGCGCTTGCGGGACTATACCGGCCCCCTGGCTCGTACCTTTGTCGATCTGAATGTAGATGACGTTGAGCGCGTGCCTCTGAAAACGCACGCCTCACGACTGAACGAGCTCTACCTGCCAAAGACCGCCTTGGGCGTAGACTTCCTGGTCTCGATGCCCAAGCTCAAGACGCACCATTGGGCTGGCGTTACCCTCTCGCTCAAAAACATGTTTGGCATCGTCCCGGGAAGCTGTTACGGCTGGCCCAAGAACGTGCTGCATTGGGCGGGGATCGATCGAGCCATCCTGGACGTTAACGCCGCCGCCCGGCCAGACTTTGCCATCGTGGACGGCATCCTGGGGATGGAAGGTAACGGGCCAATCCAGGGAACCCCGAAGGCCAGCAGAGTACTGATTTGCGGAAGTGATCCGGTCGCGGTGGATGCTACCTGCTGCCGGATCATGGGGCTTATGCCTGAGCGGGTCAAATATCTCGCCCGGGCCGGCACCCTCCTTGGCCATGTTAACATACATAAAATTCAACAACTTGGAGAATCCATCGCTAGTGTGCGGACACCCTTCGCGGTTCTTCCAGCCTTCCGGGCTATGGCCGAATAACGCATCCAGTTTGGAATGAGAACTGCCTCCATCAGAGGAGAGAACCGCGGCGAACCAGGTGAAGTGTCTCCAAATGAAGACACTGAGCAGGGGTCGCCTGCCTTCGCAAAGTGAGACAAGGCGGTCGGCACCTAGCCGACCGAGAGCAGCGATCAAGTCAACAACCATGAGCGAAACCGACATCTCCATGCCAGCCCGCGGAGCGCTCCGGGGAGCAGCTACATCCTCTGACTCCGGGGTGTACGTCTCTGGCACTGCCGCACCGACGACACTAGCGGCAACTGCGACGCCTGCTACATCCGCTTCCCTTTTGCGATGGGTATTCTCGTTTCCCGCAATGCTGGCCACTTTTCTCGTCGGTAGAGTTTTCTACGAGGGCCGGGGGTTCTTCGTGGATCCCGACCTCTGGTGGCACATCAAGGTTGGGCAGAACATTCTCAGCACGCACCACTGGCCCACAACAGATCCCTTTTCTTTCACAGCGGCGGACACGCCGTGGATCGCGTACGAGTGGCTGGGAGATGTGCTGATCGGCGGGGTCGCCCGCTATGGTGGATTGCTTGGCCTCAACGTTCTGCTGATTGTTCTGGCCAGCATCGTTATGCTCGCTCTTTACGCGTACGCAACGATGCGCTCCGGGAACTCCAAGGCGGGATTCGTAGCTTCCGGCCTGCTGTGTTCGCTGGCCTTTGCGTCTTTCAATTTGCGCCCACAGATGCTCGGCTATCTTTTCCTGGTTCTGACGCTGATCGTCCTCGAGCGTTTCCGTCAGGGCAAACCGCGCGCGCTGTGGTTTCTTCCACCGCTGTTTCTCCTGTGGATCAACACGCACGGCTCGTGGGTGATCGGGTTGGGTGTGATGTTTGTTTTCTGGGCTACCGGACTGACGGAGTTTCGCATCGGCGGTGTAGAAGCGAAGCGCTGGAACCCCGCCGAGCGCATTCGTCTGGAATTGATCTTTCTTTTGTGTCTGGCCGCCATTCCGTTCACGCCCTACGGCACTCGCCTGGCCGCGTATCCCTTTACGGTAGCGTCGACCCTTCCGCTCAATGTGGGCAACGTCCTGGAATGGCAGTCCATGCCCTTCAACATCGCGGGCGGAAAGCTGTTTCTGGCCGTAGTGCTGGCCTTCTTCGTGGCCCAGATGATGTACCAAATGACTTGGCGGGCCGCCGAAGTCGTGCTCTTCTTCGGTGGCGTCACGATGGCGTGCCTACATCTCCGATTTGTTTTGATCTTCGTGCCGTTCTTCGCTCCGCTCTTTGCCACGGTATTGGCCCGTTGGCTGCCGCCGTATGATAGAAAAAAAGATCATTACATTTTGAACGCGATCCTGATGGCCGCGGTTATCGCGGCAATGGTGCGTTATTTTCCAACCCGCGCGGGCGTCCATAAGATCGTGGCGGAAACTTTTCCGGTGCGCGCCGTCGAGTATATGCACCAACACCCTGTGCCAGGACCCATGTATAACACCTATGGCTACGGCGGCTACCTGATCTGGATGCTCCCCGAGCAGAAGGTTTTCATCGATGGCCGGGGCGATCTCTACGAAGACGCTGGCGCGTTTGGCGAGTATCTCGAGGTCGCTGATCTGAAGCCCGCCGCGTTTGCGGTGCTCCGCGCGCACGGAATCCAGTCGTGCCTGCTGGAAAGCAAAGAACCCCTCGCAACGGTTCTTGCCGCCAACCCGGACTGGGAGCGGCGCTACACCGATGGTGTGAGCGTGTTGTTCGTTCGACGGAGCGCTGCCGCATCGCTGGGCGAACCGCACGCCCGCGAGGCGCTGAGCAAAAACGAGTGAATACGTCGATCACATCGATGAGCGAAACAGATACCATCGCTAGTGCTCCCGGCGGAGCCGGGGATCTGGTTGCTGGTGTTCCTGCAGGTGTTGGGGCCGAGCAATCTGCGGCCGCGAGCGTAAATCACTCGCTGCTTCGCCGAGCAGTCTCGTTCCCGTCTATGTTGGGGACTCTCCTGGTCGGTGCCGTTTTTGTTGTAGCGCGTAACTTCGATGTGAATCCCGATTTCTGGTGGCACGCCAAAGTAGGCGAGACCATCCTGGCCACGCATCACTGGCCCACCGTCGATCCTTTTTCCTTCACGGTGACGGGCCAACCCTGGCTCGCTTATGAGTGGCTAGGGGATGTGCTGTTTGCCGCCGTGGCGCGTGTCGCCGGGTTGCAGGGCCTCGACGCACTGCTCATCGTGCTGAGCTCTGCCGTCATGCTGGCCCTCTACGCCTATGCCACGCTGCGCTGCCGGAACTCGAAAGCAGGATTTGTGGGTGCTGCCGTCCTGCTGGTTCTGGCTTCTCCAGCCTTCACCCTGCGTCCCCAGATGTTGGGTTATCTGTTCCTGATCCTGACCCTGATCTCCCTCGAGCGTTTCCGAACGGGCAAGCCTCGTGCGCTGAGTTTTCTTCCCTTGTTGTTTCTGGTCTGGGTCAATACCCACGCCTCGTGGATTATCGGGTTGGGCACGATCTTGGTCTACTGGGTCTGTGGCCTCAAGGAGTTTCACGTCGGCGACGTACAATCACGGCGCTGGGCTCGCAACGAGAGAATCCGCCTGGGTTTCGTATTTCTCCTCTGTCTCGCCGTCATTCCAATAACGCCCTATGGACCAAGGCTAGCGGCATATCCCTTTGAGGTAGCCTCCTCGTTGCCTCTGAACGTGGCCAATGTCAGTGAGTGGCGCTCCATGCCCTTCAATGAGCTAACCGGAAAGGTCTTCCTCGCCCTTTTGGCCACTCTCTTCGTCGTTCGCGCGGTCTCCCGGCTGACTTGGCGGCTCGAAGAGTTGGTGTTGTTTCTCGGTGGTACGGTGATGGCTTGTCTTCACCTGCGCTTCCTCCTTCTCTTCGTGCCCTTTTTCGCTCCGGTGTTCGCCGCGGTCCTTGCGCGCTGGGTTTCGCCTTACGATCGCGCCAAGGATCGTTTCATGTTGAATGGCCTCCTGATGGCCGGGGCGGTTGCGCTCATGATTGGGCATTTTCCTTCCCGAGGACGACTGGAAGAGATTGTGGCCCAGCAATCTCCGGTTCGGGCAGTCGAGTACCTGCGTCAACATCCAGTCCCCGGCCCCATGTTCGAAACTTATGAATTTGGAGACTACCTGGTTTGGTCGATGGCACCCGAGCACCGCGTATTCATTGACGGCCGGGGTGAACTGTACGAGCGAGGTGGCGTGTTTGCCGATTACGTGCGCGTCGCCGGCCTCAAGCCTGGCGCCCTGGGCGTCCTGCGCGCGTATGGCGTGCAGTCGTGTCTGGTCAGGCGAGATGAGCCTTTGGTGACCGTGCTCGCCGCGCTCCCGGACTGGCAGCAAGTTTATTCCGATGATCTTAGCGTGGTGTTTGTCCGGCGGGAAAGTGCGGGAGCCCTGGATGCGGCCCTGCGGAACAAGAAGCCCGATCGAGAGGAGTGAACATGGACGCGCCATTTTCAGAACGCCCGCGAGGGCCCGTACAACTCACTCCCCAAAGCTCCGGCGAGCGCCGCATGCTGCTCTCGGTGGTGGTCCCGTGCATGAACGAACAGGAAGTGCTGCGGCAAACGAATCAACATCTCGTCGCCGTCCTCCAACAAACCCCTGTGAATTTCGAGATTATCTACGTCGATGACGGCAGCACGGACTCCACGCCGGATGTGCTGCGCGAATTGCAGGCGCAAGACACGCGAATCCGCGTCGTCCGGTTTTCGCGAAATTTCGGCCACCAAATGGCAATCACCGCCGGCCTCGAACACGCCTCCGGCGACGCGGTGGTGATCATCGACGCCGATTTGCAAGACCCGCCCGAAGTCATCCTCGAATTCCTCGCCAAGTGGCTGGACGGCTTCGACGTCGTCTATGGCGTTCGCACCGAGCGCGATGGTGAAACTCAATTCAAGCGCTGGACCGCCAAGTTCTTTTACCGCTTCATCAGCCGCCTGTCGGATACCCGCATCCCGCTCGACACCGGCGACTTTCGCCTGATGGATCGCCGCGTCGTGGATTCCCTTCTTTCCATGCCGGAGCGCGACCGCTTCGTGCGCGGCATGGTGAGCTGGCTCGGCTTTTCGCAAGTCGCGGTTCCCTACCACCGCGCATCCCGCGCCGCGGGCACCACCAAGTTCTCGCTGTTCAAAATGGTTCGTTTCGCGCTGGACGGAATCTTTTCCTTTTCGATTCTGCCCCTGCGCTTAGCTACCTGGACCGGGTTTGCGGCGTCCGCAGTCGCCATCCTTGGCATCGTCATCGTGCTGCTGGAAAGGTTCTTTCAGGTGCCGGGCTTGGTAAAGGGCTGGTCCAGCGCCGTCATCGCCGAACTATTCATCGGTGGCGTGCAGCTCATCTGCCTGGGAATTATCGGCGAGTATGTCGGCCGGATCTATGGAGAAGCGAAGCGGCGTCCCCTTTACATCGTGCGCGAACGAATGGGTTTTGAGGCGCGGAATCCGGTTGCCGCGATGACCCGTCAGGCCCTCGTGTCGGGCGGCAAACGCTGACGCCCTACCTGGGAAATAACTACACAAGACGCAGAGATCCATGACCTCCGAAACAGTAACTCACCAGCGCGAAGCGGCTTTTCACGACGCCTGGGCTGCCGGCACCCGCCTCGACGATGTTCTGGTGCGCGAGTGTTTCGAGGCCCCTACTGCGCTCGAAAATCAATTCATCCTAAGTCGCATGGGCCCGCTCGCGGGAAAGAAGTTGCTCGACATCGGCACGGGGCTCGGCGAATCGTCGGTCTACTTCGCGCTTCAGGGCGCTAGCGTCACTACGGTGGATATCTCGCCGCAGATGGTGGAAACCGCGCTCGGCCTGGGACGCAAATTCGGCGTTGCCTTGGAAGGAATCGTGTCAGGTGCGGAAGATCTGCGCTTGCCGGAAGCTTCGTACGACATCATCTACCTGGCGAACACGATTCATCACGTTCATGATCGTGTGGCCTTGTTTGAGCAGATGAGCCGCGCTCTGAAACCAGGCGGCATGTTCTTTTCGTACGATCCCCTGGCGTACAACCCGGCGATCAACGTCTACCGCCGTATGGCCACCGCAGTGCGAACACCGGACGAAGCGCCGCTTACCATCGCCGACATCCGGCTGGCACAGAAGTACTTCCGCCGCGTGCGACACCGTGAATTCTGGCTGGCAGCCCTGCTCCTGTTCGTGAAGTACTACCTAATCGACCGCGTGCACCCCAATCAGGACCGCTATTGGAAAAGGATCCTGCGCGAGACGCGGAAACGCCTATGGTGGTGGATGCCGCTGCGCGCGCTCGACCGTGCCCTAACTCGCGTTCCGTTCGTCCGCTGGCTGGCCTGGAATGTCGTCATCTGGGGCGAAAAGCCAGTAACGACCACCAAAGGTTGAATGCTCAACCCATGCAACGAAAGGCCCGTCTCTGACCCAGGGTGCCGCCTAATGGTCATGCGAGACCCAGCGACCGGGCTAGGAGACCGACCAGGCACCGCCGTCACCAAACTGATGAGCTCAGTTGTGGAAATGTCAACAAAGAGGAACGTTTTTGGACTCGGCCTGTCCAGGGAGTGACCCGGCGCCCCCGCTAATTCCATAAGTCATTACAAATGAGTAACTTAAGGAATCTAATTTCGGGTGGCAGAATGGCGTGGCAGATGCTTATTACTAGCCGACTAACGCCGGTGGCAGTGTCCTCGCAGCTGAGACATTACTCTTGAGAGGAACGAAATGACCAACTTTTTCGTGAAACTTTGGCGGGACGAAGAAGGCCAGGACTTGACGGAATACGCTTTGCTGTTGGTCCTGCTCTCCTTGGCCGCAATTGGCTCACTCAGCACCATCGCGACCGCGATCAACGGCGTGTTCGCCAAAGCGGCAGCGAACCTGAACACCTAATTCAGATTTCTGGTGTTCGGATATGAATGACAAGTTTGATGGGTCGTTGGCAACTGGAAGCCGGCCCAGCCTTCCAGAGCCTTGGCTCATCTCGGCCGAGTCGTGCTCCTTTTTTTTGGGCCTGTACTCATAAATCTCGGAGGAACCGGACCATGAAGCAACTCCTTATTAGGCTGTGGAAGGAAGATGGGGGGCAAGACCTTACCGAATATGCTTTGCTGCTGGTGTTGCTGTCGCTGGCAGCGATCGGTTCGCTGAGCACCCTGGCCACGGCGGTCAACAGCGTTTTCCAGAACGCCGCAGCCAATCTGAACACGTGAACTGCGCGCGTCCTGCCGTGGGGCGTGCGTTAAGTGAAGTTTCGACCCGGCATGAGTTTAGCGTGAGCAACCTAGGGACCCGTCCTTCTCCATGAGGCTGCAACAAACAATCTGGATCTTTGCCATCGGCGTCACACTGCTTGCCGGTTGGGTAGACTTTCGCACACGCAAGATACCCAACTGGCTTACCGTGCCCGCATTCTTCCTAGGCCTCGGCCTGCGCACCGCGGTTTCCGGCTGGTCCGGAGCCAAGGCGTCGCTGGAAGGGACCGGCCTCGCCCTCATCCTGCTACTCCCGCTCGTCCTGATGCGGGCGTTGGGAGCCGGCGACTGGAAGTTGATGGGCGCCGTCGGAGCCTTCCTGGGCCCGGTGCTGTTTTTGTTCGTTCTTCTGGGCAGCGTCTTTGTATCTGGCCTTATGGCTATCGTGGAAATGATGCGCACCCGACGAGTCCGGGAAACCTTCCGCAACCTTGGCGTGCTCGTCCAAGGTTTCTTTTCGTTCGGATTGCGGGCCAACCCGCAGATCTCTTTGGACAACCCGGCATTGCTCAAGCTGCCGTTCGGCGTGGCCGCGGCCATTTCCACGCTCGTTTGCTTCTGTGCCGCCCGCTGGGGCTTGTGAATTAGCCCCGCAGTGCGGGGGTAACTGGATTGAGGCTAGGAGATCGAATTCATGAATCAGAACCGCATGATCCTCGGGTTGATATTCGCGGTCGTCGTTGCGTTTGTCTTGAGCACCTTCGTGTATCGCCAATTCAAGCAGGCGAGTAGCGCCAAACCGGTCGCCACCCAGCACATCGTGGTGGCCGCTTCGCCTCTGCAGCTCGGCACCCGCGTGGATGCCAGCAACCTCCGCCTCATTGCCTGGCCTGCCGACGAACCCGTCGCCGGCACGTTCAATCGTATTGAAGACTGCGCGAACCGCGCGCTCATCACTCCGGTGGCCGCCAACGAACTCATTCTCGAAAGCAAGCTGGCCTCCAAGGAATCGGGCGCCGGTTTGCCTGCCACGATTCCCCAGGGCATGCGCGCGCTTTCCGTGGCCGTAAACGACGTCGTCGGGGTGGCCGGATTCGTCATGCCGGGAACGATGGTCGATGTCCTCGTTACGGGAAAAGTGAGCACGGGAGGCAAGAGCGGCAGCGAAGACAGCATTACCCGCACGATTTTGGAGAATGTCCGCGTCCTCGCGGCTGGCCAAAAAATCGCACAGGATCGCGAAGGAAAACCACAAACCGTTCCCGTGATCACTTTGCTGGTTTCACCGGAAGATGCCGGGAAACTCGCGATGGCCAGCACCGAAGGAAAGATCCAGCTGGCCTTGCGGAACACTGTCGACACGAAAAAAGTCGAGCCTCCTTCGATCCTGGAAGCAAACCTGTTTTCTGGCGCGTCGGCGCCGGCGCCAAAGCGCACTGGCCCAGTGGTTAAGGCTGCCGCCCCGCCCCCGCCACCTTCGCCCTATGTGATCGAAGTGATCACCGGCAACAAGCGAGAGAACAAGAGCTTTCCAAATCAATGAGCAGACCACAAGGAAAACGAATGTTCGAATACCCTACAAAATCGAATCAGTCGAACGGTTCGCGGCCCTTCGTCATCAAGAAGCTGGTGACGGCATTTGCGCTTCTGGCAGCTTCAGGTATCAGCGCTCCTAGTGTGCTCGCGCAAGAGCAGCCCGCGACGGCTCAGCCCGCTCCCGCGACCCAGGCGGCTCCTCCCGCGCAGGTTCCCGCCGGACAGTCCGCGGAATCCGAAGGGCCACAGACCCTGCATTTGCTCGTCGGCCGTTCGATCGTGATCTCCTCGCCGGCGCGAATCAAGCGAGTCTCGCTCGCTGATCCCAACATCGCCGAAGCCATCGTGGTCAGTCCCACTCAAGTCCTGGTCAACGGAAGGGCCCCCGGAGGGGTTTCTCTGATCATCTGGGACGAATCGGACCAGAGCCAGGCCTTTGAAGTCTCCGTCGACATCGATGTTTTGGGCCTCAGCCAGAAGATTCACGAGGTGTTCCCCTCGGAAGATGTGCACATCGAAACGTCCCGCGACGTGGTGATGCTGTCTGGGAAAATCTCCTCCTCGCTGGTGGCCGACAAGATTCTCGAAATCGTGAAAGGCGCGACTCCCAAAGTAACCAGCCTGATGCAAGTTCCCACGACGCCCACGGGGCAAATTTTGTTGCAAGTGCGATTCGCCGAAGTGAACCGGACGGCGATTAGCGAGTTCGGGATCAACATCCTCAGCCTACCTGGCGCCAAGAACATTGGAACCATCTCGACGCAGCAGTTTGCTCCGCCGCAGCTGACGACCTCCAGTGGGGTCAGCAACGGGACCACCACCGGTACCAACATCGGCTTGAGCGACTTGCTCAACATTTTCATCTTTCGCCCAGACATCAATCTCGCCGCGACGATTAAAGCGCTGCAAGAACAAAACGTCCTGGAAATCCTCGCTGAACCCAACCTGATGACCGAGTCCGGCAAGGACGCCAGCTTCCTCGCCGGCGGCGAGTTCCCGTTCCCGATTCTGCAATCCACGGGCGGCGGCGGAGGTTTTGCCGGAATCACCATCCAATTCAAGGAATTTGGCGTACGCCTGAACTTCACGCCGACTTTGACTCCCGACGGGCTGATTCACCTGAAGGTGAAACCCGAAGTGAGCTCTTTGGACTTCACGAACGCGCTGACCCTGCAGGGTTTCGTCATCCCCGCGCTGGCGACCAATCGTGTCGAATCGGAAATGGATCTTACTGACGGACAGAGCTTCGCGATCGCAGGGTTGCTGGACAATCGCGTAACCGAGCAGTTGCAAAAGATCCCGGGTATCGGCGATATTCCGATCCTTGGAAAACTCTTTCAGAGCCGCAACATCAACAAGAGCAAGAACGAGCTGCTTATCGTCGTCACTCCTCGAATAGTTCATCCGTTGTCCGCCGACAAGCCGGCTCCGAATCTGGATTTTCCGAGGACGTTTATCGGACCGATTACTCCCGAGAAGCCAAAGCCAGGCGCCCCCAAGTGAAGCGAGGCGCCGGAAATGATGGATGGGCTTGAGCGCGAAATCTAAGGGAACAGAAAGAACGCGTCGATGCTAACGGTAGCCATAGCCAGCGGTGACATGGCCAGTTCCGCGCAGTTGTTGGCCAGTCTGCAGCAGACAGGTCTGGTGAGGTCGGTCAAGCAGTGGGTCATTCCCGCTGATAAGCTTCCCGACTCCGCCGAGTCTTTGCCCGATGTTGTCTTCTTGGATCTTTCTCGCGATCCAGAGCCTTATTTTCAGTTCGGCGCTCAGCTCCGGAGGGTGCGTCCGTCCATAAAGTTGGTCGCGTGCTCCTCCGCCGTCCCGCCCAACCATCAACTCTTGCTGGAAGCCATGCGCTGCGGCGTTCAGGACTTCCTGCCAAAGCCGGTCGACGCCAGTTCCCTCAAGGAAATTCTGTCGCGGTTCATTCAAGACCTCGACCTCAAGGACCATTCCTCTCTCGACCGCTTGATCGTGGTGATGGGTGCCAAGGGCGGCGTCGGCGCAACCACCGTCGCGGTCAATCTCGGCGTTCAACTCTCCACCTTCGCCCGGAAACGGGTTGCCCTGTTGGACTTTGCGCGCCCGCTCGGCAATGTCCACCTCTTGCTCGATCTCCATCCGAAATTTGGTGTGCGGGACGCCGTCGACAACATGGATCGGCTGGACAGCCATTTCTTCGCGGGACTATTGACCCGCCACAAAACCAAGCTGGAAATCCTTGGCGGTGCGACGCAACCCGAGGAATGGCAGACCATCGCCGTGCCTCCCCTTGAACGTGTCGTGAACGTGGCTCAGAACAGTTTCGACATGGTGCTGCTGGACATGGGCTCGCAGTTTTCGTCGGAGTGGAGCTCGGTCCTGCGCATGGCGCGAATGATCCTCGTAGTGGCGGAAGCCAACGTCCCGGCGCTGTGGACCATGGAGCGCCGCCTCATCGCCCTGAAAGGTTTTGGCATCGATCCCGACCGTGCCCGCGTCATCATCAACCGCTGGCACAAGGGAGATGAAGAAGTTCTCAAGAGCATCCAGAAAGACATCAACCGTCCGGTTTTCGCTTGCCTGCCCAACGATTTCCGGATGGCGAGTGCATCCGTCAACCTCGGCACTCCGCTGCAGGAGAACCACAATAACGTGCTCAGCAGCCGCTATCGGCAAATTGCAGCGCAATTGGCGGGACTCGACCTCGTTCCCTCCCAAAAGAAGGGCTCCATCGGCGGGTTCTTTTCATTTCAGGCAAAAAGGTGATCTAGATCATGGCCCCAATGACCGCACCTGTAACGCGAACGGATTTCGGCAGCGTCAAGGCCGCGATACACCGCAAGCTGATTCAAAAGCTGAACCTCGACCGCTTGACCGAGGTCAACCGCGAGGACGTGCGCCGCGAAGTAACTCAAATCCTGGAGGCCCTCGTCGTCGGGGAATCGACCCCGATGAACTTGCAGGAGCGCGAGCGCCTCGCGCAAGAGGTGCTCGATGAAGTTTTCGGACTCGGGCCGCTCGAGCCGCTCTTAGCCGATCCCACCGTATCGGACATCCTCGTCAACACCCACAAGCGTGTGTACGTCGAGCGCAAGGGCATCCTGGAGGTGACCTCGATCCAATTCCGCGACGACGTTCATCTGATGGGCATCATCGACCGCATCGTTTCCGCGATCGGCCGCCGCGTCGATGAGTCTTCCCCGATGGTCGACGCGCGGCTCGCCGATGGCTCGCGCGTGAATGCCATCATTCCTCCGCTGGCCGTGGATGGTCCGTGTCTTTCGATTCGCCGATTCGGTCGCGATCCGCTGACCGCCGACGATTTGCTCCAGAACAATACTCTGACGCCTGCCATGCTGGAGCTCTTGCGCGGTTGCGTGAAGGCGCGCCTCAATATCCTGGTTTCCGGAGGCACCGGCGCCGGCAAGACGACCTTCCTCAACGTTCTCTCGTCTTACATTTCCAACCGCGAGCGCATCGTCACCGTGGAAGACGCTGCTGAGTTGCAGCTCCACCAAGATCACGTCGTACGCCTGGAAACGCGGCCCGCCAACATTGAGGGCAAGGGCGCCATCCAGCAGCGCCAGTTGGTGATTAACTCTTTGCGTATGCGCCCCGACCGCATCATCGTCGGTGAGGTTCGCGGCGAAGAAGCGCTCGATATGTTGCAGGCTATGAACACCGGCCACGATGGATCTCTGACCACCATCCACGCGAACACTCCCCGCGACGCACTGAGCCGCTTGGAAACCATGGTGGCCATGGCCAGCTTGAACATTCCCGACAGCGCTATTCGCAGGCAGATCGCTTCCGCCATCGACGTTGTCGTTCAGGTGAGCCGCCACAGCGACGGGACCCGCAAAGTCATCAGCCTCGCCGAGATTACCGGCATGGAAGGCGAAGTCGTCTCCATGCAGGATATTTTCGTCTTCCGCAAGCGTGGCATTCGCGACAACGGAGAAGTGCTCGGCGACTTCATGCCCACGGGTATTCGGCCAAAATTTGCGGAGAAGTTGGAAGTTTCCGGCATTCATCTGCCGCTTTCCATGTTCGAGGGTGCGCACGCTCGCTAGGAGCTCGGGATGAGGACGTCGACTTACATTTTTGCAGAAGGTTGCTCGCTCTAGAGGATTGCTATGGGCATCTTGGTTTTCATTCTAACTTTCTTGGTTGTTCTGGTGCTCTTCTTGGCGATCTGGATGTTCGCCGGCGCCGACACCAAACAAGAAGTCGTCCGTCGCCGTATGGATGCGGTCCGCAAGGCGGAACGCCGTGGCGATGTTTCCAACGGGCTCAAGCTGGCCCGCGACGAAATGCTCAGCAGCGTTCCTGTTCTTCACCGTTTGATGCTGCATTGGTCTTGGTCCGTGCGCCTTCAGGAGCACATCTCTCAAGCCGGTCTCACCATGAAGGCCGGCAAGCTCGTCTTGTTGAGCGCTTGTCTGGGTCTCGGAACCTACTTGCTTGTCGGTGCTTTCTATCCGCAGTTCCCAATCGCCCTGGTCGTCGGACTGGCTGCCACCTCCGTGCCCTTTGCCGTCATCGCCTACCTGCGCGAGAAGCGCCTCCGTCAATTCGAGGAGCGCTTTCCAGAAGCCTTGGATCTTCTTGGCCGCGCCGTCCGCGCCGGCCACGCCTTCACCACTGGTCTGGAGATGATCGCCAAGGAATCGTCCGAGCCCATCGCCAGCGAATTTCGCACCACGTTCGAAGAGCAAAATTTCGGTTTGCCCCTGCGCGATGCTCTGCTCAATATGACCGAGCGCATTCCCTCCATCGACGTGCGTTTTTTCGTCACCGCCCTGCTCATCCAAAAGGAGACCGGCGGAAACCTGGCGGAAATCCTCGATGGCCTTGCCCGCGTCATCCGCGATCGCTTCCGCATCTATCGCGAAGTCAAAGTTCGCACCGCGCAAGGCCGCTTGACCGCCGGCATCCTGATCGCCCTGCCGATTTTCATGATGATCGTGCTGAGCGCTTTGAACCCCACTTACATGCGGGTTCTGTTCGAGGATCCCAAGGGTCCCATGATTTTGACCGTCGCGGCGCTGATGCAGTTCGTGGGTTCCGTGATGCTTTGGAAGATTATTCACATTGAGGTCTAGCAAGTAAGGAGTCTCGCAGATGCTTTGGGCCATTACCGCGATCACGTTCCTGGCGACCTTCGCCATCCTGGCGGCGGTGGTTTACGCCTTGACGCCGGGCGGCGCGGGCATTGCGGGACGTTTGGCGCGGTTCATGAATCCCGCGCTTCCGGCGGTCCAGGAAGCCAGCTTTGCCGAAAAGCAAAAAGACCACATGCGCGACGCCCTCGCCAGCCTCGGCAAATTGGTGCCCGGCGAAACAAACGAGACCCCCCGTACCCAGCTCCTCATGATGCGCGCAGGTTATCGCAGTCCGCAGGCCCTCTTGGCCATGCGCGGATTCAAATTGCTGACGCCCATTATTTTCGTCGGCTTCGTTTTCGCGACTGGGCTTTATCGCTGGAATCCCTACATGATTCCTGCAATCGCCGCCGTTGTGGGTTATCTCTTCCCGGAAATTTTCCTTGGCTGGAGAGTCAGTGCCCGCCAGCATCGCCTCCGCCGGGGCCTCCCGGACGGTTTGGATCTCCTGGTGATTTGCGTGGAGTCCGGGCTGGGTCTTGATCAGGCCCTGATGAAAGTTGCGCAAGAGCTGCGCATCACTCATCACGAATTAAGTGAAGAGCTCCAGCTCGTGAACCTCGAGATGCGTATTGGCAAGACCCGCATCGACGCGCTGCGGGAACTCGCTCGCCGCACCGGTCTCGAAGACATCAAATCTCTCGTCGCCATGCTGGTGCAAACCGATCGCTTTGGCACTAGCGTTGCTCAGTCTTTGCGGGTTTTCTCGGACGATTTGCGCGTCAAGCGCCGGCAGCGCGCTGAGGAAATGAGCGCAAAAACGACCGTGAAAATGGTCCCACCACTTGTATTTTTCATTTTTCCGGCTTTGATGGTGGTGATTTTGGGCCCCGCTGTGATCACCCTGCTCCGGCAGTTGATGCCGGCACTGCAACGGTGATCCCAGCTCTCGTGACCCCACAGAAGCCGTGAGGCCGAGCCGTTTTAAAAGGAGAAAGGGAAATGGACAACGTAACGCTAATACGAGTCGTCGCAGGAGCACTGGCAGTCTTGGTGCTCTTCATCATCATCTGGCGGCGCAAGCGCAAATCCATCGAATAGAAGTCGCAGTTGTAGGACCGGGCATATTTCAGGGAAGAACACCGGAACAGGGTCGGTAGATCAATGGCCAACAACGGTCAAAATCGTTCTCTATACGTCTATAACAAAACGCGCGAAACGTTTGTGGCCACTGAAGCAATGCTTGCCGACAGTTACCTCCGTCGGCTCGTAGGCTTGCTCGGGAAAACGCGGCGCTGGGCGCAGCTCGGTCGTGGTCTGTGGATCGTGCCGTCCCGCGGCGTCCATACAATCGGTATGATGTTCCCGATTGATATTATTTTCCTCAGCAAAGATAAAGAGGTCGTCTACGTCGAGGAGCATGTCCGTCCCTTTCGCATCTCCGCGGTTTCCCTGAAAGCGACTAGTGTGCTGGAGCTCCCCCCGCACACGATCTATCGGTCCGGTACGCAGGTTGGCGACCGGCTCGAGATTGCTCCGGTACGCTGATGGTGCAGCGCTCGATTACCCCACTCGGGCGTCTTCAAATTCATTCCTGAGGTCCGCTCGCCGTTGCCGTCATTCAGCTGCGTGCGCGCCGGGAATTGTCCACTTTCATGCGGACCTGAGACTTCCGCCGTGCGACGCCGGAAGACTGGCTTGAAAACGCAGCCACGCCGAATTCTCCAGGATTCTCCTTGAGACTGTTTTCGTCCGCCGCGATTTGCACGATTCGCCACATGTCCCGCAGTATCCGCTAAACCGCGGGCCTTCCCAGTTGTACTATCGCAGCAGGGTTCCAATCCGCAGCCGCTTGGCTTGAACGCCCCCAAGATCGAACGGAGGAGAAATAGTGACACACACGGTCCGACACGCCGCCACGGCTCTCTCGATACTCGCCGTCGTTCTGCTATTGACTGCTTCCGCGGTCTCCTCGGCTCAAGAAAAGCACGCATCGCAGAATGCAGGTGTCGACAACACCAAGATGGGACCATATCGCGCGCTCGCCCAGCTCGCTCTCGCGGCTTCTCAGAAGGGCGACAATGCCACCGCGGCCGAGCTGGCACGTATTCTCGAGCGAACCTGGGATAAAGCGGAAGACTATGGCGGCGACACGGCGCTCTCCAAAACAAATCACGCCTTATTCGAGCAAATTGACAAGGCCATGGACCAATTCATCAACCTCTTGACCGAGCATGTCACCTCGGCTCCGGATGCTTCCAAGGTAAAGGCCGCTCACAGCGCGTATATAGAAAAACTGAAACTCGCCGACTGACCTTCCCTCAAAAACAACAAATCGACCATTCCAGAAACTGACGCCGGCGGTGAGTGTCTCGAAATCGAACCCGGCACACTTCAGAAGAGAGGAAAGCCCCGCCATCGTTCCCGATTCAAGGAGCAATGGCGGGGCTCTTTGATGTCCGGCACTAACTTGCCTACGGCTTGGCTGCGGCGGACCTCGCCGCCGATTTCGCCGTTGACTTCCCGGCCAACACGCCTGCAATCACGGCTCCGTCCGGGCTGCCCAAGCCCGTGCAGGCGTCCCACCCGGGTCCGGCCGTGTAGGCCCCGTTGTTCCCACTGGTGACGTCGTGCAAACCTCCGGCGCCTGCCACCTGCGTGTACAGCGTCGGGTTCAGAAAGCCGACAGGCTTTCCCACCATTTCGTTTATGCACGCGATCAGACCCGCCCACAGCGGCGCCACCGCGCTCGTACCCCCGATAACCGTGGCCTGCCCGTCTACGTAAACGTCGTAACCCGTCTGCGGATCAGCATTGCCCGCCACATCCGGCAATCCCCGGCCAACGAAATGTCCGGCATTCACTGACGCCGGAACGTTCGCATTCGCCTGATAATCGGGTTTCGCGAAGATCGCACTGATCCCGCCTCCCGTCGCTCCCTCGTTGTTGGCCACCTCGTTCCACACCACCTCGCTCGAAATCTTGCTACCCGCCGCCACTAGCTTTGTTCCGCCGCAAGCAAGCGCATAGGGGCTGGATGCCGGAAAGTCTGCGTGCTGCAAACCGTCGTTGACTCCATCGCTCGATCCGTTGTCGCCGGCCGCCACGCAGACGCTCACTCCCAGTGTCGTCGCGTCTTCCAGGAGCGTGTTGTACTCGGTAAGCGACTGTTCGCTCCAGGTTGACTCGGGCCCTCCCCAACTGATGGAGATGACCGAAGGGTTGTTGGTGGTGTCGTGGAGCGCCGCGGCGATCGCGTCGTAGAAACCTTGATCGGTGTTCGCCGCGAAGTACACGGCGATGTTGGCCTGCTGGGCCACCCCTCCCGCCACTTCAATGTCCAGCATCACTTCCCCATCCGGTCCACCGCTGTCTCCCGTCGGGCTGTTTTGTCCACTGTCTACGGAGATCGCTGTCACCTTGGGTGGCGTGATTTTCAAGCCTTTGAAATAGTGATTTATATCGAGCGCCCGGTAGCCCCCGCCCAACTCAATCAGCGCTATGCACTCCCCTTTACCGCTCGCGCCGGAAGGATAGTCATACAACGCCGCTACCTGTGGCGGCGTAAACGTGCCGGCAGGCTGCGCTGCGCGCGCGTGCTTCGTGCTGGCCCCTTTTCTGGTTCTGAAATGCGGCATTGCTTGCGGCCGATTGTCGAGCCCCAGCACTGCCGTAATCACTCCGCTCAGTTCCTGCGGCACGTGAATCACCCCCGTCCGCCCGCGATACGATCCGCTTGGGTGCTCGAATCTGTACAAGCTCACTTGAAACGCCTGGCTGAACGTGGCTACGGTCCCCGCCAGCACTACCGACCTCCGTGCCGCGTCCGCCCGCACAACGCTAAGTCCGTACTGGTGCGCAAACTCCACAACCTTCTCGATGTCCGCCGGCAGCGCCCCGCGCGTTCCCGCGAACTCCTCGCGCGTCAGGTGCTTGCGTACGGCTGGCGCCTGACTTGCCAGTGCCTTGATTGCGCTTTGCCTGGCCTCCCGCGTCGCCTTGGATCTCAACAGAACGGTGACTTGCAGTTGCTCGTCGGGATTGGCTGCACCGACGGCCTTGGCACCTGCCAAGGGCACTCGTTCGCTTCCGCTTAGAGGTACGTGTTCCGTAAATTTGGACATGGTGGAGCTCCTTTCGGTTCCGGGGTCGTTGCTAAATTGGAGGATCCTCGGAGTGAGAACGGAGTGCGGAATCGGCTGGGTCGCCTGCGCTGATCTTGGCCAGGCGGTTGGGTACTTCCGCTGCCCCGCGGGTTGGGCCCCGGATGTTAGGCCTTGAGCCTAGCAAACGCTAAGAATTCTGTAAAGTGAATTTACCAAATAACTAACAGTTTTCACTGGATTTCCACAGAGTCCAGGCGCGGAACTTGCTCAATCCACCATGGAAACTAGTCTATCTGGTTGGAGTCCCAACCAATCCGCTAATTCCTTGTTACAAATCAACCCGTTTTCCGGCCAACGCTACGGGCCTTTCTACTTCATACTCGTCTCGGTTTTAACACTCGCTGCGCATCTAATCGGCATTCCATCTTCCGGTCCAGCCTCTTTTGGAGTCCGGCGGCTTGCCCTGAGCAGTGCGCAGCGGCGCGAAGGGCTCGCCGTCGCTTTCACGCTGCGAACTGCCGCCCAGCCCTCTTCACCTCCCCATTCTCCGTCTCCGATCCCGTTTTTCTCCGATCCCTTTCGCAAACTTGCTCCAAACACGCTAAAATATCTGCAGACGCGCCTCCGCTCGGCAAGCTTTGAAATCTCAGTCCCTAGCCGTGCGTATAGACAAAGTGAACCCCTCACTGAAGGAACCAGGTTGATGGCTACACCTCTAAGTTCGCCGAAACACGATCTCGCCTCCCTGCGCATCCACGAAGGCGAGCGCAAGGGCAGCAAACTCGGCAGGGGCCTGGCGATTTTCTTCGGCCTCCTCGTGGTCTTGGGTGGCCTTTCCGCCGGCATCTACGCCTTCTGGAATCAAAAGCCCGTTGTGGAAGTCGCCGTTGCCCACAAACCGGCCGGTGCCGGCGGCCGTGAAGCCCTTCTAAACGCCAGCGGCTATGTCACTCCGCGCCGCCGCGCCACCATCGCCGCGAAAATCACCGGCCGGGTAACGGGCGTGTTCTTCGACGAAGGCACGCGTGTCGCCGAGGGCCAGCTTCTCGCCACGCTTGACGATTCCGACGTCAAGAGAGCTCTGGACTCCGCCAGGGCCGACCGCGATTCGGCCCAGGCCGCCATCGCCGATTTTCAAGTCCAGCTCAGGAACGCCCAAATCGAGCTCCGCCGCGCCGAACAATTGCAAAAAGCCGGCGTGCAGACACAAGAGCAGCTCGACAATGCCCGCACCAGCGCCGACAGCCTATCGGCCAAAATCGATCTCGCAAAGGCCCAAGTGGCCGCCTCGCAAGCGCGCATCCAGGAAGCCCAGCAAGCCGTTGACAACTGCACCATCCGCGCTCCATTCGCGGGCATCGTCGTCTCCAAAGACGCACAAGTCGGCGAAATGGTCTCCCCGATCTCTGCGGGTGGCGGCTTTACCCGCACCGGCATCGCCACCATCGTGGACATGAACTCCAATGAAATCGAAGTCGACGTTAACGAATCCTACATCTCCCGGGTCCAGGACGGTCAGCCGGTTACCGCCATCCTCGACGCCTATCCCGACTGGGAAATTCCCAGCCGCGTGCGCACCATCATTCCCACCGCCGACCGCCAGAAAGCCACTGTGAAGGTGCGTATTTCGTTCCTGAAGCTCGATCCGCGCATCCTGCCCGACATGGGCATCAAGGTGACGTTCCTAGGCGCCGCGCCCGAAAAGAGGTCCGGCGCCGAAGCCTCCGCTCCGCTCGTTCCGCAGAACGCCGTGCGCGACGACGGCGGCAAGAAGATCGTCTTCCTGGTGAAGGATGATCGCCTCGAGCGTCGCGCCGTCACCCTGGGCAGCGCCCGCGGCTCCGACACCGAAATCATTGCCGGCCTGGCGGTGGGAGACATGGTCGTCGTGAACGGCTCGCCCGATCTGCACGACGGCCAAGTCGTCGCGGTTAAGAGATAGCGAAACAAGAACAAGAGATCCTGCGTAGAAGCTAAGTGACAAGACTCAAGAATCAGGAGCCCTGAACATGGTTCGAGTGGATTGCACGGGAAGAAGCAACAGCCTCATCCAAGTCCGCGGCCTGGACAAGAGCTACCGCCGCGGCGGTGAAGAAATCCAAGTCCTGCAAAGACTGAATCTGGACGTGGACAAAGGGGATTTCGTCGCCTTCATGGGTCCCAGCGGCTCCGGGAAGACCACGCTGCTGAACTTGATCGGTGGACTCGACGTCCCCACCCACGGCAGCATTACCGTCGCCGGCGACGAGATCACGCACATGTCCGGCAACAAGCTCACGCAATGGCGTGCTCGCCACGTCGGCTTCGTCTTTCAGATGTACAACCTCATCCCTGTGCTCACCGCCTTCCAAAACGTCGAGCTCCCTCTGCTCCTCACCAAGCTCTCGAAGTCCGACCGCCGCAAGCACGTCGAAACCGCGCTCGGCGTCGTTGGCCTTGCCGATCGCATGAACCACTATCCTCGCCAGCTTTCCGGCGGACAGGAGCAGCGCGTCGCTATTGCCCGCGCCATCGTCGCCGACCCCACTTTCTTGCTGTGCGACGAGCCCACCGGCGACCTGGACCGCAAGAGCGCCGACGAAATCATGAACCTGATACAGCGCCTGGTGAAGGAATACGGCAAGACCGTGCTGATGGTCACCCACGATCCCGTCGTCGCCAAGCTCGCCGATCTCGAGCTCCACCTCGAAAAGGGCTTGCTTGTCGAAGGCGGCCAACTGCGCGAAGGCGCATGGGCGGGAGGTGCCGCATGAAATTCCGCAGCCTCATTTTCGCCAATCTCTTCCGCAAGAAGGTTCGCCTCATCCTCACCATCGGCTCGTTCGCCGTCGCCCTGTTTTTGTTTGCGTTCCTGGCGGTCGTGAAGGGCGCGTTCGGCCGCGGCGCGGACATCGCCGGCGCGGATCGCCTGGTCATCATTAACCGCATCTCTATCATCCAGCCGCTGCCGCTTTCCTATCGCGATAAGATCCTTCGCATTCCCGGTGTGAAAGCCATCACCCACAACAACTGGTTCGGCGGCGTGTATCAGGAAGAGAAAAACTTTTTCCCACAATTCGTGATCGATCCGGAATACCAGCGTACGGTTATTCCCGAACTCAAGGTTCCCGACGACCAGTGGGCCAACTTCATCAAGGATCGTCAGGGCGCCATCGTCGGGGCGAAGACTGCCAAGCGCTTTGGCTGGAAAATCGGCGATCATATCCCCATCAAGAACATCGGCTATGGCTCCACCGGCACCTGGGAATTCAACCTCGACGGCATCTACCACAGCGAGCGCGTCGGCGGCGACGAGGGCCAGTTCTGGCTCCAGTGGGACTATTTCGAGGAGCGCGTGCCGCAAGCCTTCAAGGGCAACGTCGGCTGGTACGTCCTCAAACTCGAGAGTCCCGATGACGCCGTCCGCGTTGGTAAGGCCATCGACGATATGTTCGCCAACTCTTCTTACGAGACCAAGACCGAAACGGAATCCGCCTTCGCCGCGGGCTGGGTTAAGCAGTTCGGCAACATCGAGTTTCTCATCCTGACCATCGGCGCCGTGGTCTTCTTCACTTTGTTGCTGGTCACCGGCAACACCATGGCCATTTCCGTTCGTGAGCGCATCGGCGAGCTTGCCGTCTTGAAAGCCATCGGCTTCAGCGACCGCTCGATTCTGTTTTTCGTGCTCGGCGAATCGCTCACCATCGCGCTAGTCGGAGGCCTGCTCGGCCTCGGCCTTGCCGCCTTGGCCATTCCCGTTCTTGCCTCTGCCCTCAACGGCTTGCTGCCCACGCTCATTCTGTCGCCCGCGATTCTCTCGCTAGGTCTGGGCACCGCGCTGCTCGTCGGCATCGTCAGCGGCCTTCTGCCCGGAATCGGCGCCATGCGCATGCGGGTCGTCAACGCGCTTCGGAGGGTCTGACATGGCTATTCCAATCATCTACAACTTTCGCAGCGTCAAGGCCCGCTGGACCTCCGCGATCGTCGCGGTCCTCGGCATCGCCGGCACTGTCGGCGTCTTTGTGGCCATGCTCTCGCTGGCCCGCGGGTTCAAGGCCACGCTGGTCGCCTCCGGCGCCGAAGACAACGCCATCGTCATGCGCGCCGGCGCCACCTCCGAAATGATGAGCGGCGTCAACCTCGACAGCGTCAAGATCATGCAGGACGCGCCCGGTGTGGCCCGCGATGGCAGCGGGCCGCTGCTCACTTCCGAAGTCGTGGTCATTGCACCGTTCCCGCTGCGCTCCACCGGCACCGCGGCCAACGTGCAGGTTCGCGGCGTTTCCGCCAACGTCATGGCCATCCGTAAGACCGTGAAGATGGTGCAGGGTCGCATGTTTCAGCCCGGCATTTCCGAGCTGATCGTCGGCAAGAATGCCAACACCACGTATTCCGGCTTGACGCTGGGAAACACCGTCGATTTTGGCGGCGGCCATTGGCAGGTGGTGGGCGTCTTTGACGCCGGCGGCAGCGCCTTCGATTCCGAAGTGTGGTGCGACGCACGGGTGCTTGATGATGTGTACAAGCGCCCCACCAACGTCTTCCAGTCGATCACCGTCCACCTGACTTCTCCCGGCGCCTTGCAACAGTTCAAGGACGCCGTCACTGCGGATCCCCGCCTCAACGTCGATGTCAGCCGCGAGATCGACTACTACGCCAAGCAATCCACCCGTATGACCCAGCTCATTACCATTCTGGGTGGCCTGGTGGCTTCGGTCATGGCCATCGGCGCCATCTTCGGCGCGCTCAACACAATGTATTCCGCCGTCGCCGAACGCGGCCGGGAAATCGCCACCATGCGCGCCCTTGGCTTCGGCGCTGCCGCCGTCGTGTTCTCTTTCCTGATCGAAGCGTTCATGATCTCGTTCATCGGCGGCGCCATCGGCTGCCTGGCCGTGCTGCCCTTGAATGGCCTCACCACCGCGACCATGAACTGGCAGACCTTCTCGAACATGGCCTTCGCGTTTCGCGTCACCTCGGGGCTACTGCTCGGGGGCATCATCTTCGCCCTCGTCATGGGTCTTCTCGGCGGCCTACCCCCCGCCCTGCGCGCCGCCGCCCGCCCGGTCGCCGTCGCCCTTCGCGAGCTGTAGCGTGAGTGCCTGCGTTGTCTCGCGGGCACGACAGCGGTGTCTGTGCTACCTAGAGGTGGGATAACAGTTGAATCAGGGCTGGACGCCCGCATAGACGGGAATCGCGGAGCGCGGAACATTCTTGTAAACGACGCCGCCCTTCATCACAAATACGACGCGCCGGACGGCCGTAATGTCTTTCAGCGGGTCTCCATCGAGCGCGATGATGTCCGCCTGCAGGCCGGGCGCGATGGAGCCGATCTGATCGGCCATGCCAAGCGCTTCCGCTCCCAGTGAGTTGGCTGAGACCATCGCGGCCATGGGGTCCACTCCGCAGTCGCGCACCCGGTCAATGAACTCCTCTGCGTTGCGGCCGTGCGCACCTGCCACGGCGTCCGTGCCGAAAACGATTTTCAGGCCCGGGGTCTTGACGGCGTGTCGCACCAGGTCGTGGTTGATCGCCAGGATCTTCTCCATCGCCGCAAAGCCCTCTTCCGTGTAGCCGGGTGTGCCGAGATACCTTTCCTTGTTGAGCAGGTAGTTCTCGATCACAAGACCCGCCTGCGGGTCCAGATAGGTGCCTTTCTCGGCCATCAACTTCAGATCATCGTCCGTAGCCAACGCGCCGTGCTCGATTTCCGTGCACCCGGCAAGAGTCGCGGCACGGACAGCGTCTTTGTAGGCGTGCACAAGCGTGCGCAGGCCCTGCTTCTTCGCTTCATCGCAGGCCGCGTTCAATTGCTCTTGCGAAAGGGTCATCCCTCCGCCTTGGCGGATGCTTTGCGACGCGAAGATTTTGATCAGGTCCGCGCCGGCGTTCTTTTGTTTCCGCACGAACGCGCGGATTTCCTCCGGCGTCCCCGCCTGCTCGCCTCGCGCTACGAGCGGCTCCACGGCCGTCAGGACGCGCGGGCCGGGAATTATGCCTTTGGCGATGGCGTCGCGCAGTGGAATATCGTTTGGCGCGCCCACACTTTGCACCGTCGTGAAGCCCGCCATCAGCGTCACCCAGGCATTTGACGCCGCTTGATAGGCGTCCTCTTGTGTCGTCCCTGTCATGCCCGCATTCTTACCGTCCTTGCCAAAGCTCCAGGTAACGTGCGCGTGCGCATCAATCCAGCCCGGCAACACCGTCAGGCCACGCAGGTCGTAGTCCACCGGGCTGGCCTTGGGGTCCATCCCGACAATCTTTGAGCCTTCGACCGCGATGCGAGCATCGTGCAGCACTCGGCCCTTGCCATCGAGCACCGCGCTCGCGGCAATCACGATGCGTCTACTCTGCACTGGCGCCTGTGAAGAAATCCGTTGCGCCAGGAGGCAGACGCCTAGAATGCCAAGGATGCATGGAATGATCTTCGCGGATCGCACGATCGCTCCTCCCTCCGTTCAACGTCGTATGATGCTCTCTTATCACACCCGCAGTAACACGTGTACTTTCTCTTGACCCGCGATACCACGTTGGCCGGAGACCTTCCTCAAGGGCTGACGAGTCTGCCTGACTCAGAGTCCGCGCGACAAACGGGAGGGCACGGCTTCAGCTGTGCCGCAGGTGCTTGCGCAACAACCCGGCTTCAGCCACTGAGGGACGCTTTTTCGGATTTTTGACTCAAAGGTAGCGGGCGCTCGCGACGCGAAGCGCGCCCTACTCCCGGCGGATTTTGCCGTCGGCGGTCAGGCGCGCGAGATAGCGGCGGGCAGTAGCTGCTTCCGGGCGATCGGGGTGGTTCTTGAGAAAATCCCTCAGCGCCGTCGCCGAATCCTCATACCGGCCCACCGCCGTCAGCGACTGCGCCACCAGCAACTCGATCTCCGGCGCCTTCCCGTTTGACGCCGTCAGCGCTTCCTGCGACGTTTTCAGCGCCTCTTCATATTGCTGGTGCTGGTAGTACGCCTTAGCCAGCGTCCAGCGCGTCTCCCAACCGCCGGCTTCCAATTCCAGCGATTTCTCCAGGGGCGGAATGGCCGTGTCGTACTTCCCTTGGTCGGCAAGCGCCATTCCCAGTGCCGCAAACGCCCGCGCGTGACTTGGATCGATTTGCGTAGCCTTTTCCAAAACCTCTTGCGCCTGCACCCAGTTGCGTTGCTTCAGGTACAGCACTCCCTGCGCGTACAAAACATCCGGGTGCCCCGGCGCCAGCTTCATTGCCTCGGCTACGTATTTGTCCGCCTCTTTCATGTTGTCATGGCTTAGCGCCTGCAATCCCTTGTCGAATGCTTCCTTCGCTTTCGGCGCCAGTACCGGTCTGCCTGGAACTCCGGAGACATCCCCGGAAGACGAATCGCGTCCCAACACGACATCGACCTCGGCCTTCAACTCTACCGGCACCGACACGTCTTTTTGCTGCGTCTTGTATCCGGGCGCGCCCACAATCAACGTATAGTCGCCCAAGCCCGGCAGGATAAAGGACACTTTCCCTTTGGAGGTCGCCGCCTGGTTGGTGGGAACGCCATAGCGGAGTAGTTTGACAGTCGCCGGCGCGGCGATGGGTTCTCCGGAACTGTCGCGCACGGTTACCGCGAGTTCCGCTCGGTTACCACGGAACAAGCCTTCGTCGTTTCCGCTATTGTCCTGACAGCGGGCAGGAAGTGACCACAACAGAAGACAAAACGTTATCGGCAGTAGAAATCGCACGATCCGCAGACGCGCGCTTTGGTTGGAGGGGTACATGGGGGCCCGCGACGTACCGTTCGAAAGCGTAGTCCTCCCCACCGAATCGCGTCAAGAAGAACGTTTTTTCTCACCCCTGGCCGGAGGCCCGACGATCTGCCGCAGCTTCAGCGCCAGGGCAAATTCACATGCGGCTCCCACTCCAGCCCCATGTTGTCGTCGGTGATCAGCCGCAGCGGGCCAATCCGCTCCCGCAAAGAGTCCGACGTTTCCAGGCCCAGAAACGTCGGCGGCTGGTTCAAGCTTTGCGGCAGGAGCGCGTAATGGGTCAGCACCCGCTGCGCGGCCGGATCGATCGGATCGAACAGCGTCCGCCCATCGATCTGGTAACGCCGCAGCACGGAGAACCACAATTCGGTGTTGAACGAAATGGGCGAGTCGCTCACCGCCAGGAAGTTGAAGATGCGCAGTCCGTAAGGAAAAGCGCTCAGCGCCGTGGCGATCGTTTCGTTCGATTCGGTCGTGTTGAAGTAATAGATCCCGTGCGGATTCAAGTGCGGACGGATTTGGCGAAAGTATTCGACCGAAAGCAAGGTCGAGGCGTGATCGCGCCAGTGGTACGTCGTGTTCACGACGATCAAGTCGTACTTCTCCTCGGGATGCGCGACCAGCCATCGCCGCCCATCGTCAACGTATAGATGAACCTTGGGATTCGTCAGCAGCGAACGCACCACCGGATACTGCGGAATCAGCTCCAGGTAGCCCGGATTGATTTCCACGATATCCATGGACTCCGCCTCGGGATGGTTCACCAGCACCTGCGCCCACGAGCCGGACGCCAGGCCAATCACCAGGATGCGCCGGGGGTGCGCGTGTACCGCGCTCACTGCCAGCGTGCGCACGATTAGATTCGAGTCATGCGTCGGATCGATCGAAAAGGCGCCATCGTACACCCCGCCGCCAAAAACCGCGCCATTGGAGAGAACGGCGACGACTCCGTTGCGATTTTCCACCACGTGCGCGAACCGAGCTTGCGCCTCCGGCTTGTTCCGGAAGATGATGCGCTCGTATAGCAGCGCGTACTGCGGCGAAGCCAACGGAATCGCGAGCGCGCAGAGAAAGCCCAGCGCGAACACCCACGCCGGCGCTCGGGGCGCCGTGCGGCCCGCAAACAGCAAAAGCAGGATGCCGCTGGCCACCGAGAGTCCGCCCAGCAACAGGGCAATCTGCCGCAATCCCAAAACGTGCATCAGCACGAAGCCGATGCCCAAGCTGCCGAGAACGGATCCGAGAATATTTGCCGCGTATACCAGACTTACGCGGCGCCCGGCCAGGTCATCCGGAGAAATCGACAGCCTGCAAAGCAGTGGAAGGACCGAACCGAGCAGCGCCGCCACCAGAAAAAACACCGGCGCTGAGGCCAGATAAGAATCTTGCCCCAGCCATAAAAGCTTCGAGAAGGGCCACGAGTTTCCGCTGAGACTCGCAGCAACCAGCGGCGGCAAATACACCGAAATGCCTCCGGAGACCAGCAGCAGCCCGGCGATCAGCCACAGCGTTTTGCGAGCCGCCCAATTCTTCGTCGCTTGCTCGGAAAGATAGGCTCCCGCAGCGATGCCGGCCAAATACGTAGCCAGCAAGAGTGCGAACGCCGGAGCGCGGTCTGCAGAAGCCACCGCAAACACACGAAACCATGCGATTTCGTAGCCCAGCGCAATCCACCCGGCAAACCCTGCCAGGAACATGGCCGCGCCGAGCGGCAGTGCCGGAGCAGAACCAGCGGCACGCACTTCTGGAGCAGCGGCGGAGGATTCCCTCTTCACACCACGCGCATACACATACGCCGTCGCGCCGACCAGGGTATTCAGGACAGCGGCGAAACTCACCGCACCGGACTGCGACAATGCGCGAAGCAGAAACGTTGCACACAGGTAGCACGCGATCGCCGAACCCAGCGTGTTCACGAAATACAGGCGCGAGACCGAGCCACCAACGCTGCCGGAAACTCGTACCAGCTCTTCGACTAGCAACGGCAGCGTCGCGCCCATCAGCATCGTGGGAACCAAGAGCAGAACCAGACTGTATAGAATCACCGGGCCAAGACTTGCTCCCGAGGTGAAGGCCGCAAACCAATGGAAAATACGCAACGACGCGAGACCAAACACGGCGACGCCCAGCTCCGCACACGCGAACAGGAATGTGCCGTGCTTCGGGTAACGCGCCGAAAGACGCCCACCCAACAAGCTCCCCAATCCCAACCCCAGCATGAACGCGCTTACGACCACCGCAACCGACTGCGAGTTCACGCCATAAATCGAGAACAGAACCCGCTGCCACACCACCTGGTAAATAATCGCCGGCATCCCGGAGCAGAGAAACAGGCCGCTGAGGAGCAGCGTCTCCGACCGCGGCGCTTTGCTCTCCGACCGGACCAATGCCAGCGCAAACAACACCGCATCAAAAATCAGGAGCGACAGCACAGGAGCTGTGGTCATGGCCCTCCGTTGCAAACTGGAAAACTAAGAAATGAGAACAGGTGGCTCAAATTGATTATGAAGGAGGCTTCCCGGCAAGCGGCGCGCCGCGCGACGCGCGGGTTGCGAAACCGTTATCGGTTCGACAGATAATTCTCACGGGCCCGCGGTGGGGAAAGGCAGCGAGCCGCCACCCGCGGTGCAACCCTACTTGTAGCTGACGACGACCTCGCTGTTTTCAATCTTCAGAGCGGAAATCTCGGCCGGCAGCTTCAGCTTCTCGCGATTCTCGGGGGATTCCATCATGCGGCGAACCGCGGTCTCTAGAGCGGATTGGGGGATCGGCAGCGCGCCGATCTGGCCCGCGACCGGCTCAAACCGCAAATAGCCGTCTTCTGCGCCCAGTTTGCCTTCCAACTGCAAGGTCATGTCTTTGCCATGGAAATCGAAGACCACGTAGGCGCGCACACGATCTTCGATCAGCTCGACCTTCACGTCTTTCACCGCCGAGCGCACCTGTTCGATTTGTTCGGCCGAGGTGCCAGCAGGCACGGGCGTGCCGGAGATCGCGGCTTCGGCCGAGCTCGGGGATGTCGAGTTGGAAGTCGGGCTGGGTACCGCCGAAGAGGCGGGATTGGAAGCGATGTCGAGGTGCGAGACGAGGTAGGAATTCAGCTCGGTCTGGTCCATGCGCACGGTGGCGGGCTGGCCGTTGGTGACGGCTTCTTGGACTTGCTCGAATTTCTGCTCCACACGCGCCGCGGCTTGCGGGCTGGTCTCGACCAGCGGTGGCGGCACTTTGTGCAGCAAGAGGACCAGCGTTACCAGCGCGCCGGCATACGTCGTCCATCGCGCGATCCGGAAGATCAGCCGCCAGGGAACTTCGTTCGCCGAAAAAGTAGCTGTGCTTGCCATAGCGAACCTCTTGGACCGCCCGCGCTGCGCTTCTCACAGTCGTTGCGGAGAGCGCAATCTTGCTGCCTACAGGAACCCTAGCCCTCGACCAAAGGTTGCGGCAATAGAACCATCAGCCAAGAGCGGCGTAGTCGGCACCATGGCCGTGGTTGTCGGCAGCCCCCAAGAACGAAGTAAACGCCGTCAGTACTGAGACGCATGCGCGCGCGGCGACGGTACAATTTGTCTCCGCTCAGCCACGCGCGCCGCCGAGCGCGGCCGGCCACTGCGTGCGATACTGGAACGATTCTTCCGCATCGACGCAACTGCTCGTGAGGAACGATTACCACACCCGTGACCGCCCTCGAGACAAAGACGCGCCGTTCGCACCCATTCTGGCCCTATCTCGCTCTGGCGGCGGGCATTGTCTGCATCGGCTGGTCGGCGATCTTCGTCCGCTGGACGGACATGCCCGGTCCCGCTTCGGCGTTCTATCGCATGCTCATCCCTGCGATAGTGTTGCTGCCCACGTGGCTGCTCGATCGCCGCGCCCCGCGCGTAAGCTTGCGCACACTGACCGTCATTGCCGCGGGCGGATTGTTCTTTGCGCTCGATCTGGCGTTGTACAACACCTCGATTCTCCGCACCTCGGCGGCCAATGCGACGCTGCTCGGTAACCAAACGCCGATCTTCGTGGGATTGCTGACGTGGTTGGCGTTCCGGCGGCGGCTCACACTCGCCTTTTGGCTCGGCTTGGTGCTGGCGATTGCCGGTTCGCTGGTCATCGTTTGGGCGGACATTTCTCGCCACGTGCAATTCGGGTCTGGCGACTTGATGGCGCTGGGTGCTGCAGCCTGCTTCGGGGTGTACCTGATGGCAACAGAGCGCGTTCGGCCAACGACGAGCACATTGGTCTTTCTGCGTCTAGCCATGATCTCGAGCGCCGTCTTCTTGTTCGGCATGAACCTGGCGATGGGCATATCGCTGGCGATTCCGCCGGGCCGATCGTTCGCTGCACTCCTTGGCATGGGACTGGTTTCGCAGCTCGGCGGGTATTTGGCGCTCACCTATGCGCTGGGCCATCTCCCCGCCACGGTGACCTCTGTGTCCCTGCTGTTGCAAGGGCCGCTGACCGCGGTACTGGCCGCTTGGCTGCTCGGCGAGCCACTCACGGGATCGCTGGCCCTGGGCGGCGCACTGGTTCTCCTGGGTGTCGGCCTTACCAACCGGGACCGCGCTCCCGCGGAAGAAGCCAACGCCACTCTTTGCGAGGCGAGCGAGCCGGAAACAGTGGAAACGGTGTGAGACACTATGTCGTCTATCACTGTAGCGCGCCACGCCATAGAGTCGCTGCCTGCAGCGATTGAGCCCGTACCAGGTTCGCTCAGTCCGGATTAAGGGGGGTTATGAGAAACGTGCTTCTCGCTCTTGCGTTTGGTTTGACGTTGGCAACCGCTGGCTTGTCCCTGAAGCGTGGTGCGGCCTCTGCGTCCGCCCCGGATGTCCCCCAGTTCGGCTCGGACGGCAAGCTGGCGCGTCCGGTGGATTACCGGCGCTGGGTTTACGTTTCTTCCGGCTACGGCATGAGCTACTCCCAGCAAGCCGACGGAATGCAGATGTTTACCAACGTCTTTGTCAAGCCCGCGTCGTACGACTACTTTCTGGCGAACGGCATGTGGCCGGACAAGACCATGTTCGTTCTCGAGGTATATGGGTCCACGTCGCAAGGCTCCATCAATAAGCATGGCAGCTACCAGACGGATTTGATGGGCCTGGATGTCGAGGTAAAGGACGAGGCGCGCTTTGCGGATAAGTGGGCCTACTTCGATTTCCAGGGAAGCCAAGAGGCGGCTGGCTCCATCACGCCGAGCCAAAACGCATGCTGGAAGTGCCACGACCAGAATGCGGCGGTGGAGCATTCGTTTGTGCAGTTTTATCCGGAGCTCTTAAGAGTGGCGAGAGCAAAAAATACGATCAAACCGACGGCGCAGCTGGAAAAATAGCCCGCCGGAAATCAACCTCTACCGAATTCCATTCCCCTGCTTGCCTCGATGCCGGTGCCGGGCCAAACTGTTGTTCCGCTTCACGCTGATCCCATTTTCTCTAAGGAGGCTCTCGCCCATGCGCCGTACTCTCGCTCTTTTCCTGCTGCTTCCCTTCCTTGCGGGTGCGCAGGAACGGCCTACGCCGCCCGCAGCAAACGATTCCCGGGCGGCGGCGCCACGGCAGCCGGAAAAGCGGCGGCCGAGGATCGGTGTGGCCCTGGAGGGAGGTGGTGCGCTCGGCCTGGCGCATATCGGCGTCCTGCAATGGTTCGAGGAGCATCACATACCGATCGACTACATAGCAGGGACCAGTATGGGCGGGCTTGTAGGCGGCTTCTATGCATCCGGCATGAGTTCCGCCGACCTGCGGAAATTGATCGAGCACACGGACTGGGACGTGATGCTGAGCGTGCAGACCGACTACCAGGACCTGTCGTTCCGGAGGAAAGAGGATCAGCGCGCCTATCCGAACTCGATTCTGTTGGGCTTGCGCAACGGGCTATTCATTCCCGGAGGGTTGAATGCGGGGCATCAGATTGGATTGCTGATCGACCGCAAAACGTTGCCGTATTATGCAGTGAACTCATTCGATGATTTGCCGGTGCCTTTTCGCTGCGTGGCGACGGATCTGGTCAGCGAGAAAGCGGTGGTGTTCCAGAAGGGGCCGCTTGCCGAAGCGCTGCGCGCCACAATGTCGATTCCCGGTGCATTCACGCCGGTATATGAAGGAAAGCGGGTGCTTGTGGATGGCGGGCTGTTGAACAATCTGCCGACCGACGTGGCCCGCGAGATGGGCGCGGACATCGTGATCGCGGTACATCTGGAAACGCAATCGGTGGAACCCAAGGATCTGAAGTCGCTTTTCAGCATATTGCAACAGTCTGTGCGGGTGGTAGTCGGCGAGAGCGAGTTGCGAGGGCTGGCCCACGCCGACGCCGTGGTTTCGGTTCCTCTGATCGAATACGACTCCACGGATTACAGGAAGAATGCTTCGATCATGCAGAAAGGCTACGAGACCGCGAGTCAGAAGTCCAAGATGCTCGAGACTTTTGCGCTCGATGATGCGGCTTGGCAACAATACGTGCGCGAGAAAGACGCGCGTAAGCGGACGGCCGTGCCCGTGCCGGAATTCGTGCGCGTGGTGGGAACGAGCGGACAGCAAGCCTCGAGTGTTGAGCGCTACCTGAAGCCATTGATCGGCCAGCCTCTGGATACGGAAAAATTGGACCGCACGCTGACTCGGCTGACGGGGCTTGGGCGATACGACACCCTGGGCTATCGGATCGACGAGCGAGAAGGAAAGCAGGGCTTGCTGATTTCTGTGAGGGAGAAGAACTACGCGCCGCCGACGGTTCAGCCGGCTTTTCAAGTGGACGGCTCGGAAAGCGGCGAAGTGAACTTTAACCTGGCATCCCGCTTGACGGTGCTCGACGTCGCGGGCTTCCGGTCGGAGTGGCGAACGGATTTTCTGTTCGGCAACACCTATGGAGTTGCGAGCGAGCTATATCGGCCCTTCACCCCAGTGAGCCGATGGTTCTTTGCGCCGCACGCGGATGCGAGCGACCAGCAATTCCAGATCTACGCGAGGAATGATCCGGTGGCGGACTATCGAATTTACCGGGAGGATATCGGATTCGATTTGGGATACGCCTTCAGCCGTTTCACCGAAGTTCGCGTTGGGTACGAGGTTGGAGACCTCAATGAGAAATTGCGGTTGGGAACGCCGGAGTTCTCATCAACGGCAGGGCGTGTGGGCGCTACGTGGCTGCGCTATTTCATGGACCACACCGACGATCCCGTTGTTCCACGGAGCGGATACAGCGCAGCATCGAATTTTCGTTGGTTCGACGCGAATGCAGGGGCGACCAGCGCGTTTCCGGAGATGGACGCACAGATTGGATACTATCACCCGATTACACAGCCGGCTTCGGTGTTCCTGGTCGGCCAAGGCGGCACGACGTTTGGCTCCAAGAATACGGGGATCCCGCAGTTTTTCCTCGGAGGACCTTTGAGCCTGAGCGCCTACGGGAACAACGAATTGTTTGGCAATCAATACTATTTGTTTCGAACTGGATACTTGCACGACCTCGTGTCGCTGCCGACTCTGCTTGGAAAGAAAGTGTACGTGACCGGAGCTTTCGAATTCGGCAAAATGTATGGCGCGCCGAATGAGAGCAAATTCCCGGATGACGTCACCGCCGGAGTTCTGGCCGAAACGGTCCTGGGTCCGTTTTTCGTCGGCGGGAGCGCGGGTGATTCCGGACATCGCAAATGGTTCTTTCAACTGGGAAGAGTGTTCTGAAGGACGAACGCAAACCTAGAATCGGGAGACGATCCAGAACCCGCCGCCAATCGCCACCGCATCTTCCAGAACGGCGATGACAAAGTCCGGAACTTTGAGAGCTTTCACCAGGCGCGTACGAGCTTGGTATCCGGCAAAGGCGCCTGCGATTCCGCCAAGCGCTCCCAAAATGCCTCCCAGAAGGAAGGCCATGCCTCCGCCTGATACGGCCACGGCAGCCCCCGACAGTGCTCCGGTGACAAATCGAGCGACGAGTCCTAGCGGCTCGGTCCGGTTGGGGGCTTTTGGCAGCTTGTCGGTGACGAGCTCACCGATAGCGAGCAACGTGAGGACTCCGACTGCAGCAGCAGAGCCGACAAAAGCCAGGGACGAACCCGCAATATTCAGCCAACCAAGATGCGCAGCCCAGGCGACCAGCGCCGGCGCGGTGAACGCGCGAAGCCCGGCGATCACGCCGATCGCGAAGGCGAGGATGGCAAACATCACAGCGCCGTGTGGCATGGGCAGAAACATTGCTCTTACCGCGCGACGTTTGTCAACGCGAGCCGCAGGCTCAGCGTACTGGAACTCGCCTGAGACGTGATGGCTCGTCATTGAGCCATTCATACGCGCGTAACAATTACCTACTATAAGCAGCAATCCCTGCTGGCCGATCTCAGCTGGCCCAAATTCAAGTACCGACAGGAGTCTTATGGCTACAGTTTCAGCAGCAACCACAGCCGCGCCAGTAGCGGCCCCGGCAAAGCATTCGGTCCACGACAAGTTGTCCAAGGGACCGAGCAGGACGGGTGCCCTGATTTTTGCCTTGGTGCTGATCGCCGGGCTGGTTTTCATCGGCTCGAGCATTGCGAAAGATTTGAGCGGCATCCGGATGGAGTCCTTTTGGCCCTATTTCTTGTTGGGCCTGGCCTTGCTGGTCGCTCTGGCGTTCGAATTCGTGAATGGATTTCACGATACGGCAAACGCGGTGGCAACGGTGATCTACACGCATTCGATGGATCCGCAGATCGCAGTGGTCTGGTCGGGATTCTTTAACTTCGCGGGAGTGGTGACGTCAACGGGTGCAGTAGCGTTCGGAATCGTGTCTTTGCTGCCCGTCGAGCTGATTTTGCAGGTGGGCTCCAGCGCAGGATTCGCGATGGTGTTCGCGCTGTTGGTGGCGGCCATTTTGTGGAACCTGGGCACCTGGTGGTTCGGGTTGCCGGCCTCTAGCTCGCACACTTTGATCGGATCGATCATCGGCGTGGGTATCGCAAACCAGCTCATGAATGCGCGGTCTGGCACCAGCGGCGTGGATTGGGCTCAGGCCGGGAACATCGGAAGATCGCTGCTGCTGTCGCCGGTTTTCGGGTTCGCCCTGGCGGCAACCCTGTTCCTCGGGCTGAAGGCTGTGATCAAGGAGAAGAGGTTGTACGAGGCGCCGCAAGGAACGGAACCGCCGCCGTTCTGGATTCGCGGATTGCTGATTTTGACGTGCACGGGCGTGAGCTTCTTCCACGGATCGAACGACGGCCAGAAGGGCATGGGCTTGATCATGCTGATTCTGATCGGCACGGTGCCCACCACGTACGCGCTGAACCACGCGGTGACGGCTAGGCAGACGCAAGACTTCATTGCGGTTTCGACCCAGACGGCCGACGCCTTGAACAAATACGTAGTGCCGAGCGCGGCGATTGGAGATCCCCGCGAAGACGTGACCGACTACATTCGCACGAAAGAGTTCAAGCCGAATACCATGCTGGCGCTGCGGGAGTTGGTGAATGGCATCGGGACGGAAATGGCCATCTTCAGAGAACTGAAGAACGTTCCGCAAGATCGCGTGAGAAACTTCCGGAACGACATGTATCTGGCCAGCGAGGCGCTGCGCCTGATGCAGAAATCGGGCAAGCCGGCGTTGGCGGCGGCAGACGTAGCGATCTTGAAGAATTACAAGTCGCACGTGGACCACGCCACGCGATTCATTCCGCTGTGGGTGAAAGTGGCGGTCGCGCTGGCCCTCGGGCTGGGCACGATGGTGGGATGGAAGCGCATTGTCGTGACGGTCGGCGAGAAAATCGGGAAAAACCATCTAACCTATGGACAGGGCGCAGCGGCGGAAATCACGGCGATGGCTACGATCGGCGCGGCGGACTGGTTTGGCTTGCCGGTTAGCACCACGCACGTGCTGTCTTCTGGCGTTGCGGGAACCATGCTCGCAAATCACTCCGGTTTGCAATGGGCGACAGTGCGGAACCTGATGATGGCATGGATCTTGACGCTACCCGTGGCGATGATGCTGTCGGGTTTCTTGTTCTATTTCTTCCGGCAAATTTTCTAGTCAGTCTGACTGGTTCTTTCTGGCTTACTAGAACGGGCCCCGCCTTCTAGAGAAGGAAAGGCGGGGCTTCTTTTTTTGGTGAGGTGAGCCATAGCCTCGGACTTGCCGCCAGTGGAATCCGCGAAGGCAGCCGTGGCAGATCGGGCGAAGGCTCCAAACCCATGGCCTTTGCTGCCATTTCAGCGTAAGCTTTTCCCCGTTCTGCTCGATGACCAAGCACATCATCTCTTCCAGTGACGCTCTGTCTCTCTTGAACAAGCTGCTTGTCGAACGCATCCCAGTCTATGCGCTATCGATGTGGGGAACTGGCAGTCTTGCGGCGCTTTCCGGCTTCATTGACAGCATTTCAGCACAAAACGCGGTTGTAATTTCCGTCGAGCGGCCCCCATCGCAGGGACCTGGATTTGTATCCCTACGGGTGTCTGGGAGAGACGCCGAATTTTCCTACTGCGACTGGAGAGAACTCCCGCCTGAGATGCAAGCCTTTGTGCCTAAATTCGGCGATACCGTACTGCTTGCGATTTTTCTCGATTCCAAAGAAATTTTGGCTTTGACGTTCACTCTGTAGTCCCCTCGTTTCGGCCAGCAGTCCGACAATCTCTTCGATCTCCCAAGCGTAGCTAAGGTAGTGGGTCAGTTTGACTCGTAGTAGAATCGCCACGATCATGTCGACCTATTTGCTGATTCATGGCGCTTGGCACGGCGGCTGGTGCTGGCGCAAGGTCGTGCCGCTCCTGGAAGCGAAAGGGCACAGAGTTCTCGCGCCGGATTTGCCGGGGCACGGAAATGATGCGACACCCACGGCGACCGTGACGCTTAAAAGCTATACCGACCGCATTTGCGAAATCGCCAGCGCGCAAACTGAGCCGGTGATTTTGGCTGGCCACAGCATGGGCGGCATCGCCATTACGCAGGCCGCCGAGAATTGCCCCCAAAAAACTGGAGCGCTGGTGTATTTGTGCGCGTTCTTGCCACGCAACGGCGACTCACTAATGACTTGGGCATCGCAGGATCAGGAGAGTATGGTCAACCCCTCGACCATGCATCCGCGGGCGGATGGCGCCGTCAACTTCAAACTGGAATACAGCCGCGAAGCGTTTTACGGGAATTGCACGGACGAGGACGTCGAGTTTGCCCAGTCCCGCTTGGTCGCCCAGTTCGGCGCGCCGTTTGAAACACCGGTAGAAACAACCGTAGGGCGCTGGGGTCGAATCCCGCGCTATTACATTGAATGCGCCCGCGACCGCGCTCTGACGCTCAGGCTGCAGCAAGAGATGCAAAAGCATTCGCCATGCCGGCAGACGTTTTCCATCGACACGGATCATTCGCCATTCTTATCCGCGCCGGAGCGGCTTGCGGATATTCTTTCGCGGATTGGAAGCCTGTAGAGAAGAGCCTGCTGCCATCGATCGCCGGCGGGCCACAATCACCGGCCTTCTTGATGCTGCCCGGGTTGTCGCATTATCGGAAACTGACCCACTACCGTAGCTAAAAACTCCTTGACTTTCGCTTTTTGTTCGCTATAGTGCCCTTGCTAGAGGAACATGGGAGACGGCTGGCGGCTCCATTGCCTCCCTAGGCTCTCCCGAGCCGCCGGCCGTCCTACTCGTGACAAAACCGACTAGCGACTTCCCTTTCCTCATCAGGAGGCGTTATGGGTAGCGGTGGGATGACTGCGGAGTTGAGCGGTGTGCCAAGGCCCGTGTTGCAGACCGTGTTTGGGAGGGCGCTCGGGCGGCGGATCTGGCAGCAGAGCCGGGGCTGCCGTCCGCTTGGGAGCGAACCGATCACGACGTGCGCCGTCGCCGATGCAGAGATTGTGGCCGGAATGATCGAGTATTTGGGCTCGCGGGCTGGAGAGACATTGAGCCGGCGGGGGCGTCAGGCCAAGGCGATCGGATTGAGGATTGTCTATGCGGATGGCGTGGCGAGAATCGACCGGATCCGCTTAGCGAGGCCGACGAATGAGGGTCAGGAGCTGACCGCGGCGGCGATGTCGTTGTTTGGCAGGTCGGGGGACCGTGGCGTGGCCGTGGAGCTGGTGGACCTGACGGTGACGAGCGTTCAGACGGAGTGCGTTACCCAACGTGCAGACGGGTTGCAGCACGCGATGGCGAGCGCGCTGGGAGCGCAGGCTTAGCAGTGGCGGGCGACGGCAGGGCTGAATCTGTGTAGCAACGGGAGGGCACGGCTTCAGTTTACCCAGAGGCACGAAGGGCCGTGCCGTAACTGCCGCAAAATCAATAAGGCTTTAGCCGCTGAGGTCCGATTTTTTGAGTTACCGCACAGAGTCGGAAACCCAGCGCCTTCAGGGGCGTACAAGCGGACCGCCGGGCGGAGGTGACCGAACGAGCACGCCGATGAGGCTGGGATTTGCATGGCGGGCGGGACGGTTGCATACTCCAAATTATGAACGCCTTATTAACGCGCGGGCTCTTGCTCGTTGCGATTTGTGCCGCCGTGCTTTCTCCCGTCAAGGCCGATGAGATCCAGCTGAAAGACGGGAAGACGTTCTACGGTGTGATCGTCGCGTACGACAACAACATGTTCAAGGTCAAAACCGACTTTGGATTTGTCCTCATCGAGAAAAGCAAGATCGCCGCGATCATTCCGATGGCCTCTGAGTCAGCGAAGGGGGACGCAAAACCCGCTGCACGCAAGCCAGCGCGACCCGAGGCGTCGCAACCCGAGGCCGAGGCAGTGAAGGCGGACGCGGCGGATGCGCAACCGGCCGCGACCCCGGCGATGGAGACTACCATCGAGAGGCCGGTGGCCAGAGTGTCGAACGCGGCGGTCAGACCTGAATTGCCTGCCAACGCTCCGAAGACAAGTGCCGTGGCGCCTTCGATTAAAGCGATTCCCGCCGCAGCCGCCACCGCGTTGGCCACGCCGGTGACGCCGCTTGCTCCGCCCAAGGAAGCCGAAACCCCACAGATTCCCGAAGAAGTGCAGGGGAACATGTACACGAATCATGCGTACGGGTTCCACATGTACAAGGCGCCGAGCTGGCAACTGATCGAGGACCCGACCGCGCTTCCCAACGCGATCGTGGCGATGGGGACGCCCAACGAATCCACGCTGATGGTCGTGGGGCGCGAAAAGACCAAGCAACCGCTTGAGGCGGCGGCGACCACCGTGGAGAATCGCCTCCGCGACGTGTACGACGGCTACCAGCAAACCTCCCAACGCAAGACCCTGGTGGGCGGGCTGCCGGCGGTGGAGTATCGCTATCGCGGCAAAGCGGACGAACACGATTGGTCCGGCACGCTGGTCGTGATCGCTCGCGGCAACGATATTTTCACAGCTCTAGGCATGACCTACGCCGACACCGACCTGATTCAGATTCAAGAGAATGTGATCGCCAAAGCGATCGCAAGCTTGGATTTCAGCGTCCGGTAAGTTTCTTCTCGCCGGGACATGGGAGGGCACGACTTCAGTCGTGCCCCCAGGTAGCACAGACACTCCTGTCTGTGCCAGCCACAACGCAGGCAAGAATCAACCAGGCGCCAACTCGGTTCCGCCGCACGCTGGAATTTTCATTGCCCACATCGTTCGAGGAAGCGGTGGTGCCTTCAACTGGCCGCGGCGGCGGGAGGTTCCGCGGCTTTGCGGTGCTCGCGGATGAGGGCGATGAGGGCTTGTGCGGCGCGTGGCAGGCTGCGGTCGCGGCGGTAGACCAGGCCGAGTTCCCGCCAGATGTCCACACCCTCGACGGTCAAGAGCTTCACTTCACCGGCCTTGATGTAATCCCGCGCAAAACTCTCGCTGATGAAGGACACGCCGGCATCGGCGGCCACGAAACGCTTGATCATCCCAACGCTGGGAAGCTCCATGGTGACGTGGATGCGCGAGCGATACGGGCGGAAGAGCTTGTCGAGCACCTGCCGCGTGTAGCCGGTCTTCGGGAAAATGAGCGGCTGCCCGGCAACTTCCTCCAGCGTGATCTTCGAGCGGTGCGCCAGTGGATTGCGCGTACTGACCATGAAGCGAAGGCGGTCGCGATGGATGTGATGCACTTTGAGATTAGGCGACTTGGTGGGCAGCGTGACGATGCCCACGTCGATCGAGCCGTCTTCGATGCGTTGCAGAATCTTATGGCTGAAATTCCGATAGATGCTGATGTGCACCAGCGGAAAGCGGCGCTGGAATTCCGCAAAAATATCCGGGAGCAAATAAAGGCACGTGGCTTCGTTGGCGCCGAACAAGACGGGTCCCTGCACGACGTTGCCGCGATCGGCGACCACCTGAATCGATTCATCGCGGAGACGAAGAAGCCGCTCGGCGAACTCGAAAAGCACCTCACCCGCAGGGGTCAGCTCGACGGATTTGGCGGAGCGATCTAAAAGCTTGGCGCGATAGGCCTGCTCGAGCTGGCGAATCTGGGCGCTAACGGCGGATTGAGAGCGAAAAACCTTTTGACCTGCGCGCGAGAAACTCTTTAATTTAGCGACGTACACGAATGTGGCGAGTTGATCGAAGTCCATAACGAGCCGTTCGACGAGCATTATAGCCGAATCGTGCAGCCGAATGCGGGCTAAAACCTCCCAAACTCAAGCATGCAGCGCCGCTTGAGAAATTCGCGATCCCTGCGGTGCGACCAGCAACGTTTCGCGTTGCTTCAACTGGGCCAGGACAGGCTTCCACGTGTCCGCGATGGTGCCCTGGAAATGCACCGGCTGCACGCGCACGAACGGGAGCCCATTCCTGCGCGACAGAAGACGGCTGGCGCGCGGACTGGCGGTGAAGTGCAGATGCTCCTCGAGAACGCGCCGCAGGCACAGCTCTTCGTCGGTCTCAAGCTCGTTGACGCTGACGAATTCGCGGTGCAGCACATCCTCGGCTTCGGCCCGCAAGACGTAGGCGAGGCCGCCGGTCATGCCGGAGCCGAAATTCAGCCCCAGAGGACCGAGCACAAGAACGACCCCCCCGGTCATATATTCGCAGCCATGCTGGCCGACGCCTTCCACCACTGCCAGCGCGCCGCTGTTGCGGACGCCAAAGCGTTCGCCCGCACGGCCGGCAATGTACAGCTGGCCCGACGTGGCGCCATAGAGAACGGTGTTCCCCGCGAGCACATCGCCGCGGCGTGACGCAGCCGAACCGGCAGCGAGGGAGATCGTCCCTCCGGAAAGGCCCTTTCCGACGTAATCGTTAGCTTCGCCCGCCAGCTTGAGGGTCACGCCATCCGCGAGAAACGCTCCGAAGCTTTGCCCGGCGGAGCCGTCGAAGGCTTGGGTGATCTCTTCAGTAGCGGAGGCATACGCATTCCGGCTCCGCCGGCGCATCAATTCTCCGCTCAGGCCCGCTCCGACGCTGCGGTCCGAATTGTGGATCGGCTGAGACTCCGCCTGTTCTGCGAGAGAATTCGTGAAGTACAGCGAATCCTCCAGCGCGCTGCCATGGTCCACGGGAACTTGTTGCGGCGCGACGTGACGCCCCTCCGAAATCGGCACAACCATGAACGCATCCATTCCGGTGCGCGTATCCAGCCGGTCGTACCAGCCGCGGAGTTCTCCAAGCGAACGAACGCCCATCCGCGCGAGGCGTTGGCGCACTTCTTCGGCCAGCGAGCGGAAGTACGCGATCACCATCTCGGGCTTGCCATTGAAGCGCATCCGCAGCGTTTCGTCCTGCGTGGCGATCCCGACGGGGCAAGTGTTGAGGTGGCATTGCCGCGCCATAACGCATCCGATGGCCAGCAGCGCGGCGGTGCCGAAGCCGAATTCGTCGGCACCCAAAATCGCGGCGATCAAAATATCCCGCGAGAATTTCAGGCCTCCGTCCACGCGGAGAGAGAGACGTGAACGGAGGCCAGCGCGAACCAGTGTTTCGTGCGTTTCGCGCAAACCAATTTCCCAAGGCAGCCCGGTGTTCTTGATCGAAGTAAGCGGCGACGACCCCGTGCCGCCGTTGTGCCCGCTGATGGTGATGACGTTGGCGCCGGCTTTGGCGACGCCCGCGGCGATGATGCCGACCCCGGAACTAGAGACCAGCTTCACGCCAACGCGCGCGCGAGGATTCACGGCGCGCAGGTCGTGGATCAACTGTGCGAGATCCTCGATGCTGTAAATATCGTGGTGCGGCGGCGGAGAAATGAGCGGCGTGCCGGGCGTGGCATGGCGGATGCGCGCGATGTATTCGGTGACTTTGCGCGCGGGAAGCTGCCCGCCTTCGCCGGGCTTGGAACCCTGCGCCATCTTAATTTCAAGTTCTTGCGCGTGGACCAGATAGTCCGCAGTCACCCCGAAGCGGCCGGAAGCCACTTGCTTGATTTTGTTGGCGGCGTGCGGTTCGTGGCGGTAGAGGATCGGGTCTTCGCCGCCCTCGCCTGTGTTGCTGCGCCCGCCGAGAGAGTTCATCGCCAGCGCCAGCGTGCGGTGCGCTTCCAGACCCAGCGAACCGAGAGACATCGCCTGTGTGCTGAAATGGCGGACGATGGCGTCTACCGGTTCGACTTCTTCAATCGGAATCGGCGACCCCGGAACCGTTTCGAGCAAGTCGCGCAGAAAGACGGGACCATTGTTCTCTGCCAATTCTTCAAAAGCCGCATACTTGCCCGCGTTCGGCGCGCGCACGTGCGCGTGTAACCGGCGCACGATCTCCGGCGAGTTGGCGTGAAGTTCGGCGCCTTTCCGGAACCGATACAGGCCTGCATCAGCCAGATCGTCGGAAGCGCCCGAGAAACCCGCTTTGTGCATCCGCAAGTAATCGGCGAGAAGATCGTCCAGGCTCTTCTGCCCGGGGAAGTCCGCGACATCCTCGAAAAATTCGGCGCAAAAATCTTCCGACAGGCCCACGATCTCAAACAGATGGCTGTTGCGATAGCTCGCGAGCGTGGAGACGCCCATGCGCGCCAGAACTTTGCGCAGACCCGCCGTGATCGCCGTACGCATGCGCTCCGTCCCGCCCGGCTCTAGCGATTCGGCAAAGTGGTCGGCGAGATACGGGACCACCGCGCTCGCGCCGGCCGCAACCAGCAGTGCCACGTGATGCGTATCAAAGACCTGCGCGGATTCCACAACCAGAGGCACGTCCCACAGGCCCTCCCGGACCATGGACTTCCACACTGCGGCGGTGGCCAGCAGCGCAGGCAGTGCCGCTTGCTCGCTGCTGATGCCGCGATCGGAAAGGAGGAGGAGGCCCGGGCGTCCGCTGCCGCTCAGAGGGGTAGACAACTGAGCAATGCTGCCGCGCGCGCCCGGGACTCCGTTGGGGGCAGGAAACGTAAAGTCGATCCGGTGAACGGGGCCGAAAGTGGCGGAAAGCTCCGCCAGTTGGCCCCCACCGATGATCGGACTCGGAAGAACGACACCGTTGGGAAGATGCACGGCGAGCGACATCACGTGAGACTCGCGCAGCGGATCAATCGGTGGATTGGTGACCTGCGCGAAACGCTGCTTGCAGTAGTCCCACAAGCTTCGAGACAGCGCCGACAGAAAAGCCGGCGGAGCGTCGTCGCCCATGCTCCAATTGGCTTCGTGGCCATGAGGCAATGCGGAAAAGAGAATCTTGAATTGATCTTCGGTCCAGCCCGCGGCAGCAGCCACACGCTTGGGCTGGTCGATCGCCGGAGAAGGCACAGCGATCGTGGCGCCGAGCTGGCGCACGGCCGGCAACGCGTTTCTGGATTGTTGTGTAGCCAGACGCTTGAGTATTTCGCGCCAACGGAAAACCGCTCCGGTGACCGGATTGGCGAGGATCATTTCGCCAGGCCCGAGACGTTGACGCTCCGCGATTCGCGATTCGTCGAGATCGACCAAGCCGGTTTCCGAGCCGGCGATCAACAGGCCGTCGTGAGTGAGTGTGTAACGCAGCGGCCGCAGGCCATTGCGGTCCAGTTTCGCACCCACGAACTGGCCGTCGGAAAACACCAGCGCCGCCGGACCGTCCCACGGCTCCCCGACCTGCGAAAGAGCGGCAAGAGCGCCGCGCACGTCGCGGGAAAGAAGGGGATCATTCTCAAAGGCCGGCGGCACCATGGCCAGCATTGCCGCTTCCGGAGAAAATCCCTCGAGCAGCTTGAGCTCAAACGCGTTATCGAAGCTCGCCGAGTCGCTGACGTTTTCTTCGAGTGCCTGGAACCATGAGCCGACGGTCAACTTGGCGCGCAGTTCGCGATCTTTCGCGCGCAGCCATCGCCGATTGGAAACGATGGTGTTGATTTCACCGTTGTGCGCCGAGTAGCGGAACGGCTGAGCCAAATGCCAGGACGGCTGCGTATTCGTCGAATAGCGCTGATGAAATACCGCGAACGTGGTCGCAAACGACGGATCGCGCAGGTCCTCGTAGAACTGCGGGAACTGCCACGGCGTGAGCAAACCTTTGTAAACAACAGTCTGCGAAGAGAGCGAGCAAATGTAGGAGCGCGGCGGCAGCAGAGATTCAGCGCGCTTGCGGAGCAGCGCCAGCCGCCACTCAAAACGCGCAGTCCCGCGCGCGGGATGAAACGGTGCCACGAAGAATTGCCAGGTCTCCGGCATGGTCTCCAAAGCCATGCGGCCGAGCGAGGCAGTGGCCACCGGCACGCGGCGCCAGCCGAGAACCCGGAGGCGCTCGGTATCGGCGGCGGCTTCAATCGCAGCGCGCGCGTCGCCGGAGGACGCCGCGGGCAGAAAAGCAAAGCCCAAGCCGAAGTGCTCGGGAAGCTCAATGCCCTGCTCCTGCGCGCGGGCGCGGAAGAATGCATCCGGAATCGACGTCAGCAGGCCGGCGCCGTCACCGCTGGCGCCGTCGGCGTCCACACCACCGCGGTGGGTCAGGCGCTCAAGCGCGTTGAGCGCGTATTCAACAATGTCGTGACTCGGCGGACTGCCAAGGCGCGCCACGAAGCCCGTGCCGCACGCGTCGTGGTCAGGATGGCTCCAATTGGGATGCCTGCCCCGACCGGCCCTGGCCCCCTCATGACACAAATACATATGTGTTTATTGATCGGACAGGCTCTCTGTGTACAACGCAGATTTTGGATTCGACAAATCAATTTTGTGGAGGACATGCCTGGGGGGGGCAAATTGACCCATTTTGGGCCATATTTGAGCCAACATCTCCCATTTCTTCCCGAACATGGCGGAAATGCCTGCCGGTAGGCGCGCAGCATGCCGCGCTCCAGCCTGGCAACCAACGCCAGCGTATAGCGGATTGTTCTGTTTCCTCGATCCGGGCTAAAAATCGCGCCCTAAAACTTAGTGACCTCAGAAAACTGGAAATCCCGCACCTTCATCGCCGGCACAACCATCTCAAAAGCCTCTTCCCCAGTCGCCCGGACCGCCGGCCCGAGCAGCTCAACATTGCGAAGCATTTCCAAGGTGGACTGATTGAACCGGAAATTGCGCACCGCGGAAACGACGCGGCCCTTCTCGACAAGGAACAGCCCGTCGCGAGTCATCCCGGTCATGATCTTTTCGTAGGGATCGACCTCGCGGATGTACCACAGGCGCGTCACGAGAAGGCCACGATCGGTGGAGGCGATCATTTCCTCGAGCGAAGAGTTCCCGCCCGTGAACACCAGGTTCATCGGAGCTTCACCGTATTCATTCGGCAGCACGAAACCGTGGCCGGTGGGCCTTTTCCTGGCAGCCTTCGCGCTGGTGCGAGCGTAAACCAAATTCTTCGGGATGCCGCGATCGACGAGCAGAACGCGTTCGCGAGGAATCCCTTCGCCATCGAACGGCGCGCCGAGCTGCAGCGGATGATAGACGTCGTCGGTAATCGTGATGTTCTTGCCGAAGAGCGGTTTGCCCATGCGATCGTTGAGGCACGAGCGTTTGTCGGCGAGCGCCGTGGCGGCGAAATCGTAAAAGAGAAACCCGACCAGATCGAGCACCGCAGCGGGTTCGAGGATGACGGTGTAGCGGCCGGGCGAAAGTTCTCGCGCGTTGGTGGCTAGATGCGCTTTTTCGCTGGCGCGCTCGGCAAGCTTTTGCGGATCGAAGTCTCGCACGCTGGCGGCGTTGGCCTTGGCCCAGCTTGCCGCGGATTCTTCCTGCACGGTGATGGAAAATTCCGCGTGCGTCTCACGGTACGCGGCGAAGAGGCCGCGGGAATTGCCCATCGCGGTCTGCGATTGGCCGCAGGCGAAAATGCCGGCGGCATTCTGACCGCGCTTGACAGCAAGATCGCAGGCCCGGCGGACGGCGCGGGCGCGCTCTTCAGGTGTGTGCGCCGCGGTTTGTTTCACGAAGCGGTTGATAGCGCGGTAGCGCTGCTTGCCCGGAAGCGGGAGTAGATGCGGATCCTTCGGTTGGCTATGCGCGAGCGAAAGAGACGCGTCGATGGCGGCGTGAAGTGAATCTTCATCGAGACGGTTGGTCGTGGCCCGGGCCGTCCGGCCGTCGACGATGGTCCGGATAGAAACGGTAAGCCCTTGCTCGGCAACGTTCTGGTGAATGGCGTTGTTGGCGAAGCGCGTGAGGGCCTCGGCGACTTCTTCGACGTGGACTTCCGTTTCCGATGCGCCCGTAGATTTGGCCAGCCGAAGAACGTTCTCGATGATCTTGCGAAGTTCGCGCTCGGAAAAAAGATCGGCCGCCGCCGCCCTTCTGACTCGGTCAATGGCGCGGCGCGGGGATTCTTGTTTAGGAGACTCGCTCATTGTTTGGAGAAGGCCGCCCCAATGCGAACGTTTTGGAAGCGGGCGGGCGACGCGCCGTGGCCCGTGCCCATCGTCTGCATGGGCTGGCCCTTGCCGCAATTCGGAGTGCCCCACAGCGTCCAGGCAGCGGCATTGCAAATGGCGTCGCAAGAATTCCAGAACTCTGTGGTGATGCCGCTGTAACTGGGATTTTTCAGCATGCGCGCTTTCTTGCCGCCTTTGATTTCCCAAGCGATCTCGGTGGAGAACTGGAACTGATAGCGCCGGTCGTCGATGGACCACGAGCGATTGGTTTCCATGAGGATGGCGTCATCCGTGCCGGCGATGAGCTCGTCGAACGCCCACGTGCCAGGCAAAAGACTGATGTTGGTCATGCGAATGATCGGCAGGCGGTTCCAGCTTTCCGTGCGCATCGTTCCGGAAGAACGCTTCAGCCCGATCAGGTGCGCGGTCTCGCGGTTCGACAGATAGCCGCGAAACTGCCCGTCTTTGATGATGTCGGTGCACTGCGCGGGAACGCCTTCGTCGTCGTACGCGAAGGTGCCAAGGCCAGGACCGTGTTCGACGCGCGCATCGGCCACCACGTTCACGATGTCCGAGCCGTAGCGGAGCTTGTTGAGCTGATCCAGCGTTAGAAAACTTGTCCCCGCAAAATTCGCCTCCTGCCCGAGCACACGGTCGAGCTCGATGGGATGCCCTACCGACTCATGAATCTGCAAACCCAGTTGGCTTGCCCCGAGAATCAGCGTGCCGGTTTTTTGCGGGCACTGCTCAGCGGAATGCAGCGCCACCGCCTCTTCCGCTACACGCGGCGCGTGCTGCAGCAGGTCAAGCGACTCAACCAGCTCGTAACCTTGCAGCGAGTGCTGCCCGCCGAAGCTATTCGGATACGATCGCTTCTGGATTTCTTCATGCCGGAACGAAGTCGCCGCGATGCCGCACCCGGAAATCATTTTTCGCTGATGGATGCGCGAGCCGATACTCGACGCGAACCACGAATCGATCTTCCGAAACTGCAAATCCGTTTCCGTCAGCGTGACGCCCTTGACGCGGCGCATTTCCGCATCCACCGCGAGCAGCAGCGCGAGCTGCGTCTCCAACGGAATCTCGAACGGATCTTTGCGGAACGCGCTCTGCCAGCTATCCACATAGGCGGCTTCCGCCACCATCACGACCTCGCTGCGCTTCGCCAGCGCGGATGCCTTGGCGATCACTACCGCCTGCGCGGCGCACGCCGCGACGCCATCCCGCGTCAGTCGGTCGGTCGAAGCAAATCCCCAGGCGCCGTTCGCCAGCACCCGAATGCCGAGCCCAATCGATTCCGATTGCGCCAGCGTTCCGACCTGCCCGTTTTTCGTCGTGAGATCCCGCTGCCGCAAATGCATCCCGCGAACGTCGGCGTAGGTCGCGCCGCGAAGACGGGCAATATCGAGAGCGTGCGTAGAGAGGTCCCACATGGCAGTCAGCAAACCCAAGACAACAGCGCAGACCAAAAAAAGGGGCGCATTCTGCGCCCGTACGAACATAACACAGAAAATAAGAGATTGCGGCGGATCGAGCCGCCCGGGATTACGTGCCTTCCTGCCAAGAAGCCAGGTAATGCTCCTGCTCGGGCGTGAGCTTGTCGAGCTTGTGCCCCATGGACTCCAGCTTGAGCCGCGCGATCTCGCGGTCCAGATGTTCCGGCACGACATACACCTGCGGCTTCAAAGTCTTGTGATTTTTCACCAAATATTCCGCCGACAGCGACTGGTTGGCGAAGCTCATGTCCATCACCGACGCCGGATGCCCTTCCGCAGTAGCCAGGTTCACCAGCCGTCCTTCGCCCAGCAGATACACCTTGCGCCCGCCCTTCAGCACATATTCGTCGACCAGCGGACGAACCTCCCTCTTCCCGCTCGACAGTTTCTCCAGCGCGGGAATGTCGATCTCCACATTGAAGTGCCCGGAATTGCACACCACCGCGCCGCTCTTCATCTGCTCGAAATGTTCGCCGCGGATCACGCTTTTGTTTCCGGTCACGGTGATGAAAACGTCGCCTTCCTTCACCGCTTCGGCCATCGGCATCACGCGGAACCCGTCCATGACCGCTTCGATGCCCTTCACCGGATCGATTTCGGTGATGATCACGTCGGCGCCAAGCCCCTTGGCGCGCATCGCCACGCCGCGCCCGCACCAGCCGTAGCCCGCGATAACCACTTTCAGTCCCGCGAGCAGGATGTTGGTCGCGCGAATCACGCCGTCCAGCGTGGATTGGCCCGTTCCGTAGCGATTGTCGAAGAAATGCTTGGTCATCGCGTCGTTCACCGCGATGATCGGATACTTCAGCGTTCCGTCTTTCGCCATCGCGCGTAGGCGAATCACGCCGGTGGTGGTTTCTTCCGTACCCGCAATCACGCCTGGCACCAGGTCGGTGCGCTTGGTCAGCAGCATGGTCACCAAGTCAGCGCCGTCGTCCATCGTCATCTGCGGCTTGTGATCCAGCGCCGCGCGCAGATGCGAGTAGTAGGTCTCGTTGTCCTCGCCCTTGATGGCGTAGGTGGGGATGTTGTAGTCGCGATTGAGCGACGCAGCGACCTCGTCCTGCGTCGAAAGCGGATTCGAAGCGCACAGCACGGCATCGGCGCCGCCATCACGAAGCGTGATCATCAGGTTCGCGGTCTCGCTCGTCACGTGCAGGCACGCGGACAGCCGCAGGCCCTTGAGCGGCTGTTCCTTCAAGAAACGCTTGCGAATCGATTCCAGAACGGGCATCTGCTGCACCGCCCATTCGATCTTGCGCTTGCCGGCGTCCGCCAGCCCCATATCTTTCACATCACCTTTTTTCAGTTCAGCGATAGCCAAGGAGTGCTCCTCAATTGATTTTTTCTTGCAGCGAACAAAGCTCGCGAAGGGAAAAATGACCGATAAGAACCCGAACCGCTCGGCTTCGAGACCCCAGCTCGTCTAGCGTCGTGCCGCGACTTCCGCGCCCGTTACTGCGCCCAGCCCCGCGGCTTTCCGCAGCGCCTCGGCATAGTCGGTGAGTTCCCAAGTGAAGCCCGGGCCGCTCCGGCCAAAATGCCCGTACGCAGCGGTAGCCTTGTAAATCGGGCGTCGAAGATTGAGCGTCTCGATGATGCCTTTCGGCGTCAGCTTGAAATATTCGCGAATCAGCGCATTGATCCGCTCTTCGGGCACGGTCTCCGTCCCGAATGCGTCAATCATCACCGACACAGGTTCCGCGACGCCGATGGCGTACGCGAGCTGAACTTCGGCCTTGCTCGCCAACCCCGCGGCCACGACATTCTTCGCGATGTACCGCGCCATGTAGCAGGCCGAGCGGTCCACCTTCGAGGGATCTTTGCCCGAGAAGGCCCCGCCGCCATGCCGGCTGTATCCGCCGTAGCTGTCCACGATAATCTTGCGGCCCGTCAATCCTGCATCGCCCATCGGACCGCCAATCACGAAACGCCCGGTGGGATTGATGTGGTACTTCGTGTTGCGATCGAGCATGTTCGCGGGAACGATCGGCTTGATCACGTACTCGGTGATCGCATCGCGCAGGTCCGCGTTAGAAACTTTATCGCTGTGCTGCGTGGAGATGACCACGCAGTCCACGCGCGACGGCCGGCCATCGCGATATTCAATCGTGACCTGCGACTTGCCATCAGGGCGGAGGAAATCAACTTTGTTGGCTTTGCGAATTTCGGAGAGGCGCTGCACCAAGCGGTGGGCGAGTTGGATGGGCATGGGCATCAGCTCAGCGGTTTCGTCGCACGCGAAGCCGAACATCAGGCCCTGGTCTCCCGCGCCGCCAGTATCCACGCCCATCGCGATGTCCGGCGACTGCCGCTTGACGGCGCACAAGACCGCGCAGGTGTCGCCGTCGTAGCCGTACTTCGCGCGGTCGTAACCCACGCCTCGAATCGTTTCGCGCACGAGGCTGTCGTAATCCACATGCGCGCTCGTCGTGATTTCGCCGGCGACCACCGCCAGGCCCGTGGTCACCAGCGTTTCGCACGCCACGCGGCCCATGGGGTCTTGCCTCATGACCTCATCCAGCACGGCGTCGGAAATCTGATCGGCAATCTTGTCGGGGTGACCTTCGGTCACCGACTCCGAGGTAAACAAAAAATTCCGTAAGGCTTCGCTCAAAACAGAATCTCCTTCGTAAGTTGCAGGGATTTACAGCCCCGCGAGGTTCTCGATTGTGGGACAGTTCGAATGGCCCATCCAACTTACCACTGTGCGGAACAAGAAATCAACGCGTTGAATCGCAACGGTTTACAAACAGATTGAACGGCAAGAAATCGCCCTCGAACGGCTTCCTCCCGCATCCGGCGGAAGATGGTTCTCCACCCTCAGGGTGACCCCTCAACGGCTTCGAAACCTACGAACCCCTCAAACCCGGTGCCGGACCATCCCCGCCCGATCGCCGCCCTTCGCCCCACCAATCAATCGCATACGCTGTCAGTGCCAGAACCAGACCTACCTGCGAAAACCTGCCTTTAGGTTCCAACGCGTCGGCCAACAGCCAGCAAACCAGCAACACCGTGCCGACGATGCCAAACGCGGACGAACCCAACCAAGTCGCGACGTGAACGCGCGCACCTGTCTTATTCTCAGGAGAAGGAGTCATTCTGTGAGTCCTTTGGTCCCATCATTTTGTGCAGAAGGACAATCCTTATGGAGCAACCTCCGTACCATAAGGAAACACGCCGCACCCGCCGCCCCGCGCTCCTCAGAAATCCTCTCGTCTCAACGCCATACCGAAAGCGCTCCTGTTCACGGCACCTCCATCGCCCGCCGTCCTACGCATCTCGCCCTATCTCATCGGATAGCTCGCTGTCACCAACCAGATAGTCTTTCCGCCGCGCGTCTCTCTGCGATGATCTTCGCGACTACTCCGGCGGACAGTATTTTCCGGCGAGCAGAATCCGCGCCATCCAGCCCGCATGAGGTATTCCCGAACGCAACAGTTCTTCTGCCTCACCCCGCACATCGTACTCCACCCGGCGGATGGTGACGCTCTCTCCATCCATCACCAGATAGGACGCGCGAGTATCTCCGTCATAGGACTGGCTGACGCTGCCTGTATTCGCTACGGTCAACCCTGGAAGCCGGCGTATGTACGAACAATGGATATGTCCGTACAGCACGATGGGAGCCCCAAGCGAGGCATAGGTGCTGCGCAGTTCGTCATCGCTGGCATTGGGCATGGGAGCGCGCCAGAGGTCGCCGGGGCTGGCATGGACCAGGCTAAAGCCTTCTCCCGCGTACAAAGAAGGAAATCCTTCCAGCCATCGCAAGCGTTCTTCCCCGATGCTGGCGAGCGTCGGGGAAATCGTCTCTTGGACCATGGCAAGAATGGGCGCGATCTTGGGATGTGCGGCGACATATTCCGTCAGACGCTCCGGCGCCCACAGCATCTCATCGGTGTTCCCGCGGACTCCGGGCCAGCCGAGCGAACGGACCTGATCGAGGATCTCCGCCGGGTGCGTTCCACCGGAAGCCAAATCGCCGCCATGGACCACAAGGTCCGGCGCAACCTGCCGCAGGTCCGCGAGCACAGCTTGGAAGGCCCGTCGATTGCCGTGAATATCCGATACGATGGCGACTCGCATTATGTCCGCTGCCGCGTTTACGACAATCGCTTAAACGCAGGCCGCCACGATTTTAGTTGAAGAGGAAGGAGGAAGCTTGTCTTTCCACGTTTTCGTTCGCTTTGACGCCCGGCCCGGAGAGCTCGACCGGCTGCGCAACGAATTGCTCGCGATCCTGGACCCGACCCGCGCCGAGCCCGACTGCATCGACATTCATCTCTACGAGGAAAAAAGCGCTTCCGGCACGTTCTTTATTCACTCCGGTTGGAGGGACGAAGCGGCATTCGACGCGCACGCCCAACTTCCTCACATGAAGCGCTTTCTGGGTCTCGTCGATGATCTGGTAAGCAATCCGGTCAAGGCGGTTCGCACGCGCCAAATCAACTGAAATTTCCGGCCCTATCGCTGCCGCGCGTAGTGGCGGGTCTTCAGACCCGCGATTTTCGCCCCCTCGTTTTCCCGCCTTGCGCATTTGTAGGGGCGCAATACATTACGCCCGCCGCGGACATCCGCTTCTCCTGTTCTTTTCCTAGGTGGAGAAAGAGGACAGAGGGAAGTCAAAAGCCCCACACGCCAAACCGCGGCGTGCGGGCCACCCCGCCCTTTCTTGTAGGGGCGGGGCTTGCCCCGCCCGGGCGTACAACCCGGCACGCTGTCTGCCGCTTACAGCGACGGGCTGGCGACCGTCGGAGCCACACCGGTCAGGGTGTAGCGGATGACGCCAGTCTGGTCCGAGTAGAAGCCGCGCTGACCGGTCGTGCCAACGGTTGCAGGAACGCCCGTCTGCGTGTAGGT
>Ga0187819_10000030_pt1 | contig 61882 bp, 62 predicted proteins | sample NC_wetland_sal_i_15_FD_132411 | JGI IMG/M metagenome (GOLD analysis project Ga0187819, IMG submission 132411) | Wetland sediment microbial communities from Neuse River Estuary, North Carolina, USA - SO4_4 | ecosystem: Environmental > Aquatic > Freshwater > Wetlands > Sediment | place: USA... | reverse complement strand
TTGCAGCCACAACGGTACGCTGTCGCTCCAATGCAAGCGGCCGCGATCAACCCCGGCCATGATCCAATGCGTCAGCAGGACAACGTTCAATAGGCGCAGCCCGAGCGGAGTCGGTCTGCCGCCTATGGACTGGTGTTCTGGGCTATGCTGGTCAATCGCTTCTTCTCTTCGGTCGTACGTATCCAGTCTGACCGAGGACAACACGTGATCACGAGCGGGCCATATGCTTTCGTCCGACATCCAGGCTACAGCGCCGGGATCTTGATCTTGGCGGCCAGCGGCGTCGCGCTCGGTTCATGGCTCGCCGCCGCATTTCTCGTGGTGGTCAGTTCCCCATTCCTTTTTTATCGCGTGATCAACGAGGATCGCGTGCTGCGGACCCGATTGGACGGCTATGCCGACTATGCGCACCGTGTGCGCTGGAGGTTGGTTCCCGGGATTTGGTGATTGCGAGCAGGGCGTTATACGGCCTTGTGAAGTCCGCACGCGAATATCTAATTCGCATAAGAGATATTATGGAACATTCTCGATTAGGGCTGGTTTATGAGGCTTCCGCGACCGTTAGCCTCATGCCGTCGAAAGCAGGTGTCACACGCGCCGGCAGCTTGCCGCGGAGCACGTCGTAATCGAGATCGGCGTGGAGATTGGTAAGGACCGCGCGCCGCGGTTTGATGCGCTCGATCCAGCGCAGCGCGTCACTGACGGAAAAATGGCTTGGATGCGGGGTGTAGCGAAGGGCGTCGACGATCCAGACGTCGAGTGCGCTTAGCGCATCGAGGCTCGATGATGGGATGCCGCTGAGGTCGCAGGAATAAGCGAGCCCTGCGAACCGAAATCCCAGCGAATTAATGTCGCCATGCTCCTGCAAGAAAGGCAGCACCGTGACCGGTCCGCCCTTCCCGGTCACGGTCACTGGCACTCCGGCGGTCAGGTGGTGCTCGGTCACGATCGGCGGATAGCCGCTTCCTGGAGGCGACTGGAAGCAATAGGCGAACCTGCTGCGCATCATCGCAGCGGTGCTCTCGTCAAGGTAAACGTCCACGCGTTGGTGGCGCTTGATGAACAGCGAGCGCAGATCGTCGATGCCGTGGGTGTGGTCGGCGTGTTCGTGCGTATAGAACACGCCATCGAGCCAATCGACGTCGGCATCGAGCAGCTGCTCGCGCAAATCGGGCGAGGTGTCGACGAGAACGCGGGTGACGCCGTCGGTCGCGCGCCGCTCGACCAACAACGATGTCCGTCGTCGCCGGTTTTTAGGGTTGTTCGGATCGCATTGGCCCCAGCCCAAGGCCGGCCGCGGTACACCACCTGAAAAACCACAGCCAAGAATTGTGAAATCCAGTATCATCGAGGTGCCGCCGGCGCTTGCTGGGTGGCTGCCGACTGCACGAGCGCCGGAGATGGCACTTTGGCGAACAGGCGATAGAAGTTGGCCGTGCTCTGCTTGGCGATCGTATCAAGTGAAACGCCGCGGACCTCGGCCAGTACTTTTGCAGTCTCGACCACAAAGGCCGGTTCGTTTCGCTTGCCGCGATATTTCCCGGGCGCCAGATAGGGCGCATCGGTCTCGACCAGAATGCGATCCGCCGGCAGCTTGGCCGCGATCGCCCGCAGATGTTCAGAATTCTTGAAGGTCAAGATGCCGGTAAAAGAAATAAAGTGGCCAAGCGCCACCGCGCGACGCGCGAGCTCGCGTCCGCCGGTAAAACAATGGAGCACGGCGGCAAACGCGCCCTTCCCTGTTTCTTCTTCCAGAATGCGCGCAGTATCGTCGTCGGCTTCACGCGAATGGATGACAAGAGGAAGGCCGGTTTCTCGCGCCGCGCCGATATGCGTGCGAAACCCCCGCTCCTGCGCCGCGCGCGGCGAATTGTTATAATGGTAATCAAGGCCGGCTTCGCCGATCGCCACGACTTTTTCAGCGCGGCTGCACGCTACGAGCTCGGCCAGGCCGATGTCCGCTTCTTCATGCGCGCAATGCGGATGCGTGCCGATGGAGCAATAAACGTCGGGAAAGCGCTCCGCTATCGTGAGCAATGCAGCTTGGCGCCGCACGCGCGTCGAGATGGTGACAATGCGGTCGACTCCGGCGGCGCGGGCGCGTGCCACCACCGCATCGAGCTCGTTGGCGAAGTCGGGAAAATCGAGATGGCAATGGCTGTCGATCAGCATTTGCGTTCTATTGCGCCGCTTCGCCTGCGGGCTCGACATAGCGCGGAAAAACTGCAGTCGGCGCTGGAAGCTTTGCGCCAATAGCAATGCGGTGCTTTCCGCCAAGGTCAGCGAAACACCGCTCGGCTTCCGGAACTGCCAGAAGATCAAGCAATTTCCCGGCCGAGGCCGGCATGAACGGCTGTATCAATATCGACACCTGTCGCAGCACTTCCGCGGTCACATAAAGCACCGTGCCCTGGCGCTGTGGATCGGTCTTGGCGAGCGCCCAGGGCGCTTCGCCGGCAAAATAGCGGTTCGCCTCCGCCACGATCGCCCAAATGGCATTGAGCACTTGGTGTAATTGCTGCGTCGTCATCGCGTCGCGTGCCTTGTCAATTAAGGCATCGGCGGCAGCAAGCAGCGTTTGGTCGCTGGCTTGGAACACACCCGGCTTCGGCAGCACGCCGCCGAGGGCGCGCGCCACCATCGTCAGTGAGCGCTGCGCCAGATTGCCGAGATCATTGGCGAGATCGGCGTTGATGCGCGCTACGATCGCCTCGTGGCTGTAATTGCCGTCCTGCCCGAACGGCACTTCACGCAATAGGAAATAGCGCAACGAGTCGACACCGTAGGCGTCGGCCAGCGCAAAAGGATCGATGACATTGCCGACCGACTTCGACATTTTCTCGCCGCGGTTGAATAGAAAACCGTGCGAAAAGATGCGGCGCGGCACGTCAATACCCGCCGACATCAGAAAAGCCGGCCAGTACACGGCGTGAAAGCGCACGATATCCTTGCCGATCACGTGCAGATCGGCCGGCCAGTATTTCTTAAATTTTTCGCTTGCGGTATCGGGAAAACCGACGGCGGTGATGTAATTCGTCAGCGCGTCGACCCACACATACATGATGTGCTTCGGATTGCCCGGAACTTTTATGCCCCAGTCGAATGTGGTTCGCGACAGCGAGAGGTCCTGTAGCCCACCGCGGACGAAGGTCGCGACCTCGTTTAGCCGCTCCCGGGGCAGCACGAAGTCCGGAACGCGGCGGTACAGATCGAGCAGCTTGTCTGCGTATTTGGAAAGCCTGAAAAAGTAACTCTCCTCTTCCACCCATTCGACCGGCGTGCCATGTGGGCCAAGCCGCTGGCCTTTATCGTCGAGCCGGGTCTCGCTCTCGGCGTAATAGGCCTCGTCGCGCACGGAATACCAGCCCGAATATTTATCGAGATAAATGTCGCTGGCGGCTTCCATCCGCTCCCAGATCGCTTCCGAGGAGCGGTAATGGCGCGCCTCCGTGGTGCGAATGAATTCATCGTTCGAGCAGTTGAACTTCTTCACCATGGCCTGAAAGCGCGGCACGTTGCGCTCAACCAATTGACGCGGTGTCAAATTTTCCTTGGCCGCAGTCTGCAGCATCTTGATGCCATGCTCGTCAGTACCGGTGAGAAAGAAGACGTCGCGGCCGTCGAGCCGCATGAATCGCGCGATAGCGTCGGTGGCGATTGCCTCGTAGGCATGCCCGATATGCGGCGCACCGTTCGGATAGGCGATCGCAGTGGTGATGTAATACGGATTGCCAGCCGGCTGCTTAGTCATGAGGGTTGGTTATCAACCGCGCGTGGCCTCGGCAAGCAGGCCGAAAACATTGAAGACCAAGGGCTTCCGCTCGAGATTATAGGTCTCGACATCGCGCGCTGCGGCATTGATGTGCTCAGAGGCCTCGGCGAGGCGGTTAAGGTGCGCCAAGTCACCGCGGCCGCCGTGAAGCCGCTGCGAGAGCCAGCCATTGACGGTGTCGAGAAACGCCGCCAGCGGTTGCGGATCGGTTCCGGCTAATGCATCGCCGAGCGCGTGCAAGTCGGTGGGATCGACTGCCGGCAGGCGCGCCAGGAGATCGAGCGCCTGTTGGCGAAGGAGCAAAGCGTCCTCGTCGAGCAAAGTCAGCGCGCGAGCAACTGAGCCATCGGAGCCGGCAGCAGCAGCTGCAATTTCGGGATCGTCGGGCTCAACTCCCGCCGCTGTGGCAAGGGCGGCGGCGACGTCCTCCCGCACCAACGGGCGAAGTGAGATGATGCGACAACGCGACCGCAGCGTTGGGGGCACGCGCGCAGTGGAATGAGCAATGAGCAGGAGCAGTCCACGCTGGGGCGGTTCCTCGAGCACCTTCAAAAGCGCATTGGCGCCCGAGCGGTTGAGATCATCGACCGCATCGATAATCGCAATCCGCCAACCTCCCTCGCCGGCCGTCGAGCCGAAGAACGGCACCGTGCGGCGGATATCGTCCACCGCGATCCGATTGCGCAACACACCCCGCTCGTTGACGGTCCGTTCGATAACGAGAAGATCCGGCTGCGCCTGTGCGACAATGCGCCGGGCCACCGGACTTGCGGGATCGACCTCGAGCGAGACCGCGACTTGCACGTCCGTCGCGCTGGGATCGGGATGGCTGAGAATGAAGCGCGCAATGCGATAAGCGAGCGTGGCCTTGCCGATTCCTTTCGGCCCGGTAATGAGGATGCCGTGCGGCATACGACCCGCGCGATAGGCGGCCAGCAACGCCACTTCGGCCGCGGCGTGACCGAACAGCACCGCGGTCTCGCGCGGGTGCAGGGCCTCGTCGGTATCGTCGTCGTCCTGCTGGGACATGGTATTCTGCCCAGCTAGGCCTTCGCGGTTGCGGGTTCGTCAAGACGCCGAACCGCCGGCGGCTGCAGCCGAGATTCCACCGCTTGCCAAATTGCGTTAGCCACGACCTCCTTGGAGGCGCTAGCGTCGATCACCACACAGCGATCAGGTTCGCGCGCCGCAACGGCCAGATAAGCGTCACGCAGCCTTTCGTGGAATTCGGCGCCCTCCCCTTCAAAGCGGTCCGCCTGGGCGTTGCCGCGGCGCAGCTTTGCTCGCTCCAGGCCGGCTTGAACCGGTAGGTCGAGTAGCACCGTCAGGTCGGGAGAAAGCTCTCCCACCGAGACGCGTTCAAGCACGTTGATCAGTTTCTGATCGACCTGACCGAGAATGCCTTGGTAGACGCGCGTCGAATCCGCAAATCGGTCGCAAACGACCCATTTACCGGATCGCAGCGCCGGCAGGATCGTGCACTGCACGTGATCGTCACGCGCGGCCGCGAACAGCATAGCTTCGACGTCGGCGCCGAGCGGCTTTGCCGCGCCCGTCAGCAGCACGTGGCGAATGATCTCCGCCCCCGGCGAGCCGCCGGGTTCTCGGGTCAACCGAACGGCAAGTCCATAGGACTCCAGACGCAGCGACAGCATCGCCGCCTGAGTGGACTTGCCCGTCCCTTCGCCGCCCTCAAAGGTGATGAATTTGCCTCGCATGCCAGAAATCTCAGCGCATTTCTGTATAATTACAACAGGTCTATACCTTTTAAGATCAGTGAGTTACTTGATTTTTCTACAACGACAAGCGAAGGCGGGCGCCGGCTTCCGCCAGCAATATAGTCACCGCGGCGGCAACGCGCACGCACCGACCAGGTTCAGAGCTTACTCACGCCGGCGCGCAATACTCCGATCATGAGCTCGGTGGCGCCATCCATCGCCCGTTGCGACATGCTACCCCGGCCGACATCATCCGCCGCCTGCAGCGGCAGTTCGAGAGCGAGGTTTTCGCCTCGCCACACCTTGAGTTTGCCGATCAGTTGTCCCTTCGTGATCGGTGCGGGGACCGGGCCCGTATAGACGATCCGGGCCAGCAAACGCTGGCTGTTATTCCGCGGCACCATCACCCGTATGATGCCGGGCGCGATGAGCGGCACATAGCTTTTGTCGCCACCAAACACTTTGGCGTCGCCTACCGTCTGCCCTTCGGCAAACAAAACTCGCGCTTGAAAGTCGTGGAAGCCGAATTCCAATAATTTCTTGGCCTCATCGGCGCGTTCTTTGTCCGATTTTGCGCCCGTGACGACGACAATCAGCCGGAAATTGTCCTGCACGGCTGAACCGACCAAATTGAATCCAGCCTCCGAGGTCTCGCCGGTCTTGAGGCCATCGGCACCGATACCCATGCCGAGCAACGGATTGCGGTTCTGCTGATGAATATTGTTCCAGGTGAAATCACGCTGACTGAAATACGGGTAGAAGTCCGGATAGGTATGAATGATATGGCGGGCCAATTCCGCCATTTCTCGCGCGGTCACACGCAAATTCGGATCAGAATAGCCGGTGGAATTGGTAAAGGTCGAAGTTTCGAGGCCTATCGCGCGAGCGCGTTGGGTGAGCATCTGGCCGAAGCTCGCTTCATTTCCAGCAAGCGCCTCGGCGACCGCGATACAGGCATCGTTGGCGGAATCGACAACGATGCCTTGGAGCAAATCCGACACCTTCACCCGGCTGTGAATGGCGGCAAACATCGTCGAGCCGTGCGATGGCGCCCCGCCCTTTCGCCATGCATTTTCGCTGATAATGTATTCGTCATCGGGTTTGACCCGGCCCTGCTTGATCTCATTGAACAGGAATTCAAGGGTCATCAGCTTGGCGAGGCTTGCCGGTGCAATCGGCTGATCGCCGTTCTTCTCGTACAAGATACTGTCACTGTCAGCGTCGAGCAGGACTGCCGCGGGTACGCTGCTCTGAAACCCCTCCTCTTTCTTGCCCGACCCAACGGGTGCGGCCCCGGCACCCAGAGCGGCGGCGAACAGCACCGCCACACAGCCAATAGCAGCCAGCGCGCGGACAATCGTCCGGTTTTGCCTCCTCACATTCGTTCTACGCGAGCTTTCCGTCACGCTAGAGACTCCGACGATGTCCCAATTATTGTCGCGCAAAGATCTGCCGCAAAACAGACCCTTGGTCCGCGATCAATCCGCCGCGGGGACTTAAACCAGTGTTTGATAATATCAGCTCAGTAAAGCCCGCGGCCGGTGAGAAATTCGTCCGAGCCGCTGTCTGTTGACGAAATCGCGGTCGCATAGGTCAGAGTAGCGCTCCGCGGCAATGACGCTGTCGTGGAGACGCTGGCGAGCCGGGTGCGGGGCGCCGCCGTCATTGCGACCGGGACGATACGGAGCGCGGCAAGTTTTGTCGTGCCCGGTGCGGGAGCCGGCTCATCCTGGCGCAATGTCGCCTCAAGCACCCGATCATCCGAGCCCTCGATCGGAGCTGGGCCGACATATTCCACCCGCACCCAGGCCGTTCCGCTCACCGTGAAGCCCAACAGATAGGCTGCCCGCTTTGAAACATCGATGATCCGGTTACTGGCATAGGGCCCGCGATCATTGACGCGCACAGCCAGCGAGCGGCCATTGCTCAAATTCGTCACCCGCACATAGCTCGGCAGCGGCAGCGTCGGATGCGCCGCAGTAATAGCCTCGGCGTCGAAAATTTCGCCGTTTGCGGTGGAGCGGCCATGAAAATCCGAGCCGTACCACGACGCCACGCCATCGGCTCGATAATGGGGATTGTCCTGGGGGACATAGACTCGGCCAGCCACAATGTAGGGCGAGCCGACCCGATAGACGCCGCCGCCTTTCGGCACGGGGGCTCCGGGTTCAATCAGGCGGGCGCTCGGCTCGACCCCATAGCGCGGATCGATATGGCTGTTATTGGCACAATTTGCCAAGGAAATACAAATGGTAGCGCAAGCCGCAACCGGCCAAAACCGTCCCCACGCCGAGCTTGCCCGACCCCGCATCATCCCCCCCATCCCGTAGCGGGAACTATCGAATTCGAGCATGGTCAGATTGTGGCGAAAATGGGCAAGCGCGACTGGTGTAGTGAACGGATCATTTCAACCAAGCTCAGTTTCGCTCACTCAACACGCGCCGAGTGATTGCGCAGACGAAATCTCTCCGGTTGGCGAAGGCGCCGCTGGACGTTGCGGCATCGACCCTGGCGAAATAATTAGTTTTGCCGATATAGCTTGAGCGCTCGCGAATTGTGCCGTGTTACGCGGGTTAGCGTCGGAAGGGTGGCCGAGTGGTTTAAGGCACCGGTCTTGAAAACCGGCAGGGGGCTTTGCTCTCTCGTGAGTTCGAATCTCACCCCTTCCGCCATTTTTCGCCTCCGCACGCATTCGCCGCCATTCGCCATTATCCTCTACACTTTTCAGACCATCCACGACTGCGGTGTCCGACAGCGGACATGCACGGTTTGTACGATGACCACGCGGTAGCAGCGATGCCAGATGCAGGAAGTTTTGACAAAGTTTCACAAACGAACACAAACGCGGGACCCCTCTAGCCGGCATTTGTCAGAGCTTGCCGACCGAGATTAGTGATGTTGTACAGCGTCGCGTTCGAGTTAACTGCGTGTTTCGTAACGTATCGCTTTTCAACTAAGCGAGCGAGGCCGACACCATAGGCTGATGCTCTCACAGTGCGGCCGCGCTCTCCCGCCGCTCGCAAAGCTTTCAGAAACCAAATCTCATCCCTGGTTAAATCGGCGGTTATAGCGGCCTCGCGGTACGCAGATTACGCTCCCAGTACGCGCATTAACAGAGTGGGTCGCCAGCCACCTCTGGCAATTTGGCTCTCAAACAAACGGTATCGCGACGTTAAAAATCTGTCGCCGCGAGTTCGTAGAAACCCTTGCGCTTTTGGTTAAACGCCTTTGTGGCCGCTGCGTAGATCGCCGCCCGATTGTTGTCGAAAGCGAGAAGCAAGCTCGCCTCATCGCGTGCCACGGCCGGTTGCAGCCGTCTGAGCGCGTCTTCCGAAACGAAGAACGACCATTCCATCGCGCTGTCATGTCCCCAGAACCGAACGGCGCGTCGGGTCGGATCAAAAACTCGGCTTTGGTTCGGAAAGTTGAGCATGGTTAGAGCGCTTCGTCACGCGGCGGCGGAAATCTAGCACTTGCGCGGGCCCTCGGCATCCCCGGGCTCCGTCTTCGCATGTGGGATTATTTTCGGCCGGCCGCGGCCGAAACCGCGCCTTTGAGTTCTAGAATCTTGAACATGGTCAACTCGCTTGCCGTGCCCACTCAATTCGCCATTTCGGTCCGCGCGGGGGTCCGATTTCTCGGGAATCGCTGTCCGTCAAGCCGAATTCGGACGCTGCGAGATGAGCTCATTACGAGACGGCTTTGGCGCTTTTTTTGAAACGAAAAAGCTGAAAGCCCTGTTCGTTAATCGCCTTTTCGATGTCGTCTCGCGCGATTTTATACGGCGGGTCTTGATTCGGCGCGATAGCGCCCACTGCCCGCCACGGCTTGAACTGGCCCGGCAGCTTAGTGCCGACCAAATCGCCACCAAACGCCCGCAGGTCGGGATTCGCCTCGGACTTGAAGATGAAAATCCGCATCGCGCCGCCACTCCTGCGGTTGCTGCTCTCGTCGCTATCGAACGAATCTTGTGACATTGGAACCTACCGACGCCGGAACTGGTTGCGCTGTGGAGCGCGGCTAAGCGTTCCGGCTCGCTCATCCTTGTGCCGAAATATCAATCGCCCCTTCTCCAGATCGTACGGCGATACTTCAACCGTCACGCGGTCGCCCGCGAGCGTCTTGATCCGGTTCTTTTTCATTCTGCCGGCCGTGTAGGCAATGAGGCGATGTCCATTATCGAGTTCAATGCGGTATCGGGCGTCCGGCAATATCTCGGTGACGAGGCCCTCGAATTCCAAGAGTTCTTCCTTCGGCACGTTATGATCCTTTTATTTGTCCAGTCCGAGGGTGCGGGCTTTGAGTAGCGTCGCGCTGCGACTTTGCGTTGCGATGCAAAAAGGCAACTGAATCGATGCCCCTCGAGGGGGACCCATTGGGTGGCTGCCGGCGATCTTGCTTGCGCGCCTGACCGCCGTGGTGCCAGTGCCGTTCACCGGTATCGACAGTTGATCGGGTCGAAAAGTGCCGAGCGGCGGACCCATGCTTGGACGGCCGGGGATCGGCGTGTCGAGCGCTCACCGGGATTGACATATGGATGAGTTTTTCGATGTCGCGCAGGAATGCGATCTCTTGGCCGTCGCACAGCGAGATCGCGATACCTTGTGCGCCCGCCCGCGCGGTGCGACCGATGCGATGCACATAGGTTTCCGGCACGTTCGGCACATCGTAATTCACGACATGACTGATGCCGTCGACATCGATGCCGCGCGCGGCAATATCGGTCGCGACGAGCATCCTGACTTCGCCCTTGCGAAACGCTGCGAGAACGCGTTCGCGCTGACCTTGCGATTTGTTGCCATGGATCGCGTCGGCGGCTATGCCGGCGTGGCGGAGGTTACGCGCGACCTTGTCCGCGCCGTGCTTAGTTCGTGTGAAGATTAAGCACCGGTCGATCGTTTCACGCCGCAACACGTCGACGAGGATCGCCGTCTTCGCGGGTCGGTCGACGCGAATGACGCGTTGTTCGACACGTTCGGCCGTTGCGGCTACCGGCGCCACTGCAACCTTGATGGGGTCACGCAACATGTGTGCGGCCAACTCAGCGATAGCCCCGGGCATGGTTGCCGAAAACATCAGCGTCTGCCGTCGGATTGGGAGCTTGGCAACGATCTTACGGATGTCGTGGATAAATCCCATGTCGAGCATCCGATCGGCCTCGTCGAGCACAAGACATTCGACGCCGTCGAGACGCACTGCATTTGTTTTGACCAGATCAAGTAGGCGGCCCGGCGTTGCAACAAGGACATCGACACCGCTGAGCATTGCTCGGACCTGCGCGCCCATCGATACGCCGCCGATCGCCAACGCAGTCCTGATGCGCAGATGTCGCCCGTAGGTGCGAAAACTGTCGAGGATTTGACTAGAGAGCTCCCGCGTCGGGCTAAGCACGAGGACGCGGCAACTCTTGCGCACCGGCGGCCGAGGATCAGCGGCGAGAGCGTGGAGCAGCGGCAGCGCGAAAGCGGCCGTCTTGCCGGTTCCAGTCTGAGCAATTCCGATCACGTCGCGGCGTGACAGGACGACGGGAATTGTCAATTCCTGGATCGGAGTTGCAGTGGTGTATTTTTCTTCTGCGATTGCACGCGTGATCGCTTCGTTAAGGCCGAAGCCGTCAAATGAGGTCAATGAATAAGCTTTCTGTTTGTGCGCCAAAGCGCGGGCCGCCGCGCGAGGCACTGCCGTCCGCGTGGCGAAGTGATGCAAGACACCCCGCGCGATTAGGTGTCAAATTGTAAGGGTTAAGCGAACCAGAAACCTTTTGACGGGAATCCGTCCACGCGGCTCGCAACAGCCGATTCGGCTAGCATCCATATGGGGCATGGATGTGTTCATTTCAAGGCGCCTATCACCTCCGGCCCGGTGGCGGCTCGTTTCATCCAGCAGTGCGCTGCTGGATGGGGCTTTCATTCATAAATCGTAAATCTTCCTTCGTGGTTCTACAACGAATAACAAAAAACAAACTCCAGACATTGCTATCACGCCGAGCGTAATAAAAAAGGTTTCCATCGCTTACATGCCCCAATGTCGAACGTTGAGGATGATTGTGCCTACCGATGGCAGTAGCTGCCTGTTATTGAGCGGCGACGTCGGTGGATCGCCGTTTTGCTAGCAGCCCTCAGGGGGAAATGGTCCCAGCCTGTCTTAGGTTGAATTTACTGGGGCGCTTTATTCGTTCGAATAGCAAGGACAATCTCTGCTTTTCGCAACTGTGCTCCAACTAGCGCAACGAATTCCTGCCGCCTCATGGGATTGCCCAGGGCCTTTGGCGAGCCTCTTTCAGCATGCTGGGCTAAGTCGCCCACCTCACTGACGAGCCGATCATCGCGCAAACGCGCCTGCCGTCATGGTATCGAGCTGAATTGTTAGTTCAGCGATGAATCTGGCAAGCCACTCGACGGACTCTACGGAAGCATCAGTACGAAATTTCAATTGTCCTAATATGGTCCACGCTCGGCCGGCGATCAGCGGCCAAGCCGCTCACCAAAAACGAGGCGAGGCGGATCGCGACGAACTGCGTTACGTCTGAAATTCGGGGCTAAGCGGAGGCGTCGCTAACGGCGCGAGCTCCAGCGCCCGCGATCGATAATACCGAGGTACAGCTACCTGACCCTGATATTGACCGCAGACTCTTTCCCTCGATTGCTCTCAATCTCGTATTCGACCGTTTGTCCCTCGTTGAGTGAACGCAGCCCCGCCCGCTCAACGGCGGAGATATGGACGAACACATCTTTGCCACCGCCATCTGACGGTTGAATAAATCCATATCCCTTTGTCGGATTGAACCACTTCACGGTACCTGTAGCCATTTCCGTCTCCAATGCTGACAGCGCACAATACGGCTCGCGCCCGACCAGGACAAGGACCGCGATGGGTCTGCGGCGGCAAGGCCCACCGATAAGATCGGGCAAATAGTGTAAGCCATGGGCTGTCTTTTTCGATCCAACCAACTTTTCGGTCTTCGAAACCCATTGCCGGCCATGTGTGAGCTGCTCGGACGGGCGCCACGGTTTTTTGGCCTCGGAGCGAGGAACACTTTTTGCACGTATTTAGGGTGCTCTCATAACTACCGATCCGGTCACTGCGCCGGCAAAGGATGGCAAATGCAATGGAGAGCTACTGCAGTAATTTTGGCGGCCGTTTTTGGCCAGACTGATATAGGCCTGGCCGCTGGCGCTATAGCGGTCGGTCACCCCCCTGATGTGGCAAAGCATGGCATCTCGATGGGGTTTTCGACGAACCGCGATACGATCGATGACGCGAAGGCGCGCTCGATGATCCTGTGCAAAAACAGCGGGACACTGATTTCGAGCATTCTTTGCCAGGTTGTAGCAACATTCGAAAACAAGTGCGTCGCAGTGGCGATTGATCCGCAAGTGCAAACGCCCGGCTTTGGTTGGGCCGTTGCCGACACTGAGCAAGCGTCCAAAACCAATGCGCTGTCCAATTGTCAGGCGACAGCGGGTCCGACCCGTCGAAACGCCTGCAAAATTACTGATAGCTATTGTGACGGGTCAGCAAGAAACACCCAAGGTGGACATTAGCGCCCGGGGCCCTTTCGTCACACGCTCGCACCAATATCGCCGTCGTAGACTCGCCGACGGTTAATCTCACGAAAAGAAACAAGCCGTCGCCGACTTTCGTCCCAAAGCGCGAATCGCACGCATTGGAAGCTCTCAATCAAAGTAAGTCGGTTCACGAGGCGAAGTTCGGGATGCTCGCGCAGAATCCGGGGCAGACGATAATAGGGGATACGGCTGCACAGGTGATGGACATGATGGACACCGATATTTGCCGTGAACCAGCGCAGGATTCCCGGAAGGTCGTAATGCGAACTGCCATGTAGAGCTGCTTCTTGAAAGCTCCAGCCGTCCTCATGCGCCCAGAATGTCCTCTCGAATTGATGCTGCACGTAGAAGAGCCATACTCCCACTGAACCTGCGAGCAAAATAATAGGTAGCTGCACAAGCACAAAGGGCCAAACGCCGATAAACCAGATTAGTACGGCGACAGCGGCAGCAATAGCAACATTGGTTGCCATGGTACTGAGCCAAGGCTGCCAGCCATTGAAGAACAGACCCACGGGCAGCCGGTATTGCAGGATAAACAGATAGGCGGGACCGAGACCGAACATGACGAGCGGGTTCCGGTACACCCGATAGCAAAGACGGCCCCAGAAGGAGAGCGACAGATATTCGCGCACCGTGAGGGTATCGACGTCACCGATGCCGCGTCGTTCAAGGTGGCCAGAGGTGGCATGATGGATCGCGTGGGTTTGGCGCCAGAAGTCATAGGGCGTTAGCGTCAACACACCGATCACCCGGCCTACCCAATCGTTTGCCATGCGATGACAAAAGAAGGAACCGTGACCGCAATCATGCTGAATCATGAACAGTCGCACGAGAAAGCCCGCGGCCGGCACCGCGAGTAGCAGGGAGAGCCACCAGTAGCCGAAGTGCACCGCCGCCCAAGCCAATACCCATAGCATTGCAAGCGGCACAAATGTGATCGCTATCTCCAGCGTACTGCGAAGCTCATTGGGTCGGCGGTACGGCGTGAGGATCTTTGTCCATCTTCGTACATCCGGCGCCAAGAAAGAATTAGCCGCAGTTTGAATCATCGATCACCGCAGTTAGACGGCAGGCGAGCTTTGCGCAGAGCGGACCACAACGCGCGACTGGCCGCTGTACGTAGAATCAAAAAATTCGCCTAGCGTCGGATTCCTGCTTCCGAAACCGCACAATTCTATGGCGATCCGACCGCTTCTACCGCTGCATAGCATTCATCAAGACCGCGACGGGCCGGTGCGATGGAGCAGCCCCGGCCGCCGCCCTTGTGCTCTTGGGTCCGGTTTCTTCTTGCGCCGGTCGCCAATCAGGCCCTCGCGCTCCGCCTTTTTCCGAGCAAGCTTGCGGGCACGCCGTATTGCTTCCGCCTTTTCGCGGGTTTTCCGCTCGGAAGGCTTCTCATACGATCGCCGTTGCTTCATCTCGCGAAAGACGCCCTCGCGCTGCATCTTCTTTTTTAGAACGCGTAAAGCTTGATCGACGTTGTTGTCGCGCACCAGAACCTGCATCGGATTCTTTCCTCTTTGTTATATGGACCTGTCGTGGCGACTTCTTCGTTTGCCGCTCGCTGTCGTTGGAAGCTTCGCTGTCCCGTTACAAGCGCAGCGCTCGGAACTGATCAGTTCTGGCGAGCAAGGCATGGCCACTGCTGCATTCGGCAGCTCTTTTATGCTCGCGATCGCTGCCCGTTTTTCGTCGCTCTTGGTGGCCGTGAGCATCGCCTCATGTGGTTGTAAGAAGCCCCGCGTCTGGCGAGCCAAACACGGGGCCAAACCACCAGCCTTGCCAGTACATCCGTGGTCAAGGCCTCATGGTTGCTGATCAGACAGCGCGCAGATTGTCAGCCGAGGACTTTCCGGTCTTGCGATCGGCGACAACTTCGTAGCTGATCTTCTGACCCTCATTGAGATTGTGCATTCCTGCGCGTTCGACCGCACTGATGTGCACGAAAACGTCTTTGCCCCCGTCGTCCGGCTGAATGAAGCCGAATCCCTTTTGGCCGTTAAACCACTTCACGGTTCCCGTAGACATGGGAGCCCCTTTCTTTGAATACGAGTACATAGATAGCCACGCGCAAACGCAGCCGGTTTGTCGAGGTTAAGGATGAATGTCGTTAGTCAGGCGCGCTGTTCGCGGCGAGGCCAATTCGTTCGGCCATAACTCGATGGCAACACATAGATGTTGTCGCGCTAAAACGCAAGGACAATCACCCGGAAGGACCGGGATCGTTGATCAAGCGCCGATAATTGTTCGCAAATAAGCGATCTCGCATGATGATCCGCCCGGGGCGACAGCGGGAGGCCATTAACAGGTATGGCTAGGTAGCGCCGGTAGGACAGTGGCGGAAAAAAGCCGCGCATTTCGGTACACACTTTGATTTGATCTTGTCCTGAGTATTGCAACGCGGCCGAGGGTGTCGGAATGAGACGCCGCGATGTCCGCTAACTGCCCACAGCGAACAATCGGCTAACCGCCCAACGATCTGAGCCTGAACTCACACCCAACCCCTCCAGTGTGCTTCGGTCATTTCCTCCCCACTATCAGCAGTCGAGCATTTTCGAAGTCGCCGCATTGAATAGAGTGCGCCCACCGTTTTAGCGCACGTCCCTTTGCGGTACGCGGTCTCAAAGACCTAATCTTGATGCACAGCGGATCCATCCGCTGATATAGCGCCTCATGGGCCTCAGCAGCCCGACCGTACGCTGCTCCTATTTCTGTTTTTCCTTCAACTTCAACGCGCAAGCGAACCTCGACGTAGGCTTGGAAATCCAACTGCGTCCATTCTTCCCGATCTGCAGGCAACGAGGCCAAATTTTTGATCTCACGCTCCAATAATTCCCTGACTTCATCGACCCAGGCGCAGAGCGCCGGCAATTCCGCCACCATCCCTTCTAGTTGAGCACCAAGCACTAATAGCTCAGCGTCATCCGGATTGGCGGCTGCGGGAATCATTATTGGGGTTTTGCTCGAAATCCCTTTGAGTTTTGCTATACGGATCACGGGAGCCGGTCGGCCTCCGCGGCGATTGGCTTCAAGTCTCTGGCACGTCGTTTCACCCGTCGCGTCAGGGTGCTCTACCTGACGTTTCCACCAAGCGTGGAGATTTCGGAAGCGCTTCGTTCGTTTTGTGTTCATGCTGCTCCGGCTAATTGGCCGCAAATTTCAGATGTCTGTGAGAACGAATCTCGACGCTGCGTGGAGAGAACGGATTGGGGAGTGCTCGAGCCGTTCTTGGGGCTGAGGCCGTTCCAGCAACTTAGCGATACTTGCCGCGCCGCGAGCGCCCGCGGACCGCGTTCATCTTAAGTCCGGCCGCTGATGTTCGGGGACGCGGAGCCACGGGTTTTCAAGTAAGGATCGAGCTTCCCGCAAACTCTCGTTTGCGGGATCATTTTTTAGTTGCTTGGATAATCGTTCAATTAACTCGCGCTGAAAGCCGTGAAGGCGCCGCACCGTCGTTTCGTACGGTGTCATCGGGACTGAATACGATACCGTTTGTTCGGCTTCCCAGATTTTATGGTCGATGTTCATCCGGAAATCGTCAGCACCGGGAGTCTCCGTCCCCAGATCGGTGAGCAGGTTGTCAACGAGTTCTTGCCATCGGTTCATGGCTTGATCCTTCCCTGTGCAGCAGTCCGGCAGCATAGCGATGATTCGCTGCGATCCGCTGGAAGCCTCGTCTCGTGGCCCAGTGGGCGAAATATCGGAGCGAGCGGGGAGCCAACGACCGTATGATATCATGGCGATGGCCTCGTGTATCCCAGATTTTAGGGAACCAAAGACGGGAACATGAACCGGATTGGCTGAAAGGTTGCGCGGCCTTGCTCCGCTCTCGTTGGGTTGCCGACCTCGCGAGCGGTTTCCTTTGAATCAGCTTGTGAAGCCGAAAGGCGAGAACGGCTCGGACTTTGGGTTGGCGATATATCTCTCATGCCAAACGGCACGCTCAATGGCTTCAATCACGTCCTGGATTTTGATGAAAGCCTCGCGCATGTTTTCCGTGTCGCCGCGATTCTGTTTTTCCGCCAAAGCTTCCACGATGTCGCGGCGGTGCGTAACCTCTCTATCTCGTGCTGTGAGCAGCTTTTGAACGTACGCGTTATCCTGAGCCATAGCGGTGGCCTCCTTCTAATCGACCTTTTGCGCGGCAGCACCGCCCAATTCGACGGTCAGTCCGCGCTCATTCTCACATAATAGACAATTCGAATGCCAAACCAATTATCGGGCTTAGTTTTAAGCCAGGTGAGCAAAATGATTCATAAGATCCGAATTCATTCTGCGACTGCGGTCTAGAGTCTGATTTTGGGGGTAAGCGGACACCGTAAGTTGAAGCCGCCATATCTTCTATCCACATGTCTTCTAATCCACATCAGACATTGCTGTTTTTTCGAGTGTCACCCACCGCAAGTGACCAGAAAGCATTCATGCTACTGCAATGGATTGAAGCCGGCCGCATGAAATAATATTATGTGAGTGCAGCAGACGGAAATGGGAAGCGCTTTGGCAAAGTCAAAGAAGACCCCAAGCTATTTTTGACGACCATAGATGGCGGCCGAACGCTGACGAAGTACCGGAAGAACGATGTAATTTTCTCGCAGGGGGATCCTGCGGACGCAGTCTTTTACATCCGAAAGGGCAAGGTCAAACTTGTCGTGGCGTCGAAGCAGGGAAAGCAGGCGGTGGTCGCCATACTCGGCGAGGGTGGGTTTTTCGGCGAGGGATGTTTGAATGGGCAGTCGTTGCGTTTGGCGACGGCCCACACCATGACCGAAAGCGAGTTAATGCGGGTGCAGAAAAGCGAGATGGTCCGCGTGCTTCATGGCGAGCCGGCTTTTGCTGAGATGTTCATGACCCATCTCTTGACCCGCAATAGCCGTATTGAAGAGGACTTGGTCGATCAGTTGTTCAACTCAAGCGAAAAGCGTCTGGCACGGACACTCCTTCTGTTGGCGAATTTTGGCAAGGACGATACGCCGCAGCCAATCGCCACAAAGATCAGCCAAGAGACACTGGCCGATATCATTGGCACCACTCGACCTCGAGTTAGTTTCTTCATGAACCGATTCAGAAAATTGGGCTTCATCGATTACAATGGCGACCTGAAGGTCAACAACTCGTTGCTCAGTGTTGTTCTGCGTGACTAGGTCGCGCCGAGGTTATTTAGCACGTGTTCAATTTTGGACACCGTCACGCACGCACCCATGTTGAATTGACTGTTCAATTTTGAACAATTGCATTGGGGGGAAAAGCAATAAAATAATATGTGTATTTCGGTTGAGCGTCCGGCTGCGAGCGCTCACGACAAAGTCTCAACTTTGCAGGAGGGCTTGCGATGGCCCGCTATTTGTTCCAAGTGGCGCCACGCTGACGGATGACATCGGTGAAGAATTCCCGACGCTGCACGAGGCCGAAACCCACGCCACGGTCGTGGCCAACGAACTCGGCCGCAACAGTACTCAGGACCAGGCGGTCACTGTATTTGTGCTCAGCGAGGATGGAGAATTGCTCGCGCGCAGCGCCGCGATCAGCGGATGAGTGCTTAATCATCGCCCGTTACAGGCACGGGCCAATTTGCTAACCGATTCGCACACATGTCACCGCGAAGTGGTTGGGCTTCGGCACGCAAAAAGTACTGCGTGGCCGCAGCGCGAAACTTTGCGGCGAGTTTATCATCGCGGATGTGGTGCGCCATTCGCAGGCACAGTTCGGCCTGCAAACGCAAATACGTAGCGTCTTGCATGACGCCTCTCCAAACCGTGGTGTTAGTTGCATTTCGACCTAGATGAGCAAGCCGCTGCTCAATGTTCCCTTGCAAAGTGCCGCAAGTGGAACGCCGGTTGATCTCGGCACCTTAGGTCTTTCCTTAAGCCTAACGGCGCTTGGTCTGTCCGGTTCCAAACATGGGCGCGAAATCTGGCTGAAAACTCAAGCCAGGTCCGACGAGATCACACCCAGCAGTCGGCCGGCGTGAACTTTGATTGTTGCATAACGTTCGCAAGCGCTTTCCCGGAGGCCTTCGAGATCAAGCCATCGGATATGGCCGCGGCCGCAGCGGATCAAGGTCCGATCTCTGCAGGGCGCTGACCGCAAGCGTGGCGCTCGTCCGTCGCGCCCCCAGCATCTCGGCCAGGAACTCCTGAGTAAGCGCATTGTTCTCGACATCGCGCCAAAAAGGGCGCATCATTGATGTCGGCACGCGCACGGGCGCGACCGGTCCCAAGCATGAAAGCTGATCGTTAATCCCGCAACGCCGGTTGAGGGAAATGCATGACCATTCCGATCGCAGAAGCAAGAAGCGGCAACATAAAGACGACCGCAAAGATGACGATGGTTGCAGTGCCACTCAATGACCCAAATCGGACATAAGCGGACTGCTTCGACAAGTGCCCACAAACGCAATTTTCACGGTGGTCTATGCAGCGTATGGAGAGTCGTCTAAACGCTGCAAGGGTGCGCGATCTGATCTGCCATAATGGTGAATACTGTGACCCATCACAAATTTAAGATCGGCCAGTCGGTGACTTACACGTCGCGGCCGTTAGGCGCTGGCGGTGCGAGCAACGTTTATAAGATCACGCAACTTTTGCCGCCCGAAGGCGACGAATTCCAGTACAGGATTAAAAGTTCCACCGAGCCGCACGAGCGGGTGGCCAAGGAAAGCCAGCTCGACCGCGCCGCATAGTGTGGCGTGACCCCGGTCGAAGATCATTCTGATGACTTTCGATTACACTTCATCAGCCGAACTATTCATGCCAAAACGCAAGCATGGTACGCGTCAGCACATCAGTTATCGTCGCTTTGCCACGGCGGCAGATGCAATTCGTTTCGCAGTCGAAGATTTTACCGCCATCCGTACGCTCGGGGCATGGATGCAGGTGGGAGATGAGCGCTTCAGCAGCGATGACATCCGGCGCCTATATGAGAGCAGCAGCTATCCACGGCGCCGTCGCTTGCGGAAGTTGGGTTAACAATTTTAGCCTGATCTCATAGCCGATGAATGCAATGAGCCGCGTTTGCTCTTGAGGGGGATAAGCAAAGAATCATGAAGACGTACCGGAATATCTTTTTTAGTGACGAAACCCCGACGCACCAGTTCACTCCCAGCCATTGATCCATCACGATCCCACCGAATGCATTTGCTCAAGCTCGCTGAGCGCTTTCGGCTTGCGCTCCAGAGCGGCGACATAGCGGTCTGCCCACTGTTGGACGTCGTTGCGGGAGAGGACCCGGAACAGCGAGTTGTGCCGCTCTCGCCGCTCGGCCAATGACATAGCGAGCGCCTGCCCGATGGCTGCAGCGACGCTATCGGGGTCGTACGGATTGACCAGCAGCGCTGCTTTGCATTCCTGCGACGCGCCGGCGAACCGCGACAGGATCAGCACGCCAGGGTCATCCGGATCCTGCGAGGCGACATATTCCTTGGCCACGAGATTCATCCCGTCACGCAATGGGGTCACGAGCCCAACACGGGCGGCACGATAAAGCCCCGCTAGCGTCGAATGGCTATAGGGATGATTGATGTAACGAATCGGCGTCCAGTCCGCTTCACCAAAGGCGCCATTAATGCGTCCCGCAGCCGATCCAATATCCTGCTCGATAACGGCATATTCCGGAATCTCGGAACGGCTTTTGGTCGCGATCTGTAAATAGGTCACTTTGCCAAGCCATTGCGGCTGCTTTTGCAGGAATAGCTCGAATGCCGAAAGCCGATTGGCGATCCCTTTCGAGTAGTCCAAGCGATCGACCCCGATGATGAGCGCACGGCCAGCCAGGCTCGCGATCACGCGTTTGACGAAAGGCAATCGCACTGAACGCTGGGCAAGCTCGGCGAACGCCTCCGTTTCGATGCCGACCGGGAACACGTCAATCCGAATCGTCCGATCGCCAACGATGAAATTGAAATCGCGACTGTGTAGGCCGCATTCGCGGGTGAGGTAGCGGCTGAAATTAAAAGCATCATCCCCGGTCTGGAACCCGATGAGATCGTATTCGCACAGTGATGGAATAAGGCGCTCGTGGTGCGGTAATGCCGTCAGTATTTCCGGCGGTGGAAATGGAACGTGAAGGAAAAAGCCGATGCGATTCTTGTGCCCACGCTCGCGCAGTGCCTTGGCCAGCGGCATCAGGTGATAATCATGCACCCAGATGGAGTCATCTGGCTCAAGCACTTTGTGCAGCTCGCGCGCGAAGTGATCATTGACACGCAAATAGCCAGTCAGATCCCGGCGCGAGAACTCGGCGAGATCGACCCGGTAGTGCAGGATCGGCCATAGCACACGATTGGTGAAGCCACTGTAGTATTCCTGGTGGTCTTCTTTGGAGAGATCGAGCGTGATGTAGGTAATCTTGTCACGCACCACCGTCTGGGTGGCACTCTTGGTGTGTGCGACGACCTTTCCGCTCCAGCCGAACCAAGTGCAAGTTTTGTGCTTGAGTGCCGCCTTGACAGCAACTTCAAGCCCGCCGGCGCGCGCCTTTGCATTTTTCTCGGGAACGGCGACTCTATTCGAGACTACGACGAGCTGTCCCAATAGCGGTCCTCTCCGCAACCTGCCTGGCGTTCATTAAATGATCCACCGCTAATGTTAGTTCGGAGTTGGCACTGACGCCAGCGCGAACCGATTGGCTGCGGGGCTCTTGGTAATGACGCATACCCCGCGCCCTTCGGAACACGCCCGACTGTGATGTCAGGCGGGTGTGCTGCCTTTAGGCCGTAGTCGCTGCGACCTGTTTTGCCGGTGCCGTTTGATCTTGTGCGACATCCGGCGGTCCATCAAGTTGCTGCTCGATTTGACGGATAACGTGCCGTGAGAATGGGCCAAGATGGAGATAAAGCGCCGTCAGCAGCACGATAATCCGAGCCCATTGCGGATTTCTCGATGCACATTGAATGATCGCTTGTCGGAAGATGTCCTGTGCTCCCGGCAGCTTGGACACAATACGATGGACAACCTCCAGGCCGCCAAGTTTGCTCCTGGAATCGTTCGCACGCACTTGACGATTGGGGTTGGAGCTGCCGAGCAGACTTGCCAAGCGCTGGAGACGCTTGGCATAGGCAACAGGATCGTAGACTTTCTCGAGCACCCGCTTGTAATCGGACAGGATTTCGCGTCGCGGCCGCAACGTATCGAAATTCAAACCTTGCGTGCACTGATCCATGCCGGCAGCGGGATCGAATAAGAGCTCCGCGTGCAAGCGGCCCTCGTCTGCAAGCCGACGCGTAAGTTGGGTGTTTGGCAGCGCGTAAAGCAGGCCGACCATGCAGACCGGAATAGCGGCCTCCTCGATGAGCTCGACAATGGCGTCTGCGACCGATCCCCGCTCACTGTCGAAGCCGACAATGAAACCTGCAGTTACGTAGAGCCCAGCCGCGTAAATCCTATGCACGCTCTCGGCAATGTCCCGCCGCGTATTCTGTTTTTTGCGCATCGCGATTAGCGTACTTGTGTCGGGGCTCTCGATTCCAACGAACACCCCGATGAAATTGGCCTGATTTAACAGCTTCATTAAATCCGCATCGTCGGCCAGATTAAGCGACGCCTCGGTCGTGAACTCGAATGGATAGTCGTGTTGTTCGAGCCACGTCTTTAGTTCAGGCAGGAATGCCTTGACCGCCTTCTTGTTGCCGATGAGATTATCGTCGACGAAATCGATATGACCGCGGTAACCGAGACGATAGAGCGTGTCCAGCTCGTGCAACATTTGGGCGTTGGTCTTAGCGCGAGGAACCCGCCCGTAGAGTTCGATAATGTCGCAGAACTCGCAGGTGAATGGGCAGCCACGCGAAAACTGCACTCCGATGTAAAGATAATGCTCGACTTTCAATAGGTCGAACCGGGGGACTGGACTCTTGGTCACGTCGATTTTGAATTTTTCGGCCTCGAATACTCCCTCCCTTGCGCCTGCCTCCCACGCTGAGATGAATTTGTCGATGATGCCCTCGGCTTCGCCGAGAACCTGAAAATTTGCTTTGCTGTAAAGGTGAGGAACGGAGGTCACGCCGGGCCCGCCGACGACAACCGGCTTGCCCCGCGCACGGCACAGTTCGATGACTTCGATGGTGTCGAAATATTGCGGCAGCATGCCGCCGGTCATGACCAAATCGGCCCACTCAAGATCGCCGTCGGCCAACGCCTCAGTGTTTCGATCGACCAGTCGGATGGTCCATGTATTTGGCAGCAGGGCTGCTACGGTGATAAGGCCGAGCGGCGTCGTCGGGTAACGCGCGTTGAATAGTTCACAGGCCGCGGCAAAATTCCAAAACGTACCCGCCCCAAAGCGCGGATAGATCATGAGGACATTGCACGGACGCGCTGACGACATGAGCCCTCACGGCACGGTTCACGCCATGCCTGCTACCCCGATGCACTATCGGCAGATATCCGCTTCCGATATTCCTCGGAAGGCGGTCTCCAGATGACCATATTGATCTTCTTTGCCATAGGAAAGCCAATTGTGAAGTTCTGGATTAGTGCTTCTGGGCCTGGACGAGATATCCGTAGATCGTCTTTTCGCCCAATGCCTTGCACGCTTCGAGGCGATGCAACCCGTGTACGAGGACGAAGCGATCACCGTCACGCCGAACCAGGATGGGCGCTTGCTGTCCGACTTCTAAGATACTTCGCGCAATCTCTTGGACGGTCTCCGGTTTGAGCGTTGCTCGGCGCTTTATCGGCACGTAGATGTTTGCGATCGCAAATTTTTCTCGCCTCATCATGGCATGTCTCCACCGAATCGACACGGCGGTCTCAGCCCCGCTGGACGGCAAGTGCCGTCGGCAGGCACAATAACACGCCAAATAGCGTTGCGTTCGGCTGGGGTACCGTCAGCGGCTCCGTCGTTGCACGCGCCGCGTGCGGCGCACACCCCTCTGACCGAAAGGGCAAAAGCCATGCAAGTTCCATCAATTCTGGTGGGCGAGTCGCGGACTCGTCTCCTGCAAGGAATCGCTATCGGCGCGGTTGCGTCGATGGTGATAGGGTTTTCTTGGGGCGGCTGGATGACTGGCGGCACCGCCATCAAACTTGCGGATGAGCGGGCTAACAGCGCCGTCGTAGCGGCCCTCGCGCCGATCTGCGTGGAGAAATTCCTGCAGAACAGTGATGCGAAAGCGAACCTGGCAGTCCTGCAAAAGATTTCTTCGAACTGGGAACAAGGCCAATACTTGGAGAAGGGCGGCTGGGCGACACAGCCAGGAGCTAGTTCCCCCGACTACCACTTAGCCAGGGCGTGTGCAGAGAAGTTGGTCCAAGTCAAAACGTCAGGCCAATGAAGTGCCAAATGGCCGGTGCGGGCACCGGTGCAAAGGAAGCAACCACGACGATTCCGGCCGCTTTCGTGCCAGGGTTCTGGGTGCGCGACTTGGTCCGCCGCCAGCGTCATGGCGGTGCGGGTCAAGGCTCATTATGTCCAGCGCTTTATCTCCAAGGCTTTTTTCCGTGCGATTAGTGCCTATATGTTTCTTAACACCTGACCGACATAAGCAAGCGATCAACCCCACCAGGGTCGCAATGTGGTTGCGACCGGGTTGTCACACGGGAAAAATTCATGACACCAGATCAGGCCCGACAACGGGCAGAAAAGAGTTTCAGACAAGAAGAGCGCGCGCGGGAGGCTAAAAAAGCAATGGCGGAATATGAGGCTCAAGCTGCCGCCATTCGTAAAAAGACCGCGCATTTGAAGGCGCTTCGTTTGGCCAAGGAAGCCCAGGGTTCGGTTTCCGAACCGGTCGCCAAGTTGCGATCGGGTGGCCGCTCTGTTGGCTCGCCGTCGCGCGGCTGAAGTGATCTTCGACACGTTCCCGACAGGGAGACCAAAGAGCTGCGGGCCACGGGAGAGATGATTGCGCGGTTACTTGGCTGTGCGATTTGTTCAAAGGAACCTTACCGTGAGACAAATACTGTACAAATGAACGCATGAGGCGCTCAGTACAAAGAAACGCATGAGGCGGTGATGATCTCCCAGGCACCTTTGCTTTGGGGCATCCGGGAGACAGTCATGGCAAGCAATATCAAGACGCCTCCCGAACAGCGCACGCCAGTCGCGCCGCAGAAACGGGAATCGGATATCCGGGATCTGCCGTGGCTCGAATTTTCCGACGTGGCTGTCAAGAAGCTGATCCGTAGCGCCAAGAAGCACGGCTACGTCACCCTCGCTCAGATCAACGGCGTGCTGCCCTCAAACGAGACCAGTTCGCCGCAGCTCAAGAGTATCCTGTCGATTTTCGGAGAAATGGGCGTCAACGTGGTCGAGACCAATAAGGTTGAGGAAGAGGTGCCAACTCGCGCGGATTCGGAAGAGGTAGCCGAAGGCGAGGAGCTAGTCGAAGTCCGGCAGTGGTCAGTTTCGGCCAAGCCTAAGGCCAAGGGGCCGGCCGAGCGCACCGACGATCCAGTGCGCATGTATCTGCGCGAAATGGGTTCGGTGGAACTTCTTTCGCGCGAAGGTGAGATCGCCATCGCCAAGCGCATCGAGGCCGGCCGCGAAATAATAATCGCGGGCCTGTGCGAGAGCCCGCTTACCTTCCAGGCCATCATTATCTGGCGTGATGAGCTCAACGAGGGCAAGGTTCTCCTGCGCGACATCATCGACCTCGACGCGACCTATGGCGGCCCCGATGCGAAGGCCATGCCAATGGTTGCCCCCGACGACCAGTTGACTGCCGGCATCGCCGCCCCGAACCAAGCCGGGCGGCCGCCTGCGCTGCAGGCGCCGACCATTGCGCCGGTGTTCGCGACCCCGCTCAAGCCCGCCGGAGAACGCAGCGACGGCCGGGAAACGGCAACCGAGAGTATGACTGGCGAGAGCAACCTCGATGATGACGAGATGGAAACTTGGCTCTCGGTCGCGGCGATCGAGGCAGAACTCAAGCCCAAGGTGGTCGCGACATTCGACACTATCGCCGGCGCCTACCGGCGGCTTCGCCGTTTGCAGGATCAGGACATCCAGTCCCGGCTCAAACGCCAATCGCTTTCTCCGGCGCAGGAGCGCAAGTATAAAAAGCTTAAGAACGAGATCATCGGCGAGGTGAAATCGCTACGGCTGAACCGAGCGCGCATCGACGCGCTGGTTGATCAACTCTACGACATCAACAAGCGGCTGGTCGGTCACGAAGGCCGCTTGATGCGGCTTGCCGAGAGCTACGGTGTCGTTCGGGACGACTTCCTCAAGAACTATCTGGGCTCCGAGCTTGACCCGCTCTGGCTCAACCGCGTGTCGAAGTTCTCCGCAAACGGCTGGAAGAAATTCGTCGCCAAGGACCAGGACAAGATCAAGCAGCACCGCCAGGACATACACACGCTCGCGAGCGAGACCGGGCTCGAGATCGGCGAGTTCCGCAAGATCGTGCAAATGGTGCAACGCGGCGAGCGCGAAGCGTGCCAGGCAAAGAAGGAGATGGTGGAGGCCAATCTGCGCCTCGTCATTTCGATTGCCAAGAAGTACATCAACCGCGGCCTGCAGTTCCTCGACTTGATCCAGGAAGGCAACATCGGTCTGATGAAGGCGGTCGACAAATTCGAGTATCGACGCGGATACAAGTTTGCGACCTATGCGACCTGGTGGGTCCGGCAGGCAGTCACTCGCTCCCTCGCCGACCAGTCGCGCACCATCCGTGTGCCTGTTCACATGAGCGACGCCATCAACAAAGTGGTGCGCACAAGCCGGCGGATGCTCAACAAGGTCGGCCGTGAACCTATGCCTGAGGAGATCGCCGAGAAGCTACATATGCCGCTCGACAAAGTGAGGACGATTCTGAAAATCGCCAAAGAACCGCTCTCACTTGAAACACCGATCGGCGACGAAGGCGACTCTCACCTCGGCGATCTAATCGAAGACAAGAACGCGATCCTGCCGATCGACGCCGCGATCCAATCAAACCTGCGCGAGACCACGACGCGCGTACTGGCGTCACTGACGCCACGCGAGGAGCGCATCGTGCGCATGCGCTTTGGCCTCGGCATGAATAGCGATCACACGCTGGAGGAAGTAGGCCAACAATTTTCAGTAACGCGCGAGCGAATTCGGCAGATCGAGGCTAAGGCACTGCGGAAACTCAAACATCCGAGTCGATCGAGCATGCTCAGGAGCTTCCTTGATCGCTGATGCTCCGGGGGGACTAAGCCCCTTTAAAAAACCCATGGCCGACCCGAAATGCCATCCTTGCCCTCCCCCTACCTTAGCAAAGTCGTATGGATTCGACTGGCCGCCAGCTTTTCGTCTGAAGGCCCCTGTGATCACCGAACCAACGTCAATGACATCCAGCGTATAGCGTGTGATGTCGACATTATTACGTGATAGGGTTTCCGCATGATCGATCACGCCGACTTTTCCGTTGTGGTAAAGAACAGAGCGTCGCCACCAAAACCGTGGCGATGGGAGATCTATCGGGCCGGCAGAAAGAGCCCGATCAAGCAATCCGAGATTTTTTTCGAATCGGTGGCTGAGGCCAACAGCGCCGGGAAACTGGCATTAAGGCAGCTATTGAGTGAATACCCGGACTGAGAACGCGCGCCATTAGGCGTTGCATATCAATTTCCATCAAAGGCGATTTCTGATCCGACGCGGCGTGCCGTTCGGTCCTGTGATAGCGCGTTAATTTTCACCTAAAAGTCGCTTGAAATCGGCGAGCACGGCGGCAATTAGCTTCTGTCGCCGCGGATCGTGCGCCGTGAGCGATGCCGAAAAAAGATTGAGGAGGTACCGGGCCTTTTCGGCCGCTTCATGCCAATTCAGCGCCGGCGCGGCCAGCAAATGGGCCTCGAGTTCCTCCTGCCGCCGTCGCAGTTCTTTTTCGTTCACCTCCACATCCGCCAACAGCCTGCGAAGTTCGGTAGCTTTTTGCGCGGCCATGCCACGATGCTGGTCGAGGTCGATTGGCTTGTCGGTCATGATCGCGCTTCACCACGAACGAGCGTATATTTCGCGTCTTTTACAGCAGGCGGATGTCGGGCCTCGCGAATAAGAATTGTCTGAACGCGCATTATTCAAACGATGGCATGAATATAAAGTCAAAAAGCAGCGTTACCAGTGGGGTAGCGAGATATTCTTATCAGCGCGCACTGAAGATCCGTGCGCGGTTACCGTACCTACCGAAAAGCGGCGACATGTAGCCACCGGCGGAGGCTGCTTGACGGGGCACATCTGAAACATGCAGACGGTTGCGGATTAGGTCCGGCAGTGCGCGTCAAACGCGGACACGGTTTCATCCTCCTGCGCTGAAGCCTCCTCATTGATCACATAAGCATGTGGGATCGCTTGTGGGTTAGCAATGGTCTCCTACGCAATCACATTGAAATTACTATTATTTTTTGAGAAATTGGCGGACACCCCTTCCGCCAATTGCCTTTGCCGTTATTAGATCGAATGATGGGAAGATTCACCCGACGGAAATGCATCGCGGTAATCGGAGCGGCGATGTTGCCGCAGCAGCTCCTGAATGCACAACAAGCGCCCACGCCGATCATTGGCGTTCTGGATAGTGCGGCTGCGACGGCCTTAAAGCTTTCGACCTTTTACGAAGGATTGAAGGTTGAAGGCTTTTCCAGAAACCAAAACCTGACAGTCGAATACCATTCGGCGGAAAGCGATTATGCCCGATTGCCTGAGCTTGCAGCCGACCTGGTCAATCGCCGAGTTACATTGATAACCGCCTTCGGTAGTCCAGCCGCGCTAGCCGCCAAAGCCGCGACCACAAACATCCCGATCGTGTTTGCGGTCAGTGCAAATCCAATCGAGATCGGACTTGTCGCTAGCCTCAACCATCCTGGCACGAACGTGACCGGCGTGGCCGGCATGGTCGTCGGGCGAGAACAGAAGCGTTTGGACTTGCTGCACGCGGCGGTCCCAGCTGCAGCTGTACTTGGATTTCTTCTTAATCCTCAGAATTCAAACCGGGACGCACAAATCAACGATGCGCTTGCATCCGCTCAGAAAATTGGCGTCCCGATAGAGCTCGTCCGGGCGAGTACAGGACGTGACTTTAGCAATGTGTTTGCTGAGCTGGCTCAATCGCAAGCAGGAGGCCTCGTCATCGCTGACGATGAATTTTTTCTCAGCGCTAGTGCTGATCTTGGCTCGTCAGCGGCCCGACACAGCATTCCAGCGGTCTTCCAGGGAACTGCTTTTACCGCTGCCGGCGGTCTGATGAGCTACGGCAGTAGACTCACGGAGCTGTATCACCAGGCCGGCGCCTATAGCGGTTTGGTTCTGGCCGGTGCCGCTCCGGCCGACCTGCCGATCTATCAATCAACTGCGGTCGAAATGGTCGTCAACCTCAGAAGCGCCAAATCTCTCGGCATCGCCTTGCCGCAATCAATCGTTGATCAGGCCACCACGCTGATCAGATGAACAGGGGCGTTTTCGTTCATAACGGAAACGGATCCGACAGCTCGCGGGGAAGGACGCTATGACCGCGAGTGAACCGCTCATTCATAGCCCCGCTTGCCTTCGATCGCCGCCACGTAACGCGCGACGGAGGCTTCCAGGACAGCTTTGCCGTCCTTGGCGATAACGCGATCGAAATAGTGGCCATAGATGGTCTCGAACGCGAACGGCTTCAGTGCTGCACCGATTTTATTAACAGCGCGCGCCGATAGGGGAATGAAATTCGGATAGCTCCGCATGAATGACAGCCATTTGCGATCGGTTGCCACGGTAAGAATATCGCCGGCGCAAACGATCCCGCGGCCCCCTGCCCCACTCGCCCAGTGCAGAACCGCGCCTCCTTCAAAATGACCCCCGCAACGGACCAACGTGACCCCATCCCACAGGGTCTTGGTTTCGCCGTCCCATAGCTCGACCGCAGGATCGCTCCGCATGATCCACTGCTTGTCGGCTGAATGCAGGTGAATGCGCGCCGTGAAGGCACGCGCCCATTCCACCATCGTCGTATAGAAATGCGGATGCGAGATCGCGATAGCATCGATGCCACCGAGTCCTTCGACCATCGTCACGGTCGCGTCATCAAGCGGGGCGATGCAGTCCCACAAGATATTGCCGTTTTCCGTGCGCACGAGCAGCGCGCGTTGCCCAATGGCGAATGCAGGCGTCGAGCCGATGCCGATGATACCCTTTTCGTATTCGTGGAACGTGTTGGTGTGGCTTTGCTGGAGTGCGTTAAGCGTAGTCCACGTTTGCCCTCGCGGGGGGATGTATTGCCGCTCTTCTTCACAGATCACGCAATGAGTGGGCGGCTGCTCGCTCTCGGCATGCTGCGTGCCACAGGCGGTGCAAATGTAGAAGGCCATCAGTCCGGATTCCTTTGGTTCGGCTGGCCCTTGATCAGGGCACGCAGGAACTGAACTACAACCACGCCGACGACTATTAAGGTGATCCCTGCCGTGCCCCGCGCTCAGCCATTCAAGCGTGGTTTGCGCCGCAATGCGAGCCTTTGCAAACGTTGAAGCGATGATCGCGGTCAAATGTCGCCCGCTTTACATTAGCCGCTCGTATCATTTACAGCTTTGATTGACCGGATATGGCGGGCTTTGGGCGAGCTGGAGCCAATGCACAGCGGACGACGGTGCACGCTGACGAATAGCACGGCGGTCGCGAGAGCGCTCGCTGTCATTGTAGCGATCTTGGCGCTTCCGTGTTCATCAGCAAATGCGATGCAGCCTCCCGCTGACCACTGTCGCGCTGCTTCCAAGATCGAATATGACAGCGCCAAAAAGCAATTTCTGCTGCGCAACAGATTTGGCGCTTATGTCAGAACCGGGCGTATATGGCGCCGGCATTATTGGTATTGTCAGCTATAGATTCAACGTTCGAATCGTTCCAACAAAGCAATTATGACAAGCAACACGCATACAAGATTCGTGTCCGCTCCAATGAGCATGCCGAGCAACGCCAATTCAAAATGCAACGATAGTGATTAACCCGCCTCTGCGCCCGACGCGTCTCGCAGCAGTTATCTACGGGGAATCTGGCGTTTGCATTCTGTGAAATGAGCGAACAAACAGGGAGTGCAAACGAAACAAAGCATCCACGACCAAGGCCGTGGTGAAGTGGAAGGCTTAATAGCTTCACAGCTCCGATGTACAAAATCGGGCGCTCTTTTTAATCTTCGCTCCCTGTCCTTTGGCCGGCGCTTGCGGCGTTTCCGTCGAGACACGCGCGACATCGTACAAGCCTCGGTAGCACAACGCGACAGGCGTCTTTCGCCGTGCGACCCATTTTCGTGGGGCGGGAGTTGGAATTATGATGACGCATGGACCTGCAGGGAAAAATCGTATTGGTGACCGGCGCTTCAAGCGGCATCGGCAAGACAATCGCCATTGCTTTCGCCCAGAAACGTGCGCATGTGCTCGTGCACTATGGAAAGAATAAAGTTGGCGCGCAGGAGACGCTCAGGGAGGTTGAAAGGGTTTCAAGCGGACGACTCTGCCAAGCCGATCTTATGGATTCCGGCGCGATAAAATCGCTATTTAATGAAATCAAACGAACAACGTCGACCGTTGATGTACTGATCAACAATGCCGGCGAATCACGGCCCGGGGACCTCAACGAAGACTCAATCTGGGAGTACGAGTATAAAAATATTCTGCTCTCGGCGATGCGTACGAGTGCGGAATTTGTCTCGATGCCATCGTCATACTTGCGCAAAATCGTAAATATCACTTCGATTTATGGAAATCCCACTACTGGCGATCCGGAATATCTGCAGTACTCCGCATTCAAAGCCGCACTGACTAATGTCACCGCAACGCTGAGCAAATCGGTTGCTCCGCAGATCCTCGTCAACGCGGTTGCGCCCGGCTACACCGAAACGCCGGCTTGGGCGGGCGCGTCAAACGAGAGCAAAGAGGCTTGCGCGCGGGCTACATTGATCGGACGCTTTGTCCGACCCGAAGAGGTCGCTCACGCTGTGATCTTTATTGCCGAAAACGACGCGCTAGCCGGACAAGTGCTCACGCTTGACGGCGGGACATCACTCAAAGGAATCGCGTGAGAGGCTTGCGGGATCCGGCAACGACTGTGGCGATCGTTCCTTTTTTGTGGTTCGAACCGTCAAGTTCGGCGCCGTTGTGCTGTCTCGGCATAACCGTCCGCGTGCGCAGCCGGGATAAGCGAGCGGCAAATTGGCTCCGGCTCGCCGAACAGCTGGCGAGTCACGCCACCAGCCGAGACACGCACGCGGCGAGTTTGCCGTCCGGACTGGCGAGTTCTTCCAGAATTGAAAAATGATCGTGTCCAATGAGCGGCATCTGGTCGGACGGCAGTCCCACTTCCTTGCGAGCGGAATGATAGTCGCGCGACTGTCGTTGCAATTCTGGCAATTCGCCGGTGCCGAACGCGATTACCAGTGGCGGAGAGGACACGGGCAGCTGCCGGATCGGGCTCAGCGCGATTTGCTCCTCCAACGAAAGCTGAAGTTTTTCGTTCAAATAATTAAGCCGGCATGGTTCTAGGTCGAAAATGCCGCTGATGGCGAGCCCGGCATCCGCCTCGGCAAAAGCGGCGGCAGTCAAGTGCCCGCCGGCTGACCAGCCGGATAACAGGATTTTTTTCGCCGCGATGCCGAGCCGCGGCCCGTCCAGGCGGAGCCACCGAACCGCCCCTCGTACCTCGCCGACGATATCGGTCAACGTTGCTTCAGGGGCGAGCGTGTAGCCGACCAGCGCGGCATCAAAGCCGTTTGCCAGCGCGCCCTCTGCCATGCAGGCGAATATTTCCTTTGAGTTTCGCTGCCAATAGCCGCCGTGAATAAACACGAACAAGGGGGCTTGTGCGCGGCCGCATTGAAAAACATCAATCCGGTTTCGCGGCCGCGGCCCGTATTGCAAATCCAGCAAAGCACCAGGCCGTGACCGGGTCCGCGCGCTGCGTGCGGACCATTCGGCAAGCTTTTCAGCACTGTTCTTGACTGCTGCGCTGTTGTTGTAGGCGGCATCCAACTCGCCGCGCGTCATGCCTCGCCAGATGATCGAACCCATGAAAGATCCGAAGCGCGATTGGCGTTCACCCGTCAAGCCGCCTTGCGAGGCTGATGGCTGTGCAATTTCAGCGCCAGCTGACGGCGTATTTCATTGAAATCCGGCGCCACCACGTCGCGCGGTCTCGGTAGCGACACGGTGGCCTCACTTTCGATGCGGCCGGGGCCCGGCGACATGACGACAATTCGATCGGCTAGAAAAACGGCCTCCTCGATCGAATGCGTGACGAACAAAACGGTGAGACCGCTGCGCTCCCAGATTTCCAGCAGTTCATCTTGGAGGTGCTCACGTGTCATTGCGTCGAGCGCGCCGAATGGTTCGTCCATCAGGACGATTTTGGCATCGTTGGCGAGGACCCGCGCGATGGCGACCCGTTGTTTCATGCCGCCCGACAATTGATGCGGATAAGCATCAGCGAACCGTTGCAGCCCGACGAGCCCAAGAAATCGATCAACCGTGCCGTCCACCTCCTCTTTCGGCCGCTGTCGTGAGATCGGGCCAAAAGCAATATTGCGGCGCACCGTGAGCCACGGAAACAGAGCGTAATCCTGGAACACCATGCCGCGCTCCGGTCCGGGCCCAGTGATCGGTGCGCCTGACATCAACGCCTGCCCGCGCGTGGTTGTCTCGAAACCCGCTACTATCCGTAGCAAGGTCGATTTTCCGCATCCCGAGGCTCCGATCAGGCAGACGAATTCGCCGCTGCTGACCCGCAGATGAGCGTCGCGCAGCGCTTCGACGCGCCGGCCAGGCAGCGCGAATTCTTTGCACACCCCGCGTAATTCCAGGAGCGGACCGCTTAAGTCAGGCAAAGTTTGGACTCCATCGCAAGAGCCGTTTCCCAAGTAGCAAGACCACGCGGTCGGAAATAAATCCGGCAATGCCGATGACGATCATGCCGCAAATCACGATCTCCGTTCGCGATAGTTGACGTGCCTCCATGATGATCGCACCTAGACCGGTCGGTACGCCGGTCATCTCGCCGACGACGATCACAACCCAGGCAAAACCAAGCCCAAGCCGCAGCCCGGTGAAGATCGCCGGTAAGCTGGCAGGCAGGACAACCCGGTGGAATTGAGCGGTGCTGCGGCAACCGAGCATGCTGGCCGCTTCGAACAAGCGCAGGTCGACAGAGCGCACGCCGAAGATCGTATTGATGAGGATCGGATAAAACGCGCCGAGGCAAACCAGGAAGAACGCTGAACGCGGACCCAGTCCAAAAATGATCATCGACAGCGGCAGCCAGGCAGTGACCGGGATCGGACGCAAGACCTGCAGCGTCGGATCCAGCAACCGCCGCATGATCGACAGGCGTCCGATCATAAGTCCAAGTGGCAACGCCAGTATCGCCGCGATGGCGAAACCGCCATAAACCCGGCTGAGCGAGGCCAACAAGTGCACATGCAGCGTCCGGCTATAGGCGTCATCGTAAATGCCGCCGAACGCCAAGTCGTACAGCGCGCGCGCAACCTCGGTCGGCGGCGGAATGAGGCTGTATTTGCGTCCATAGGTTGCCAGGTGCCAGAGCACCAGCACGAGCGCCGGAAAAATGATTGCGAGCGCCGGATCGCGCAGGCGTCTTAGCGGCGCGAAGCGGCGTAGCCGGGCAGGCTCGGCCGTCGGCAGCGAAGTCAGTGCTCCCGGCGATATCGCGTCAAGCGACGCGCTCAAACCTTCTTCTCCATTGCCTCCACGAAATGAGTATCGAAGAAGGTTGCGAATTCCGGCAGCTGTCTAATCTGATGCAATGCAAGCATGTGCTCGGCGTAAGTTTCGGCCTGCTTGATCTCGGCCGGTCCAAACCGCCACGTCAGCTCGACATTCGGCACCGAATAAGTGATCGCTTCCTGCTTCTGACCGAGCTTCGCCACCGCCATCTTCACCATCTCGTCAGGGTTCTTCATGGCGTATTCCGACGCTTGGCGATGAATGTCGAGAATTACGGTGGTGAGTTTCGGGTTGGATTTGAGTGTGTCGCGGTGCGCACCGAACACCATGTTCAGCGCGCCCATGGCCGTGCTGTACGGATATTCGACGAGCTTGCCGACACCGCTGGCCAAGCTCACGCTCGGGCCCGGTTCGGCGCCGACATAGGCGTCGATATCGCCGTGCGCGAGTGCGAGATGCATGTCGCTGAAAAACACCCGCACCGGGGTGATGTCGGCGATCGACATTCCTTCCATGTGCAACCGCTCCAGGATAAACACCTCCTGCGTCGAGCCGGGCCAGATTCCGACCCGCTTGCCCTTTAGGTCCTTAATCGAATCAATTCCGGAGTCTTTCGCCGCAATCACCGCCATTCCCTTGTTGCAGGCGCTGGCGATAACGACAATTGGCTCGCCCGCGGCGGCGCCGAGCGTTGCGGCTGCAATGCCGAACATGCCGAAGTCGACTGATTTGGTAACAACCGCATTCTTGCCGTCGGCGGGGCTTTCGAACGGGATCACCTCGACCTGGTAACCGGACGGCGTGAAGCTGTCGTAGAAATAGGGCGCGATGGAGTGAATGAGCTTCAGCGCGCCCATCTTGATGACGATTGGTTCTTCGCCATAGGCAATGGCGGGAGCGGCGACCACCGCCGCCCCCGCGCCGATGATTAATTCGCGGCGCCGGATCATTGCAGGCCTCCTGTGCTATTTATGAAGCAATCAGCAAGGACCGTGCCAGCAAAAGAACTGGAAATTCAGGCGTTTCGGTCGCGGTCTGCATATTTGGCAGGCAACGTGACAAGAAATGTCGCACTCAGTTCCCTTGTCCAGGGCGCCGGCTTTGGCACTGCCGAATGCTTCCCGGAAGGAGCCCGCTGTCTGCCTGAAATTGCCGTGCAATTGAAGCAACCAGTGCGTCGGCGCCGGCCGGCGCGAGAAGAGTGATACCGAACGGCGTTCCGTCGGCATGAAGCGCCCCCGGCACCGCGACGCCGCACAGTCCGAGCAGATTCACGAAATGCGTGTAGGTGCCAAGGCGTGAATTGAGGTTGATTGGGTCGGCAAGAATTTGCTCGCAAGTGTAAACGGTGGGCGCAGTTGGAAGTGCCAGTCCATCTACATCCGCAAACGTATCGGCGGCGATCTTTCGCAATCCTTCAAGGCGATAAAAAGCCTCAAACACCTCCGTCGCGGTGAATGTGGCACCTTTGGTGATGATCTGGCGGGTGATCGGATGAAGGGCAGCCGAATCGCTTTCGACTAACCGCCGAGCAGCGATGTAACGCTCGGCCAGCCAGGGCCCCTCGTAGAGCAACCGCGCGGTCTCGTAGAACGGTGTCATGTCGATCTCGGCCATCGCGTATCCGAGACGGCTCAAGCGGGCCAGTGCTTGATCGTAATCGGCTGCCGCACGTGTATCGTTGAAAAACTCCCGCTGCCCCTTTCGCGGAACGCCGAGCTTTGCCGACTTTACCGCCGAACGGATCGTGCCAATCGGCACGGGGCGTGAGTACGGGTCAGCGTCATCGTAGCCGGCCGCGACCGTGAGCGCGATCCAAGCGTCTTCGACGGCGAGCGCAAAAATAGAGACGCAATCGAGCGAGCGGCAGGCGGGCACGACGCCGCGGGTGGACACCAAACCAAGGCTCGGCTTCAGTCCGACGACGTTGTTGAACATCGCCGGCACCCTGCCCGATCCTGCGGTATCGGTCCCGAGCGCAATCGGCACAATGCCCCTGGCAACAGCAACAGCCGATCCCGAACTGGACCCGCCGGGAATGAGATCGCTCCGCAATGGGTTGCCCGGCACCGGATACGGGGTGCGTGTACCGACCAACCCAGTGGCAAACTGGTCGAGGTTTGTCTTGCCAATGACGATCGCACCCGCCGCCCTGAGCCTAGCCACAGCTACCGCGTCGCACTCGGGTGAATAAGCAAATGCCGGGCATGCGGCAGTGGTCGGCAGACCCGCTACGTCAATATTGTCTTTCACCGCCACAGGCACGCCGAACAGCGGCCCGCAGGCTCTTTCGGCAGAGAGCGATTGAGCTTCCGCGCAAACGGCAGCTTCCTCTCGCAAGCTGATGAATATCCCCGGATCAGCGATGGCGCGAATGCGTTCGTAACATTGCCGAATGGTGTCGGCCGGCGCGATCACGCCTTGCCGGTGCGCCGCAACTGTTTCGATAATGCTCGGCGTCATCCAATTGGCGGCGGCAACAAACGAGGCCCGCCCTCAGCTCCGCTCACATTCCACCGTTTAATGGAGCCGAAAGCGCATTGAAACTCAATCGCGGAGATTCTGAACGGCCGCCCAGTGTGCAGCCAGCGCGATACGGGCGAGACGCGGATGGATTAAGCAGGCGATGCCGCGCTCAAGGCTTGGCGATATGCTGCGTTGATTTTCTTGGTTTCAATTTCGGCCAGCTTCTTAAAAGCCTGCGACATGCCCTGCACTCGATCAGGATGGTTTTGTTTGATCAGCGTTTTGTAGGCTTCTTTAACCTCTTCGACTGTGGCCGACTCGGAAACTCCGAGAATGCGAATCCAGTCTTCATCGCTCTGGACGTCGGCGGTCGCCGCAGCGGCCTCCTCACCGGAGGCAATAACCTCCTCACCGGAGGCAATATCGGATTCGTAGATTGATTCGGTAGGTCCGATATCGGACAGATCGGCGAACACGCAGAACTCAAGGCTATACTGCCAGCGCAGACTATAGCGCCGTATAAAATAGATGATTGGCGTGGCAACGGCTAAAAAAACAATTGCCGTTGCATTGGCGTAAAAGAATTGCTCGTCGAACGGATACCAGAAAAGCCCATCATTCGTTTCCGCCTGAAATTCCTGCATCCAGGCAGGCTGATCGGAAATCGTAAACGTGAGCAGCCACAAAAGAACGAAACTAACGCAATAAATCGCAATGGCGTAGCCTAGCGCGTATTGCACGCTTCTGCTGCCGATCCACGATTTCAGTCGTAAAAGCGGTTGGCCTCTCAGGCGAGAGATCATCGCTTGTAAATGCTGCGCGTAGGCCTTGAGGTCTTCGAGTTCCTCATTTTGCTCGGGAATACTGCTGTGGCGCTTCAACGCGGTACGCCAAAAGCCATTTATGAGCTCATTGCCTTCGCGCATTTGTTCAAGCCGATGCCGAACTTGCCCATAGAGCTCAACTGCTCGTTTGAGTTCACTCCTTTCGGACTTTTGTAGCATGAATTCCGGCCGACGACGCGGCGCGAGCACACACTGGCGCGCGTAAGCGACTGCCAAAGCCGGCAGAACTGCCCATAGCGCAAGCAAAATCGCATTCACGATTGCTGCGAAAAAATCGCCCCCGCCGCCCGATTCAAGCATGGCACGTGACGCTGCACTGAGTGCACCAGAATGCCCTTTTGGCCCCGTCTATATCCATCCCCGCATCCACATAAATTGTCGATTCAGACGACCTCGCGGCAACACATTGTCAAAAAATAGTCAAACCTGGCAAGCCTCGAGCTATGCCCAACGGAGGTCGCTAAAATTCGAAGCAATAACGAGTCCTGAAGTGGTCACATTTTCATGCCGCCATCCACACGGGGACCGTCCGCGCGAACAGCGAACGGCCATCAGGGTGGTGTCATGAGTTATGTACAACCGATTCAGTCATCCGCAGAGTTCAAAGCAACGGATCTCGACGTCGAGGAAAACGTCCGCACACTGACAAATGCCGGCGCCGTATTCCGTCAGGGCGATAATTCGAATAGCGATGCAACTACCAGTAGTTTGAGCGCCTTGCTCCGCCGAGTTTCCGGCAACTCGACGCGCGAGATCGCTACGCTGATCGGCGATTTACGCGACTTGCGTGAAAAACTGCATTCCGACGGCGAGCGCATCCATCGCGAAATTGTAGAATACGCTGCTTTGAGCCAACAGGTGACGCAGCTCAGTAAGATCATTTCCGAAAGCGTGAAAAGGCTGCCAGAGGCTCCAAGCGCGGACGGCTGACCCCGGCGACGCGATCCGGCGGAAGGGCAAGAAACGCGCCGCTTGCCGGCGAACCACGCCGCTCAGACCGTTTTTCCGTCCGAGGCGACCGCACCTGCAATTTTATCTCGATCATTGAGGCGGCCAATGGATGTCTGTCATGCACGAAAGCGCCGAAAAGGGTTACGGGCGCCATGGAATGATCGTACCGCTATCATATAGCCGCCCCAATGTTTGCCGATGTTTGTCAAAAGTTCGCGCAGGACACGTGTGGCAATAAATAGCGGGTCCGGTTAGCAAGCGCGGCGATGGCAGTGTGAGACGTTGCGGGCTACCGCGCCACTGTGTGTGTGGCGTAAGGCGTGGGGTCCGCCGCTCGGGGGGTGTTGTGAGGGGACGCTTGCGGCGGCCGTACCGGATACTTCAGGTCATTGGCGTATTGGCAGCGGTTCTGCCGATCGCGAGAAGGTCCTTGCAGTTCAGTCGTTCTGCCGAGCGCGCCGGTAAGCTGCCAATACCGGCCCAGTTCAAACTCGCCAAGTCCGGCGAACGTCTGCACGCCAACGCGGCCCCGATCCTGCGGGCCGCTCTAAGTGCGAGCCAGTGTTCAACTAAGCTGCCAAGGGACAGCCATCGTACGAATTCGTCACGTCGCAACCAACGCCGGTCAACAATTGGAGGAAGTCGACGGATTCCTTGTGCCATCGGAGCTTGAAAGCATGGGAGGCGATCATGAGTTCTCCGATACACCTCGACGACGATACCGACCCCACATTGATCTACGCGCCGCCTTGGGCGCGCGAGCGCATTCGCCCGGTCGCGAAACCCACGCCTCGGCGTCGGGCAAACACCGTGGCGGAGACTGAAATGAGGTCGAAAAAATTCAAACCTAAATTCAGTGGCGACCGCGCCATGCTGACGCTGCAGCGCCAGCTTGCCCTTGATCCTGACCTGATCCCGGAGCCGTCATCCAAACGTATTGCGGTCATCCGGCCATTCTTGATACGGCTCTGCAGCGTTACGGCTCTGGCCGCTCTTGTCGCTTGGGGTCTCGTGTCCTATTCCGGTGTGAAGAAAACTACCGAAATCACCACTTCCACCCCGGCGATTGCGAGCAAACATTTCAACGTCGTAGACGTACAGCCATCGCACTTGCGACCGACCCTATCGCAGACAGCGGATGCGCTCACCCCGGTCGGCAATTCACGGCCGGTTGCTGTCGCGACTGCCGACGCAGAGGCAGTCACGTCGGTGCCTGTGCCAGTCACAGCGCCGACAGCTGCCGAGACCGTGACGATGGCGCCTGCACCGCCAGTGCGCGCCAATGATCGTCGGCCGTTGCGACTTGACAGCGAAGAGATCGCAATTCTGGTCAAGCGGGGCAAGGATTTAATTGCCAATGGCGATCTTGCCGCTGCGCGCTTGCTCCTTCGTCGTGCCGCCGAGGCAGGCAGCGCCGAAGGCGCCTTCACGCTCGGAACGACGTTTGACCCAGTTGTGCTCCAGCGCCTCGGCGCGATTGGCGCGGCCCCGGATCTTGCCCAGGCGCGCCAATGGTATCAACGCGCTGCCGAGCTCGGCTCAAGCGCCGCCTCGCAGCAATTGGCGGGCCTCGCGGACGCTCGTTGAAGTAAAGATCGGCATGCGCGGCGGTCTTCGCGTGTCGTTTGCCCGAACTCGATCGCTTGACGGCGTAGTCTCGGTGGCGACTTCCGCGAGGAGAGCGCCTTGGGAATGACTGAGAAGGCGGGAGGTCAAATTCCCAAATATCGGTGCTGAATAGCGGATGCCTGCGCCAATTCCCGCGAAGTGCCGACCCACACCACACGCCCCCGCTCGATGATGTAGTGGCGATCAGCAATTCGGGTCAGAGCTTTCACATTCTTGTCGATGACCAGGATAGATTGGCCGCTGGCGCGCAGGCGCTCCAGCGAACGCCAGATTTCGTCACGCACCAGCGGCGCTAAACCTTCTGTTGCCTCGTCGAGGATCAAGAGACGCGGATTGGTCATAAGCGAGCGGCCGATGGCGAGCATTTGCTGTTCGCCTCCGGAGAGCAAATGGGCCATGCTGCCGGCGCGCTCGGCAAGCCGCGGGAACAACGCCAGTACCTTTTCGAGCGTCCACGGTTCGCTGGCGCCACCGTAATTCGCCGCGGTCGCAATCAGGTTCTCCCGAGCAGTAAGATTTGGGAACACCTGGCGCCCTTCAGGAACCAGGCCGATACCATGCTTGGCTATGCGATAGACCGGAAGACCGCGGATCTCGTCGCCGTCGAAGCGGATGGACCCGGCCGCCGGCGGCGTTAAGCCCATGATCGAGCGCACGGTCGTGGTCTTGCCCATGCCGTTGCGGCCGAGCAGCGAAACCATCTCCCCGCGCCCGATGGTAAGCGAAATCCCGAACAATACGCGGCTCAATCCATAACTCGTCTCCACGTCGCGCAATTCGAGAAGGGAAGTCGAGGTATCAGCCATCGGCCGCACCTTCGCCGAGATAAGCTTCGCGTACGGCGGGATCAGAACGAATCGCTGCCGGATCGCCAGTCGCGATGATGCGACCGTAGACCAGGACGCTGATACGGTCCGCCAAAGCAAACACAGCATCGATGTCGTGCTCGATCAACATGACGGTTATGGCGCCCTTGAGTGCCCGAAGCTGTTCCACGAGCCGGATCGATTCTTCCGGCCCCATCCCGGCCATCGGCTCGTCGAGCAACAGCATTCGCGGTCTGCCGGCGAGTGCCATGGCAATTTCCAGCTGGCGCCGCTCACCATGGCTGAGGTCGGCTACCAGAGTGGCCGCGCGCTCTGCAAGGCCAACTCTGGCAAGTGCCGTTCGCGCCGGTTCCCTCAGTGCGATTTCGCTCCGCGCGTCGCTCCAGAAGCGAAACGAATGGCCACTATGCGCCTGCACCGAAAGGGCGACATTGTCGAGCGCGGTGAAGTCCGGAAACAGCGTTGTAACCTGAAAGGAGCGCGCCAAACCCAATTGGCTCCGCCGATAAACCGGAAGGTTCGTGATTTCCAGGCCATCGAAACGGATGCGTCCGCTATCCGGCGCGACCTCTCCGGTCAATTGACCAATCAGAGTGGATTTACCGGCACCGTTCGGACCAATAATCGCATGCAGCTCACCCGCCGGAAGCATAAGTGAAAATTCGTCGGCTGCGACCACACCGCCGAACCGTTTGGTCAGGCCGTCGATTTCGAGAAGAGCCTCAGCCACTGCGCCGCCCCACGATCAAGCCGTCGATGCCACCATGTATCGAGATCGCGACGACAAGCAGCAAAGGACCAAGGATCAGATTGGAATATTCGGTAAGCCGTGAAAGCCCCTCCTCCAGGACCAGAAAGGTGAGAGCGCCGATTAGCGGCCCGAACATTGCCTGCATGCCGCCCAGCACCACCATGACGATAAGATCGCCCGAGCGCGTCCAGTGCATCATGGCCGGACTGATAAAGTCGGTGTGATTGGCAAGGAGCGCGCCGGCCAGCCCGCACATCGCGCCGGCGATCACAAAGCAGACAAGCCGGTAGCGAAAAGTCGGAAAGCCAATCGCGCGCATACGCCGTTCATTCGATCGGGCACCTTGAATGACCATGCCAAAACGCGAATTGACAATACGCCAGACCAGATAAGTACCGGCAAGCAGCAGTCCGAAACAAAGATAATAGAATAGCGTGCGGTTACTGAGATCGATCAGGCCGCCGAACCCGCTACGGTGATAGATAGTGAGGCCATCGTCACCGCCGTAGCGGTCGAGCCCGATGGCGACGTAATAGACCATCTGCGCGAATGCCAATGTGATCATGATGAAATAGACGCCGCGCGTGCGCAGACTGAGCGCGCCGACGACGAGGGCGTAGAGCGCGGCAGCGGCGATCGCGATCGGCCACTGCACGAAGCCGGAGCCGATGCCTTCCTTGGCCAGAACCCCAACCGCATAACCGCCGATCCCCAAATAGGCGGCATGGCCAAAGCTCACCATTCCGCCAAACCCCATGATCAGGTTCAGGCTCAGGGCGGCGATTGCTAGAATGACGACGCGCGTGAACAGGGTCAGCGCAAAGGCATTGCCCGTCAGCGCGGCATAGGCCGGAACGACCGCGAGAGTTGCAATCACGGCTATATTCAAGCCAATGCGCGGAGTGACAATCCCGATTGACCAGCCCGTCTTAACAGGCGGCTTGGGTGCGGGACTCATTTACCTGCCGCCGGAAAGAGACCTTCAGGGCGTGCGATCAGCACAAGCGCCATCACCAAATAGATCATCATCGAAGACAGCGCCCGACCGAGACTTGACGACGCGCTATCGCTCAAAAAAGTATGCAGCAGATCGGGCACGAAGGTACGCCCGACGGTATCGGCTAATCCGACAAGCAGGGAAGCCACGAAAGCACCCCGGATCGAGCCGATGCCGCCAATGGTAACCACGACAAACGCGGCGATCAGGATGTTTTCACCCATCCCGATCTGGACCGTGAGGATCGGCGCCTGCATTAAGCCTGCGAAACCGGCAAGCGCCGCGCCTAGTCCGAATACCATCGTGTAAAGGAGCTTAATGTTGACGCCAAGCGCGCCAACCATTTCGCGATTGGACGCGCCAGCGCGGATCAGCATGCCGAGCCGCGTGCGCATGATCAGCAAATACATGAGCACTGCCACAGCGAGTGTAACCCCGATAATCACAAGACGGTAAAGGGGATAAAACAAGCCTGGCAACACTTCGACCGCGTTGAGCATCTCGCTCGGCAACGACAGCGTCATGCCGGCCGGTCCCCAAATCAGCCGCACCAGCTCGTTAAAGAACAGGAGCAAGCCGAACGTGCCGAGCACGTGATCAAGATGACTGCGGCCGTATAGCCGCCGCATCGCGATCACTTCGAGCAGCATCCCGGTCACGGCGGTGGCGGCAAGTGCAAGCAGCGCGCCGAGGAGGAAGCTATCGGTCCAATCCGCAAAAGTGGCGGCGAAATAGGCGCCGAGCATGTATAGCGATCCGTGCGCCAGATTGACGAGATCCATGATGCCGAAGATCAGCGTCAGGCCGGCCGCCAGCAGGAACAGCAGCATCCCGAGTTGGATGCCGTTGAGAAACTGCTCGAAGAAATAGAGCATGATTGACAGAGACGCCGTTACGCCATTTGTCTGTGCCCGGGCTGCTGCCGGGCACGCTGGCAGTGCTCGTCCACTCGCGCCGAACGTGGATCCCGACCTGAATGCACCGCGGTGTCGGACTGCGACGATCTCAAGCCGGCCATGGGGCTACCGAGCCGACCGCTCTAGGCGGGCGTGATGCACGCTCACTTCATCGGACATCGATCGTGGAAGCGATCCTGATCGTTCTTGACGATGGTCGCGACGGTGTGAAGCGAATAGCTGCCATCAGGATTCTTGGCGGCGTCCTGTAGATAAAAATCCTGGATCGGGATGTGATTGTTGCCGAACTTGAAATTGCCGCGCACCGATTTGAAATTCGCCTTCTCCATTTCCTTGCGCATGCCTTCTTTATTGCTGAGATCGCCTTTGACAGCCGTAACCGCTGAATCGATCAAGCCCACGGCATCATAGGTCTGCGCGCCATAGAAAGACGGTGACGCATTGTATTTCGCTTTATAGTCCGCGACATATTTCTGATTGGTAGGATTGGGAAAGTCGTTGACCCATTCCTGAGCGCCGGGGATACCCACGGCAAGGTCCTTCAAGCGCGGCAGCGACAAATCATCGATGGTAAAGGCCGTGTACAGCGGAATCTGTCCCTTCAGCCCGGCCTGCACATATTGCGTGACGAATTGGACGCCGGCGCCACCCGGATAAAAGGCAAAGATCGCATCCGGCTTTGCGGCGCGCGCCTTTGACAGTTCAGCTGAAAAATCGAGTTGATCCGGCCAGCGCGTAAGTTCCTGCCCGACGATTTGACCCTTGAAGGTCTGTTGCACGCCCGCCAGCATGTCTTTTCCAGCAGCGTAATTCGGGCCGATCAGAAGGGCAGACTTTACGCCTTTCTGGTTCATGTAGAGGCCGACCGCCGCCGGCGTTTGATCATTTTGCCATGACGTCGAAAACGCGTAGGGCGAACACAATTCGCCGGCGAATTGTGACGGGCCGGCATTGGTAACAACCGTCATGGTCTTGGAATCGATCAACGGCTTGAGCGACGCCAGCAGTACGTTCGACCAGATATAGCCAACAACGAAATCGACGTGATTAGATTCGATGAGCTCTTGGGTCTTCTGTACCCCGACCTCCGGCTTGGTTTGGTCGTCCACATAAACCACTTCAACGGGCAAGCCGCCGAGCTTGCGGGCGTGATGATCGAGCCCAAGTTCGAATGAATTCTTCATATCGTTGCCGATGGCAGCGGGCGGACCGGTGAAAGTTGAGATCACTCCGATCTTGATGGCTTTGTCTTGCGCCAATGCCGGTCCCGCGGCCAGCGTCAGCGCGGCTCCTGCTGCAATCCATGATCTTTTCATTTCAATCCCCTCCTCTAACTAACGGCCGTGCGTCAGAGCATATCGAAGTACTCACGGTGCTCCCATTCGCTGACATCGGCTTGTTGTAGGTTATTGGTCGTTTCCTTGCGGCACCGGACGATCTCAGCTTCCTTCATGCGAGCATAATAGTCCACAAAGTCTTCGCCAAATCCGGCACGGAAACAAGCGCTCGCGCGTAACGCCGCAAGCGCCTCTTCAAGTGTGGCGGGCAGGGCCAGTCCGGAGCTCTTTTGATACGGCGCCTGGGTCGGCGGGCCGGGATCGAGATTGCGGTTGATGCCGTCGAGCCCCGCGTAGATCTGCGAAGCCATATAGAGATACGGGTTGGCCAGCGGTTCGCCGCAGCGATTCTCAAGATGGGTTCGGGAATCCCCGGCCTCGCCTATGACGCGGATCATGGCTCCGCGGTTGTCCGTGGCCCAAACCGCTTGAATGGGAGCCATCGTGTTAACGCCCTGATAGCGCTTGTAGCCATTGACGGTCGGCGTCGTGAACGTGGTAGTTGCACGGGCATTGGCTAATAGCCCCGCCAAAAACTCGCGCCCAAGCGGCGACAGCACGTCTTTGTCATTCTGCGATATAAAAGCGTTCGCCCTCGATTTCAAATCAAGCAGCGACTGATGCAGGTGCCATCCGCTGGCGAGCGTATTGGGCAGACGCGGCCGGCACATGAAGCTCACAAGATAACCGTGACGCCGCGCCACCTGTTTGAGCGCGCTGCGAAGCAGCACCATGGTGTCGCCAGCGGTAACGCCGATTTCGGCAGCAAAGGTGAGTTCATATTGGCTGGGTCCGAATTCAACTTCGAGCGATTGCAGGGGCAGCCCCAGCGCAACGACGTTTTTGCGTAAGACATCAAGGACGCACGCGATCTGATCGTAACGGCCCTCTGTCAGGTATTGATAGCCATGCGTGGTGTGGCTCACCAGCGGCGGTTCGGTCGGCCAGCTCAGCGTGTCAGCGCCGAGCCGCGCGTCTTCAATCTTGAAGAGGTGAAACTCGATTTCGATGCCAGCGGCATAATCGAAACCGGCTTTCCGAAGCTTGGCGAGCGCGTCGCAATAAAGATGTCGGGTTGCGATCGGGACTTTCCTGCCATTGGCAAAATAGCAATCACATAAAACCCAGCCCGTATTGTCGGCCCAAGGCAGCGTGCGAAAAGTTCGCGGATCGGCCACCATGATGAAGTTGCCGGCCCCGCCCATTTCGAGCACGCCTATTCCAGCGCCGGGCCCGAAGACGGGAAAAACGGTGCGATGGGCAGTGTCCTTGGCAAACAAGGTGCTGGTCATTGTGACGCCGTTGCGCAGCGCCTGCGATGCTTCCCCAGCCAGAAGCGTTTTGCCGCGCAAGACGCCGTGTTGATCCGGAAATGAAAAGCGCACCAGTTCGAGGCTCTTTTGGACGATCGCTTTGTCGACAGCCGCGGCGGCGCGGGCTTGCGCTTCACTCCATAAGCCGTACCGATCGACGAAGCTTCGAGCCAACGACCGGCGTTTGTGCGAGGACATGTTGCTGCCCGATGTGCTCCCGGCTTCCCGCCCCGCTGCGCTTAGAACGAATCGGCCCAGCTGGCGGCGCTGCGTTTGTTGGCATCGGTTCGCTGCCAGTAGCCGCGCCAGTCGTCCGTCGGACCAATACCATCGATGGCTGGCGGCCCAGTCATCGCCCTTGCAGCGGCTGCATCAAAAATGATCGGCGGGGAGCCGCCCTTCTCCGTGGCATCGATCGCGGACCGCAACAGCCGCCGATAGGCGGCGATCGCCTTGTCCGATTGACCGAGATGCTCCTGGGTTCGGTCGGCGATCGGCCCCATCGACTCACAAGCCCACTGATCGTGAACGTTAATGTCGGCGCCCATCCCGGTATATGTCTCGTGCTCCTGCTCGTGCCGATCGAAACCGTAATTGTTGTTCTTGTTTTTGCGCGGAACGTAGTCGGGCAATTCATAGAGCTGCAGGCGCTGGCTCCGCATCTCGTCCTTGTCGACGGGAGTTCCGAAGCTGGTGAAGATGGCGTACCAATAATGGGTGGTATCGTCGATCGGCACATGCCACTGCGTGATGGTCATTTCGCGGCTCATCGGAATGACGAAAGCATTTGGAAAGACCAAATTCGTCACGCGGACATGGGTGTTTTGCGCATCGATCCGACGCAGCGTCAATATGCGGAATCCAAAATCGGTCGTTTCGACGTCGATGCGCGGTCTAGGAAATTCGCGCATGATTTTTGTCATCGGCATTGCGGAATCGATTGACGTATCGCGAAACAGTTTGCCGTAACCTTGTTTTGGATCCTCGTCGTGAAAAAACCGATGCAAGAACGACGTATGCGCCGGATCAATTCCGACTTCAAGCGACTGAAGCCAGTTACAGGCGATCTTTCCCTTGAAAGCAAAGGTGTGCGAATTCGGAGCGATGAAGCAATCGAACCGCGGAAATTCCGGCGGTACGCTGGGTCCCAAATAGGCAAACAAAATTCCGCTACGCTCGATCACCGGATAGGCCTTTTGCCGGATATTGCGACACAAGTTGCTGTCCGCCGGCTCCGCAGGCGTTTGCAGGCATTGGCCCTTGATGTCGAATAGCCAACCGTGGAACGCGCAGCGCAGGCCGCCATCTTCGAGGCGTCCATAGGCAAGGTCGGTGCCGCGATGTGGACAGGAGCGGCCGAGGAGCCCATAGCGTCCCTTGTCGTCGCGGAAGATCACGAGCTCTTCCCCCAGAAGCTTTACCGCCTTGAGCGGCCGGTTACCGCTCAGTTCGTCGACCAAAGCCGCCGGCTGCCAATAACGCCGCAACACCCGTCCAGCTGGCTTATCGGGACCAACGCGGGTGATGCGATCATTCTGTTCCGCGCTGAGCATGACGATCTCCAAACTCTCCCTACGCGACAAAACCTCCGGCCCGGCTGCGACCGGTGACTAACGCTCAACCGATGAATAGCCGATTTTTCCGAAATTTGCAGTCCCCGGGTGTTCGCGCTGCAGCAATTGAACACAATAGATCGCCAAGCCAGGGTGCTCTGGTAAGTCGTGATCCGCTGTTATGACAAATACCTCCGGGCCGGGTAGTCATACCAAAATTGATGAGACGAACTGATGGCGCAACAAATTGAACTTGGTCTTGACACCTTCGGCGACATTCAAGCTGGCTCCGACGGGCAAGTGCTGACCCATGCTCAGGTGATCCGGAACGTGATTGAAGAGTCAGTGCTTGCCGACGAGGTCGGCGTGTATTGCATCGGCCTGGGTGAGCATCATCGGCCGGATTTTGCTATTTCCTCCCCCGAAGTGCTGCTTGGCGCTATCGCCTCGCGCACGACGCGTATTCACCTGGCCTCGTCTGTTACCGTGCTTTCGTCAGATGATCCCATTCGGGTCTTTCAGCGGTTCTCAACCGTCAATGCGATATCGAGCGGGCGCGCCGAGGTAATCCTCGGGCGCGGCTCGTTCACTGAGTCGTTTCCGCTGTTCGGCTACGACCTATCGAAATACGAAACGCTGTTTGACGACAAACTCGATCTGTTTGCGGCAATCTTGAAGAACGAGCCAGTCACGTGGCGAGGTCAAACGCGCCCTCCCCTCACCAATCAACGCATATTTCCGCCGATCGAGAGCGGCACACTCAAGACCTGGATTGGCGTCGGTGGCAGTCCGGAGTCCGTCGTTCGCGCGGCGCATTACGATCTGCCGCTGATGCTGGCCATCATTGGCGGCGATCCCAATCGCTTTCGTCCTTATGTCGACCTCTATCACCGCGCCTTTGCACAGTTCGGCCGCCCGGTGCGCGAGATCGGTGTGCATTCGCACGGCTACGTCGCCGAGACCGACGACAAGGCGCGTGAGGAGCTCTGGCCGGATTACAAAAAAATGCGCGACCGCATAGGCGCCGAACGCGGCTGGCAGCCCATGACTCGAACGCAATTCGACAGCGAAATCGAACGCGGTTCGCTCTATGTCGGTGCGCCGGAGACAGTCGCGCGACGGATCTCAACGACAGCCAAAGCACTCGGCATTTCACGTTTTCACATGAAATACAGCGCTGGAACGCTTTCACATGAAAAGATCATGCGCTGCATCGAACTCTATGGCCGCAAGGTGATCCCGCTTACACGCGATATGCTCGCGTAGTCGCGCCAGCGAATTTATTCACGTTCACCGGCAACCCAGGTGTGATGCACCTCGATAGTTTCGCAATCGATCGCCACCAGATCAGCGCGCAATCCCGGCGCGATTCTACCAAGCTTCGCGTCGAGCCCAACAAATTCAGCTGGCTGCGTCGAGGCGAAACGGAGCGCATCTGTCAGCGGCACGCCCAGCAAGCGCACGCAATTGCGCACCGCGCTGGCCATGTCGAGGCAGCTTCCGGCGAGCCGCCCGTCTTGCCGCATGCAACGCCCATCCCGTACAGAAATTTTGTCGCCGTTGAGGGCAAATGTCGCGCGCGTGCCGCCGACCGGTGGCATCGCATCCGTCACCAGAATTGGTCGGCCGCGGCCCCGCAATGCCAGCCGCAGCATCGCCGGAGCAACGTGAACGCCATCGACGATGAGGCCATACCACACATCGGTGCAATCCAGCGCCGCAGCAATCGGCCCCGGCTCGCGCGAGTCGAGCCCTCGCATGGCGTTGAATAGATGCGTGAAACCGGCCAAGCCGGCGGCGATGGCTTCGCGTGTTTGTTTATAGGTCGCCATGGAATGGCCGAGCGCGACGCGCACCCCCGCCCTTGTGAGCTTGCCCACAAAGTCAGGCGGCACCTGCTCGGGCGCCAGGGTGACAAGGGTCACGCCTCGGCGACGTGCCGTAATTAGATCGAGATCATTTGCGGTCGGATGCCTAATGTGGCGCGGCGCGTGCACGCCAGCCTTTTCCGGGGAGAGGAACGGACCTTCGAGGTGGATGCCGAGAACGCTGGGGTGGGCACCGCTGAGCTCGTCAACCGCCGCCACGGCGGCGTTCATTTTTGCCGGGCTGTCGCTGATCAAGGTAGGAAGCAAGGCTGTGGTGCCGAACCGGCGATGCGCCGCTACGATCTGGCGTATCGTCTCAGGTGTTGGTGCATCATTAAACAGAACATCGCCACCGCCGTTGACCTGAAGGTCGATAAAGCCTGGCGCCAACCACGCGCCCGGCGGCAATTCATACACGGGCAAATTGCCGGAAAGCTCGGCGTGCTGCACAACGCTCTCGATCCGGTCATCAATAATGATGACCGCGGCATTGCGATGCGCGACTGCGCCATCAAAGACGCAGCTCGCGGCGATTGCGTGCGGCCGGCGGCTGGCTTTGGCACTCATCGCGTGCGCGTTACTTTTTGCAAATGCCGTGGCCGATCCGCATCGGTGCCGCGCTGCGCTGCGAGTTTGACCAACAAGGCGTAAAAGCTTTGGATCATGCAGATTGCATCGGCGTCCGGATGATCGGGCGGTAAGACCGGCAAGCGATCGTCGCGCGAATTTCCAGGCTCGGCGACGAGCACACGAACGCCCTTGCGGCGTAAATCGGCGACCAGAGCCGTCAAACTGGCCGCGGCATCATCCCCTGGATTGAAAGCAAGGATCGGCAAGGCTCCGGAAATAAGCGCAATTGGTCCATGGCGGAACTCAGCGGCACTGAATGCCTCGGCGTGGAGCTCGCACGTTTCTTTTAGTTTCAAAGCAGCCTCGCGGGCTATCGCAAGCGTGGGGCCGCGGCCAAGCGTAATCATGCTGTCAGCGCCGGTGAGCGAAGCAAGCGCTGGGGCCCAATCAAGTCGTCCTGCTTGCGCCAGACGATTTGGCAGCCGCCCATGGGCCGACCGCATTGCAGGATCATCGGTCCAAAACGCTGTAAGCTGCAATAGCGCCGCAAGCGATGCGATGAAGCTCTTGGTCGCGGCGACGCTTCGTTCGGTTTCTGCGCCAAGCGGCAGAACGATTTGTGAGACCTCCGCCAGCGGGCTCTTTGAGTCATTGACGATAGCCGCCGTGATCGCGCCCGCGGCTCGCGCCATCGCCGCGGTCTCAATCAAATCGTCGCTGCGGCCGGATTGCGAGATCGTCAGGAACAATTGACCTTTTAGACTCAATGCGCGGCGATAGACGGTCGCAATATTGGGCGCCGCGGCAGCGACGGGTATCCCAAGCCGAAGTTCGATCAAGTGCTTGGCAAAGGTCGCCGCATGCGCCGAACTGCCGCGCGCGCAGGTAACGACCACGCGCGGCGGATGACGACTGAGCTCGCGGATCAGGGCCGTTGTTGGCGCGGCCAGAACATTGGTCTGCCGCTCGACCGCTGCCGCCGCTTCCTGCAAGTCGCTTTCCATCCCGGCGGCAAGTTTCATGCGCGTTCACACCCTGGCAAAGATCACGCAACATCTTGCAGCGATTGCGCCGCCGCGCGAGCCAACGTCAGTGCACCTTGGACCGCGTCTCCAGCCGGCTGGACGAGCCGCGACATTGTTTGCAGCGCAAGCCACGGCTGCAGTGCCGCGGCAAATCCACCGACCAAAGCCAATTGTGGCACACCAAGCGCAATCAACCTTGCCGCAAGACTATCGATGTGGGCGGCGGCGGTTCGCATCAATTCAATCGCCACTGGATCGTCGTTCCGGGCGTAGTCGACGACACGCGGCGCGAAGGCGCCAAAGTCACGCGGCGATGCCGTAGCGGTCCAGCCAACGATCGCGTGGGGATCGTCGGAAAAATCCGCAAACAGCTCGCGCAGCAGCGGCGTCCATGCGATCCGACCGTCATGCGCCCACAACACACGACGCAACGCCTCGCTCCCGATCCATGCCCCACTCCCTTCATCGGAGATAGGCAGGCCCCAGCCGCCAACGCGATAAGTTTTTCTTTTAATTAGCGCCCATGCCACCGTACCGGTCCCGGCAATGATCACGCCTCCATCCCTGCCGTCATGGGCTCCAAGGCACGCGGCGCGCGCGTCGGTGGTGATAACGGCGGCGCGAAAGGGGTGCCGGTGGCGTTTGGCGGCATCCAAATGCCCCGGCTCGCTCGCACCGGCCAGGGCGAGACATGCGACAATGCGCGAAAGATTCTGGTGCGCCATCCCAGCATCCTTGAGACACTGGCGTGCAGCATCGAGAACCGATGAAAAACTGGCCTCAATTCCCAGACGCAGGTTGGCCGGGCCGCCTGCGGCCTCGGCCAGCAACCTCCCGGAATAGGCGCATAAGCGCGCCCGGGACTGTGTCCCGCCGCCATCAACGCCCAAAATCAGAAGATTTCGTTCTGCCATCAACTTCCTAAAGTCATGGAATCGCGCCAGATTATAAGAACAAAATAGGGCCAATTTGGTTTGTTTTAAGGTTCATTCCAGTCAACGCCTGCGACACCGATATTGGATCCATGGAGACTGAACGCGCCAGTCCAAGGTTTTCGGATATCGATCGGTGGGAACCCGGCGATATCCTCGACGCATTGATCGAAAGCCAGATGGCGGCGGTCGCAGCGGTGCGGGCGGCCCTGCCCGCCATACAGCAAGCCGCAGCGGCGATGCAGACGCGCCTCTCCGGCACTGGAAGACTGATTTATGTTGGGGCGGGAACGTCCGGTCGTCTCGCCGTCCAGGATGGCGCTGAGCTTATCCCGACGTTCAACTGGCCACCAGAACGCCTGTTGCTTCTGATGGCAGGCGGCAAGGATGCGCTCCTGCGCTCGGCTGAGGGCGCCGAAGACCAGATTGACCAGGCCGCGCGGCTGATCCGGCAACATCAAATTGAATCCGTGGATGTCATTATCGCGGTGGCCGCGAGCGGAACCACGCCGTTCACAGTCGCCTGTATGCGCGAGGCAAAACGGCGCGGGGCCTTCGCCATCGGCATTGCCAATAATCGCGGGACGCCGCTGCTCATCGAGGCGGATTGTCCGATTTTGCTCGAGACTGGTCCCGAGCCGATCGCGGGTTCAACGCGTATGAAAGCCGGCACCGCCCAGCGCGTGGCGCTCAACCTGCTGTCGACATTGGTGATGATACGGCTGGGCCGCGTGCACGAAGGTCTTATGGTCGATGTTCAAGCCGTCAATGCGAAGCTGATCGGGCGCAGCCAAAACATATTGCGCCGGCTCAGCGGTCGCAGCGAGCATGAACTCCGCGATGCGCTCGATCGGGCCGGCGGCAATGTGAAGAAAGCGATGCTGATTTTGCACGGCTGCACGCCCGATAAAGCCGCCGCTCTTCTGCAAGAGGCCGGCGGGCGGTTGCGGATCGCGCTGCGGCTTGCGGGTTGCTCCGAAGCGGAGATCCCGACTGTGGACGCTGATGTTGCATCCGCCGTGCCGCATAAAGTGGAAGAAAAGTGAGCTGCATCGCGCCGCGCTTGCAATTCAGCCTGTTTTCGCGATCCGATCGAATTGCGTTAGCCGCTCCAGCAACGGGGGCAAATCCTTGAGCGGGATCATGTTGGGCCCATCGGACGGCGCGTGGTCGGGATCTTGATGGGTCTCGATGAACAGCCCCGCAATGCCTACAGCGGTTGCTGCGCGCGCCAGTACCGGAACAAAAGCACGCTCGCCGCCGGATGAAGTGCCCTGCCCGCCGGGCTGCTGCACCGAATGAGTGGCATCGAAGATCACTGGCGCGCCGATCTTAGCCAGGATCGGCAGCGCCCTCATGTCCGAAACGAGTGTGTTGTAGCCAAAGGACACGCCGCGTTCAGTCACGAGTACATTGGGATTGCCCGCGCCGGTAATCTTGGCGATGACATTGGCCATGTCCCACGGGGCGAGGAACTGGCCTTTTTTGACATTTATGGCGCGTCCGGTTTTTGCCGCGGCAATGAGCAAGTCGGTCTGGCGGCAGAGAAATGCCGGTATCTGCAAAACATCGACCACCTCCGCGACGACCGCGCATTGGCTTGGCTCGTGCACATCCGTGAGAAGTGGAATGCCAAGCCGCTCGCGCAAATCGGCGAAAATCGCGAGCGCCTTGTCGAGACCGAGCCCCCGCGCGCTCGATGCACTGGTGCGGTTCGCCTTGTCGAACGAGGTCTTATAGACAAGACCGAGCCCGAGCTTGCCGGTGATCACCTTGAGCGCGGCGGCCATTTCGAAAGCATGCTCGCGGCTTTCCAAGGCGCAGGGGCCGGCGATCACGGCAAGCGGCAGGGCGTTGCCGAACTTGACCTCGCCAACGGTAACGACCGAATTTGGTTTTGCGCTCATCACAGCCTTGCTGGCGCGGATCCTGGGTGTGGCGGCAGCGCTCCAAGTCATGTTACCGCGGAAAACGCGGTCGGCTGAAGGATCTGGTTGCGCGCATTCTGAATGATCGGACCGTCACGTTCGCTTTCGGCGCGCGCGGAAATCCACTGTGGATCGCTCATAAACTCGGTCCATTTCTTTTCTCGCTCGGCAAGTGACTCCCAGGCCAGCAGATAAGTCAATTCGTGATTGGAATCGCCGACCAGCGTGGTCCAGAAACCGGCCTGCCGGATGCCATGTTTCTTCCAGAGGCTGAGCGTGACCTTCTCGAAGCGCTGCAGCAAAGCTGGAAGTCTGCCGGGTACGCAGCGGTAAATACGCATTTCATAGATCATGAGTTGCCTCCCGAGAATGAGATGTAAGCCGTCGATTTCGATGATCCGAGCCGCCCATCCTGACGGCAGGTTGGGGACCGCGCTTGAAAATTACACCAGCCGGCTCTGCTCAACCGCCGCGCTGATAAAGGACGCAAATAGCGGGTGCGGCGCAAAGGGTCGCGATTTCAGTTCGGGATGAAATTGCACGCCAACGAACCAGGGATGATCATCATATTCGATTATTTCCGGCAGAAGGCCGTCCGGGGACATGCCTGAAAAGCGCATCCCATGCTGGGCCAAACGGTCCTTGTACGCGGTGTTGACCTCGTAACGGTGGCGATGGCGTTCGGAAATCTCAGTAGCATGATAGATTTGTGAGACCCGCGAGCCGCGCTGCAGCACCGCCGGGTAGGCGCCAAGCCGCATGGTGCCTCCCATATCACTAGTCAGACCGCACTTTTGCAGCTCATTTCCCTTCATCCATTCGGTCATGAGGCCGACGACCGGCTCGGCCGTAGCGACAAATTCCGTGGAGTTGGCGGCTTCGATGCCGCAAAGATTCCGCGCCGCCTCGATCACGGCCATCTGCATACCGAAGCAAATTCCAAAATACGGCACGCGGCGCTCACGCGCGAACTGTGCGGCGCGAATTTTTCCCTCGGCACCGCGCTGACCAAATCCGCCCGGCACCAAAATGCCGTCAACATGTTCAAGAAACGGCACCGGATCCTCGTTCTCGAACACCTCGCTTTCGATCCAATCGAGATTGACCTTGACCTTGTTGGCCACCCCGCCGTGCGAGAGCGCCTCGATCAGCGATTTATAGGCATCCTTCATTCCCGTATATTTGCCGACCACCGCGATCGTGACATCGCCTTCGGGGTTGCGGATGCGCTCGTTGATGAGATGCCAGGTCGCCAAATCGGGTGACGGCGGGTTCTCCATTCCGAATGCCGTCAGCACTTCACTGTCGAGGCCGGCGGCGTGATAGGCCTCCGGCACCGCGTAAATGTTGTCGACATCGCGGGCCTCGATCACCGCGCTTTCGCGAACATTGCAGAACAGCGCCAGCTTGCGTCGTTCGCTCAAGGGAATTTCGCGATCAGTGCGGCACAATAAGATGTCCGGCTGAATGCCGATCGCCCGCAATTCGCGAACCGAATGTTGCGTTGGTTTGGTCTTCAGTTCGCCAGCGCTCGGTATGAACGGCATCAGGGTCAAATGAATGTAGGCCGTGTGGCCGCGCGGCAGATCATTGCCGAGCTGACGGATCGCTTCGAAATAAGGCAAGCCTTCGATATCGCCGACGGTGCCGCCGATCTCGCACAAAACGAAGTCGAATTCATCGTTGCCGTCCCGAATGAAGTCCTTAATGGCATTGGTGACGTGCGGAATAACCTGGATAGTCGCGCCGAGATAATCGCCGCGCCGCTCCTTAACGAGAATTTCCTGATAGATACGGCCGGTCGTAATATTGTCCTGGCGCGTCGCCGGACGGCCAGTGAAACGCTCGTAGTGACCCAGGTCGAGATCGGTCTCGGCACCGTCATCAGTGACGAAAACCTCGCCGTGTTGATACGGCGACATCGTGCCGGGGTCGACGTTCAAATAAGGGTCGAGCTTACGCAGCCGCACTTTGTAGCCGCGCGCCTGTAGGAGCGCGCCAAGCGCCGCCGATGCGAGACCCTTACCGAGTGAGGAGACCACGCCGCCGGTGATAAAAATATACCGCGCCATGGGACCTAACCCTTAGCGCGGCTTGCTCGATTCGACGAGCTATTTTCCGGCATGGCTGGCGCGTCTATTGGAAAGCCGGTTGCAAGAACGGCAAAACACCATGTTTTTACAAGGCATTGGACTTATGTGTTTAGGCATAACCGTAAGTAACGGCTTGTGGCCATTTTCAATCTTGCGATGGTCGCCAAAGCAGGATCGCTTACGCTTATCGGGATTGCGGGACTTGCGGTCCGCCCGGCGCGGGGACGGGCTCCTGGCCCGGCGCCGCCCCAGGGCCTGACGGCAGCGTCGGAATACCCTTCTGCAATTGATTGAGCAGTCCGCCGCCTTGGCCGGATTGGGGCGGTTGCGGTGTTCCGGCGGGCGCTTCTTGGCTCGCCGGAGCGCCAGTGTTGATGATTGAGGCGGGGTGGCGCTGAAAGCTTGCCCACCACGATAGGACTAGGCTGGTGACGAAGAAGCCTGCCGCCAATAGCGCCGTTGTACGCGACAAAACATTGGCGGTGCCGCGGCCGGTGAGGAACCCGCTCGTTGAACTGATGAGGCCGCCGCCCTCAGACTTCTGCAGCAGCACCACGCCGATTAGCGCGATAACCAGCATCAGATGAATAACGATCAGGACAGTCAGCATTCCGAAATCCGCCAGCGCCGTGGCCTCAAATCCAGGGAGTAGAACGACGCTGCACTGCGCCGGCGCCCCTCTCATATAGGAAGCCGCGAGGTCTCTACACGGTCCGCGGTGGCATTTCTATGGCTCTTTGCGTGCAAAGACCGCGCGCCGATCTGAGCCTCACTGGTTGCGGTACACGCCGGCAATCGCCAGGAATTCTTCGGCATTGAGGCTTGCCCCACCGACAAGCGCCCCGTCCACATCTTCCACTCGGAGCAGGTCCTTTGCGTTGCCTGGCTTGACCGAGCCGCCGTAGAGAATACGCGTATTGCGGCCGGTTTCGGCAAAGCGCGACGACAATCGCGCTCGAATGAATGCGTGCGTCTCGCCGACGTCGTCGCGTGTCGGCGTTAGACCGGTGCCGATGGCCCAGATCGGTTCGTAGGCGATCGCGATGCTCTCGCCATCATCAGGCAACGAACCATCCAACTGCGTGCCCAATACATCGCGGGTGTGTCCGGCATCGCGCTCGGCGCGCGTTTCACCGATGCAGATAATGGCAAGAAGGCCGGCGCGCCTCGCCGCGAGGGCCTTGGCGCGAACCGCCGCATCGGTCTCGCCATGGTAGCGGCGCCGCTCGGAATGTCCGACAATCACGGCCGTGGCTCCGGCATCCCGCAGCATTTCAGCGGAAATATCCCCGGTATAGGCGCCCACGGCCTCGGCGTGGCAGTCCTGACCGCCGATAGCGACGGGCGTTCCCTGCGCTTTCGCCGCAAAGCCGGCGATGAGCGTTGCCGGCGGACAGACCACAAGGTCGACCGCGGCAAGGGCACGCGCGCCGGCAATGATTTTTGCCAGCTCCGCGACCGAGGCTTTCAGCCCGTTCATTTTCCAGTTCGCGGCAACTAGCGGACGGCGCGCCATCTTGATCTCGATGCAACCCTAAAAATCGTCGTATCGCCTGCGACAAACAGCCGTTAGCAGACCGGTTGCGGGCGGAAAAGAGGCGCTTTACGGCTCATTGCCATCGGTTGCGGCGGCACTGACCCATCCTTATAGTGCACCGCCGCGCTGTACCGATCGGCACATTTCAACGTTGGCAGCATGCTCAGAGGTATTCGCAAAGCCTCGGAAAATTGGCTTGGCCGGGGCCTCATGGCCGCGGTCATGACGCTGCTGGCGGGCAGCTTCGCCGTCTGGGGCATCAACGATATTTTTCGCGGCTTCGGCCGCGCCACACTTGCCAAGATCGGCGATGTTGAAATCCCGATCGATCGTTTCAGGCAAAATTACCAAGATCGACTGCAGCAGATCGGCCGCGAGCTTGGACGGCCGCTACCGGCCGACCGCGCCAACGCTCTCGGGCTTGACCGGCAAGTGCTTGGCGAGATGATTGCGCAGGCCGGACTCGATCAACGCGTGCGCCAGATGGGTCTCGGCCTGTCCGACGCCGACATCGCACGGCACATTACCTCGGATCCAAAGCTGCAAACAGCCAACGGCCAATTTGATCGAGCCAAATTCGACCTGATCTTGCGCAATATGGGCTATTCCGAGCAACGGTTCGTCGCCGAACAGCGGCAGCAAACCTTGCGCCGGCAGATTCTGGGCAGCGTCTCTGCCGATCTCGCAGCCCCCAAAGCGTGGCTTGATGCAGTCAACCAGTTCGAAAATCAGCAGCGCAGCATCGAATATATCGCGCTCGGGCCGGCGCAAGCCGGCGACATTCCACGCCCGACCGAGGAAGAACTGAAGAAATATTTTGACGAGCGCAAGATCCTGTTCCGCGCCCCGGAATACCGGAAGATCGCAATCGTCACGGTGACCCCGGCGGAGCTGGCGAAATGGATGGAAGTTTCTGACGACGACGTCAAACAGGCGTACGATCAGAGGCGCGCCAGTTTCACGACACCAGAACGGCGGCACGTCGAGCAGATTGTGTTTCCGACACTGGCCGATGCGCAAGCCGCCGCCGACCGCATCAAAAACGGCGCGCATTTCAGCGAGATCGCCAGCGACCGCGGCTTGAAGGACCAGGACATCGACCTAGGCACGATACCGAAGTCGCGCATCGTGGAGCCGATGGTCGCGGATGCGGCCTTCACTCTGAAGGAAGGCGAAGTCAGCACGCCAATACAGACGCGGTTCGGAGCCGTGCTCGTCACGGTACTGCAGATCGCACCTGAAACGACGCGATCCCTTGCCGAAGCCACGCCGCAGCTTCGCTCTGACATCGCAGGCGAACGCGCCAAGAGCCAGGTGCAAAACCTGCACGACAAGATCGAGGACGATCGAGCCGGCGGCAGCACCATTGAGGAAGCCGCGGCGAAGCTGAAGCTACCGGTAACCACCTACGAAGTGGACCGATCCGGGCGTGATCCAGACGGCAAACCGCTCCCTAATATTCCTCACGGCGCCGACTTAGTTAAAGCCGCGTTTGCTTCCGACGTCGGGGTCGACAACGATCCGATCGACGCCGACGGTGGCTATATCTGGTATGACGTCGCCGCGATCGCTCCAGCACGCGAGCGCACGCTCGACGAAGTCAAAGCGGAGGTCGAGCAGCGCTGGCGTGACGACGAAGTCGCGTCTCGATTGAAAACCAAGGCCACCGACGTGATCGGCAAGCTCAACAGCGGCGAGCGGCTGGCCGCGTTAGCCTCTGCCGATGGCCTTAAGATTCAGACGGCAAAGGACATCAAGCGCGGTACCGCGAGCGGCGGCATTTCGGCCCGGATGACGGATGCCGTCTTTCAAACCGCAAAAGACGCATATGGTAGCGTAGCGGGCGACAATCCATCGCAATGGATCGTGTTTCGTGTGCTTGAAGTGAACACGCCGGCGCTCGATGCAAATTCGCCCGACCACGGACGTATGACGCAAACCGTGCAAGGGGAACTCTCGGCTGATCTGATCGGCCAATACGTTGCCCGGCTCGAAGACGACCTCGGCACCTCGGTAAACGCTTCGGTGCTGGCGCAAGCGACAGGCAACAGCGCGCCGGACAGCAACTAGATGCAGTTCGAGCCTTCGGCCGAATTGTTCGCTGCGCGGTATGCAGCGGGCGAACCGCAGGTGGTATCGACCACACTGGTGGCAGATCTGGAAACACCGGTTTCCGCGTTTCTCAAGATCGCCGGCTCACGGCCCGCGAGTTTTCTTTTAGAGTCAGTCGAAGACGGCGCAGTCCGCGGGCGCTATTCGATTATCGGCCTGGAGCCGGACGTCATATTCCGCATCAATGCTCGTCGAGCGGAGATCAATCGCGCCGCGCAAACCGAACCTGAGGCGTTCACGGCGCTCGACGACGCACCGCTCGTTGCACTGCGAAGCTTCATTGCCGAAAGCCGAATCGCCCTGCCCGAGGCCCTGCCGCCTATGGCCGCCGGCATATTCGGCTATCTCGGCTACGACATCGTCCGACTGATTGAAGACCTGCCGCCTCCCCGCGACGACCGGATCGGCATTCCGGACGCCATCCTCATCCGCCCGACATTGATCCTGGTTTTCGACGCGATCGAAGACACGATTACGATCGTGACGCCGGTTCGCGGGCACCGGACGGTGCCGGCGCAAGCGGCGTTAGCAGGCGCGAAGGAACGTCTAGCGGCGGTAATTCATTCACTGGACCGGCCGCTCGATAAGACAGCCGAAATCGAGAGCCAAACGTTGCTCGTCAAGCCTACGTCCAACACGACTCCCGCCGAATTCAAACGCATGGTTCGGCGCGCAAAGGACTACATCGCCGCCGGCGACATTTTTCAGGTCGTGCTCTCGCAGCGTTTCGAACTGCAGTTCTCGCTGCCGCCGTTTGCGTTCTATCGCGCTTTGCGCCGCGTTAATCCATCGCCGTATCTTTATTTTCTCAATCTCGGCGACTTTGCCATTGCCGGATCCAGCCCTGAAATCATGGTCAAGACCGCCGGCGGGATTGTAACTATTCGCCCGATTGCCGGCACGCGTCCGCGCGGTGCCACACCCCGCGAAGATCTGGCGCTTGAAGCCGAGCTCCTCGCCGACCCCAAGGAGCGCGCCGAGCACCTCATGCTGCTTGATCTCGGCCGCAACGATGTCGGCCGGGTTGCCGAGATCGGCAGCGTCAAAGTCACCGACCAGTTCTTCATTGAGCGCTACAGTCAGGTCATGCATATCGTTTCGAATGTCGAGGGAACATTGCGCAAAGATTGCGGGCCGCTTGATGCCCTGGCGGCCGGTTTTCCGGCCGGGACCGTCTCCGGCGCGCCGAAAGTGCGCGCGATGCAGATCATCGACGAGCTGGAAAAAGAAAAGCGTTCCCTCTACGCCGGTTGCGTCGGATATTTTTCGGCCGGCGAACAGATGGACACCTGCATCGCTTTGCGCACGGCGCTTCTCAAGGACGGCAAGATGCATGTTCAAGCGGGCGCTGGTATCGTCGCCGATTCCGAACCCGAGTTCGAACAACAGGAATGCATCAATAAGGCCATGGCGCTGTTTCGCGCCGCTGACGAGGCGAAGCGATTTGCCAGCGCGGCCCGGCGGGGCGAGTCATCACCAAACTAATCGTAATGGTGAGCAGTTCTCATTTTTTCGGACAAATTTCCGACGCGCCAGACCTTCCAAATTTACTTCACATCCCGCGCCAACTA
>Ga0187819_10000029_pt1 | contig 62652 bp, 50 predicted proteins | sample NC_wetland_sal_i_15_FD_132411 | JGI IMG/M metagenome (GOLD analysis project Ga0187819, IMG submission 132411) | Wetland sediment microbial communities from Neuse River Estuary, North Carolina, USA - SO4_4 | ecosystem: Environmental > Aquatic > Freshwater > Wetlands > Sediment | place: USA... | reverse complement strand
GCCTACTTGCAGCGGCCCAAGCTATCGCTGCCGGCATCGAGCCGCTACGACGACTTCAAGCAGTTTCTGCTTGCTCACTAGCGCGCAACGTGTATGCATGCCACGCGATCTATGGAGTGCGGCGGCTAGCCGGCGCCTTTACGATTGAAACCTGACCAGCGACGTAAATTACTCGCAGCGGGTGGATACTCGCAGGAATCACCGCGACGCTCGCTAACCTTCATCGGAGGCGCTCAGTTTTTGCGAAGACGATCGAGCAGCATGAAGAGGAGTACCCCGACAACGGCGTTGACTGCGGCCCCAATGCCCATCCGCATCGTGAACCACACTTCCGGCTGCGCGAGCAGCAACCGCCGCGTCACCACAATTACACCCTGATGCAGGCCGAAGAACACGATCGTCAGGGCGAAGCGCGCGATGGGATGCTCGGTGTCCAGCCGCGCGCCGATGGACGACGCCAAGTAACCCACAATCGTTTTAGCGATGCCGTATAACCCCAGCGGCACGGTCGGGCCGCTCAGGCTGTCCTGCAAAAGCCCGATCGTCATGCCGAGCAGCAAACCCGTTGACGGATTGCGCCGGCTGAGCCCGAAATAGATGGTGAGCAGAAGCGGCAAGTCCAGCACCGCGAATTTCGGAAAATATACCGGCACCGAGGTTTGCAGAAACAGGGCCACAATCATTGCCGCGGCGATGGTGCCTCCGCGGAACTTGTGCACCTCAATGTGCGATTCCCCGATTCGCAGGTCGTAGGTATCGTTCATGGCTTTTCCGTCTTGCCTTGGCCTGGGGCGCTCTTTCCCACCGCCTCAGCGGCGGGAGTTCCAGCATCCTTTTTCAGCTCGAGCGGCTGCAGCGACAACAACACGATCACTTCCTCCAGGCGCTCCAGGTTTGCCGCCGGCCGTATGCGAATCTGCTTGAACGGATTTCCCGCCTTGATCTGCGACACCGTACCGACCGGCAGATCGCGCGGAAAAATCCGGTCCATGCCGCTGGTGACCACGCGATCGCCAAGATTCACGTTGTCGTCGTTCGGGACGTACTTCATCGTCAGCAGCGGCTCCCCGGCCCCGCCCACGGGACTCTGTATGCGCGAATCCACCAGCAGCGCTCCGACGCCGCTGTCCTTATCCGTCAGCAGCAGCACCTGCGACGTATCGCGATACGATTCGATCACTTTGCCGACCACTCCGTCCGGCGTGATCACCCCCATGTTGCGCCGGATGCCGTCCCGCTCCCCGCGGTCGATATAGATGGTTTGACTGGCCGTATCCGCGCTCGTGCCGATCACCCGCGCTCCCAGCATGGGAACGTTCTGGTGCGCCTGCCGGAAATTCAGAAGCGCCGCCAGGCGATCGGCTTCCGCCGCCTTGCTCTGCAATTGATTGAGCTGCAGTTTCAGCGTGTCATTCTCGTGGCGCAGCCGTTCATTTTCCCGTGAAGTGTTCTGCAGCGCGAAGTAATGATTCCAAATGCCGCGGATGCTCCCGATTCCGGTCGCGCCGGCCCGCTCGAACGGCGTCACCGCGCCCACCGTCCACACGCGAATCAGACGCCCCTGTGAATCACGTTTGATCTGCACCGCAAGCAGCAGCACTTGCAGCAGGATGACTCCCGTCAGCAGCACCAGCGATTTGTGGCGAGAGGGAATGGCGACCATTGGGTGTCCCGTTGCACAGGTTTCAACCTGTGTCCTCTACCTTGCTCCAGTTTCCGCAACTGAAAATCACAGCGCGCTGCAAGCCGGCTAGTCGATGCAAACCTGCCGCAACAATTTGAAGTCGCTGAGCATCTTGCCGGTACCGAGCACCACCGATGCCAGCGGGTCATCCGCAATCGACACCGGCAAACCGGTCTCTTCGCGAATGCGCTTGTCCAGGTTCTTCAAAAGCGCTCCGCCGCCGGTCAAAACGATGCCGCGGTCGCTGATGTCCGCCGAAAGCTCCGGCGGTGTGCGCTCCAGCGCCACGCGAATCGCATTCAAGATGGTAGAGACGCATTCGCCCAGCGCCTCGCGAATTTCGCTGTCGTCGATGGTCACCGTCCGCGGAACGCCCTCGATCAGGTTGCGGCCTTTCACTTCCATCGTCAGCGGCTTTTCCAGCGGGTACGCCGAGCCGATCTCCATCTTGATCTGTTCCGCCGTTCGCTCGCCCACCAGCAAGTTATACTTGCGCTTCAAATACTGCATCACCGCTTCGTCCATCTCGTTTCCCGCGACGCGAACCGACCGCGAGTACACGATGCCGCTCATGGAAATCACCGCAATGTCCGTCGTCCCTCCGCCAATATCCACCACCATGTTGCCCGACGGCTCATCCACGGGCAGCCCCGCGCCGATTGCCGCGGCCATCGCCTGTTCCACCAGGTACACTTCGCTGGCTCGCGCCCGGTACGCGGAATCCTGCACCGCCCGCTTCTCCACCGGCGTAATTTCGCTGGGCACTCCGATGACGATGCGAGGGTGCACCAGAACCCGCCGGTTGTGTGCCTTCTGAATAAAATGCGTCAGCATTTTTTCCGTGACCTTAAAGTCCGCGATGACGCCGTCTTTCATTGGTTTGATCGCCACAACGTTGCCCGGCGTGCGGCCCAGCATGTCCTTCGCTTCGCGGCCCACCGCCACCACTTCGCCCGTCGCCTTGTTGATGGCCACGATCGAAGGCTCGTTGACCACAATCCCTTTGCCGTGCGAGAACACCAGCGTGTTCGCCGTCCCCAGATCGATCGCCAGGTCGGACGAAAACAAACTGAAGACCGACCTAAGGTTGTAACCGTTCTTGTTCATTCCTCGACCCCCCGCGGAGAGTGCCTCTCCGCCGACTCACGCGGCCGCGCCCCCGCGTTGTCGTTGTAGCGCAGGGCCAAGTACGCATCGCCCTGCGGTTTTTCCCTTCTTGCAAGACCGCGACTTAGCGGTCAATTCCTGCCGTCCGCTGTGCCAACCGCTCCGCTACTTCGGCACCACGATGGACACCGGCTGGTTCGCCGTGCCTCCCCGGCGATTTTGTCCAATCACTACGATTGTATGCTCTCCCGGCGTCAGCGGCTCGGTGAAGTGCCGGAAGCTCCCGTCCGGAGCGATGTTCGGCACCGGCTGGCCGTTGATGATCAGCGCCGCGCCGGGTTCCGTGTGGCCGATGATTTCCGCAACACGTCCGTGCAGTTGAACTCCGTCGATCTCGAGAGCCATTTGCTGGGCCTTACCCTGTGCCACCAGCGTGAACTTAAACGTCTCGCCGACTTCGCTCATCTGTTTCTTCTGGTCCGTCGCGGTCACGTTCCAAAAATAATCTCCCGCATCCAGCCCGCTGATTTCCGCGCTCGTCCCGCTGGTGACCTTGGTTTGCACCGCCTTCGTGAACATCGTCGTCGTGCTGATTCGCAGCGTGTAGGAAACCGCATCCGGCACCGGCTTCCATTCGAAGTGGATCACCGTCGCCTTTGGGTTCTCTCCAATGATCGGCGCCAGATTCAAAGGCTCCACCAGGTCCGGAGGCGCGAGCACGTCGGTCTTGGTGATGGGTCCTCCCACCGGCAGGGTCGCCTTTTGATATTGGGCCAGTTCGATCTTTTCCACCCCGCGCTGCACTTCGGCGCTGCCGCGCGACATTACGATTTCGCTCTCTTTCTTTTCCGGATCGGCCTTCACCGCCGCGCGGCTGTTCGAGTGCAATTGCGCGGTGGAATCTTCCACGCTGACGGCCGCCTTTGAGTCCGGCGAACTCCAGTTCGGCGTCGCCAGATCGACCGCGCCCGTATTGATACGCACCGCCACGCTCGTAGGTTGGTTGCTCGCCATCGAGTTTTCTTCCACCGTAATCAGCGTGTCCGACTTCACCGTGTAGAACGTTCCGTCAGCAAAGGTGATGCGCGCCGCTCCATCCGATCCAGTCTGCACCAGATCGCCTTTATCGAGTGTTGTGCGGAAGTCCGCCTCGACCCACTGCACCGAATTGACTTTCTTGATCTGCACTTTGCCGTCAAGATTCACGAACTTCGCCTGCGTTTGATTGATGGCCAGGCTTTCGCTGTCGGTATTGTCGATCGCCGTGCTTATCTTGCGAAACGTTGCCGAATACCAATTGGGTAGCGCGATGTACAGCGCGGAGAAAATGATGGCGGCGATCAGCACCACGTAAATCGCCACGGTCTTGTACGTTACCGCGGTCCAATACACTTCCACCCGGTGAATTTTCGGCGGTCCTGCGGTCGCCGAAGAGTCCAGGGGGCGTTTCGTCTCGATAGGCGTTTGCGTCGGCACGAGTTTCTGCGCACCAATTGCGCCAATTTTGCAATCTAGCACAGCGTTTTGTACGCGTCCAAGCTGCCCGCGTTCGCGTTAGTCAAACAGCAAATAGCAGGTGCGCAACTCTACCTGCTATGGAACACGGTCAAGCCCGGATGCGGCCCCCCTCCGCCGCAGAACGCGCCGTGCCCTCTGTGTTAATTCTTGGTCTTCTTCGCCCCTTGATCCGGGTTCCATTCTTTCTCCCTACTTCTTTACTTCATTACGTCCTTACTTCGTTTTTCCCCGCACAAAATAACTCCGCTTATCCAGACCCGCCGCCACCGCTACATCGAAAAATCCCACCATCATTTCATCATAGGTTTGCTCGCCCCATCGCACCGCCGCCTCCGGATCCGGATTGTGCGGATTGTTCCGCGAGTTGTCGTACCAAGCCACCGCCTGCAACTCCGTCCCCGCTTTCAGCAATCGCGGCTCCGCCAGCCGGTAGCTCATCTGCCAGTGAAAGTGGTAGTTGACGCGTAGCAGCGTCTCCAGGCCGGCGGGCCCAAACTCGCCGGTCTTGCGATTCCTTCCTTCGGCGTTCGAATTGACGATGTTGTACTCGAACCGCTTTCCCCGTAAATGCATATGTGGAAAAAGGCTCAACAGCAAAGCGTCATTCGGCAGCGTCCCCCGCGCCTCCACCCGGTAGTCCGGCACGCCCGGAGGAATCACGAAATGATCGTTGGTCAGCTGCAATGTCAGAACCCGCTGCGCCGGGGCCTGCTTGGCAAAGACCATTCCTACGCTGGTTTGATCCGTGCCGGCCCGGCCGTTCGTGGTATAGTGCATCTGAAAGACGAGATCGGACCCCGCCGGAACGAACTTCGCCATCGTCGCCGGCCACTCGTCCGGCGAACTCCCCGGCGCGTATACCAGCAGCACATCCGCGTCCGTCCAGTGCGCCCCGCGCCGGTCTTCCGGATCGCTCAGCGTTTCCGCCGTAAACGGTACGCCCACCGGCGCGTGCCGCAACCAATTCGACTCCGGCGGCCGGACGTACACCACTGCGTGATGCACGTTCGCCCGCAGCGACGGCAAAACCTCCACCATCTGCACCCAGCGGTCTTCTGCGAAATGCGTGGGACCAATCTCGTAGGTGTACTCGACGTCGCCGTGCGCCGGCAGCGCGACCCCCTGCGGCATTTTCACGATCACGTCCGGTTGCGGGATGCTCCAGCTCTCCGCCCAATGTCGTGCCGGAGGCGCATCGTGAACATCGCCCTCGGGCGCTTTCGCCTCCGCCCAAGCCGCGAGAGCGGCGATTTGCGCCTGCGTCAGCGAGGGATCGTTCGAGAATCGCCCAATCCCCGGCTCCGCGAACCACGGCGGCATCGACTTGTCCTGCGTCGCCCGGCGTATCGCCTCAGCGTAAGGTCGCGCTTGCTCGTAAGTCTCAAACGCCATCGGCGCAATCCCCCCCGCGCGATGGCAGCTCTCGCAGTGCAGCTGCAAAATCGGCAGCACCTCGCGATAGAACGTTGACCCGGCCTGCGCGCGATCTGCGGAATGATCTTGTTGCCCCGCACGACCCTCGGTTTCAGGAAGCCGGAATACAACCCCCGCGGCTGCCAACGCCACGGCGGCCAAACCCAACCCACCAGCCCGCCCACGCTTCGCCCGCGCCCAGTTCATCGTTTGCTTGAATGCCTCTGCTCAAGCCCCGCGCCGTTCCGCATCTCCATCGGCCGAAAGCCAGCCTTCGGTGCCGCGTGGCTCGCCCCACAGCGCACCCCCCGACCACACTATCCGATGGTAAAGGTCATCCATCTCCTCCGGCGACCCTGGCTTTCCATGCGCGATCCACCAAGACAGCAGTGATATCAGCGCACCCGCAAGCGCGTGCCCCAGCGCGTCCCGCCGCGCGCCGCGAATCCCCCCTGCCGAGGGCAACTCTCCCAACTGCCGCGCGATGCCCCGCGCGAAATATTCTTCGCCCATCTCCATAACGTCTTTAATCTTCCCCGATGTCACCAATGCCGAGTGGAACACCCGCATCTCCGCGACGTGCGCAAAGAACTCCCGCGCCGGCGCCACCCGGTTGGAAGCCTCGCCGCTTCGCAGCAGCAGCGTGGACATCCCCTCGAAGAACTCCTCGGCGTCGCTCAACAACAAATCGTCTTTGTCGCGATAGTGGGAATAAAACGTCGAGCGCCCAACCTTGGCTCGATCCAGTACCTGCTGCACGGTGATCGCGCCAAATGGCTTCTCGTGCATCAACCCCATCAGCGCGTCGCCCAGCGCGTCACGTGTTTGCCGAACCCGGCGGTCCACCTTTCGCTTCTCCGCTCGCACCTGAACTTTTTCCCCTCCCGCCACTGCGTTTCTGGACATAGGGTGCCTCTTTGTTCGGTTTCGTGCCTGTTTCCGCGAAGTTGCGTTGACGTCTCCCGCTTGCCGCTCTACAGTGCGACGCGTGACCAACGAACGCGTAAGCGGTCTCGCGCTGATCGCAGGATCGCTCGCCACCATCCTGACCTTGAGCTTGCACCCATCGGGTCCTATCGCGCCAGAGCGGATTGAGTCAGTCGCTCGGATGCTGATCGCCGTGCACGCGCTGGCGCTGGCGAGCTTGCCGTTCCTGTTCATGGGAGCGTTTGGGATGTCCCGGCGTTTGGCGCTTGCGGGCCGGCTGCCGATGGTAGCTCTGGTGCTTTACGCGTTTGCTCTGGTCTCCGTCATGAATGCCGCGGTAGCGGATGGCTTGGTTTCCCCGCATATCTTGCGGGAGTTCGTCAACGCCACGCCCGCCACGCGCGATGGATGGCGCATGGCGTTGCGCTACAACGGCTGGCTGGATGAGGCCTTTGCTCAGGTATACGTCGTGGCTTCTTCGTTGGCGATCCTGCTCTGGTCGGCTGCTATGCTGTCCTCGGCGGTGTCGTCATCGATGGTGACGCCGCGCAGCGGCGCACCAACTCGCGGCGTGGGAATTTACGGCTGCTTTCTTGCTCCGGTGATTTTGATCGCCATGTTCTCCGGCCTGTTTAGCCGCGCTCCACACGCCCTCGCTATGGTTGTCCTTGGCGAAGCCCTCTGGTTCATCGCTGTCGGCGCCCTCCTATTTTGGGCGGACCAGGCGCCACACGGGTAAGACGCGCTACTGGACATCGACTGTCCGATTGCTCACATCTCCGCTTTGCGGGTCCTACGTTCAAGTGGAAGCATAGTCGGGATCCGGGATCCCATCGGCGGCGCCGTATTATACTTCGATAAGTGGCTAGACGGCAATCCGCCGCCATCGGCGAACGACGGGAGTTCGTACACACCCTCGACATCGGGGCTTTCCACTTTTTTCGGAAAGCTTAAGGCCTGGACGAGGAAACAGAACGGAATGGCGATCAGCAGATCCACGTAGTAGTGCTCTCCCAAACCAACCGTGGCAAGGGCGGTCAACCCCGCAAATACGTAAGCGAACATCTTCAGAGCACGGCCCTGAACATTCCAAAGAACGAGCAGGGCCCAACCGAAGTGCATCGATGGCATGCAATTTCGTGGCGCGAAAGGATCCACCGCCAGGTGGGATATCGCCCACGGGTACCCGCTGAATGCATGTGCTGGCCCGACGGCTGGCACGAGGTTGTAACAGACGAAGGCGATCATCGGGGCAACCACGCAAACCCTTAGCAAGGTTCGGGAGCGCTCAATCGCATAGGCGAGGGCGACAACAATCGGCAATCCCTCGTACATTCTCGCCAGCAGCCATGACAGCGAATCGTGCCGATCCACGAACCGGGCAATGGCCAGGGAATCGAGGCCGAGTGCAAGGTCCGCTCGGTACAAAAGCATGTCCACGGTGTGGGGGTGCCAGATTTCGCTTACTCGGTTGGGAATGGTGAGCAGCAAAACGAAAAAGGCCAAACCGAGAGCAACACAGAAATCCGGGTACTTGTCCTTCGTGCCACGAAGGAAGGCCGCAACCAGAATTACCAGAGCACCCAAGAGTGCGGCCAAGAAGAAGTTCATAACGAGGGCTGGGTATCCTCTGGTTGCCAAAGTTACGGGCACGTAGCGCCGGCGGCAATAGAACCAAAGTTCCGGTAGTCCCGGTCACATACACCCGTGATCTTCATCACTGTCATACGCATCGAGCGGCAGTAGTGTTTTCGCCGAACGGAGTCGACCAGGAAGAGGTGAGGTTCTAGGGCCATGTATAGCGTATTCAGGCAACTTGAAAACGGCGAATTGGTGCACGTAGCATTCCGCGACGACCTTGAGCAGGCCGTCCAACTCGTCAAAACACTCAACTCCGACTGGCCCGGAGAATATGAGGTGCGGGATTCCCGTACCGCGGCGGTCCGATATGTATCGTCGGTCGGCCGCGAAGTCGCCACGGAAGCTTCGGTTTAATCCTTCGGGAGGGGGCTGCTATGTCGCCGCGTACAACGTTTCTCAGTCGGCTGCTTGGGCTCTACTACATTTTCGCCGCACTGTCTATGGTCACGCACAAACGGGTGACTGTGGAGACGGTGATGGCCCTGGTTCACAACCCGCCGGTGCTGTTCATCGCCGGTCTGATCACGCTCGTCGGTGGCCTGGCGATGATCTTGGGCCACAATGTCTGGTCAGGCGGCGGGGTGCCGGTCGTCGTCACCCTCATCGGGTGGATAACGCTGATCAAAAGCCTGCTCTTCTTGTTCCTCTCGCCGGAGGCGGCGGTGGGATTTTTCCTCGAGGGACTTCGCTACGAACAGCTCTTCTACCTGTATGCCGCGATTTCATTCATTGTCGGCGTCTATCTGACCTATGGTGGGTTCAGGTCAACATCGCGTTAGCGAGCATCCGCGCTAAAGTCTCTCTGCTCGTGATTCCATGATAGGAGGGTTTGCTCCGCCGGATTCAGCCAACCCGTCGGACTACTTGACGATCGCTGGCGGGGTCGTAGTGTGAGCGACCCGGCGAGTCCCGGGTGTTACCTGGCCCCGAACGAAATCGACCGCGAGGAACATACAGGCAAGGACCAACAACGGAGATTGCACGAATCCGGGCGTAAATGCCAACGCATAGTTAAAGATCCAAGTCAGTAACAGCAGCGTCCCGATAATTCCGAACATTTGGTCTCCTTAGGTCCCGCCGCTCAGATGCCAGGCTTCAGAAGACTGCTGAATTGCGGGGACCCAATTCGACCCTTATGGAGCATCTAACGGGCCAATCAGTCAACTCCGGAACCTGCTGTAATCATTGGACTTGGCTGAGGATCGGGTAACCCCAACGCCGGAACTGCACCGCCTGAGTTACCGTTTATCCAAATCTAGTGCCACGTAGTTACCGCGAAAGCCCGGTCACAGTCCGATGCAATTCTTCTCGCTCCGCGGTCCAGTTGACGGCCAGGGTGAAGCGCGAAGAGTTTCCGCCGTTCATCGTCGTCGCCACGGAGCGATCGGCGTTGGAAGAAGACGTCAAACGAGCGGACCCCGGCAAAAAACCGCACGAGTCTGGAACAACGATCGCGCTCTCTCGCCACACGATGGACACTGCATCTCGCAAATGAACCCAAGTCTTCCGCCGCTCGTTCTTTATCTCTTCCACTCTTTCTTCTATACTTCTATGTTTAACCAGCGGCTTAGGAGCTTTCTGTAATGGCGGGAGCAGGTAACGAACGACAGCAGCTTTTCTCGCGCATCCTTCTTGGTGCCGTAGTTCTGGTCTTGGCCGGCGGCATGCTCCTCTACCTTGTGCCCACCATGCCGGGTACCGGCGAGGCTTCCACGGACACCGTTGCCAAGGTTGGCGATGAAACGGTCAGCGTGGCTGAAGTGCGCCAACAGCTCTCGGAGGTCGAGCAGCGCAATCCAACCCCCAATTTCAAGATGCTCGAGCCCATTTACGCCCAGCAAATTCTCAAGCAGCTCATCTTCGAGAAAGAAATTGAATACGAAGCAAAACGCCTTGGCATACGCGTCTCCGATCAGGAGCGCGCCGACCGCATTCGCCAGTTCCTTCCCACCGCCTACAACGGCGACACCTTCGTCGGCATGGACCGCTACGCGGCGGACGTACAAGCCCGCTTCCAGATGTCCGTACCGGTTTTTGAAGAGCTCATTCGCCAGGGATTGCTCCAGGAAAAATTCCGCAAGCTCGTCACCGACGGCATCAGCGCCGGCCCCGCCGAGCTCCAGGAGGAATTTCGCTATCGCAACGAAAAAGTGAAGCTCGACTACGCGCTGGTCAAGGCCGAGGACCTCGAAGCGAAAATCACTCCCGACGAAGCGGAAATCAAGGCCGCCTACGACAAGGACAAAAACAAGTATGTCGTGCCCGAAAAGCGTGTCGTGCGCTACGCCCTGCTGGATACCAACCAGATCCGCCAGAACACCCAGATTTCCGATGACGAGCTAAAGGCCCAATACCAGCAGGACATTCAGCAATATCAAGTTTCCAATCGCGTCCATGTCGAACATGTCCTCCTGATGACCGTCGGCAAGACCGACGCCGAAGTGGAGGAGATTCGCCAAAAGGCCGAAGACGTTTTGAAGCAAGCCAAGAAAGGCGCGAAATTCGAGGATCTGGCCAAGAAATATTCGGAAGATCCCGGTACCAAAGACAAAGGCGGAGATCTGGGCTGGATTACGCAAGGCCAAACGGTTCCCGAATTCGAGAAAACGGCGTTTTCGCTTCCCAAGGGCAGCGTCTCCGACCTCGTAAAGACCCAATACGGCTTCCACATCATCAAGGTCTTGGACAAAGAGACCGCTCACACCAAGCCCTTTGAAGAGGTGAAGGATTCCATCAAGACCCCGCTCCTGCTCACCAAGGCAGACAAGGAAGCCGGCGATGTCGCGGACAAGTTGTCCGCCGCCATTCGCCAATCCAACAAGCACTCCCTGGATGATCTGGCCAAGCAGTTTCATCTCACCGTCGGCGAGACCCGCCCGGTCGCTGCCACCGAGCCCATCATCGAGCTTGGCAACTCGAAGGAAGTAAAAGACGCAATCTTCAGCCAGCGGTCCGGGGAACTGAGCCTTCCGATCCACACTGATCGCGGCTACCTTGTCCTCTCGATCAAGGACGTCCAGCCCGCGCACCAAGGTTCGATCCAGGAAGTGCGCGACCGTGTCATCGCCGATCTCAAGCAACGCAAGGGCGCCGAGCTCGCACGCCAGAAGGTCCAAGACCTCGAGAAGCGCGTCAAGGCTGGCGAAAAATTCGACGTTGCGGCCAAAGCTCTCGGCTTGGACCCCAAAACCAGTGATCCCTTCGCTCGCAACGGCACCATCGCCGGTGCCGCCAGCGGCAAACAGCTCGTTGCCGCCTTCCAGATGAAGCCCGGCGACGTCGGTTCACCGCTGAACCTCGGTGCCAACTGGCTGGTCTACCGCGTCGCCGATAAGCAAGAGCCCAACCCCGCCGATTTCGAGAAGCAGAAGAAAGATCTCACCGAGCAAGTGCTGCAAAGCAAGCGAAGCCTGGCTTTTGAGGCCTTCCGGACGGCCTTGGAGGCCCGCCTCAAACAAGAAGGTAAGCTGAAGATTATGCCGGAAAAACTGAAGAGCTTCGGCGCTCTGGGCTAGCGTAACCTTTTAATAACAATAGACTTAAGATTTGAACAGGGGTGCCCTTGCCTTTGCCCACGCATCCCGTTACCCTATTTGTGTTTCACACGACTGTAGGTTTCGGCCAGGATGCCGTTGCCAAACGGCACCTTCTCAGGTGCCTGGCTGAGATTCGACATGCAAACTCCATGGCCATCGCGCGCCCACCCATTAGGATTGGTGAATGAACATGCCGGCACGTACATCTGCTGTGCGCAATGACTACCGCTGCAGCATCGAGAAGAACCAGGGTGGCAAATACTGCATCCGCATCCGGGTTCATTACCCCCGGCACGCCTGGTCGCTAAGCGTCTTCTTTCTGGCTTCCTCGTTCGATCGTGCCATGAAAAAGCTCGAGGAGTCGCTGGACTTCCTGCAGCGCCACGAAGAGAAACTCTGGTTTTGGGGCGTCGATCGCGCAGAGGACATGGGTTTTTCCGCCGAGTTCTTGAAAGAGGCAGGCATGCGCCTGGATAAGCGCACCGAGTTCCCCCGCAAGGCCGCTAACCTGGCCTTGCCCCCCGAGCGCTCCGTTCCCGCCTTCGTCCTCGGACCCGTCCGCCGCGGCCTCGCCGAATCCGTCGAAGCCCCCCGAACCGTAAACGCCGGCGACTAACTTCCCTTGTAGGGGCGCAGCATGCTGCGCCCTGTCTCGGCAAGATCACACCGTCCAAGACCCCGGTTTCAATCACCCTCACACCCGCAAACCTAGCTCCTCCGCAACCCCCGCTGAACTCTGTGTCTCTGTGCCTCTGTGGCCAATCTTCCCCTCGCCTCGCTTCCGCTAGCCTTCCGTTCGTCTTGACATCTCCCGCCATCTTCGACATCATTTCGCCCGTTCCTGCAAGGAACACGGCGGCGTGTCCCGGCAAGCCGCCTTTTTCCCTCCCACCAATCAACTGCAATTGGCACGGCAGAATCGTTAACCCGCCGCGCACGGAGGGAAAATTATGAGGGTCGTGCGAAGAAATGTACGCCGCTTCTTGCTCGCGGTTTCATTTTTCGCTGCCGGAAGCGTGGCGGTCCCGGCAGCCCAGCAACCTGCGTCGAAGCCGCCAGCCACTCAGCCCGCGGCTCGCGCACGCACCACTGCGGTGGTTTGGGTGAACACCGTCAGCGGCTTCTACCACCAGCCCAGCAGCCGCCACTACGGCAAGACGAAGCACGGCAAATACATGTCCGAAGCCGACGCCATCCGGGCCGGCTACCGCCCAGCGCAGAACTAATAGCCGGAAGTAGTAAACAGAAGTGGAACGCCAAACTACTCAGGAGAGAAGAACATGCAAAAACAAATCATGCGAATGATGTTGGTGGCCCTGCTGCTGTCGTTCGGTATATCCGCGGTGGTTTCGCAGGCGCCAAGCAAACCCGCGGCCGCACCCGCTGCCTCCAGCAAAGCCAGCACGCCCGCCGGCGCCTTGGTGGACCTCAACTCCGCGTCCATCGAGCAACTGAAGGAGTTGCCCGGCATTGGCGACGCGTACTCGAAGAAAATCGTCGATGGCCGCCCCTACGCCAAAAAAACTGACTTGGTCCGCAGGAAGATAATTCCCCAAGCCACCTACGACAAAATCGCCGACAAGATCATCGCCAAGCAACCCAAGACTCCTGCGATTTAGTCTGCGCGCTTCTCCAAAGGATCACGGAACTCGCACCTCGGGGCTCTTTCGTCACCGGAATGCCGAAGAGCCCCACCGGCCCGCCAATCTGGCGGAATCACCCGGCGGCGCCCGTTACTTGGCTGCGCTACTTTTCTCGCAAGATCACTTCGCCTTGCCCGACGATCTGCTCGTTCAGCCACAACCGGTATTTGTACGTCCCAGACTTCGTTCCCGCACGCGGCGGCCCGCTCAGCAGTCTCATGCCCGCCGGGGCCTGAAAAATATTTGACGAAAAAGGGCAGCGGTTCGCGTCGAATTCCACGCGCACGTTCCCCGCGTCGGAGATCCACGAAACTTGGTCACCGAGATCCAGAACCACTGCCTGCGGAATCAATCCAACCAGTACCGGACGTTCAGCCATTTCCCCTCGCGAAAGTTCCCAGGAATGCCAAGCCACGCACGATACCACATCCACCCTTTGGCTTCTCGCCGCATTCATCTTAATCTCCGAAGCGTGCCCTTAAGGACTGGGCTGGCCTTCCGGCCAAACGTCCAGGCAACAGATTCATACAAAAATATTACACACCTGTACCTCAGGACGTCTTGACCGCTCGCCCGCGCCCCCGTAAACTCAATATGCTGATTCGTGGCGCTGAGCCTCGCAGTTTGCGCTCCCAAGAACGTCTGTGCGAGCGCCCCACGCGTCAATTCGGGACCTATCGAGTGCCGGAACTTTAGGCGGAGAAACGAGCCGCATGGCTACAGCTTCACGAACCCTGTCTATACCCCTGCCGAACGGGGCCCGTATTTCGCTTGTCGGCGTCACGCCGTTCGCCATCATGCACCTGCTCGCCTTCGGCGTCTTTTTCGTTCCCTTTCACTGGTCCTATTTGATCACCTGCGCCGCGTTCGTCGCCGGACGCATGTTCTGGGTCACCGCCGGCTATCACCGCTACTTCTCCCATCGCTCCTACAAGACCAGTCGCGTCTTCCAGTTCGTCCTCGCCTTCCTGGCCATGACCTCCGCGCAAAAGGGCGTGCTCTGGTGGGCCGCCCATCACCGCCATCATCATCGTTACTCCGACCAGGAAGACGACCTTCACTCCCCCACACTCTTCGGCTTTTTCTGGTCCCACATCGGCTGGATCGTTTCGGACCGCTACAACGGCACCCGCCTCAACTACATCGCCGATTTCGCGAAATTTCCCGAGCTGCGCTGGCTCAATAAGAACCACTTCATTCCCCCCACGATCCTGGGTGTCTCGCTCTATCTGATCGGCGGCCTCCCGCTCTTCCTCTGGGGCTTCTGCCTCAGCACCGTGCTCCTCTGGCACGACACTTTCACCATCAATTCGCTCTCGCACCTGTTCGGCACCGTCCGCTACGACACCACCGACACCAGCAAGAACAACTGGTTCCTCGCTCTGCTCACTCTCGGCGAAGGCTGGCACAACAACCATCACCACTTCATGGCCTCCGCTCGCCAAGGCTTCTTCTGGTGGGAAGTCGACATCACCTATTACACGCTCAAGCTCCTCTCCTGGTTCGGCCTCGTCTGGGACCTCCGTCAAGTCCCCGCCCACCTCCTCCACTCCGAAGAGCACCAACAAGAACTCGCCGCGTAATTTCCCCTCTTAATGTAGGCGCCAGTCTTTTAGACCGGCCCGCCCTGTCTCCCCCCAGCCTTTCCTGCACGTGTAGCGGCCGCTTTCTGAAGCGGGCGCCCTTGATTTTGATATTCCAATCTGGAACCTCAAAAAACGGTGCTAAAATCCCCCGCGCATTCAGGAGCGAACCATGCGCAAACTCTCCCTCCTTTGGCTGATCCTTCTCCCCGCCGCGGCACTTCTTCTCCCGCTCGCCCCCCAAGCCGGTCAGCAGCAGGATTTCTCCAAAGTCGAAATCAAAGTCACCAAAGTTTCCGGCAACATCTACATGCTCGAAGGCCAAGGCGGCAACATCGCCGCCTCCGTCGGCGAAGACGGCATCGTCATCGTCGACGACGAATTCGCTCCGCTCGCCGACAAAATCCAGGCCGCCCTGAAAAATCTCGGCATCACGGACAAGCCCGTCCGCTTCGTCATCAACACCCACTATCACGGCGATCACACCGGCGGAAACGTTCCGTTCAACAACGCCGGCTCCACGATCATCGCGCAAGACAACGTTCGCAAGCGCCTCGAAACCGGCGGCGTCGCCGGCAACGGCGGCTCCATCAAGATAGATAACAAGCCCGCCGAAAAGGCCGCCCTGCCCATCATCACTTTCGAGCATGACGTCACCGTGCACCTCAACGGCGAAGACATCCGCGCCCTGCACTTTCCCGCCGGCCACACCGACGGCGACTCCATCATCTTCTTCCCCAAAAATAACGTCGTGCACATGGGCGACGACTTCGTCCGCTACGGCTTCCCCTTCATCGACGTCACCTCCGGCGGCAGCATCCAGGGCATGATCGCCGCCAACGAAAAAGCCGTTGCCCAGCTCCCCGCCGGCGTCAAAGTCATCCCCGGCCACGGCGCGCTCTCCAACCTCGACGACGTCCGCGCCTACACCAAAATGCTCAAGGAAACCTCCGCCGTCGTTGAAAAAGCCCTCGCCGCCCACAAAACCCTCGCCCAGATGAAGCAAGAAAAAATCCTCGCCCCCTGGGACAAGTTGTCCGGCGACTTCGTCAACACCGACGCCTTCATTGAAACCCTCTACAATTCTCTCACCGGCACTAAGGGCGAATTCCTCAAGCACAACTGACGCTCACAGCTATGCCACCAAAAACATCCGCATCCTCAACTCCCGCCGAACCTGCGAGGCAAGGGAACCCGAACGCGATCCGGCGGCGCGCTGCGGTGATCGCGTGCCTGCTCGTCGTTGCCGCGTGCTTCGTGTTCGCGCACCGCTGGCCGCCGCGCACCCACGCTGCGCCGCCCAACACTGCTCCGGCCAAGACTCCGCAGAAGCCCAACATCGTCTTCATCCTCACCGACGACCTGGCCACCAATCTCCTCGCTTACATGCCCAACGTGCAGGCCATGCAGCGCGAAGGCACCACCTTCACGAATTATTTCGTCACCGATTCGCTCTGCTGTCCCTCCCGCTCTTCGATCTTCACCGGGAAGTTTCCGCACAACACCGGCGTCTTCACCAACCAGCCGCCCGAAGGCGGATACGAAATCTTCAACTCCCAGGGCAACGAATCGCACACCTTCGCCGTCGCGCTCCAGCACAACGGCTACAAGACCGCCATGCTCGGCAAGTACCTCAACGGCTACCTTCCCAGACGCCACGGCGTCCCCCCAGGATGGAACGAATGGGACGTCGCAGGCGCCGGCTATCCCGAGTTCAACTACGCCCTCAATCAAAACGGCCGCATCTTCCGCTACGGCAACTCGCCCGACGATTACCTCACCGACGTAGTGGCCCGCGTCGGCGAGGCCTTCATGCACAAGTCCGCCGGCCATCCCTACTTCATCGAGATCGCCACCTTTGCCCCGCACGCTCCCTACATCCCTGCGCCTCGCGATGCCGACAAGTTTCCCGATCTCACCGCGCCGCGAACCCCCGCCTACGCCGCTCGCCCGGACGCGAACGCCCCGCCCTGGCTCAAGGCCATCCTGCCGCTCCGCCCAGGGGAAATGCTGAATATCAACAAGGCTTTCCGCATGCGCGCGCAATCCGTCGTGGCCGTCGACAAAATGATCGCCGAAATCCGCGCCCTGCTCGCCGCCGCCGGCGAAGACAATACCTACATCTTCTTCAGCTCCGACAACGGCTACCACATGGGCGAATACTCGCTCCGCCCCGGCAAGATGACGCCTTTCGACACCGACATTCGCGTCCCCCTCGTTGTCGTGGGTCCCGGAGTCGCCAAAGGCCAGGTCGTCGATGCCATCACCGAAAACGTCGACCTCGGCCCCACCTTCGCCGAACTCGGCGAAGTCTCCGAGCGTCTCTCCCCCGACGGCCGCAGCCTCCTCCCCCTGCTCCGCGGCGACCACTCATCTGCCTGGCGCGACCTCGCCCTCATCGAGCACCACCATCCCATGGCCAACGCCTCCGACCCCGACGCACCCATCCCCCACGGCGGCAACCCGCCCACCTACTCCGCCTTACGCTCCCCCGACGCCCTCTACGTCGAGTACGAAGGCGGCGAAGTCAACTACTACGACCTGACCCACGACCCCGACGAACTCCACAACATCGCCCCAACCCTGCCCGCCCCAAAACGCAAACAATGGCACAACACCCTCCAATCCAACACCACCTGCCACGGCGCCGACCCCTGCTGGGCCGCCCAGCACCTCGCCCCCTGATCACTTGGCCGCCACGCCCTCCGTTACAATGAAACGGTAATCCCCACCCTGGAACCGGTGCTCGCAGGCCGCCTGATACGCCGGACTGTGATACCAGGCCTTCGCCTCCTCATAGCTGGGAAACTCGAGGATGATGATGTCCTCGACCGCCGGCCCTTCCAAGACCTCACGACGCCCGTGAATCGCGCGAAACGTAACCGCGTGTCCCTGAAAGCTACCCGGAGCCAGCTTCTTGTACTCCTCCAACCGCGCAGCGTTGCGAGTCTTTTCCCGCGTAACAACAACGTAAGCGGCCATGTGCTTCTCCTTAAGGAGTGATTCTGACCCGCCAAGTATATGACCCTCTCGCCGGCCGGAAAAAGCCACAAGCAACCGCGTCGCGTAGGGTCCCATCGGTTTCTTTGCCAGCGTTCGGCCACCCTTCCGCCTTTCGCGGTCCCCCACCCCCATTTTTGTGCAAGGATGTGATTCCATGGGAGTTAGTTCGTGGTATGGCGCAAGGATGTGATTCTGAAGGAGATAGGGAGCGCGGTTGATCCTCGAACGTCCTTCGCCGGATACTCGCTTTTGCGGGGTACACCCCGGGGTGTGATGGGAATTATGAAGTATATCCATGAAAACAAAATGGTTGTGACGTGCGCCTGTGTGTTGGTGTGCGCGCAGAAGGCTTGAAAGTGATTCCCATAGGAGATCGAAGAAGCGCGCTGGTGTGAAGCTGGGGAAGGCCGAAGTCGGGGCGGGCCAGCGACAAGTCGAGTTGCGGCCGGGCAACACGACGAATGCTAGCACGACTCAGATACCTTTGTCAATAAATAACTTTACGGTATACGTTCGAATGCTTGCTTGGGCGGAAGCGATAGATAGGATTGCACAAAATCGATGTATCCTAATGAGACCAATATACTCTTGTGTTTAGTAATGATCGCTAGGGATCTTTCGTTGTTGGAGTGCCTGGTGCGCTAACTTTCGGGGTTTGGATTAAAGCTTTCACCCGGGCACCTGATCGCCGGCCTAAACCGGAGGCATGATACTTTCGGCTAGCACATGGAGAACGTGCGCTTCGAGGTTCCCCTGAGTGGCACCAGGAAGTAGTCGCATGGTTTTTACGGCTTCGGAGCGGCCGGAAGCCAAATTGTCGCTTGTGGCGGGGCTGGCTTATGCGGGAAAATCGAGGTCCCGCGCTTCTAAGTAGGGGGAAACTATGACCCAAGCCATTGGCGAACTGAATCCACCGAACCGGCTGATGCTCACGCCCGGGCCGTCGTCCATGGACCCGCGCGTGTACCGCGCGCTGGCCACGCCTCTGATCGGCCACATGGACCCCTGGTTCCGTGGCTGCATGGACGACACGCAAGTCCTGCTGCGGCAGATCTTCCAGACCGAAAATCGCATCACCATGCCGCTCTCGGCTTCCGGCTCGGGAGGTATCGAAGCCTCCGTCGTCAACACTTTGGAAGAGGGTGACGAGGCCATTGTTTGCGTCAACGGCGTGTTTTCCGATCGCATGGCGATCATCGCCGGCCACACCCCGGCAAAAGTAACCAAGGTGGAAGCGCCGTACGGCAAACCGGTCGATGCCGAAGACGTGCGCCGCGCCGGCAAGGGCAAGAAAATCAAAATCGTGGGCTTGGCGCACGGCGAGACTTCGTCGGGCGTTTTGACCGACCTCGACGGCTTTCGCAAAGTTGCCGACGAGCTCGGCGCGTTGCTGATCGTGGATTCCGTGGCCTCGCTGGCGGCGGTGCCGCTGCACATCGACAAGCAGCGCATCGACATTTGCTTCAGCGGGACGCAGAAAGCCATCAGCGCGCCGCCGGGCATGTCTCCCATCACGGTGAGCTCGCGCGCGGAAGAAGTTTTCCGCAATCGCAAAACCAAAGTACAGAGCTGGTACTTCGACCTGAGTACCGCGATGAATTATTGGGGCAAGGACCGGCTGTATCATCACACGCCGCCGGTTTCGCTGATCTTCGCCTTGCGCGAAGCGATGCGCATCGTGATGGAAGAAGGCCTCGAAGCGCGCTGGGAGCGCCACCGCGTGAATCAGCTCGCGCTGATCGCGGGTCTCGAAGCCATGGGATTGGAGCTGCTGGTGAAAAAGCCGGCGGACCGCTTGCCAACCGTGACGGCGGTGATGATTCCAAACGGCATCGACGACGCCAAGGTGCGCAACCAACTGCTCGATGAGTTCAACATCGAAATTGCCGGCGGACTCGGCCCGCTGAAAGCCAAGATCTGGCGCGTTGGTCTGATGGGATATTGCAGCCAGAAGCCGTTTGTTCTACTGTTCCTCGCAGCGCTGGAAAAAGTGCTGCTGGATCAAGGATTCCGCGTGCCATCCGGTGGGGGCGTTGGCGCCGCCGTGGGGAGCTACGTACATGTGGATACCGCAGCCGCCGTCAGCCGGTAAAGCGAGCGGCAAGTTACGGGGTACACGTCAGAAGAGAGCTGAGGGCGAAACGGTGACCACGGAAGCGAAAGAGTATCAGAGCGCGACTATCAGACCGATGCTCCCCAACAGCGGTGCGATGAGCACCTTCGTCGGCGCGTTCGACGTGACCTCGAAGCTGACCGGCAAAAACTACCAGTGCCGCTTCTCGCACATGTGGAACGGCATCGCCACGCGCCATGCCGACACCATCGACACAAAATTTTATGTGGATGGCGTCGCGCACGTGGTGGGACTCGCGCACACTGCATTCGTAACGTTTCGCGAGCGCACCGGTCGCGACTTGACCGACCGCGAAGCGAGCTTTGTCGCCGCAGAATATTTGCTCGAGAGGCTCGAAGAAGAAGATGAGCGCCCGCTCTACGATGTGGCTTACGCCGACGTGCTGCGCTTGATCGACGCCATCGGCATCAAGTAGCGCGGCAGAAGAAAGGTTGGCCACAGAGGCAGGGAGACACAGAGAGAAGAACGACGTAGAGAAGCAAGCAAGGAAGGGCGAAACCAAGTAGCGCGGCAGAAGAAGATTGGCCACAGAGGCACAGGGAGCAGAAGGACGTAAAAAAAGTAAGTAAGGAAGAGCGAAATTAGGATGGCGAGATAAACTCGCCGCTGCAAAGAGGAAGTTAGTCGCCGAGTTCGGCGTGGAAAGCTTCGAGCTCGGGATGGCGTAAGCCGTCGCGGCGGATGAAATACATCACCAGGAACATCAGCAGCGCGCCGCCGACCATCACCACGACGGCGACCTGCAGGCCGAGAATTAAGTCGGCGAGATCGTCGAGCCGCCCCACCACGTAAGGTCCGAGAATCCCGCCGAAAAGCTGCGTCGCAAACATGTACACGCCGACCGACGACGCATGCGCGCGGCGCGGCATCATGTCGTGAATCACGGCGGTCAGTGGCCCGTGATACCAGGACATGAAAAATCCGGCGATAAAAAATGCGCTGACGATCTGATGCTTTTCTTCGGTCGTGATGGCCCACAACACAAACGGCGCGGCTAAAAGAAAGCCGCACGCGACGGTGAGGATGCGGCCGAAGGCAAAGCGTTTTTGGAGCATGTCCGCGAGGAAACCGCCCGCCAGCACGCCGATGAGTCCGGAGACAAGCAGAGTAGGTCCCAGCGAAACGCCCGCTTCCTTCAAGCTGAAATCTTTGTAGCGGACGACGAAGTCGGTGCCCCAAGTAAGGAACGCGATGCTGGCAAACGTGATCATCACGCCGCTGACGATCAAGGTGAAAAATGCCGGGACGCGCAGCAAGCGAGAGAGAGGGATAACTTCGCTGCGCGGGCCGCGCGGCGGTTCGGCGAGGCCGAGAATGGCGAAGGAAAGAAGCAAGCCGGGAATGCCGATGGCGTAAAAGACGGCGCGCCAGCCCAGCCATTGTCCAATGACACCGCCGATGGCTTGTCCCGCGGTACCGCCGACGAGCATGCCCGCGGCGAAAACGGATTGGGCGCGAGCGCGGTCTGCTTGAGGATAGCCGCCGGAAATCATGGATTGTGCGGCGGGAGCGTAGGCGGCTTCACCGATGCCGACAAACGCGCGCGCCAGCAGCAGCATCGTGAAGGTATGCACGTGGCTGGTGAAGATGGTGGCGAAGCTCCAGAAGACAACGCCGCCGGCGATGATGCGGGAGCGATTGAAGCGGTCGGCGAAAAATCCGAACGGAATGCTGGAGAAGGCGAGCACCGCTTGCAGCACGACCTGGAGGTAGCTGATCTGCGTGCTGGTGAGGCCGAATTCGTCGCGGATCAGTGGGACGAGCGGAGGAATGGCCTGGCGGTCGGCGAAGTTGACAAAGTTGATCAAAGCAAGTACAGCAAGAAGGCGAAGCTGATAGGACGTAAGCGTAATGGGTTTGAAAGACACGTTGAATGTGGTGTGCCGGGTAAGGGTGGCCTGGTCCGGGGTGGCCCCGACATGGTCGAGGTCAACCCTCCTCCGATCCTGTGCGATTATATACCTGGCATGAAGCCCGCCACTTCTCCGCGAGCAACAACGAGTGACCGGTTGACCACCGTACTTTCGTACGGGGCGCTGCTGCTGCTGGGATATCTGGTTTTCCGGATCGTGGAGCCGTTTCTGGTGCCGCTGGCTTGGTCGGCGGTGATGGCGATCTTTTTTTATCCGCTGCACGAGCGCATCGGGCGGCGGCTGCGGCCGACGCCGGCGGCAGCGGTCAGTACGCTGGGCGTGACACTATTGTTGATCGTGCCGGCGATCGTGGTGCTCGTGTTCGCGACGCGGCAAGCCATCGACGCCACTGCTCGAATTCAAAGTGCGTTGCTCGAGCCGGACAAGGCTCTGTCCATGCATGCGCTCGATTGGATTCGCAGCCGGTTGCCGGAAGCGTGGCAATCGGCGGACTTTTCGCAGCCGCTGCGGCAAGCCGCGGAAAAAGTAGCGGCGTTTATGGCAGGAAACTTCGCCAGCTTGGTGAAAAACCTGGCCGCGTTTTTCCTGGACCTGTTCATTCTGATTTTTTCGCTGTTTTTCATGTTTCGCGATGGAGACAGTGTGGTGCGCGGGGTGCGCCATTTGATGCCCTTCGATGAATCCATCCAAACAGACATGTTGAGCGAGTCGAGGGACTTGATTTTTGCGAGCGTGGCGGTGGCGCTGGTGATCGCCGGCATGCAGGGACTTCTGGGAGGGCTTGCGTTTACGGTCGGCGGAATACCGACGCCGATTTTCTGGGGGCTGCTGATTGCATTTTTTTCACTCGTGCCGGTGGTGGGGTCGGCGCTGATCTGGGTTCCTGCGGCGTTGTGGCTGACGTTCAGCGGCCACTGGGGCAAAGGTCTGGCGGTGGTGGTGATTTGCGGCGGCATGGCCGGCGTCGCCGACAATATCGTGCGGCCGCTGCTGCTGCGCAACCGAACGCATTTGAATGAGTTGCTGCTGTTCATTAGCGTGCTGGGGGGACTCGGAGTGTTCGGGCTGCTAGGACTGGTGATCGGTCCGACGATTGTGGCGGCGGCGATGGGAGTTTTCCGAGTTTACATGGATCGACGGGACGAGATGGCCGCGAGCGGGTTGTAAACCGACCCTCAGCGGGCTGAAGCCGGATTGAAACGCAACACTTACGGCACGGCCCTTCGTGCCTCTGGGTAAACTGAAGCCGTGCCCTCCCGGGTGCGATATGAGCGCGCAGAAACAGAAGAAGAGCAACATTACGGCGGAAAAATTGGCTTTGTATGAAAAGCTGATCGCGACGCATCCGAAGATCGAACGCAAAGGCGATAACAATCCGTATACCTCGCTGAATGGCCACATGTATACGTACCTGGATCCGATGTCGGCGTTGCTGGCGATTCGGCTGCCTGCGGGGGAGCGGGAGGAGTTTTTGAAGAAGTACAAGACTACGTTGTTCGAGGCGTATGGCGCGGTGATGAAGGAATATGTGACGGTTCCGGATGCGATATTGGGGAAGACCAACGAACTGAAGAAGTATCTGGCGATCAGCTATGAGTACGTTAAGACGTTGAAGCCGAAGCCATCCAAAAGGAAGGCTTAAGCGAGCATGGATCGAGACACCTTCCATTCATGGCTGGATTCTTACGGACGTGCCCGGATGGAACGCGATCCGGATGCGGCCGCGTCACTCTATGCCAGCGATGGCACGTATCAGGTCACGCCGTTCCAGGAACCGATGAGGGGGCGCAAGGCGATCTTCGGAATACTAGGTCGAAGTGGCCCGAACGCAGGAGGGGATCCAGTTTGGACATGAGATTCTGGCTGTGGCCAACGACTGTGGTATCGCCAGATGGTGGGCTTCCTTTGTCCGTACGCCGCCGGACTTATCAACGAAACTGGACGAAATCTTTTTGATCGTGCTGGATTCGAATGGGCGTTGCGTTTCCTTGCGGGAGTGGTGGCACAAGCAACAGTAGTGGAACTAGGGCTGTGCGGTCCGGGCGGTCGTTTCCGGGTACGCCGTCATCATTCAGCAGACTGACAACCAAATTCTCAACGATGCCGGCGCGGGCGGAACGTCCGGGCACGCGCCTAGTCGGATGTGGAAGCCGACCGCCGTGAGGCGAAGCCGTCCGCGAGCGCGGACAGAACCCAGGTCCAGCCTTCTTGATGTCGACGCCCCACCGTGTTCGCAGGGACTTATCATCACAAGTCTTCCCATAGATGTTCGAGTGGAGTAGGATGGCTCCCATCGATGTTCTAGGTGAGCGAGTGGGAGGGTTTATGGGACGCGAGCGGCGGATGGAAAAACAGGAGATGGTACAGGGGACGCTGGACATGCTGATTTTGCGGACGCTGGTGATGGGTGCGGCGCACGGGCACACGATCGCGCACGCGATCGAGCGGACGTCGGAGGAGGTGTTGCAGGTGGAGCAGGGGTCGCTGTATCCGGCGTTGCACCGGTTGGAGGATCGCGGGTGGGTGGCGTCGTATTGGGGGACGAGCGAGAACAATCGGAAGGCCAAGTATTACAAATTGACGGTGGCGGGGAAGAAGAGGTTGACGGCAGAGACGGGGCGGTGGAAGCAGATGGTGGCGGCGATTGGACGAGTGATGCGCGAGGCGGAATGAGGATCGAGGGAAGAAGAAAAGAAAAGGCTTTAACACAGAGGCCACAAAGGAAGAGGCACAGAGGACACAGAGAAGAGGGGAAGGGCGATGAGGATTGGGCGATATTTTCGGAGGGGGAGTGAGGATGCGGAGTTGGCGCGGGAGATTGAGGCGCATATTGGACTTGAGATCGACGAGAACATTGGGCGGGGGATGACGGCGGAGGAGGCGCGGAGGCGGGCTATATGGGGGATAGCGGCTTTGTCATTGTGGAGCATCCTCCTGTGCCGCTGGGGCAAATGCAGTATGCGATCACTCGCTGGGCCGATCCGGGATATTTCGCGGCTCTGGGGATTCCTCTGCTGCGCGGGCAAACTTTCGACGGAAACCAGCGGCTGGACCAAGCGAACCAGGTAATCATCAACGAGTCGTTTGCGCGGAAATACTTCGTTGACGAAGATCCCATAGGCAAGCACTTGCGCCGGGGTGCTCAGCGGGAACAGAAGATTGTCGGCGTTGTGGGTGACACGAAATTCCTGATCTCCAAACCTCTCCAGCCCATGATGTACTTTCCGCTCTACGCAGGCGAGGAAGGCAGTGCAACGCTTGCTGTTCGCTCCACAGGCGAAGTCACGAGGCTAGCCCTGCCTATCCAGCAATATGTTCAACAGCTTGACACTGAGTTGCCGGTGTTCGACGTCCTGACGATGGACCAGATTGTGGGGAAATCCACGCTGGATGCGAGTCTCAACGGGACGCTAGTTCTGGCGTTTGCGGGGGTTTCGCTGTTGCTCGCGTCGGTTGGTCTGTACGGCGTGCTGTCCTATTTGGTGGCGCAGCGCACGGGCGAGATCGGAGTGCGCATCACGCTGGGGGCCAGCGAGGGCAGGTGCTGCGGTTGACGCTGGTGGATGGATTGCGGCCGGCGAGTATCGGGCTGATCTTGGGGTTGGGTGGCGGGGCGGCGGCGGCGCGTGTTTGTGGGGGTGGCGGTGATTCTGGCGGCGGTGGCGATTGCGGCGTGTTTGTTGCCGGCGTGGCGAGCGTCGCCGTTGGATCCGGTGCGGGCTTTGCGGATGGAGTGAAGGAATCACCGTCGTTCGTTGACGCCGTACCTGCGCTTACCTACACTGTCTCTATGGAAGTGCACCTAACACCTGAACAGGAAGCTGAGCTGTCCCAGCTTGCCGTCCGCAAAGGCCGCGACCCCAATACGCTCGCGCAAGAGGTTCTTGCTCTTTACCTCAAGCAGGTAGCGCGTTTCGTCGAAGCGGTCAAGCGTGGGATCGCCTCGGCGGAACGCGGGCGATTTTGTGGAGCACGACGAGGTTTTGGCGCGATTCGAGCGCGTGTTTCAGCGCTGATGCGAATTCGGTGGACGAGGGACGCCGCAGACGACCTCGAGCGGATCGCAACGTAACGTATATCCTCCCCGAGAATCCGGCAGCCGCCCGAAATGTCGTTCAAACCATCACCGATAGCATTGCGACGCTGACACGGTTTCCAAATCGTGGACGACAAGGTCACGTGGCCGACACCCGGGAGCTTCTGTTCTCCTCCTTGCCCTACATTGCGGTTTACTCCGTCAAAGAGCAAGTCATCGAAGTCTTGCGTATCTATCATGCTGCGTAGGATTGGCCGTAGATGCCGGCCGTAGATACGTTCGGTCATAGGACTCAGGTCGCGCCCGCGTTGGGGAATTTCCAGTGAACTGGTCGGAAACAGGCGGGGCGAAAATGCGTGCAGGGACGTACCCGTGTGCTAGAGTACCCGCCTCAGATGAGCTCGAACGGCTACAAACCCGCTCCTGTGCACGCCGAGTTACCGCCGGCGAAACTCCGCTGGCAGTGCGAATCGTCGCGTCTTCCGTTTGAAACCACGGCGCAGGCGGACCTGCGGGAAGGATTCATCGGGCAGGAGCGTGCACTGCGCGCGCTGAAGATGGGCGTGGAGCTGTCGGCGCCGGGGTACAACGTTTTTGTGTGCGGGCTGGCGGGGACGAGCCGCGGGGGCACGATCGCACGGATGATCGAAGAGCTGCACCCGGTGACCAAGCCGTCGCTGGACCGCTGTTACGTCAATAATTTCAAAATAACCGACCGGCCGAGGCTGCTCTCGCTGCCGCGCGGGCAGGCCAATTCGTTCAAGAAGGATATGCAGGCGGGCGTCGATTTTCTGCGGCGGCGGATCCCGCAGGTGTTCGAGGGCGAGCCGTTCCAACGGCAGAAGGGAAGAATCGTCGAGCGCTTCACGGTGCGGGAAAAGGAGTTGATGGACGATTTCACGCGGCGGATCGCGCGGGAACAGTTCGCGCTGGGACACATGCAAGTGGGCGCGGTGGCGCTGCCGGAGATTTTTCCGGTGCTGGAAGGGCAGATGGTGCCCATCGAGGATATTTCGAAGATGGTGCACGAGGGCAAGCTGGATGGGCCGGTGGCGGAGGATATCGAGCGGAAATACGAGCAGTTCCGACAGGAGTTTACGGTTGTTTATCGCAAGACGCTGACGCTATCGCGGGAGCTGGCGAGCGAGCTGAGTTATCTGGAGCAGGAAGCGGCGTCAGTGCTGGTCGATGGGGTGATCGAAGAGCTGAAGGAAAAGTATCCTGGCGACGGTGTTTCGGAATTTTTGGAGGAAGTGCGGCATCACTTGCTGGACAATCTCGATCCTTTCAAGGAGCGGGAAGGCGAAGGCGAGCACGAGGGAGAGCCGCCGTCGCCGGATGGGTCGCCGAAAGCGCCGGGAGGACCGGAGCGCGATCCGTTCCGCGTGTATGGCGTGAACGTGATTCTGGCGCACGGCGAAGAGGATGCTTCTCCGGTGATTTTCGAGACGACGCCGACGTATGCGAATTTGTTCGGGACGATCCAGAGGGCGTACGACACGCGAGGCGGGTGGACCAGCGACTTCATGGACCTGCGCGGCGGGTCGTTGCTGCGCGCGGACGGCGGATTTTTGATCATGTATTCGCTGGAGGCGCTGTCAGAAGTGGGTGTATGGCGGGCGCTGAAGCGCACGCTGAATCACAACCGGCTGGAGATTCAGCCGCTGGAGATGTTCTATCCGTTTGGCGGGAGCGCGTTGAAACCGGAAGCGGTGCAGATTAACGTGAAAGTGATTTTGATCGGCGACCGGGAAATGTACGAGCTCTTATATGAATATGAAGAGGACTTTCGGAAGATTTTCAAGGTGCGGGTGGAGTTCGACGAAGAAATGCCGCTGAGCGACGGCGTGATCGCGGAATACGCGGGGCGGCTGCGGGCGCTATGCGAGAAAGAGAGCCTTTCGCCGTTCGATCGCGGAGCGTTTTCGGCGATGCTGGAGTACGGGGTGCGGCAGGCGGGGCGGCGGAACAAGGTTACGGCACGCTTTGTGGACATCGCGGACCTGGCGCGCGAGGCGCACTACGCGGCGGCGGCCGCGGGTGAATCGGTGGTGCGCGCGGCGCACGTGCGCACGGCGCTGTCGTCGAAAATGGAGCGGCACAACCTGATCGAGACGCGCATTCGGGAGATGATCGAAGAGGGAACGCTGCTGGTCGATCTGGAAGGCACGCGGGTCGGTCAGGTGAACGGATTGAGCGTTTTGGAGATCGGCGGATACTCGTTCGGCAAGCCGGTGCGGATCACGGCGACGGCGGCGCTGGGGAAGACCGGCGTCATTAATATCGAACGGGAATCGAATTTGAGCGGGCGCTTTCACGATAAAGGCGTGCACATTATTTCGGGATATTTGCGGAGCCGGTTCGCGCAGGATAAGCCGTTGTCGCTGGCGGCGAGCATTTGCTTTGAGCAGTCGTATTCGGGAGTGGACGGGGATAGCGCGAGCTCGACGGAGGTTTACGCGCTGGTGTCGGCGCTGGCGGACCTGCCGCTGCGGCAGGACATCGCGGTGACGGGTTCGATGAATCAGCAGGGGGATATCCAGGCGATCGGCGGGGTCAACGAGAAGATCGAGGGATTTTTCGGCGTGTGCAAGATCAAGGGGTTGACGGGAACGCAGGGCGTGATGATTCCGGCGGCGAACGTCGAAGACCTGATGCTGCGCGAGGATATTTTGGACGCGGTGGCGGCGGGGAAGTTTCACATCTGGCCGGTGGCGAAAATCGAAGAGGGGATTGAGATTTTGACGGGGAAGACGGCGGGGCACCGGAATGGGGATGGGACGTTTGCGAGCGAGACGGTGTTTGCGCAGGTGAATGAGCGGTTGAGCACCATGGCGCAGGTGATGAAGGATTTTGAGTAGGGCAGCTCGCCCGAGAATTTTCCGATTAGTTCAACTTTCCTGTAAGAAGTCTTTCTGCGGGCAGAAGATTGCTGAATATCTGAAGTTGAGATCCTTCGGCTATGCTCGTCGCATAGCCTCAGGATGACAGCTCATTGCGATGTTTGGAGAAATCAGGGAGCGGGCGCGAGGTAGGCGCGGCGGTGGTCGATGCGGTAGGCGGGGGTTGACGCAGGCGTGGCTGGCGTTGCGTTGAGCGGAGCGGAGACGCGAACTTCGATCGTGTGAAGTTTTCCATCGTGCACCGGCGGGGCGAATGCCAGGCTGTATTCGTGGCGGACGAGCTGGGCGATTTGGGCGTAGACGGCGGCAAAATCTTTCGCAGAATTTGGGAAATAGACGCGGCCGCCGGTGGTCTCTGTCATCAGAGTGAGAAGGCGATCGGCCTCGGCGAAGCCTTGCGCTGCCGCGGCTGATTTTTCGGGAGACGCTTTGCTGTTGCCGCCCGGCGGATTGCGCAGCTCGCCGCTCAACGAGATAGCCAGGATGCGCACGTCGCTCGTCTTGAGCCGCGCGAGAATCGCCTCGGGCTGGTTTGGCGGGGAAGTATCGAAGCCGGTCGAGAGCAGCACGATGGTCTTCTTCCCCTGCACCTTTGCGAGCCAGTCCAGAACGGTCGAGAGGCTCTGCGAAAGATTCAGCGTGCCGAAACCGAGATAGAACCTGACGTTGGCGAGGGCGCCTGCGGCGGCTTGCTTGTCGGGCGTGAAGTCGAGAAGCGGTTGGGGTGACTGATCGTATTTGACGACGGCGATGCGATCACCGGCGGAGAGGCCGTCGAGCAGCGCGTGGGCTGCTTGCAGGTGGCTGGCTTCGAGAAAATAGACAGCGGGGCCCGCCTCTACCAACATCAACACTTGCGCGGGCTCCCGGACGGCGGCGAAATCGGTGAGGGGTTGCTTGACGCTGTCATCGAAGACGTGGAACTCTTCGCGGCGAAGGCCTTCGACAAATTTGCCGCGCGAATCGGTGACGATCACGCCGACATTGACGCGATCTACGCTGACACGAATCGGTTCGGTGGGCGGCGCGACGGGTTGCTGCGCTCGCGTGAATGCGGCGGGACCGAGAAGAACGAGTACGAGAAGGCGTAGTGCGGCTCGCGATCGGCGCCAAACGCGCATCGCGGGGCTATTCGAGCCACTGATCGAAATGGATACCCTTGGCATCCTTCCATGATGCACCAGCCATGAAATGCAAGTGCCGGGGAAAGACCTGAGGATTGACGGTGGTCAAGAGATCCGGAACTTTGGGCGAGACGTTTTTCTGCGATAGGCTCACGTTCTGTTTCGCGGAAGCTTTCTTGGCTTCTTGCACCCAGCGGTCCTTCACGGCCTGCCAATCCACCTTTTGGAAATCGAAGTAGTTAAGGCCATCGAGCTTGTCGGGATAGCCTGCGCGGGCCGCTTGAAATGGCGCGGCGGCGCCGGGTGCGGGGTCCGCGGAGGCGGCGGAGCGCGCCGCGAGCAAGTCGTGGAGGGTTTCGCTGCGGCCGGCGGCAAGGACGAAGTCCGGAGTGACCGCCAGGTGATAGAAATTCCATTGCGCAACGCCGGCGCTACCTTGTCCGCCCTTGAGCGAGATTTTGAGGAACGTGGTGTCGCCCTCGTTGCGCTCGGACGTAACCTGGTCGCTGAAGATGGTGTGGATCAGCTTTACGGTTTCGGGCTTCTTGCGAATTCCCAGCACGTAGACAACTTTTTGCGGATCAATCGTGGGACTCAGCTGCATGGATGCGAATTCGCCGCTCAGCAGGCCGAGGGCTTCGGAAATAGGCATGCCGAGGCGGGACTGAGCGAGAGCTTCGATCATGCCGGCGCCGCTTTGTTGTCCCGGGGGCATCGCCGCGGTGACTGCGCGCATCAGCACTCCGTAGAAGGCCACAAGGTTGAACTGCGTTTCGCTGTAGGAAATGGCGCTGGGAGGCAGAAGAGAAAGAGAAGCCGGCGACTGCCGGCCGTCGCCCCAAAGATCGAAGAGCGTACCGGATGCAGCTTCGCCGAGAATCGCGCCCTGAACGCGGGTCTTCGAGCCGTCCAGGATTACGCGCCCGCAGAAGGAGTGAATTGCTTCGAGCTTCATGGCGTCAAGTACCGGGGCGACTTTGAAACCGGAGGCACTGTCGGGAGCGATGTTTTTCAGGTTTGGAATGCGGGCAAAAAATTCGACCACGCCGCCACCGAGTTGAGGCAGCGCTTCTTTGTACGCTTCAGACTGCGCGAGCGAGGCGGCACCAGCGGCTTTCCCTTCGAGGCGCGCGAGGATATCTTCAAGAACCAGGCGTTCGCTGGCGCTGGCGGCATATTTGCCGTGCTCGACCCAGTAGGTAACGCCGCTGGTGCGCTCGACCTTCAGCGCGGGCACGCCAACGACGTTGATTTCCGAAATTTTGGGTATTTCCTTTTCTTGGCCGCGCAGGCGGAGGACGGCCTTGCTCAGGAGGCTCTCTTTGCCGGTGCGATCGTAAACAAAAAACAAGCCATTCCAGGGATGCTCGGAGGGTTTCGGAGGCGCGGCGCTGGCGGTCATCTTTGCTTCCGGCTTGTTCAGATAACCGAGCACGAAGGCGTTTTCCAAAAGAGAGGAGTATTGCTCGGTTTCTTCGCGGGTGAGGATCGGCTTCGAGGCATCTTTGCCGGATTGGCTGGTCATGTTCTCGAACATGGCCGCGCGCACCGGAGCAAAGTCGGGATCGTCCCACAGTGCCAGCAAGGCGTTGGTCTTTCTCGCGTCAGCGGCCGGTGTTCCGCGCCAAATGAGGTAGGCCGAAGTGCGCGACGGCATCTGCGCGGGCTCCAGCGGCGCCTGAGCCGAAGTTCGCACGCCGAACAGCATCGACACAATGACAGCGACTACCAAGCCGCGCAGGTGGATAATCCTCATAAGCATTCTCCGCGCAAATTCCTGATGGGAAAGAGCGTCCAGTAAATGCTAGCCCTGGGCAGGAAAAGACAGAAGCCCTGTCCCGCGGCGGGTTTCCAGAACGCGGAACAGGGCCTGGATGGAAGCCGAAACGCTTTGTTTGAATGGACGAACGGCGACAACCTACATTTGGGACAACTTTGTTGTGTGTCAGCGGTGGAAGAAGCGTAGGATGCGTGCACTAGAGTTCTGCATCGGTCATTCCAGGCCAGAATTCAACACTTTCAGAATCTTGGAGGGGGGTTCGATGAAACTACGCATTGTGAGCATGATGGGTCTGGCGTTGTTGTTTGCTTCGGCGGTCGGGGCGCAGACGAAGGTTTCCGGGCAGCACAAATGTCCGAAGCCGGAGGTGGTCGGCACTTCCGAGGCTGGGGACAAGGCTGGGCACACGTTGTCGGTGGTGAAAAATACTTGCACGTGGACGACTCCGCTGGAAATGGAGGGTCAAAAATCCACGGATGGAACATCCGTTGCGTTTGCCGAAATGAGCTCCACTCGAACCACTACGACTGGAACTTACGTCGGCAATATGGACAACGGCGATAAGTTCTTCTGCAGCTTCCATGATTCGGCTGCGGTGAAAGACGGCAAGCCAGGGGTCGCCAAGGGCACTTGGGCGTACACGGGCGGAACTGGAAAGCTGAAGGGGATCACGGGCAAGGGCACGTACACCGTTACGCTGAACGAGGATGGCGGCGGCGTGGTGGACGTCGAAGGCGAATACACGGTGCCTGCGGCCGCGTCAAAAAAGCCGGCCGCTCAGAAGCCGAACTAGATTCTCGATCTTCCTGATAAAACCAAACCCTTGGCCGTGAGCCGAATCCAAGCTACCTGCGATTCGGGCTGGGAACTTGCGCTCATTCGAATCATCCGTTCGTTGAGCGCGGAGCTGACTGAAAATAGATATCGAATCTTACGATTGCGGCTTGCTGGCCGGGGCAGCAGGCGCAGCGGCGGGGGCAGTACCCGAGCCGGCGTCTTTAGGAGTAGAAAGGTATCCATTGATGTCGTTCTTGCCGACGTCGAAGACGACGATTTCATACGGCGCCATCCGCGAACTGCCTTTCAGGTAAAACTGCACGGGCTCGCCGGCGGTCTTGTCTTTCTTTTCGATGGAACGGTCGTCGACGAACACGGTCATGGTGTACTTAGACTTTTTCTGATCGACCCTGGTCAGGGTAACTTGCACGGGGCCAACGCGCTGCGCGGTCTTGCTCTTGGTGACCTTAAATTCGTAGTAGTTGCGGTCGCCGCGGCGCTTGAGTTCTTCGAGATCGTCGCGGTTGTGAGCGATCAGGCCGCTCATGACGCCCATATCGCCGGTGGCGCGTTCCAGCTTGGTCTTGGTCGCCTCCAAATCGGTCTTGGTGGATTCGATGTCTTTCTTGGCGCCGCCGACTTCGGTGGCCACTTCACCAATCTTTTGATTGCTCTCTTGTTGCACTTGATTCAACTGCGAGGCCAGCTTTTGATCTGAGGCGATCTGGTCGTTGCGGATCGCTTCGGCGCGGCTTCTGGCTTTGGCGAGTTCGGCCTGCGTCAAACCGACTTTTTGCTGGGTCACCTCGATGTTGCCTTTGAGGTCGGCCAGACGCGCATTGGCCTGATCGAGCTGGGCGCTGAGCAATTTGTTCTGATCCTGCGCCTTGCTGAGGTCGGCCTGCAGCTGAGTCTGCGCTGCATGACCCATGTACGCCAGGACCAGCACCGCGACAATCAGCACACCGAACAGAGCGGGAATCCAGCGCGGCGTGCCCGCGCTTTCGAAACTGTAGGACTCTTGCGGAGTCGGTACGTTTGGCGAAATGCTCATTCAGCCTCCTAGGAGATTAACGTACTGATGGTACCATCCGGAAATCAACGCTCGCAACGTGCGGGCGTATCCGGCCTAGCGGGCCGCGCCTATCTTCGGGGGCTTCGCTGCTTTTGGCCTTTCGGGCTCTTGCTTCGCGGGGCCGGGGAGGGCCAGCGAGCGAAGATCGAGGTGGTCAAGCCGCCCCGGGGAGTAAATTCGCCGCGAACGACGCACCATTCGGGCTCGATGGCTTCCACGATGTCGTGCAGGATCTTGTTCACCGCGTTTTCGTAGAAGATGCCGAGGTCGCGGTAGGCCAGCAGATACATCTTGAGGGCCTTGAGCTCGATGCAGTCCTTGCGGGGCACATACTGGATGGTAATGGTGCCGTAGTCGGGCATGCCGGTCTTCGGGCAGACCGAGGAGTATTCGGGAAACTTGGTGGTGATGACGTAGCCGGGGAATTGATTGGGCCAGGTTTCGAGTTGCGGGAGTTTCTTGTCGATGCCCGCGCGGGCGTGCTCTGCGGTGTAGTCGGCCATGATTGCTCCTCGTAGGCATTGTACGATGGCGCGGCAGGTTTGTTCGCGCCGTCGCACAGGAACGGCGGGGATCGTTGGTCGGCGTAGGGGCGCAGCATGTTGCGCCCCTACTTGGCACCCACGTCAAGTCTCAATTGGTTTCGCGGGGCTACTTGGCGTCGAGATCGATGTCCTTGATGGGGACGTCCCAGTGCGCGTCGAGGATTTCGAAGCGGCGCTGCTCTTCCCGCTTGTAGGTATCCTGATCCGGAAAAAGCTGCTTGAGCAGCGACGCCGTATCGAAATTGTCGTGGGCGATTTCAGCATTCTTGAAAACGATCGTGGTGCGATAGTCCCAACGGCCGTCCTCGGTGGAGTGGTAGCGGGGAGCGGTCGCGAAAACCTTGAGGATGCGGCCGAGCTCGATCTCTTTTTTGAGCACCGGGTAGTGGTTTTTCTTGAACAGGGTGATGAATTCCTCGGCGTGACCCCACTTGGCCTTGTAGTAGTACTCGACCACAAAGGGCCTTTCTTTTGTGTCTTGCGCCGCGGCGGCAGCCTGAGCCGGCCGCACAGAGCCTGGGACCGGAAAAGCCAGCGCCGCAACCATGGCGAGCACCGGCACATACCAGCGAATCGATTTGCGGTTTAGCGTGCTCATGGCGTCCCTCCGTCGTTGTGTCTCTCGAGATCAGCGGATGTTACCCGCCACTCGCCCTTTGGTACAAGCCTCAAGCTATAATGCCTGGCGATTCTTGCGGGCGGAGAGATTCCATGGCCCATAGCAAGGATTAAGGAAAGAGGAGCGGCGAAAAAAAGATGAGCGAGGAGAAAAGAGACCGCGAGCTGGGCATGCATTGTCCGATCTCGCGGCGGGATTTCCTGAATGGCGTGGCGCTCGGCATCGGGGGTGCTCTGTCCGGTGAGCCGCTGCTCGCGGCAATGGCTGCGGAAGATGACGCGCCGGAGAAAGCCCCCGATTACTATCCGCCCGCGCTCATGGGCATGCGCGGGAATCACGATGGAACATTTACCTACGCGCACCGCCTTCGCGACGGCCAAAAATGGGATTCCGAGGGTGCCGCAACAGCCACCGGTGAAAGCTACGATCTCGTCGTCGTGGGAGGCGGGATAAGCGGTCTGGCAGCGGCGCATTTCTATCGCAAGCGCGCCGGCAAAGGTGCTCGCATTCTCATCCTGGACAATCACGACGACTTCGGGGGTCACGCCAAGCGTAATGAGTTTCGCTCCGGCAACCGCATGCTGTTGAGCTACGGCGGCACGCAATCGATCGAGAGCCCGGCAGCGTACAGCGCAGTGGCAAAGGGTTTGATCGAGGAGCTCGGCATCAAGGTCGAGCGCTTCTACAAAGCCTACGACCAGAAGCTGTACAGCAAGCTCGGGACGGCCACGTTCTTTGACAAAGAAACGTTCGGCGAAGATCGCCTCGTGACGGGCATGAACTCCACGCCATGGCCTGAGTTTCTTGCCAAGGCGCCGCTCTCCGAGGTGGCGCGGCACGATATCGCGCGCGTCTACATTGAAAGAGTCGACTATTTGCCCGGCCTGTCGAAAGAAGAGAAGCTCGCCAAGCTCGCCAAGATCAGCTATGCGGACTACCTGACGAAATTCTGCAAGGTTAGCGCGGAAGCGCTGCCATTTTTCCAAACCTTTCCCCACGATCTGTTCGGCGTGGGTATCGACGCCGTTTCCGCTGCGGCGTGCTACTACAACGGCGACGACTATCAGTCTTTCACCTACCCCGGCTTCGACGCCTTGGGCTTCCCGGAGCGCGAGAAGGAGGAGCCTTACATTTTTCATTTTCCGGACGGCAATGCATCGGTGGCGCGGCTTCTGGTGCGCTCGCTGATTCCCGGCGCAGTGCCCGGCGAAACGATGGACGACGTCGTCACCGCGCGCGCCGACTACAGCAAGCTGGATCAAGCCGGAGCTCCGGTGCGCTTGCGCCTGAACAGCACCGCCGTGCACGTTCAGCACGCGCACGCGGCGCCGGACGTGCGCAAAGAAGTCGAAGTGGCCTACATGCGCGGCGGCAAGCTGCAGTCGGTCCGCGGCAAGAATTGCGTTTTGGCTTGCTACAACATGATGATTCCGTATCTCTGCCCGGAGCTCCCGGAGAAACAAAGAGAGGCGCTGGCGTACCTGGTCAAGACGCCGCTGGTGTACACGCACGTTGCGCTGCGCAACTGGACGGCGTTCTCCCAGCTGGGAGTGCACCACATCGTTGCGCCCGGCGGCTATCACACGTACATCGCGCTCGATTTTCCTGTCAGCCTCGGCCAATACCAATTCCCGAGGAGTCCCGAAGAGCCGATGGTGCTCTTTCTGCTCCGCACGCCGTGCCGACCAGGCTTGCCGATGCGCGATCAATACCGCGCCGGCCGCATCGAGCTGATGGACACGCCCTTCCCGAAGTTCGAGCGCAATATCCGCGATCAGTTGGGAAGAATGCTAGGAGCAGCGGGTTTCGATCCCGCTCGCGATATCGAAGGAATCACCGTGAACCGCTGGGCGCACGGCTACGCTTACACACCCAATGCTCTGTTCGATCCTGACTGGAAAGAAGAAGAAAAGCCCTGGGTGATCGGCCGCAAGCGGTTCGGGAGCATCGCCATCGCCAACTCCGATGCCGGCGCCGATGCCTACACCAACGTAGCCATCGACCAGGCCCATCGCGCGATCGGCGAACTCTTGGCCAGCGCCTGAGCGGCGCGGCGCGAGAAAATAAGTCGGGGGATGGAGGCGAGGACCTTCGACGTTGGTAGCCCGGACGGGAGTCGAACCCGTAATCTTCACCTTGAGAGGGTGACGAGTTAACCGGTTACTCTACCGGGCCACGGCCAACAGTTTATCGCGGCGATGATCTTACAGCAAATGGCGGAGTCGGCGCCGACTTGTATTGGCCGACGCGTTGCCGCCCCCACTACGGCCTTGGCGGAAGTTCTATATGCAGCCGATGAAGTACAAGCGTATCGTCGTCACCAAACGAGGCCCACCCGAGAATCTCCAGATCACCGAGTGCGACCTGCGGGATCCGTCAGCAAAGGAAGTCCGTGTCAAGGTTCTGGCTTCGTGTGTCTGCCTGCCTGACGTGCAGGCGCGCTACGGACTCAGCCCGTTCGGACCCAAGGTGCCCTTCGTGCCGGGCTACGCCATTGTCGGCGTCGTCGATGCGGCCGGTCCTGGCGTTACGCGGGCCGTTCCGGGTGCTAAAGTGGCGGCGTATCTGATAGTCGGAGGCTATGCCGAGTATGTCTACCTTCGTGAAAACCAGATCATTCCGGTTCCTGCGTCCCTCAATCCAGCCGAAGCTGTCACGTTGGTGCTGAACTACGTCGTAGCGTACCAGGCGTTGCACCGATCCGCGAAAGTCAAAGCGGGTGACAAGGTGCTCATCATCGGCGCGAGCGGCGGGTGCGGGACGGCGTTCTTGCAACTCGGCAGGCTCGCCGGCCTCACGATGTATGGGATCGCTTCCAAGAGCAAACACCCGATCCTGACCGAATACGGGGCAACGCCGATCGACTATCGCACTGAGGATTTCGTGGAGGTAATTCGTCGGGCCGAACCCGATGGACTCGACGCGGTCTTCAACGGCATGGGCGGGGACTACGTTCAACGGGCCTTCCCACTGTTGCGCCGGGGCGGCGTGTTCGTGGGGTACGGCAATCCCCTGAGCATGCGCGGCCTGCTGCGTGTTCTTGCCAAGATGCTCACGCTCAACCTGCTACCGAACGGCAGGAGGGTCAAGTTCTACGGGGCATCAGGGTTCTTGCTCTTCAATCGAAAGCCGTTTGTGGAGGATTGGGCTGTCCTCTTCCGGCTGCTCCAGGAGGGCAAGATTCGGCCGGTCATCAGCGGCGAGTTCCCACTTCTCGAAGCGGCGCGGGCAAATGCGCTCCTGGAAAGCGGTCAGGTCGTTGGTAATCTCGTCCTGGTGGCGCCGGAACTGCTGGAAGCGAGTAGGACAATATAGGCAACGGCACGTAGGACGAAGGAATCGAGTAGATTTGGTACGCTCGGGTGTACCGTAGAACCACGCAGTTAATTTTGCGCCAAGGTGGACATGGGCAAGAAATTACGCATTTTGGTGTCGCTCACGACCAACGACAACGACTATCAGATCGAGCAGGCGCAGTCCGCGGAACAGGCGGCCATCCGATTGGGCGTGGCCGCGGAGATTATTTTTGCCGACAACGACGCCATCAATCAGAGCACGCAAATCTTGAAAGTGGTGCAGGCGGCGCCCGAGTCGCGGCCAAATGCCATCGTGTTTGAGCCCGTAGGCGGGACCGCCTTGCCGCAGGTGGCGCGCGCCGCCGCCGCTGCCGGGATCGGCTGGGCGGTGCTGAATCGCGAGGCCAACTACATCTCCGAACTCCGCAAAACCGCAAGCGCTCCGATTTTCGCGGTTAGCTCGGACCACATCGAGATCGGCCGCATTCAAGGCCGCCAGTTCGCCGCGCTGTTGCCCAAAGGCGGCACCGTCCTTTATATACAAGGGCCTTCGGAAAATTCCGCGGCCAAGGAACGCACTGCGGGCATGCAGGAGACTAAGGCGGCCAACATTCAGGTGATCATGCTGAAGGCGCAGTGGACCGAAGAAAGCGCGACGCGCGCGGTGCGCTCCTGGCTTAAGCTGACGACTTCGCAAAAATCGGCTATCGACATGGTTGGCGCGCAGGATGACTCGATGGCCATGGGCGCGCGCAAGGCTTTTCAGGAATTGTCCAACGAAGCCGAGTGCGAGCGTTGGCTGCAACTTCCGTTTACGGGATGCGACGGCCTCCCGAACACCGGCCAGGCCTGGGTGCGCAGCGGCATGCTGGCCGCAACCGTATTCGTCCCTCCCAACACCGGTCAGGCGATCGAAATGCTCGTGCAGGCGCTACAGAAGAAGAAGCAGGTCCCCGAGCGGCTGCTGATTCCTCCCAGGTCCATTCCCGCTTTGGACGCCCTGAGTCCTCGCCGATAAGACTGCCGATAGACATCGCTCCGCGAAGCGGAAAGCGGCGTATAATGCCGCGGGCTGCATCCGGTTTTTTGAAATGCTGCTGCCAACGCCGAGGAGAACTGCATGAAAGGCCGATCCAAGACCTCATCCATCGACCGGAGAGCATTCCTGGCTACTACCGGAGTAAGCCTGCTCGCCGCGGCCGTTCCTGGCGGCGCGAAGGCGGCGGCCCTCGGCGACGAATTCGGGGCGCCGGCGAACTCCATGGCGGGGCATGAGGCTGGGCGGGGCCAGGCCGCGACCGGCTCTCTCCGCAAAATTCCCATCGGCGTCTTCGATCCCGTGTACGACAAGCTGTCGTTCGACGAAATGCTGGACGTGGTGAGCGGGCTCGGCTTGGAAGCGATGGAAATCGGCACGGGCAGCTACCCGAACAACCGTCATTGTCCGCTGGACGATTTGGTGGAGGATGCGGCGAAGGCGAAAGCGTGGAAAAAGAAATTCGAGGACCGCGGAATTCGCGTGGCGACCCTGAGCTGCCACGGAAATCCGGTGCATCCGGACGCCAAGCACGCCGCGAAGGATGCGGACACGTTTCGCAAGACGGTCCGGCTGGCGGAAATCTTGGATGTGAAAGTGATCGTGGGATTTTCCGGCTGCCCGGGCGGTACGCCGAGCGATGCGCAACCCAATTGGATCACGTATCGCTGGCCGCCGGAATACGGCCAGATGCTGGACTGGCAATGGAAAGAGAAGGTGATTCCGTATTGGAAAGAAGCGGCGAAATTCGCGCGCGACCACGGGATTCACAGGATCGCGTTGGAGATGCACCCGAATTTCGTGGTGTACAATCCGCGAACGCTGATGAAGCTGCGAGACGCGGCGGGCGAGGAAATCGGCGCGAATTGCGATTTGAGCCATTTGTTCTGGCAGGGCTGCGATGCGGTGGAAGTGATTCATTTTCTCGGGAAGCAGGGCGCCCTTTTCCACGCACACATGAAAGACACGGTTCTGTTTCCAGAGAACGTCGGAAGGTATGGCGTGTTGAACTTTGCGTCCGAACTTGCCGATCTTCCCATGGCGTCGGAGACATTCCGCGCGGTGGGATATGGGCACAGTGCGAGCTTGTGGAAGTCGGTGGTGAAGGCGTACATGGACGTAGGTTACGAAGGCATTTTGAGCATCGAGAATGAAGACCCGATTCTCCCGGGTCCCGTGGGCGTCGAGCGCGCGTTGTACGTATTGAAGAACGTGCGCAACGAGTTGCTGGGCACGTAAATCCCGCCCGCGGGCTGGATATTATTTTTCTCAAGAAGGAATCAAGGGCAAACAAGGAGCTGCCGGATGGCGCAGGTCACGCGTTCGCCAAAAGTCTACGATGTGGTGGTGATCGGGTCAGGTGCGGGAGGCGGAATGGCCGCCAAAATCCTGACGGAAGGCGGCCTGAACGTTGCGATGCTAGAGGCCGGGCCACCGGTCGATCCGGCAAAAGATTTCAAAATGTTCATGTGGCCGTACGACTTGCCGCATCGTGGGGTGGGCGTCGGCGGGCGTGCGAGCGAGAATTTTGGCGAGTTCCTGGCGCCGAACGGCGCGTGGTCGATCGAAGGCGAACCGTACACGTCCGCGCCGGGAGCGAATTTTCAGTGGTTCCGCTCGCGAGTCGTCGGCGGGCGCACAAATCACTGGGGCCGGATCGCCCTGCGATTTTCTCCGGTCGATTTCAAATCGTACACGCGCGACGGGCTTGGGTCGGACTGGCCGATCAGCTATGAGGATCTCGCGCCGTACTACGACAAGGTGGAATCGTACATCGGCGTCTTCGGCACGAAAGAAAACGTGTCCAGCGCACCGGATGGCGTTTTTCTGCCACCGCCGAAACCCCGCTGCACGGAGCTGTTCGTCAAGAAAGCCTGCGACAAGCTCAACATTATTTGCATACCGTCGCGGCTCGCGATCCTGACAAAACCGTTGAATGGACGGCTGCCTTGCCACTACTGCGGCCAATGCGGCCGCGGGTGCATCACTGCTTCGAATTTCAGCTCGAGTCAGGTATTGATTCCGCCGGCGATGGAGACCGGGAAGTTGACGCTGATTACCGGGGCGATGGCGCGAGAGGTGCTGGTCGGAAAAGACGGAAAAGCACAGGGCGTGTCGTACATCGACAAGGCGACGCGGACGGAGAAGAGAATCAGCGCGCGCGCGGTGGTGGTGGCGGCGAGCGCGTGTGAATCGGCGCGGTTGCTGCTCAATTCGAAGTCGCCGGCGTTCCCCGACGGCTTGGCGAACTCGTCCGGGACGGTGGGACGCTACTTGATGGATTCGGTGGGAAGCAGCGGCGAGGGACGCTTCACGCAATTCGAGAAGATGCCGCCGCACAATCACGACGGCACCGGCGGGATGCACATGTATATGCCGTGGTGGAAGTTCGATCGCAAGAACGATTTTCCGCGCGGCTACCATATCGAATTTGGAGGCGGGCGGGACATGCCGGGGGTCGGCATGTTCAACGGTCTGTGCCATGAGCAAGAAGGCTATGGATTAAGCCTGAAGCAAAAGGCTCGAAAGGAGTATGGAACGACGATAGGTTTCGCGGGACGCGGCGAGATGATTCCCAATCCAGATACGTACTGCGAGATCGACCCCAATGTGGTCGACGAGTGGGGCATTCCGGTGTTGCGGTTCCATTTCCAGTGGTCGGAATACGAGCTGCGGCAAGCGCAGGACATGCAAGAAACGTTCCGAGCGATCGTGGAAATGGCCGGCGGGGAGTACCTGACGAAGACGGCGATTGACGGCCAGTATCCGTATGGCATCGAGGCGGGCGGAAAGATCATTCACGAAGTGGGAACGGCGAGAATGGGAGCCGATCCGAAGACGTCGGTGCTGAACGGCCATTGCCAGGCGCACGATGTGAAGAATCTTTTCGTCACTGACGGGGCGCCGCTGGTCACCAATCCAGATAAGAATCCGACGCTGACGATCATGGCGTTGTCGTGGCGCGCGTCGGAGCATTTGCTGGATGAGGCGGCGAAGGGGAATTTGTAGGAATCGAGAGAGAAGAGAAGAGAAGAGAAGAGAAAAGATAACGCGGAGGCGCAGAGATTCGCGGAGAAGGAAAGAGGGGGATTTACCACAGAGGGTACATAGAACACGGAGAAGAGTGAAAAGAGAAGAGAAGAAAGAAAGAGAAACGAGACTAAGAATCAGGGAATAGAAGAGGGAGAAAGATGGGGACGCGGGGGGTTTCGCGGCGGGATGTTTTGAGGTCGCTGGCGATTGGGGCGGCGGGCGGGTCGGTGTTGCAGGTAATTCCGGCGGAAGCGGCGGAATACGTGCACAAGCTGGTGCAGAGAGAAAAGGCGGCGTCGCCGGCGGGGAAGTACGCTCCGAAGTATTTCTCGGCTCACCAATATCAGACGCTGACGTCGGTCTGCGACACCATCCTTCCCAAAGACGAGCGTTCCGGGGGCGCCGTGGAAGCCGGTGCGCCGGAATTCATCGATTTGCTGACCAGCGAGAACGACGAATACCAGCTCAAGCTGGGCGGCGGGTTGATGTGGCTCGATACTTTCTGCACGGACCGCTACGAAAAGACGTACCTGGAGTGCGCGCCGGAGCAGCGGAAAGAAGCACTGGACCTGATCGCCTATAGGAAAAATGCAGTGCAGAACCCTTCGCTGAGCCAGGGCGTGGCATTTTTTGCGTTTTTGCGCAAGCTGACGTGCGACGGCTTCTACTCCAGCAAGATCGGCATTGCCGACTTGCAATACATCGGTAACACGTCACTGCACGAGTTTCCCGGCTGCCCGCCGTTGACGGAAGTATAAGAAAAAGCACTGGACGCCGGGCTCTCCGACATGAACATTCGCATCCGTCAAGCCGTGACTGCCGACGTGCCGGTCCTGCGCGAGTTGATTGACGCCTCCGCCCGAGAATTGCAGGCGCAAGACTACACTGCGGCGCAGATCGATGGGGCGCTGAAAACGGTGTTTGGCGTGGACAGCCAGCTGATTGCGGATGGAACGTACCTGGTGGCGGAAGGGACGACGGCGAGCGGCGATTCGGTGATCACAGGGTGCGGTGGATGGAGCAAACGAAAAACGTTGTATGGCGGCGATCAGTTTACCGAGCGAGAAGATTTGTTGCTGGACGCGGCCCGGGATGCCGCAAAGATTCGGGCGTTCTTCGTCCATCCGGCGTGGGCGCGGCGGGGCGTCGGCACGCTGATCTTGAATGCGTGTGAAGAGGCGGCGCGGGCCGCGGGATTTACGCGCTACGAGATGGGCGCGACCTTGACCGGGGCGAAGCTTTTCGGCGTGAAAGGGTATGTGGCGGTGCGGCGAATTGAGATTCCGCTGGTGAATGGGGAGCTGTTGCCTGTGATTCATATGGAGAAGAGCGCGGTGAGTTGAAACGGTGTGCAGACGAGGCAGCTGCACGACGGACGACGATTGCGCGAAGCCCTTGTGTTGAGATCCTTCAGCGACCCTTATCGGGTCGCCTCAGGATGACAGGTCGTGCGAATAGTTCGCAAGAATCAGAACTGGAGCTTGGCGAGATACTCGTAGCTGGCGCGAGGATCGTCGAGTGATTTCGCGTCGTCGTTTTCCACGAAATAGTGCTGGATGCCGGCTTTGCCGGACTGCGCGAAGATGCGCTTCCAGTCGATGGAGCCGCTGCCGACGTTGGCCAGGTGGCCTTCGACAGGGTGACCAACAGCGCCGGCGTAGTCCTGCGCCGGGCCGGCGCCTTCTTTCGTCCAATCCTTGACGTGAACGAGCGGGAAGCGGCCGGGGTGTTTGTCGAAATAGGCGACCGGATCCTGGCCGGCGACGGTCATCCAGCAGAGATCCATTTCCATTTTCACGAGCTTGGGATCGGTTTGCGCAAGCAGGAAATCGTAAGGCAACTTTCCACCGAGTCCGTCGGTCTTCTCAAACTCGAACGAGTGATTGTGATAGGCAAACTGGATGCCGGCCTTTTGCGTGCCTTCACCGGCTTTATTCAGTGCTTCGGCGAAATTTTTGTAGCCTTCGGCAGTCCGGGATTTCGCGTCCAGGTATGGGCAAACGATAAATTTCTGGCCGATGACCTGAGCGCCGTCGGTAATCGCGGACAGATTCTTTTCGAGCGCCTCAATCGGATGATGCGCCGAAGGCGAGGTCAGCCCGTTCTTGTCGAGCGCGGCGCGAACCTCCTGGGGAGACTTTTTGTAATAGCCTGCAAATTCGACTTCTTTGTAGCCGATTTGCGCCACGCCGGCGATGGTGCCGTCGAAGTCTTGCTCCATGAGTTTGCGAACGGTGTAGAGCTGCAGGCCGACGAGGTCAATGTGATGAGTAGCAGCGGCCCACAAGGGGCTAGAGGTAGAGGTGAGCATAGCGGCGGCAACGGATGATTCAATAAAAGTTCGTCGGTTCATGGCGCGTAGTGTACTCCTTCTCTTATCCGGCGCAGGGAGTATACAAAAAAGAAGGGGCGGCGCTTAAGAAAAAAGCGCCGCCCCTTGGGTCGAGGGTGGATTAAAAGTAGAAGCGCAAGCCGAACTGCATCCGGCGTGGCGCGTGTGTACCGGTCAAGTGCAGGAAGGGCGAGCTGTCAAGGCTCGTGCCTGGAGTTGCGGTATTCATCGCAATGCCGTTCGTCCCCGGGCCTTGGTTATCGATCTGATCGAATTGCGTATGGTTGAACAGGTTGAACATTTCCCACTTGAACTCGAAACCCGTTCTCTCGTTAATCGCGAAGCGCTTGAAGGTGCCGAAGTCGAAGTTCAAGCGGCCGGGGTAGTTCAGCGTGTCACGCCCGACATTGCCGAAGGTAAGCCCAGTGGGCAGACCAAAAGCGCCAGGGTTGTAGATGACCGGGCCACGCTCGTCTGGATACTCGGTCTGCGACAAGCTGGCGCGCGGATTGCCCACCAGATCGGGACGCGAACCGGTGCCCACGCCATTGCCGACGCCCGCATTGTCACCGTATGTCGTTCCGTTGGTCACGGTGAACGGAAGGCCCGTCTGAGCCGTGGTAATGCCGGAAACCTGCCACCCGCCAAGCAGCGTATGTGTCAGCCCAGTTCCTTTAAAGAACGGCAAGCCATAGACATAGCTGATAGACAGGTTATGACGCATGTCGAACATCGAGCTGGCGCGATTGGCGGCAAAGTCGTACGCATTCACAAACGCCGTATCACCACGATCGGACGAATCGTCGATGGAATGGCTGTACGTGTAGGCAAGGCTCACGGTCAGATCGCCAACCGTGCGGTTTGCGGAGACCTGAAGCGCGTGGTAAATCGAATTGGCCTGGTCCTTGAGCTGTGTAATGTTGCTGAAGCCCGGGAAGGCCGTTCGCAGCGGGTCGGGGTTGTTGCCGCAGGCGACCCAGAGATTTGACACCGCTGCGGCTGGAACTGCGGTTCCGTTACCCAGTACGGCGGCCGTGGGGAGCCCCGCGGCGTTAGTCGTAAAGTTGCTGCAATCCGCGGAAACAATCGGCGTTCCCGCCGTGTAAGGATTGGCTGACGTGGGCAGAAGCTGGTTGGAGTCGCTGACCAGGGTCAAGTGCGTACCCTTGCTCCCGACGTAGGCGGCGGAGAGCACGATGTGCGAGGGGAGTTCGCGTTGAACGTTGAGGTTCCACTGCTGCATATACGGCCAGATAGCCTTGTTGGGGACGGAATTAACGGACAGCGGAAAGAGCAGTCCCCCCGCGCCGATGTTGCCGTATCCGACGACGTTGAACTGCGTTGCGGTGAGCGCACTCGGCGGAAAGCCTTCCAGGGATTCCGTGTTGGCTTCGTTGCCGTTGGTGTGCTCGTAGAAGATGCCGTACCCGCCGCGAATGGCCATTTTGCCGTCGCCTTTAGGATCCCATGCGAAGCCCACCCGTGGCGCCGGATTGAATAGATGGCCCTTCAAGCAGCCTGCGTAAGCCGACGGACCCACCGTAGAGGCAGGGAACCCAGGAGCGGCGAAGGTGCCTCCCTTGCCGCCGCACTGGATGATGCCGTTGAACGGATTGCCGGTACCTGGTTCGAGAGCCCCGGCACTTCCCGTGACCGTTCCTCCGGCGTCGATAACCGGCGAAGCGCCCGCAACAAACGCAGTAGGCTCGAAGTTAAAGGCTTGCTGATACCGCTCGCGGTACGTTCCGAAGAGACTCACGCGCACGCCGAGGTTCAGCGTGAATTTCTTGTTGACCCGCCAGTCGTCCTGGAAATACGGTTCGACGATCTTGTAGCGGTTGTAATACTTAACGGTGGCGTTCCACTGCTTGTAGCTCGCGACATCTCCCATCAGCAGGTCGGCAAATGCATTTCCCGTACTGATCGGGGATGAAGTACTGTAAGTCAGCAGGCCTTGCACGTCCGCCGTGCTGTCTTCGTTCTTTTGCGCGGCCGCGAAGTAGGCGCCGAACTGGAAGGTGTGAGTACCCACGATCTTGGTCACGTTGTCGCGATACGTGTACGTAGGGTTGGCGTTGTTCCACGGGAAGTATCCGCTATCTTGGCCGAAGCTGCCGCCATAGGCCAGGTTACTTCCCAGTTGAATGGCCGGCAGCTTCCCGCCGAAACCGTTGTTGAACAGCGCCCCCATCGCAAATCCGGATGGCAACGCGGGATTGTTAACGGCCGTCAGGAAAATGTGATCGGCGGTGTAGCTGGCCACAAATTCGTTCAGCAATGTCGGCGTAATATTTGCGGTCAAGCGAGCCACAAAGCTCGAGCCCGGGCCAACGAACTGCGTGTTGATATTATTGAAGCTGGAAGTTCCGATGCCCCACAGCGGATTGGGCACCACGGTCTGCCAGGAATCGTGGATGTAACGGAACGTCAGGCGATAATTGTCCGTTAGGTTGTGATCGATGCGCACGAGCTCTTCGCGCCACGTGGTCGGAGTCGAGATGGTATCGGCGACGGCAGGGAAACCTCCAATGGTGGTGTTGGGCACCGGAATGAGCGCCTCGAGCGCTTGACCCACGGGGCTAATCGGCACTGCTGCCGGGTTAGCAACTTTAGGGCAATCGGCTCCCGGGCAGAGGTCCGAGAAATTTCCGCTTCGTTCGGCATTCGACGGAACGTTTTGAGAAATCGCATTGGGGTTCTTCTCGCGGCGCCATTCCTCAGAGAAGAAGAAGAAGGTCTTTTTCTTGTCGGTGTTGTAGAAGTGGGGAATATAAACCGGGCCGCCGACCGTATAGCCGAAGTCATGCTTCTTGTAAGGCGGGTTCGGGTCGCCCGGTTCGCCGCCCGATACCCATGGTCTTGCGTTGAACATGTCGTTGCGCAGGTATTCAAACGCGCTGCCGTGGAAGGTACTCCCACCCGACTTGGTCTCCACTTCGATCGTGCCGGAGCCATTGCGGCCATATTGCGCGCCGTAGTTGGATGTCAGTACTTTGAATTCGGCGATAGCCTCCGGATTCGGGTAGACGTTCAGCGTGGCATTGCTGCCGTTGTCCATGTTGTCGCCGCCGTCCAGCTCCCAGTTGTTGTACTCGTTCCGGCCGCCATTGATGGCGTACGACACGTTTCCGTAGACACCGACGGTCCCTTCGTCCTGATTGGTCTGACTCACGACGCCAGGGCTCAGGTTAACGAGTTGCGTGAAGTTACGGCCGTTGAGCTCTAGCTCACTGATCTGCTTTCCGGTAACCGTGGCGCTGAGTGCTGAAGACGTAGTCTCCACTTGAGCCACACTCTCACCGGTTACAACCACTTCTTCCGAAACCGAGCCGACGGTCAATTGCACGTCGACGCGTATTTTCTGCGCGACGTCCAGCACCACGCCGTGAGCCGTGTATTTCTGAAAACCCCTCGCGGTCACTGCGATGTCATAAGTGCCCCCCGGCAACCCGGCCACGACGTAGGCGCCGTCGGCGTTGCTGGCTGTCGTGCGCGTCAGGCTTCCTGTAGTGCTATTGATTACGACGTCCGCGGCCGCAATGGCTGCGCCGGACTTGTCGGTCACGGTGCCGCTGATATAGCCGGTGTCCTGGGCGTGCGAAGTCAGGGCGACGCAGAGCATCAGCAAAGTCGCCCACAGGAGCGGCCGGGCTGAGCGTGCGGTGTTCGCAAGACATACAAAAGGAATGCGATATCCCTTCACGGTAGTACCTCCAGAAGTTTTTGAAGCTGGGAGACAGACACGTGGGGGGCAATGGTACAGGCAACCCAAGAACCCTCGCGAAAGCTACACATAGGCCACAGCCCCCACCCCTCGACCCTGTAACGTTCCGCACCGGCCTTATTAAATCGAGTTAATAGTGCATTTATATGTCCGTGTCAAGGACGATTTTTTGCATCGGTGAGTTTCAAGTTACGCGTGGGCGTACCAGGGTCCATGCCCTCGCGGCGTAAATGACGGCCCGTCAGGCGCAGCTTGAATTCACGCGCTCCCTGCCTGACACTACTGGCTCATGAAATCACGGCGTTTCACGGGATTTGCCGCCCGTGTCTTCTCTATTCTCCTGATAGGCCTCGAGACTTGCGAGGCGCGGCAGGCTGCCGCACCAGCGGCTTCCAGCAGTGCGCGCCTGGATCCGAAGGCTCTGTTTGCAGAGGGCGAAGCCGCGCTGCGAAGCGGCGACCTCGATGCGGCGACAGCGGCCTTTCGCAAGGTTCTTTCAGTGGATCCGCGCTCGGGAGCGGCTTATGCCAATCTGGGCGTCATCGCCATGCGACGCAAGGAGTGGGATCGCGCGCTGACTTTGTTGCAGAAGGCTGAAAAGCTCGAGCCGAAGATGACCGGCGTTCGCTTGAATATTGGGCTGGTGAGGTTCCGACGCGGAGATTATGCGGGTGCCATTGCGCCGCTGGCGTCGGTGGTTCGCGACCAGCCAGACTCAACCCAGGGGCGCTACTTGCTCGGTTTGTGCAACCTGTTTACAGAGCACTATGCCGACGCCGTATCGACGCTGGAGCCCCTTTGGCCGCAGACATCGAACGACATCATGTACTTGTACGCTCTGGGGATTGCGGCTCACAACACGGGACGCAAGGATTTGGATGAGAAGGCGCTGAGCCGGCTGGTAGAAATTGGCGGTGACACGCCGGAGTTTCATTTGATTCTCGGCAAAGCGTACCTCAACCGGGGAGAACCGGAAAAATCCATTCCCGAGCTGCAACGCGCCGAGAGTACCGCCCCCAATATGCCATACCTTCACTTCGGGCTGGGTGTGGCGTACATGCAGATTCACGACGACGAGCGGGCCGAAGCGGAATTTCGCAAGGAAATTGCCGTCGAGCCGGACCTGCCGGACATTTACGAGCAGCTTGGAGAGCTTTATCTAAAGATGGAGAAGGACGACGAGGCGGAGAAGTGGCTCCACGAGGCCCTGCGGCGCAATCCGAAAATGCCGGCTTCACTCTTTGGCTTGGCGAAAATTCATCTGCAGCAGGAAAAATACCCACAGGCGTTGAACGAGATCGATGCGGCGTTGCGCCTTGCACCCAACAGCAAGAATGTGCACTTCATTCGCGGGCGGGTTTTGATGAAGCTCGGGCGGCGGGAGGAAGCGGAGAAGGAAATGCGGACCGTGCAGCAGATGAGCGAGGCTTCCACCGAGAAGGACATCGAATCGACGTCGATGAATGATAAACGCGTGCGGAACCCGGAACTGGCAGAGCCTCCGCAGTAGGGCCGTTGCCCAAACGGGCCAAATCCAAAGCCGCGTGTTACAGCGGCGGCGGCTGCCAAGGGCCGCGGCCTTGCTCGATCTGCTCCGCGACGCCGAGCACAAGCTCTTCTTCGTGCGGGCGGCCAATCACTTGCACGCCGATGGGAAGGCCTTCGGATGAAAAACTCACAGGAACCGATGCGCCAGGGAAGCCCGTCAGGTTGAGCCACTGCGAATGTCGCATGGTGTCGCGATAGCACTGCTCCGCACCGGAGCGCCAAGTGCCTTGGCCGTGAAGGAACGCGGGAGCGGAGGAAACGGGAGAAAGCAGAATGGGGACATCTTGCACTTGGCGGAGGATTTCTGCGCGCACAATGTCGCGCTTCGCGCATGCCTCCAAGACGCGGTCCAGCGTTAGGGGAGTTTTCGGCTTGGCGGAAGCCAGATACTCGCGCAACATCGGGCTGAGTTCATCTTCGTGGCCGTCAATGATGGGTTGAAACAGATGCGCGACCAGTGGGCCGAAGAAGAACCACCACAGATCGATCGCGCGGTCCAGACCTGACAATTTGAGCGGTTCCACGTGAAAGCCTTGGGCGGCGAGGGTTTCGGCTGCGCGCTGTACGGCGGCTTGTGTTTCTGGCGAGGCCTTGCCCAGCGCGTCACTTTCGAGCAAACCGACGCGCATACCTTTCAGTTGCTTAGTGTCCCAGACCTTCAACGGCACAGGTGCGGACAACGCATCGCCCGGATCGGGTCCGGCCATCACCTCAAACAAGGCGCGCACATCCGCGATAGTGCGGGCCATCGGTCCGACAACGCCCAGCCAGGAAAGCGCGCCTGCTCCCGGAGGGAAGTGCCCCGTGGACGGGATACGCCCGGGCGCGGGCTTCAGTCCGCAGATGCCGGAAAAGTGGGCAGGAACACGAATCGATCCGCCACCGTCGCTTCCGACGCCACCGACGGAGCAGCCGGATGCGATGGCCGCAGCTTCACCTCCACTGGAGCCGCCTGCTGTGCGCGAGAGGTCCCAGGGATTGCTGGTCTTTCCGGTCAGGAGATTGTTGCTCTCGTAGGCCATCAGGAACTCGGGCACGTTGGTATTGCCAAGCACAATCGCACCGGCGGCTTTGAGGCGGGCGACGAGCGGCGCGTCGTCTTGCGGCTCGTACTCCTTGCGAAGCGCGGAGCCCGCCGGGCAGGGCCAGCCTGCCGCGTCGATGCTGCTCTTGAGCGTGATGGGCACGCCGTGTAGGGGACCCAGCGTATCGCCGCGCTGCGCGGCAGCTTCGGCGGAGAGCGCTTGCAGGCGAGCGCCGTCGGCATCGAGGTGCACGAACGAATTGAGCTGGGCCTCACACTCGGCGGCGCGCTCGAGCAGGGCGTCCACAATTTCGATGGGGGATATCTTCTTCGAGCGGATACCAGCGCTGAGTCGAGCGATCGTGGTGAAGTGGAAGACGGGACTCATGGGCCGTCTTTCGAGACTAAGCCGTAGCTGCGCGCGGGTCAACTCTAACGGGTATAAGTGGCAAAAAAAAACGACACATAAAAACGGTTGACGCTAGCTGGGGGAGCCGACAGAATCGATAGCGTCTTACGGCGCGGGGTACAGCGCCGCAACCCGCACGGACAGGAAAGAAATTCCATGCAACGTTTCGACCGGCGTACGGCTTCGCTCGTGATCGCCTGCGCGCTCGCGGTTTGCGCCGCAGCGGCGCCCTTGTTGCGTTCCCGGGCGGCGCGCGCGCAGGAAAAGCCGGCGAGCAAGCCGCACGCCGCGGCGCAAGGCAACGCAGGCGAAGCTCTGAGGTTCAACACGCTCGGCGTGGCGTACATGAATCAGCAGAAGTTTGTCGAAGCGCAGAAAAATTTCGAGCAGGCGCTGGCGGCCGACCCAAAATTTGCAGTGGCGCGGCTCAATCTTGGTGTAGCGCTGCTCAGCCAGCAGAAGTTGGAGGCGGCGCGCGCGGCTCTTGAAGAGGCGACCCGCCTACTGCCGCAGGATCCCTACGCTTGGTACAACCTCGGGCTGGTTTACAAGGATTCCGGGGAAACGGAAAAGGGCGTCGCTGCGTTCAAGCACGTCACGGAACTGACGCCGGAGGCTGACGGCTATTATTTTGTGGGCTACCTGGAGTCGCAGCGGCAACGATACGACGAAGCCATCGCGGCGTTTGAGAAGGCCCTTGCGGCGTATCCCTTTCACGCATCGGCAGAGTTCGGTATCGCCCGCGCCTATCAGCGCAAGGGCGATCTGAAGTCCGCGCGCGAACACTTGGCGCGCTTTCAGGAGATCACAACGCAGCATCTGGGCACTCCGTTCGGAGCAGGCTACGGCGATCAGGGGCGGTACTCGCTGGCAGAGCTGGCGCGGAGCGCGGCTGCGGCGGCCCCGCCTGCCATCGCGGTCAGCTTCAAGGAGCAGCCGCTGATCGCGGCGCCTGCGGGCACAGCTGCGAAACTCCCTGGCCCGAGCACCGGCGCGTGCTTCATCGATTACGACAATGACGGCAAGCCCGATCTGTTCTTGGTGAGCGGCGCGGCAGACGGCACGAGCAAGCTGCTGCACAACATCGGGGGCGGACACTTCGCGGACGTGACGCAGAGCGCGGGACTCGCGTTGAGCGGCAGCGGGCTGGGCTGCGCGGCCGGCGACTTTGACAACGATGGACACACCGATCTCGCGGTGTGCCTGAGCGACGGCGTGCGGCTTCTGCGGAACAAAGGCGACGGCAAGTTTGAAGATGTGACTCAGGCGGTAGGAATCCGGCGCGAAAAGGGATGCGTCAGCGTGACGTTTGTCGACTACGACCACGACGGCGACCTGGATTTGTACGTCACGATGTCACCCGCGGCCCCTTCGGCAGAACGGAAAAGGCACAACGTGCTCTGGCGTAACAACGGCAACAGCACATTCACGGATGTTTCGGAAGAGACGGCGCTCGGATTCGATGCCACCGGCGCAGGCGTGGTGACCACGGATTTCAACAACGATCGCGCAATTGATTTTGTCATTGCCGGTGGCAGCGACGGCGCTTCGATCTATCTGAATCCGCGCGAAGGGAAATTCACGCCGCTTAACATCATCGACTTCAAGAAAGAGAAGTTGCCTCCGGCGGTGGGCGTGATCGCCTTCGACTTCGACAAAGACGGCTGGATGGATCTGGCATTTACGCATGCCGGTGCGCCGGGCGTCAGTCTGTGGCGCAACGTAGAAGGGAAGCGGCTGGAGCGCGTGACGTTGCCCGATCTCGGCTGGCAGCGTGGTTGGGGAATTTCCGCCATCGACTATGACAACGATGGCTGGCTGGATCTCGTGGCCGTCGGAGAATCGGCCACCGGCGGCGAGGTGCGAGGAGAGGTGCGGCTCCTGCGCAACCTGGGCACGGGCGGCTGGGCCGACGTCACGAAAGACGTGCACCTCGATGCGGTAAAGCTGGCGCAACCACGCGCGATCGCGGTTGCCGACGTAGACGGGAACGGCGGCGCTGACCTGCTCATCACGCAGCTGGGCGGCGCTCAGGTATTGCTGCGCAACGAAGGCGCCAATCTTCACAACTGGATGCGCATTGACCTCAAGGCACTCAACGACAATAAGAGCGCGATCGGCACAAAGGTGGAGATGTATGCCGGGCCGCTCAATCAAAAATGGGAAGTAGCAGGCGCTTCGGGCTACTTGGGTCAAAATGCGCCGTCGATTCTCGCGGGGCTCGGAACCGAGAGAAACGCCGAAGTTGTCCGTCTGCTCTGGCCCACGGGTGTGCCCCAGGACGAAATAAATTTGGCGGCGAGAAAACAGCAGACCATCAGCGAGTTGGACCGGCGCGGCAGCTCCTGCCCGGTATTGTTTTCATGGAATGGGCGCGAATACGAATTCATCGCGGACATGATCGGCCCCGGCGTAGTGGGCCACTGGGTCGCGCCGGGCGAACGCGATGTTCCCGATCCCGATGAATATCTGAAGGTCGATGCGCGCAGCGTGCGGCCTCGCGATGGAATGCTGAGCTTCCGGTTCATGGAGCCGATGGAAGAAACCGTGTACCTCGACCAGGTCCGGCTGCTGGCCATCGATCATCCGGCGGCGTACGACGTGTATCCGAACGAGAGGTTTGTCAGTGCGCCGCCGTTTCCGGAGTTCCGCGTGATCGCGAGCCGCGCGGCGCGTCCGCCAGTGGGTGCGTGGGACGACCGCGGTAACGACGTCTTACCGCTGATTGCCAAACGCGATCGAAACTATGTGACCAGTTTCGAGGGCCTGCCGTTCGCCGGCTTTGCCAAGCTGCACTATCTCGAGCTGGACCTCGGCCCATGGGACGTCAACAAGCCGCTGCGCTTGATCCTCGACGGCTACACCGACTATTTCACCGCAACCTCGATGTATTCCGCGGATCAGGCGGGGATCAAAGTGATCGCGCCGTATGTGGAAGCGCTCAACCCGCAGGGCAAGTGGATTCGCGTCATCGACGACATGGGTTTTCCCGCGGGCCTGGAACGCACCATGACGACGGACTTGACCGGGAAACTGCCGCCAGGCACGCGGCGCATCCGCATCGTAAACAACTTGAAGATTTATTGGGACGCGATTCGCATCGACCAAACCCCCGATGTAACGGACATTCGCGTTTCGGAAGTCCCGCTGGCGAATGCAGCGCTCGCTTTCCTCGGTTATCCGCGCGAAATTCGGCTGACGCCTGCAAGTGATACGAAGTATTCCTACACGCAGCGCAGCATGACCGGCCCCTACGCGCGGGCGGCCGGCAACTATACCCGATACGGCGATGTGCGCGATCTGCTTCAAAAGTCCGACGACCGCTTTGTGGTCTTCAGTTCCGGCGAAGGCGTGAAGCTCGACTTCGACCCGCGCAACCTGCCCGCGCTGCAGGCCGGCTGGGTGCGCGACTACTTTTTCTACGCGGATGGGTTCGAGAAGGATCTGGACTTCTACGCCGCGCACGCGTTCACGGTCGAGCCGCTTCCGCGACACACGCTGCTGCCGTATCCGTACCCGGCGGGCAAGGAATATCCGGCCGACGCGGAACATCTCGGGTATCAGTTGGAATACAACACCAGACAGCGCTCGGATCGTCTGCCGTCACATTTGCGCTACCACTACCCACCGCCGAATTGACCGAACGGCGCGTTCGCGAGCCTAATCCCTGCCCGCAATCAACGAATCTCGTATTTCGTTGAGTTCTTTTTTCCTCGCTTTGTCGACATCGGGGAAGGCAAGATCCATCCCGTGGAGCGACCCCACGATCGCGGAGGCGATGATCAGGCGGCCGAACCACTTATTGTCGGCGGGAATCACGTACCAAGGCGCGTGTTTTGACGCTGTATTCTGAATCATCTCTTCGTAAGCTTCCTGGTAGTCTTTCCAGAAAGCCCGCTCCTTGATGTCGGCCATCGAGAACTTCCAATGCTTCTTCGACTCTTCCAGGCGTGCCAGAAACCTTCGCTTCTGCTCTGCCTTCGAGATGTGCAGGAAGAACTTGCGAATCACCACGCCGTTGCGTGTCAAATAGCGTTCAAACGCATTGATGTCTTCGTATCTTTCCTCCCAAAAGTGCTTGGTCCGCCGGCGCGCGGGCAGCTTTTCGGCCTTCAGTATTTCGGGGTGCACGTGGGCGATGAGCACCTCTTCATAGTAGGAGCGATTGAAAATCACGATTTTCCCGCGTTCCGGCATGACCTTGTGGGTGCGCCAAAGATAGTCGTGATTCAGTTCTTCAATGCTCGGCGCCTTGAACGAGTAGACGTCGCAGCCTTGCGGATTCACTCCTGACATGATGTGCTTAATGGCGCCGTCTTTGCCGGCAGCGTCCATCCCTTGAAAAATCAGCAACACCGCCCAGCGGTCCTGTGCATAGAGCATTTCTTGCATCTGGCTGGCCATGGCGCTGCTCTGCTCGATCAGCTTCTCGGCATGCTGCTCGGACTTAACGCCGTTCGTGTCGCCGGGGTCGAAATCCTTGAGGTGGAACCTGCCGCCCTTGGTGATGCAATAGGGTTCGGCTAGACGCGATGTTTCTTTGATGAATTTGTCTTCATTCATAGCCCCGCAGTGTAGTACAGCCGCGCTGTTCAGAATAGCGAGCCGAGCCCCCAGCCGAACGCCGAGAAGCGATCGTGCGCGTGGAACAAAGAGCCGTCTGGCATCGGCAGCCAGCGATCCAGCCGCAGCACGTTCAGCGCGTAGTAGGCCCGCACCGGAACGCCGACTCCGGGCACCGTCCACTGGAATTGGATTCCCGTCGATCCGTGCAGGATTCCATTTGTGGAGTCGACCAGCGTTGGCCGCATCTGGCCCAGCCAATTCGGCAGCAACATGCCCGAGCCCAGGTCAAAAAAGCCTGCAGCTTCGGTGCCGTCACCCAGCCGTACGCGATATTCCGCGTTTGCGGCGCTTACGAGATTGGCGCCTGCCGGCGATGCGGAGTATTTCGTTGTGCCTGCCGCTGAGGTCGAAGAGACTACAGCTTCCGGCCCCAATTCTCCGGCACGCAGTCCTCTCACGAAATCATCGCCGGCGAACAAGCGCGCATAGAATGGCATGTCCCCCGAATAGCTGCCGGTGCCGGTGAAACTGGTCCGAAAAGCCCAGGAGTTTTGGCGATCGAAGATGGGGTCGCGCACGATGCGCCCGTACTCCATCTTGGACCGCACCAGATTCTCGCTGCCGCCCAACCAGCCTCCGGAAACGGAGTCCGCGAAAACAATCCGTTCGTCCCCGGTATTGCGCGTCCAGCCGAGACCCGCCGCGTGGCTCGAAGTTTCGGTGCGCAGGTCGCTTACTGTCAAACCGGTCACGCCCGCGGGGAACGCGGGTGAATACTCCGTTTTTGAGTGCGACAAGTCGTAGCTGATGCTCAGCGAGTTTGCATTCGTCAGTGCATAGTTCCATGCCGCGTCGATCCCTTCGCTTTGTTGTTTCAAGAACGGACCTTTCACACTCCCGGCGAGGAGCGGGCGGAGAAATGTGTCAAACACGGAAAGCGCCAGCGATCCGCGCGACCCTAGAAATCCCTCCTTGGCGAAACCCATTGCCAACTGCAGGCTCTCGGGCCCGCCCTCGATTCGCGACGAAAGAAGCTCTTCGCGGTCGAGAAGATTAAACACTGTGTACGCGATGCCGAGCGTGCTGCCGAATTGCCCGCGCCCTCCAACTAGCGAGGCGCGCTGTTGCCCGAGTTCTTCGACGCGGATCGTCACGTCGACGGTGTGAGCGGCTTCGTTGGTCTCAACGAGAACATCTTCCTTCTTAATCGGCTTGAAATAGTTTGTTCGCGCCAGGCGCGCCAGGCCTGCTTCCAGCACTCGGTCGTCGAACGGCGCTCCTTCCTTCAGGAGAATACGGCTGCGAAAATACCGGTCAGGGAAGCGGTGAAGGCCGCGGAATTCGAGGCGTCGCACCATGTAGGGCGGCGTGGAGCTGAGGTCGAGCCTCACGCGAACGGTGCCGGATGCTGCGTCCAGCGTACGAATCGCTTCGACGTTGCGGAAGGCCGCGGTTTCATTTCGATATGGCCTTGGCTGTGCCCCGGCCTGCCACGCCCGGCGAAGATTCTCGATCGCTCGTGCGGAGTATGCCCGCCCAGGCTGGACTTCGGGAGGCGCGACTGGTGATTTCTTGTGAGCGATCGCCGCCTGCGTAAGTGCATGGCTGACTTTGAGGGAATCGATTCGGTAGAAAGTCCCGGCTTCGACCGGGATGCCGACGCTCAGCCGCGCTTCGATCGTCTTTCGCGGCCACGGCAGCCATCGGCGAGAAGACTTTTCGTACCGCGAGACCTGCGCAGTGCCGATGCGCGCTTCGGGAAAGCCATGATTCTGGTAATAGGCAAGGAGCCGTTCACGGTCCTCCTCGAATGCTTCGCGCGTGTAGGAATTTTTCCCGCGCAGACTCCCGAAGAACGCACCGGGGCTGATGCGCCGCATTTCCGGCCGCAGCAATTTCGCGGAGACACTGGGATCGCCTTCAAACGTCACTCGGCCAACGGGAAGATGCGGGCCGTCGGCAATCTCGAAACGCACGCGGACCGTCGCATTGGAAGACTCGGTCCGAAGTATCTGTACGCTGGCTTCAGGATGCCCCAACTCGGCCAGTGCCGACTGAATCGCCTCGGCGATCTGATGCAATGTCGCCGGATTCTCCGGCTCTCCTGGTCTGGCCGCGAGCTTCTTGTCCGCCAGCAGCTTCTCGATCTGTTGCCGCGAGAACAGGCGCGAGCCGTCATAGTCCACGCCGGCAAGGAAAGAATGTTCTTCCAGGTAGAAATTGAGTCGCACATGCTGCGGACTTTGCCATGCTACAGCAAGCGTTCGAGATGGGCTCTCGACTTCTACGCGGATCGACGTGAACCATCCCAGCCGCGCGAGCGCGCGGACGTCGCCGGCAATTCGTGTACCGTCAAACGGTTCACCGGCACGCGACGCAATTTGCGCCTTCAGCGCTTCAGGAGCAATGCGCCGAAGTCCCGTAAACGCAATGTCATCGATGACGGGAGCGCCGGCTGCGTCGACCGCCCGCGCGGCCGGCTCCCGAGCCGCAGCGCGCAAGGGATCTTCATTCCCGGCTGCCCGCGCCGCCCCCGCAAGAAACGACACCACAACGGCCGTCACAATGACCTGGCGTGTGACCATTTCTCCTCGCACCAAAGGAGATGACTACACGGATGGCACTCGCCGCCACCGGGTTGTCCTTGCATTCCTCCTGGAGCGACAAAACAGCTCGCAGAAAAAGTCCTGTGGCACAGCCATTTCTGGCTGTGTGACACAAAGAAAACCGGCCCTCAGCGGCTGAAGCCGGATTGAACTATAAGCTTACGGCACGACTGAAGTCGTGCCCTCCCGCTGCCACACAAGCTCATTTCTGGCTGTGCTGCAATGGCGCGCAAAAAAAAGGCCCGCCCCGCATCGCGGAACGGGCCTCAGTCCTACCGGCAACTGGACAAAAGTTACACCGCACCCGGCTTACTCGATCTTCGTTACCTTTCCCGTGTCGGGATCCAGGAACACCTTGTGGCAGCCATTCTGGCTGAAGTCGAACATGTTCAGCAACGAGCCCGCGATCGCATCGCGCGAGCCGTTTCCGATTCGCGGCAAGCCCCAGTTATCTTCGATGAATCGAATCACCGAAGACTGATCGGTCACCGAGTGATCGACGAAGTTCACCTTCGCCCACGGTGAAATCACCAGCAAAGGCTGCCGCGGGCCGTAGCCGCAACGCCCGTTCTGGATGTCTCCCTTGGCATCGACCGGCCTTGGAACCCCGCAGCTGCCCTTAGCGACCAGATTGTCGTCCGGCGCGGAATCGGACTGCCCGACGATCGGACCCATCTGGTGGTCGTACCAGCCGTCCGAATCGTCGTACAGGATGATCACCGCGGTACTGCTCCAGAACGGCGTGTTCTCCAGCGCGTTGATCGTGTTCACGAGGAAGGTCTGCTCATCGATCGGATCGGAATATCCCGGATGCCCATCCTGGTACGCGGCAGCCTTTAAGAAGCTGACCGCGGGCAGATTTCCCGCGTGCACTGCCGCCCAGAAACTCGTCAGGTCATAATTATGGTTCGCCTGGTCTGTGGTTCCCACCGCGGCCGTCGACGTAGGCGGCAAGTGATGCGGATTGCTACTCTGCTTGTAGTACTGGAAGGGCGAGTGGTGAGGGATATAATCCCCATCGCTTGATTGCGTCGTGGCGTCATCTCCCGCCAAACCCACGTGATGCTGGCCACAAACCGCGAGCCCTTTGGAAGTGCCCGTCGGAGTAAAGCCCCCCTGGAACCATCCCCACGTCAGTCCCTGAGCATTCAGCAAGTCCCCGATATTCTTTCCCGTCATCGTGATCTGGGTGGCATTGGCCAGTCCCGGGGTTGTCGACGAGCAATCGTCGTAACCCGGACGCGGATCACCGATTAGCGAGCCCATCGTTCCGCCGCCCGAGATGCTGCCTGCTCCGCTTGCGGGGTTCCCCTTGGGAGTCAGCGGCACAAGCGTCGCGCCAAAGGTGTTCCCCGAAATCAGGTTGATCGCGCCAACGGCGGACGGCCCGAAGTCCGTGCCAAAGGAGTTGTCGCTCATCGAGAAGTGCTGCGCGTAGTTCCACATCCCCGTCACCGTATTGCCATCGAAGTAGCCCATGACAACCCCGGTGCCCATTCCGACGTCGTTGCAACCGGGACCTCCGGAGCCGACCGACTCCGGAAACTTATCCATCAACCCGGCGTCAAACGCCTTCTGCTCGTCGCCGTAGTCGTGATCCTGATCGCAAGTGACGGCATCCGCCGGTGACAGCAGGAACGGGTTCACCGAATTCGGGTTGTTCGTCAGTAAGCCCGCGGACACCAGATTATTTACAGTCGGCGTGTCTTTCCTTGCGTGGAACTTGGTTTCGCCATTCAGATTCTCCGCAACCGGGTACGTCCCGAAGTAATGATCGAACGAAATGTTCTCTTGAAAAATCACCACCACATGCTTGATCGGCGTGTTAGTTTCCGTTTGTGCACGAGTTCCTGCGGGGCTCATCATCATGATGGATACAGATGCCATCGTCGCGAGCGCACGAAGGTACAACGGGTGTTTCCGTGTGATCATCGAACAACTCCTTTGCAGAGATGCTTGCTCTCAAATAAACCGAATTGAAATGGGATGGACGTAACGACGCGAAGACGCACGTCTCGGAGCGTCGCGGGCGACTTTTCCCCGCGCACGCTGTTTTAATTTGTTTTTGTTAGCCTCAGATCAATGCGCCGTCAAAACCTGATGGCATGCGTGGAAAACTTAGAGTTGAATCGAAAATATTTTGTCCGTGGGATTTTCCAACCTTCGCGCTCAGCTCTCTCGCGCAATGTCCGGCGGCATCATTTGCTTGCCGGCTCAACTCGGATAATTCCCATCATGCCGCCGTCCTGATGCTCCAGCAGGTGGCAGTGATACGGCAGAATTCCCGTGAGGTTGGCATCCCGGAAGTCCATGCGCAGTTTGACGCTCGGATAGGAAGAGCTTTTTCCGTTCCAGTACTCCACGTTCACCGTATCGCGCAGAAACGGCTCATCGACCTTCCGCCCATTCCACTCCATCATCAGGAAATGGATTTGGTGAATGTGAAAGGCATGGAACTCCTGCGTTCGATTCTCAATCGTCCAGTCTTCCACCGTTCCTTGCTGCGCCACCATGTTTGGAATCCCCGATTGCGGATCGAACGGCGTCGGCGTCTGGCCCTCCACGGTCACGTAAAACGTCGTCGGGCTGTTCGGATCGCTCGGATCTTGTTGCTTCTCCGAGAAATAAAGCTTTCGTTGCCTCACCGGCGCCACGTTGCCCAGCCACTCGGTCTTTGCGGGCACAAGCGGCGCGGGATTGGACGCCAGCACCGACCGCGGCTCGGGAGCGTCGGCCGAAGCCACAATTATTGCTAGCGCCCGCAGCGGATCGTTTTCCCCCATCGGGCCGGTGTCCACACCGCGCGTCACCAGGCTCGCCTCCACGCCCGCCGGCGGTCCATTCAAGACAAATTCCACGCGCCCTCCCGGCGGCACCACCACGTGACTCACCGGCAGAACGGCCTTCGCCGCATCACCGCTCTCCGTGATCGGCGCTCCATCGAGCGCCACGATTCCCAGAGGTTGCGGCGCGCTTTTGAATAGCACTTGCAGGTTCAAGTAGGTAATCGCCGACGCGTTGGCGACGCGCCACAATTCCCGTTCCGACGGTCTGATCGGTATCACCCCCGGCGGATACTCCGGATAAGGTACCGGCACATAGTTAATGGACAAATCCTTCGCTGGTTTGCCCTCACCAGTACCCGTGTTCAGCGCGTCGCCTTCCGCGTCGCGCCGCAGCATTTGCGTTGGAATACTTAGCTTTGGGGGTTCCGCGTCCGGATGCAGCAAGTTTTCATCGCGAATCACGAAAACGCGCTCCCGCAGACCGGCCAGTTGGCGATTCGCGCGTTCGATCCCTTCGACGATCAACGCCCCGGAGGCTCCGCCGAGAATTTGCTTGGTGCTGATTCCGTGGACGTGCGGGTGATACCAGTAGAGCCCGGGCGGCTGGTTCGCGGGAATCTGAAAGCGGTACTCGAACGGCGGGTCGGACGGCTCAATTAATGTCTTGAGTGTCTCGTCTTGATGGCACGTCGCAGGGATCACCAGTCCGTGAAAGTGCAAGTTGGTCGCCGCCGCGATCATCGGACCGCCGGCGCACGGGTCGCGCGCTGTACCCGCTTGCGGACCGCTCGCCTCGGCCCCGGCCACATGAGCCGAATGCCCAGCGGCAGGATTCGCCGCCTGGCCGGAAATCGCCGCCTCGTTCTTCAACGTAAGAATGAGCATGTCGCCCGGACTCAGCCGCAGATTCGGCGCCGGGCTGCCATCTTCCGCAACGTAGCAATACCGCACCCGGCCGCTCGCATCGACGGAGTCCCGAAACGCCAGCTCCACCTTCAGCACGCCGTTCCGGCTGCGCAGGTCCTCAGGCTCCAGAATCGCGCTGCCCTCCGCGCCGCGAAAGCACGTCGCGTCAGCAGACTTCGCCGGCAGGCGCGCCTCAGCATCCTGAGCACACACGCGAGTCGCAGCGAACCCGCATAGAAAGCAGGCGAAAGCCAGCAAGAGAAGACGTGGCATTCCATCAGCAATACCGACCCTTTGTTACTCTCAAATGAAAGCAGGGTGAACGCTAGGCTCGCCCACACGCGTGTCAACGCAAAGTAGAAATGTCCGGTTTTTAGCCAGATAGAAATGTCCGCTTCCACGGTCTTCTCCAAGGGTGCTCGGCAGGCACATGGTATTTGGATTTGATTTGGTTTTGGGGTTTC
>Ga0187819_10000028_pt1 | contig 62951 bp, 53 predicted proteins | sample NC_wetland_sal_i_15_FD_132411 | JGI IMG/M metagenome (GOLD analysis project Ga0187819, IMG submission 132411) | Wetland sediment microbial communities from Neuse River Estuary, North Carolina, USA - SO4_4 | ecosystem: Environmental > Aquatic > Freshwater > Wetlands > Sediment | place: USA... | reverse complement strand
GCGCCCGCGCGCCACCTCGCTACGGATCAGCTCCGCCTCCAGCTTCTCGCGCTTGGCGATGTACTGCATCTCCTCGGTGATGACGCCTTGGCGGGCGAGATGCATCTGGGACATGTTGCGGTTCCCGTTTGCGGTGGCCGCATTCGCTTCTCGCGTTTCAATCCAGCTATCCCTCAGTGCCATTGTTACCCCCGTGACTCGTGTTCCGCGACCCGTGGTCCGTGCGGAAACAGCAAGCTCGCTGTATGTGAAGCTGGATTATGGCATCCGCGCAAGGTAGCGGCAACCCTGGCAGAGAGCAGAGCGGCGAAGCAGCGAGGTAAGGAAGTAACGAGGTAACGATATAGGGAGGTAATGAAAAGGGGCCGCGCTCCGTGAGCCTCCTGCCTTTGAGCGGGTTGGTTCATCATAACACCCCCTCCCCCGGTTTTTTGGAAGTGCCGATTCTAAAGGGGTTACATGGAAAAATTACGTAAGTGTGGATTCTGCGGGACTTAAAGTTCTTTGTTTTGTGTATGCGATGCGCAAGCTTGTAAGTGCTTATTCTAAAGGGGTTAAAGTCATTTGTTTTGATACAGATTCGTGAGCTTTTGTAAGTGCGGATTCTAAAGACCTTAGCACGCGCACGGGAGAAATTGGGTAGGGTTGGCGCTGAGTCGGCGACTTTTGCGAGGGCAACATGCCAACTCATAACCGATAGGTATATGGTCTGTCAAGTTATTTAAAGGGGCTGTATTGCGATTGGGCGAGGATGCGGCCGCCGGGGAGGTGGGTGAGGCGCCTACACAGCAGCGATCCTTCACGACAGCGTGGCAAGACGCATCGGCCGGGAGGGACCCTCGAGGCTCAGGGTAAAAACTCGCCAACACCAAGGCGCCCACCTCGGAAGGCGGCCGCTACATGGCTTCGGACGGCACCGCGATGGAAAGTCACGGCTAGGGGTTGTAGCGGCCGACGGCGTGCCAGGATTTGACTTCGGCTTCGACGGAAAATGTGGAGGCGGGGGAATGGGCGAAGCGATGGTCGAGCCGGAAGGCGTGAGCGAAGAGGGGAATGGTGACGTGGCGGCCGGTCTTGAGGAAGCTGCGGACATTCAGCTCGAGGCAGCGGTCGACGCCGATCACGTAGCCCTGGACGGTGTGCACCAAACCATGGAACAAGGCGCGGTCGCTGAGGTGGTGGAGCGTTTGAATCTTGAGGAAGCTGACGACGTTCAGGTGGTTCAAATCGGGAGCAAAGTTGAAGCCGCGGGATCTCAGTTCGGCAATCATCGGCGGGTTGACGATCGGTTCACGCCCGCGGGTGACGACGCGCGCTTGCTCCGGAATCGCGGGAGGAAAAAAGGGCTGCAGGACAATGGTCTGTTCCTCGGAAAGAGGTGACGCTAAAGGAAGATGGTAATCGTGCTGAGTGTGAATATAGTTGATCAACTGCCGGACAAAACCAGTGATTTCCGCATCGGAGAGATTTTGCGAGGACACGGCATCCTCCCAGCTTTACTGCCGCGTTGATTCCCCGTGCCGTGGACCGACGAAATGGACCCGCGAGGATATCGCTCATCTAACGCCGCAGTGCAGGGAGTGTCAAGAACAATTGGACGGACTCCGGCTGGTTCCCGCGCGCGCCAAGGAGCCAGTCAATCCATGGCGTCACGGCAACAACATACACGGCCCGGTGGATTTATTCTTCGAGTTCGATCACATGGGCATGATAGTCGATGCGGACAGAGCGGAATTCGCGAAGCAGGTCTTCGCCGATCAGCCCGTCCAGGTGTTGTATGCCGAGGATATTCGATAGCTCGTCCAGATTCATGATCGAGACGCGCTGGGCGACCCAGCGGTGGTTGCCGAGCTGGAGATCGAGCCGTACGGATACGGATTCTCCATTCATGCCGGCGCCTTGCGCGTTCCGTTGGATGCGGTGCAGCGGGAAGTACATGACGCGGTATTTTCTCGCGCTGACGATGGTGCCGACCGAGCCGGTATCCAGCAGGAATATGACCGGATCATCGTTCACTTTGCCTTCGACGAGAATCATGGAGTCCACGGAGCGAAACGGGACCCGGATCACGGCCGGATGAGCCGGGCCGGACGCCGGGGCCAACGCCAGCGGAAGAAAAATCAGGACCAAAGCGCGGAGGAGCGCCGGAGCTTGCGAAGAGCACGCCGGCGGCAGGCTTGGCCGAGCGCGCAGTCCGGATTGCTTGACGTCCTGGTTCATGGTTATGCGGTCACAATACGATCACCGAAAAAAGGAATCTATCCGCTAAGCGGCACCAAAAAACCAGACGGCCTCGGAAGATTCCCGGCACGATTCACGCAGGTTGATGCTAAGATGCGGAGATCGATGAATCCAATTGATTGATTTCATCGTTTATATGAGCGGAGTTCATGGCCGCGGAGCATCGCCGTTAGCGGCGGGGCCTGTTCTTGACGCCGTGAACCCCAGAGTCTGATCGCAGTAGTTGAGGTTGAGATTCTTTCCGGCGGGAGCCGGAATCTTCGATCGGGCACCCTTACCCTTCGCGCAAAGCGCTCTGGGCGAGTCGGATGCCCTCAGAATGACAAGTCGCTTTTCTCGCGCGGGGGGGTTCGTGCGACGCGTTCGCGGGACGCCATCAGGGGAACAAGGAGGGCGCGATGAATCTTGAGATCCGCCATTTGAAGCTGGTCGCGGCCATCGCCGAAACGCGGAGCATGACCCGCGCCGGCAATTGCCTGCACTTGACGCAATCGGCGCTGAGTCACCAATTGCGCGCGGCCGAGGAGCAACTGGGCGCGGCGCTGTTCGAGCGCAAGAACCGCACGATGACGCTGACGCCGGCCGGAGAACGATTGTTGCAGTCTGCGCGAACGGTGATCGCAGAGCTGGAAGGCGCGCAAAAAGAAATCCAACGGCGCGGGGCAGTCAGCCAAGGGCTGATCCGGCTTTCCACCGAATGCTACACGGTGTATCACTGGCTGCCGGCGCGGCTGCGGCTGTTCCAGCAGAAGTTTCCGTCGGTGGAATTTCAGCTGGTGGTGGAGGCCACCGACAATCCTTTCGAGGCGTTGCTGGAGGGAAAGCTGGATTTGGCGATTGCCTGCACGCCGATCCGGAATCGCAAGATCCGGTATACGCCGCTGTTCGAAGACGAAGTAGTGCTGATCGTTCCGCCGGAGCATCGCCTAGCTGGCAAGAAATATGTGGAACCCGAGGATTTCGCCGGCGAAACACTGTTCATTTATCCGCCCAAAGAAGAGTGCACGCTGCTGAACGAAACTCTTGCGCCAGCGGGAGTTTGGCCGCACCGAATCCAGGAAGTGACGTTGACCGAGGCCATCGTCGAGATGGTGAAAGGCGGGTTGGGGGTGTCGGCGCTGGCGCGGTGGGCGGTGGCGCCGCAGCTCGAATCGGGAGCGGTGATCGGTAAGCAGGTGACGGCCAGCGGTCTGCACCGAACGTGGTCAGCAGCGCAGTTGCGAGACCAGCGCGCGCCCGCCTACTTGCAGGAGTTCATCCGCGTGCTGGCGGAACATCCGATTCCGGCGAGCTCCACGCGGAGCACGACGAGGCCGAGGCGAGTTGGAGATGGACTCACGCCCGCGGATGACGACGCGCGCTTGCTCCGGAATCGCGGAAAGGAAAAAGGGCTGCAGGACAACGGTCAGTCCAGCGGGAAGAGGCGACGCTAAGGGAAGCGGATCGCGCTGCGACATGCCTTCGCCGCTGCGGAAGCGCAGGACGGGAGCCGCGACGGCAGCGGCTCCCAGGAGTGCGCGCGACGCGGAGCCTACTGGGCCGGCTTCTCGGCTGCGGGTTTGGCGGCAGGTGCGGCGGCCTTGGGTTTCCAGAAGTCCGGATCGGCTTTGATCCATTCGTCGGAGACGTAGCTCATCTTTGGATTGAATTCAAAGAGTTGGTGTTCGAAAGAGTCCACCGAGGCGGCCTCGAGCTGCCCGAGCTTTTTCAAACCATCTTCGCCCATGGCCGCTTCAAATTGCTTATCCTGCTGGAAGCTGGCGTCGATTTCGGAAGCGGATTTGAGTGCGGTGATAAAAATGTACGTGCCGCCCTCCCCGCCGTAGGCGTTGTTAAAGCAAGCCCAGTGAGCGTCGGGAATGGATTTTTCGTAGGTCGCGACGACCATTTTGACCAGCTCGCTCCATTCCTCATAGTGGCCCGGACGAACATGGTAAACGCTGATTTCCATGGCGCGCCGGTGGCCGACGTCGCCATATTTGGGGCGCAAGCTGAATTCGCTGCGATACACGAAAACGTTCTGGTCGATGGAATCCAGGAGTTCGCCATCGGCAACGGAAGCGCGGTCGAGTGCGGCGGAAAGGGCGGCGTTTTTGTTAGTAGCCGCCACGTCCTTTTCCCAGGCTTCAAACGATTCATAGAAGGTGAAGAACAAGGCGCGTGACTTGCCGGAGAGCGAAGTCATGCCCAAGTAGTTGGTGGGCCACTTGGCGCGGCTGTAGGCCTGGACAAAAGCGCTTTCGGCCTTGTCGTGGACCGTGCCCGACTTACCGGGTTTCACGAATTCGCGCATGATCACCAGCACTTTCGGCGGCGGCGTCGTCTCTTGCGCGGACGCTATACACGGGGCCAGCCAAAGAATTGACAATCCCAACAACGAGCAGCCAAATTTTTTCATGAACGCAAACCTCCTCGTTTGCTTGAAGACAGCGACAGCGGATCTGACGCACCAGGGAAGGAACGGCAAACTTCGAATCGACCGGAGACTATAGGAGTCGCGCCGCGGCGTCAAGCAGCAAGGCAGCGCAGCGCGGGGCTAGGCGTGCGCGGCGGCCGATTTGGGAAACGCGTTTAAGAGGATGTCCAGGTCGTCGGGGTGCATGGCGCAAACGAACGCATCATCTCGATCGATGTGACCCCCGCGAACCAGAGTGGCGAGAGATTCCTCGAGAGTGAACGAGCCTTTCTTTTTGGTCATGGTGATTTCCTGGTGCAGATGCTGCAGGGCGTAGCGGCGGATGCAATTGCGGGCGCCGTAGCCGACCATGAGCAGCTCCGCAGCGGGAATGCGCCCGCCGTTTTTCTTGGGGAGAAGAATTTGTGTGTGGACGGCGGCGATAGCCATGGCGAGTTCCTGACGGATGGAGTTTTGGCGCTCGACCGGGAAGGAATCGGCGATGCGCGCGATGGTGGAGGCGACGTCGGTAGTGTGCAGGGTGGAAAGCACGAGGTGGCCGGTCTCGGCGGCGGCGACGGCGATGCGCATGGTTTCGGTGTCACGCATTTCGCCGACGACGATGATGTCCGGGGCCTGGCGGAGCGCGGCGCGAAGGGCGGTGGGAAAGTCGGGCGCGTCCGTGCCGATCTCGATCTGCTCGATGACGCTGCGAACGTGGTGGTGTTCGTACTCGATGGGATCCTCGATGATCACGATATGGCGGGCTTCGCGACGGTTGATTTCGTCAATGAGCGCGGCCAGCGTGGTGGATTTGCCGGAGCCTGCGGGGCCGCCGATCAGCACGAGACCTCGCGGCAAACGGGCTAGGGCTTCGACGGACGGAGGAAGATTGAGCTCGCGCAAGGAAGGCACGCGGGACGGGAGGACACGAATCGTGGCGGCGGCGTGTCCGCGTTCGCGATGAAGGTTGATGCGAAAACGGCCGAGTCCCGCAATTTGATAGGAGGAATCGGCGATGCAGGTTTCGCGATAAAGGCGCAACGCGTGGGACGTGAGAGCAGGCAGGACGCTGGCCTCGATTTCGGCGCCGTCGAGATTGGCGGTTTCAATCCGCCGGACTTCGCCCTCGACACGCATGCAGGGAGGCGCGCCTTGGATGAGCAAGAGATCGCTGGCGGCGTACGCGACGAGCGTAGCTAGCCAGCGATCAACCCGCTCTGTGTCGGCAGGATCGGTGTCCTGCGTTTCGAGATGATCGTTCAGTTCGCGAGCCAGACGGTTGAGTTTGGTGGGTTCGTCCATGGGCACCGGGCCGAGGTGGATTTGCGGAGGGATATATTGACCCAGTGGGGGCGATTAGTCCAGATGGACTACGCGCGGCGAAGGATGAGGAGAGAAATCTCGGGAGGAACGCCGAGGCGCACGGGAGCGCCGACGGTGCCCAATCCCCTATTCACATAAAGGTTGGAGAGCCCGGGAGCTTGATCGGTCACGTGCCATCCGGGAGCGGAGAGCACGGAACTCACGCTGGAAGGCTCGCGATTCGTGGAGGAACCGGACGATGGCGGCACCGGACGCACCAGAACCTGGCTGGCGGGAGCAAGAAGCGGGCGCTGGTAAAGGCCAGCGACGTAGTCGGAAATGAAGCGGGCAGGGGTGAGGCGGTGGTCGAGGATTTCCACCTGAATCTGGCCGCCATGAGTGTGGCCTGCGAGTGACAGCTCGATGCCGAGCTCGGCGGCACGATTGAAGGTATTGGGATTGTGGGAGAGGAGAATGTTCGGCATGTCGCGCCGGACGAGCGGATCGAGATTTGCGAGCATTTGCGTGCGGTGGCCGTTGTTGTTGCGCTCGCGCTGGTAGTCGACGCCGATGAGATTGAACGGCGCGCCGCGGAAGGTAAGTTGGGCATTTTCCTGGCGAAGCAGCTTCATGCCGGCCTGAGCGAAAAGCTCCTGGGCGGCGTCTTCGGCTTTGGCGTAGATTTCGTGATTGCCGTTGCAGCCCCAGACGCCGAGCGGCGCACCGAGACGCCGAACCTCGTCGATGCAATCGGCAATAGGGTCGGAAGAACCGGTGATGAAGTCGCCGGTCACGACGGCGAGATCGGCGCGCAACTCGTTGGCCATATCCACGGCGCGGCGAACCTCGGAACGCGTCATGTAGCCGCTGAGGTGGATGTCGCTGATCTGCATGATCTGCATACCGTCGAGGGCGGACGGCAGATTGGGTATAGGGATTTCGATGCGGTGAACCTGGTAGTCCAAGCGCTCAGCCGCGAAACCATACACGGCGCTGAGAAACGGCGTGGCGCCGGCCAGCGCGGTGGCGGTGCGGAAAAAATAGCGGCGCGACGGATCGCGAACCATTTCGACCGCGGTGGGCAACGGTGGGGGTTGCGGGGACTGAACCTTGGGCTTCGCGCTGACGGTTTTCCGGAGCCAATTCCAGATGCGCTCGACGCCGTGGACGACCTTGACTGCCAGAAAGGCAAACACCGCGCTTGAGAACCATAGACCCGCGAAGATGGTTAGCATGGCATCACGCGGGATCAGATGGCCCCGGCGTCCCATGCGGAACCCGTCGGCGATGGCGAGGATGATGACGATCACTGCCAGGACGTAAAGGAGGCGCGCAGCGACGCGAAGCCAGACGGCAGACCAGTGCGAGGTGACACGCCAGATCGCGCGGTACCAGAAACGCTGGGAGAGAACCAGCGTCGTCAGGACCATTAGAACGAAGGCAATCCGCGGAAGAAGCCAGCCCCAGTTCACAGAATGTTTGCTCCCGTAGCCACTGCTAAGCTTAACATGCGCCGCCGTGTAATTCTGTGTGACCCGGAGCCGCTTCGTCAGTAAGATGAACCCCCGCGGGGAAGGCACTGCGCGCGTGCCTTTGAGGAAGCCATCCGGGCGAGTGGTGCGTCAGAAACAGGAGCACCCGCAAGAATGGCAAAACGCGGGAAGTTTGCTTGAGCGCGGCAACGGAGACAGTTAGAGCCGCGACTCAAGGAGAGGGAGAGAACAATGCGAAGAGTCGTTTCGATGGCGGCGGTGGTACTGGGTGTGGGGCTCTGGGTCTCGTCGATGTCAGCAGGAGAAGCGGGACGCAAGGACGATCCGCCGAAACCGGCTCCGAGTGAGTCGCAAATCGTGCTGGCGCAGTGGAATGACATCGGCCGAAAGTTGATCGCGATGGCGGAAGATTTTCCCGAGGACAAATACGAGTTCAAGACAACTCCGGCGCAGAGGAGCTTTGCGGAGCAATTGCTGCACGCAGCGTCGTCGATGTACTTCTTCACCGATCCGGCGGAGGGGAAGAAAGCCCGCTATCCGGAAGACCCGAAGCGAGACGACTTGAAGACCAAGGCGCAAGTGGTGGCCTTCGTGAAAAAGTGCGTAGAAGACGGAGCCGCGGAGATCAAGACGAAGGGCAACAAGGGCATGAGCGACTTGGTCACCGATCCGGAGAGCAAGCAGCAGATGCAAGTGTCGGACTTGGCCTACGGCCTGATCGAACACTCGGGCGAGCATTATGGGCAGTTGGTCGTGTACTATCGGCTGGCAGGACTGGTGCCGCCAGAGTCGCGGCCGAAGAAGTAGGGGCGCTATAGCCGCCCTCTTTAACCCTGAGCCTTGAAACACGCTGTGAGTGAGTTGGTCACGAGCCTGCGGCACCAGCGGCGCCGTTTTCGAGCAGCGCAGTGAGTTGGGCGGGATCGCTGGTGGGTGGCCGACAGGTCTGACCGGAGCAGACGAGGGCTACGGCTTTGTCGGCTGGAAGATGCGGCAGCGTTTCTTTGAGGGCGCCGACAAGATTCGCGAGGGTCGCGCCGGGCGTCACTCGCAGGACGGATTTGCCGAGACGGAAGACGCGGTAGGCAGCGGCTTCGAGGGTTTGGGCGGCGGGATCGTCGGCGCGTCCGGTGATGACCACTTGCATCGGATGTTGCGCGAAGAGCGTCGCGGCGAGACCGTAGGTGGCGGCGAAGAGGCCGTACTGAGGAGCGATTCCGGCAAAGGCTTCGAGGGTTTTTTGCGCGAAGGCGCGATAGCGGTCGTCGCCAGTGAAGGCGTGCAAGCGAATCAGCGCGATGGCGGCAACGGAATTGGCGCCGGGTGCGGGGGAATCCTGGAAGGGCTTGCGGCGAACGTCCAGACCACCCATGGGCGCGGCGTCGGATGGGCGATCGAAGAAGCCACCGGCTTCTGCGTCGCCGTAGCGCTCGATTGCGAGATCCATCGTACGCTTCGCCGCTTCGAAGTAGCGCGGCTCCAGCGTGGCTTCGTAGGCGTCGAGGAGCGCGATCACGCCGAAAGCTTGATCGTCGAGTGAGCCTTCGAGCGTAGGGCCACCGATGCGATGACCGAAGCCGCGCGATTGGCTCCACACTTCCTTTAACATGTGGTCGAGTGTTTTCAGAGCGAAGCTGCGGCAGCCGTCCGCGAGCGAGCCCCGAAAAACGTTAGCGGCTTCGAGATAGGCCGAGACGAACATGGCGTTCCAGGAAACGTACATCGTTGTGTCGACGTAGGGAGTGGGCCGCGGCTTGCGCGCGGCCAGCATCTTGCCTTTTGCATGGGCAATCGTAAGCCGCACGGTGGCCTCGTCAAGGCCCAGCGTGTTCGCGATGTCTGCGGCGTTGCGGGCGATCCAGAGAACATTTTTTGCAGCATTGTGGTGCATTTCGCCGTGGGGCTCGACGTCGTAGTACAGCTCCATGATGCGCGCTTCGGCAGGGGGCAGCGCCGCGCGCAGCTCATCGAGGGTCCAGGTGAAGTAGTCGCCGTCATCGTCAAGCGAGTAGTCGGCATCCTGGCTGGCGTAAAAACCGCCATGAGCTTGGTCCGATAGCACATCGTTGACCCAGCCGATGATACCTTCCGCGGTTTCGCGAAGGAGCGGATTCTGCGTGACCTGCCAAGTGTGGAGATAATTCTTCAGCAGCTCGGAATTGTCGTAGCTCATCTTCTCGAAGTGCGGGACGAGCCAACGCTCATCGACCGAGTAGCGGTGAAAGCCGCCAGCGAGTTGGTCGTAGACGCCGCCGCGGGCCATTTCTTCGAGCGTGGTTTCGGCGATGGCGCGCAGGTGTTTCTCTTTTGTTTGCTGGTAACGCTCCAGGACCAGATCGATGGCCGAAGCGTGAGGAAATTTCGGCGAGCGGCCGAAGCCGCCGTTCTTGATGTCGAATTGCTGGGTGATGGAGCGAATTTGCGCATCGACGACGCCGAGGTCGAACTCCGCGCGGGCTCCCGTGAAGGCTTCAGCTTGCGCGACAGCGTCGGCGAGGGAGTTTGCGGCGCGCTCCAGATCGGCGCGCTTGTTGCGGTAAGCATCCGCCACCGAGAGGAGCACGCGGCGAAAACCGGGACGCCCCATTTGATCGTCTGGCGGGAAATAGGTGCCGCCGAAAAACGGCTTTCCATCGGGCAGAAGAAACCCGGTGAGCGGCCACCCGCCTTGGCCGGAGAGCGCGCTAATCGCTGATTGATAGCGGGAGTCGACGTCGGGGCGCTCGTCGCGGTCCACCTTTACGGCCACGAAGTGCTCGTCGATGATCTTGGCGATTTCCACGTTTTCGTAGCTCTCGCGGTCGATGACGTGGCACCAGTGGCACCAGACCGCGCCGATGTCGAGAAGGACGGGCTTGTCCTCGGACTTGGCGCGGGCAAAGGCGGCGTCGCTCCATTCGTGCCAGTCGATGGGCTGATGTGCGGCGGAGCGGAGATAGGGGCTGGCGGAATTTTTCAGGCGATTTTGATGGTCAGACAAGCGGAACCCTTTTTCTTTTTTTTGAGCCAAGACGCAGCGGCCCTTCGAGCCTCAGGGTAAACCAGGAGGGGCGAGCCCCTGCCCGTACAGAAGTCTCCGAAAAACTCTTAACTTCGCTATCTGCTCACGCATGACATCGCGGCCTAACATCACGCGGGCACAGACAGGAGTGTCTGTGCTACTGGACGACGTCGCCGGGGCCGAGGTCGCGGGGGTCGAGCGGCTTACGGCCAGCGAAGCCTTCATCCTGGCGGTGGTAAAAACGGATGCGGTCTTCGCCAAGCCTCCAGCAGAGATAGACCTCTTCATTGTTGATGCGTGACGGAAAATCGAGAAGGCCGACTTCCAGATCTTTGATCAAGCAGCCGGTTTCGAGAATGCGATTCAGCGCCGACTTCATGGTTTCCGCAAGCTGCTGGTGCTCCACGCGCAGCGTGGCGAGCTTCTCGTAGGGCACGATCACGCCTCCCATCATCATGATGCGCGCGGAGACGGCGGAGAGATCGGTCTCAAGGCCAGCAAGCTTCTTGCGGCAATCCATGGCTTCCACCAGAAATGGCTCGAGCTCCTGCCGGGCGCGCTCCGCTTCGGTCAAGGTGAAGAGGCGTTGCTCGGGCTCCGGGTCTGGAGATTCGTCCTGGTTCTGGTCGTCGTCTTCGTCTGCCATTCCGTATCCGATCTGGGGGGTGATGCGATGCTAGCGCAAACTCAGCATCCGGTCGAGAGCAAGTCTTGCGAAGTGACGCGTTCGTTCATCGACGGAAATGCGATTGACGATGTTACCGGCGGCGATATTCTCAAGCGCCCACAGGAGATGCTGCGGCGTGATGCGGAACATCGTGGTGCAGACGCACACGCTGGGGTCCAGGGACATCACTTTGTGACCTGGCATTTCGTTGCTGAGACGGTTGACCAGATGAATTTCCGTGCCGACAGCCCAGTGCGAGCCTACGGGTGACGCAGCGATGGTTTTGATGATGCCCTCGGTGGAACCGATCTGGTCGGCGGCCTGTGCCACTTCAAAGCGGCACTCCGGATGAACGATCACGCGAATGTCGGGATGCTCGCGCCGGACGCGCTCGATGTGCTGTGGCGTGAAGCGCTGGTGGACGGAGCAATAGCCTTTCCAAAGAATGACGCGAGCCGCGCGAATGGCCTCCGGCGAATTGCCGCCGAAATCCTGGTAAGGGTCCCAGACGATCATTTGGTCGAGAGGAATGCCCATGCGAAACGCGGTGTTGCGCCCAAGGTGTTCGTCCGGGAGGAAGAGGACTTTTTCCCCGCGCTCGAAAGCCCAGCGCATCACCGCGGCTGCATTGGAGCTGGTGCAGACCGCGCCACCATGTTCGCCGGTGAACGATTTGATGGCCGCGGTCGAGTTCATGTACGTTACCGGGAGGATTTTCAAGTCCCCCAGCGACGACAGCTCGCTCCAGCACACTTCCACTTGACCGATGTCTGCCATGTCCGCCATCGAGCAGCCCGCGTTGAGGTCCGGCAGGATGACGGCCTGATGTTCGCGCCGCAGAATGTCCGCGCTTTCCGCCATGAAATGCACGCCGCAGAAGACGATGTAACGGCCGCTGGCTTCCGCGGCCTGGTAGGAAAGCTTCAGTGAGTCGCCGCGAAAATCGGCGAACTTGACGACTTCGTCGCGCTGGTAATGGTGCCCAAGAATGACCACGTCTTGGCCCAGGCGGGCTTTAGCGGCGGCGATGCGCTCGTCGAGCGAAGTGTCCGGGACCAGGAGGTACGAATCGAAATCGCAACCCACGCCCGGCTCGATCTCCGGCGCGCGCAGCGTCGCGGACTGAACGGCGCCGATCAGCAGAGACGGGTCCGCAATGGAAATAAGGCTGCTCATGACGTTTGCGCTGGTTATCGGCTGTGTGCGGTAGGTCCTAGAATGCCCCTGGTCTGTTAGATGGCATTTTCTCAGGTTTGGGTGCAATTCTCCACTATCCGCCGATAAACACCATAGTACGCGAGGGCGGTACGAAGTCCGGAGCATTGATGCGGTGGCCCTCTTCTTTTTCATGGACCACGGAGCGGATGTAGGTCACCAGATCTTCGTCCGACGCGCCTTCGCGAAGCAGTCCGCGGAGATCGTGATCGTCCTTGCTGAACAGGCAGGTGCGGAGCTTGCCGTCGGCGGTCAGGCGAATGCGCGAGCAGTGGCCGCAGAAAGGCTGCGTGACCGGGGCGATCAGGCCGATTTCGCCGGGTGCCCCGTCGGCGAAACGGTACTTGCGGGCGGTTTCGCTGCGCTCGTGCGGGATTTGCTCGAGAGGCCAGCGCGCATGAATGCGCCGATGAATCTCTGCAGCGGGAACAACCACGCTGCGGCTCCAGTGGCGGTCGGCATCCAGCGGCATGAATTCGATGAAGCGCATGATCACGCCACGCTCGCGAGCGAAGGCGGCGAAGGATTCGACTTCGTCGTCGTTGAGCCCGCGAACCAGCACGGCGTTCACCTTCGCCGGCGCCAGACGTGAGCTCTGCGCGGCGTCGATGCTGCGCATGACGGTGGCGAAGGACTTCGTGCGCGTGATCTTCTCGAATTTCGCAGGATCGAGCGAATCCAGGCTGATGTTGATGCGCCGCAGACCTGCCTGAATCAGGCGTTCGCAGCGCTCGGCGAGCAAATGGCCGTTGGTGGTCATCGAGAGGTCTTCGATACCCAGGGCGTGCAGGCGCGCGATGTAGTCTTCCACGCCCTCGCGGACCAGCGGCTCTCCGCCGGTGATGCGAATCTTGCGGATGCCGAGGCTCAGAAAGACGCGAGCGAGGCGGTCGAGCTCAGGCCAGGACAGAATCTCGTCGTGATCGCGATAGTTTTCCGGATCGGCCGAGCGGCAATACACGCAACGAAAATTGCAACGATCGGTGATCGAGATGCGCAGATCGGTGATCTGGCGGCCGAATTTGTCGTGAAGCGTCATGGGCGTCAGCCAAAAAAGCGAAAGCCCGAATCCAAGGCTTGGATGTCGGGCGTAGACGAAAAACTACACATTTTCGTCGATCGCTCCTTTCCAAGCATGGGTTCGCCGAATACGGCTCACCGCAAGCGGGAGGCCCAGGCGTTTCCACCCGAACCCTCATCCCCGGCTACAGTCAAACGACTGCCGCCGAGGCATCGCCCCTGCCGCCATAGGCTTTCTCTCCCGGAGGCACCAGGGGTCGGAGTAAGGTTAAGTGTACGCCCGCGGGACACAAGCTGCAATTCGGGGTGGCCGCAGCCCCGGCTAAGGCGAGGACGAGGTTTGTGATAGAGTTTTCGCCACGCCATGCGGATCTTCGTTCTCGGTGCCGGCGCGACCGGCTCCCTACTCGCGCAATTACTGGAGCGGCAAGGACATACGGTCTGGTGCGGCGACCGTGACCTTGAGCGTGCGCGCCGCTTCCTGGGCAAGAAAAGCACCATCGCCGTTACCAAAGTCAACGCCCGCAACCTGCGCGGCATCGTGCGGGCGGCGCGCGGCTGCCAGCTGATCGTCAATGCCTCCGCGTCGGTCTTCAATCAAATCGTCCTGCGGGCGGCGTTGCGGCTGCGGGCGCACTATGTGGACCTGAGCTCCCACCTTACGCGCAACCCTTTCAAGGCCGAGCAATTCGCCTATGCGAAACGCTTCGAGGAGAAAAAACGCGCTGCGTTGATCAATGCAGGCGCCGCGCCGGGGCTGGTCAACCTGCTGGTCAAGCGCGCCGCGGAAACGCTCGATGACGTCGAGTCCGTACAGATCCGCCTGTACGAAAGCAGCGAAAGCGACGACCCGATCTCGCAATGGTCGCCGGAAGTAACGTTCGACGAAGCCATCTCGCATCCCCGGGTATATCGCGATGGAAAGTTCCGCATGGAAAAGCGGTTCGCGGAGCTCGAGAAATTTCGCTTCGCGGACCCCATCGGCACCGCCAACGTGGTGCTTGCCGCTCAAGACGAAGTGGCGACGCTTCCCCACTTCATACCGATGAAGAGCATGGACGTGAAAATTGGTGGGAATGAATTCGATCGTTTGCGCCGCTGGTACAAGCAGGGAAAGCTATCGAAGTCACGCGGGATCGTGCGGCAGCGCTTCCCGCATACATCGTCACCCCGCATGATCGCCAAACTGATCCGCCAGGGCATCCTGCAAAACGCCCGGTTTGCGGCGGCCGTGCTGGTGCGCGGAGTGAGGCGCGGCAAGAAAGAAGATCAGCACCTGCTGATTCGCACCGACTGCTCGTTTCCGACGTTGTATCAAATCCGGCAGCAAGGGCTTTACACTACGCCAGTGGCCTACGCTACGGCGCACATTGCGGCGCTGTTCATCAAATTTTTCCCCAGCAACGTGGCGGGTGTGTTCGCTCCGGAAATGCTGCCGGTGGAAACGCGTCGCGCGATCGTCGCTGGCATTCGCGCGCACAGTGTGAAGATCACGCACAAGACAGTGATCCTCAAGCGCAACAGCGAGGACGACGAGGAACTTTAATACTGGGCTTGATTGCCAAGTAGGGGCCAAACGATCCTTTGAGCTACGCGGTCGTCGTTCGGCGGCTACGGCCGGGCTTCGAAAATTAGGTTAAACGGAGTCTGCGTGGCGCGGCGGAAGCGCGTAAAGCCTCCGCTGGTCACCACTTCGCGCAGGCGCTTCTCCCCCGCCTGCGCACCAAGCGCCAGACCCACCTCTTGATCCAGCGAAGCGGGCGTGCACAGAAGCGTGGACGCTCCGTAGAACGCGCGCCCGATGGGATGCAGATTATCCTCGAGTTTGTCGCCCGCGAAAGGCTCGACGATCATCCACGTGCCATCTTTTTTCAAAGAGCTGTGCACGTGCGACGACGCGCCCGCGGGATCACCCATGTCATGCAAACAATCGAAAAAGGTCACGAAGTCGTATTCGTTGCCGGGATAGTTTTTTGCCTTCGCCACCTCGAAGCGGATGCGGTCGTCCACGCCCGCGTCCTTCGCGCGCTGCTTAGCGGTCTCGATCGACTTTTCGTGATAGTCGAACCCAACGAATTCGGACTTGGGATACGACTTCGCCATCAAGATGGTCGAGGCGCCCAGCCCGCAGCCCACATCCGCGACGCGCGCGCCGCTCTTCAGTTTTGCGTCGACACCTTCCAGCGCAGGAATCCACGAAGCGGTGAGGTTCGCGGCGTAGCCCGGGCGAAAAAATCGTTCCGTGCCGACGAACAGCTCCGGATGATGTTCGTGCCACCCCATTCCTTTGCCGGTCTTGAATCTTTCCGTGAGTTGCTCCTCGGCTCTGGTCGCGGCAAGTGCCACCTGAAATGCCCCAGGGAGAAAAGCAGGGCTGTTTTCGTCAGCCATGGCGAAAGCCTGCTCCTCGCTCAGATGAAACTTCCCGGCGCCCGAATCGTACGTAACGTAGCCACCCGCGGCCTGCGCCGAGAGCCACTCTCGTACGTATCGCTCCGCGGTGCCTGTCCTCTTGGCGAGTTCTCCGGGGGTCTGCGGACCACCCGCCGCGAGAGCCTTGTACAACCCCAATTTGTCGCCAATGCGAATCAGCGCGGCATTGAACGTCGCGCCGAAATCCACCAGCGCCTTACCAAGAAACTCATTCAGCTTATCTGGATTGATCGCCATACGTGCCTCCGTAGTGAAAAAGAAAGGTGACCTGAGAGATTGGTTGGGATTGTAGGCCTGGTGTCGCGATCGAATCAAGGATGATAAGGAGTCAGCAGCAACGGTTGGGGCGCGAGTAGCGGCGATCGAGCTGTTCCACGTAGAACTCTTCCGGGGTCAGCGTACGGCACGGCGTGGATTTTCGGGCCACGGCGAGAAGATACCGCTCGTAGGCCGCGTCGCCGCACCATTCGCGAAGGCCGCGCCAGAAGCGGCGGAGCAGGCGTGGCACGATTTTGGCGGCGCGGCGCATCAGTCGTCTCCCTGGGCCTCTCCGTGGGCCACCCCAGAGAACCCCGGCGCCCATTGCGTGGCCACATAAGGCGATTCGTGCAGCACGGCCTCGCGGCGCCGGCTGAGGATCGAATACCACTGCACCAGGGCCTCCACGATCAGAACCACCACCATCAGCGCGAGAATCGCGGTGACTCCAGCGTCGAGGCGCTGATTGACGATCAGGCGCTGCGTTTCGGCCAGCTTTGCTGCTGGGATCTTGCCGGCGGCAATCTGCGCCGCGAGCACGTTGGCGTACGAAAGGAAACCGATACGGGGATTGACATCGAAAATCTTCTCGTAGCTCGCGGTCATGGTGACGATAATCAGCCAGGCCATCGGCGCGAGCGTCACCCAAATCCAACGCATCCGCCCCATTTTCAGCAAAACGGTGGTGGCCACAACGAGCGCCACCGCCGCCAACAACTGATTCGAGATGCCGAACAGTGGCCACAACGAATTGATCCCCCCGAGAGGATCGATCACGCCTTGATACAGAAAATACCCCCACATTCCAACGATGATCGCGCTTGAGAGTAAGACTCCCGGCATCCAGCTGGTGCGCCCAAACGGCTTCCAGACGCGGCCGCCCAACTCCTGCACCATGAAACGCCCCACGCGCGTGCCCGCGTCGAGCACCGTCAGAATGAACAGCGCTTCGAACATGATCGCGAAGTGATACCAGATGCTGAGCAGGCGGTCGCCGCCGATGGTGCTCGAAAAAATCTGCGCCATGCCCACCGCGAGCGACGGTGCACCGCCTGCGCGGTTGAGCAGCGTCAGCTCTCCCACTTTATGGGCGAGGTCCGTCATTGTCTGCGCCGTCAACGGATAGCCCCATCTGCTGATCGTCACCGCGGCTGCGTCCGCCGTGCCGCCCACGATCGCCGCCGGACTGTTGATCGCGAAATACACGCCCGGCGTCATGGCGCACGCCGCCACCATCGCCATCACACCGACGAACGACTCCAGCAGCATCGCTCCGTAGCCGATGAACCGCGCATGGCTTTCCCGCAGGATCATCTTGGGCGTCGTGCCCGAGGAAATCAGCGAGTGAAACCCGCTAATCGCGCCGCACGCGATGGTGATAAAGCAAAACGGAAAAATCTTCCCCGCGAAGACCGGCCCGCTGCCGTCGATGAACCGCGTGAGCGGCGGCATCAGCACGTTGGGCCGCACCAGCAGAATCCCCGCGGCAAGCGAAAAAATCGCGCCCGCCTTGATGAACGCGCTGAGATAGTCGCGCGGCGCCAGCAGCAGCCATACCGGCAGGGCCGACGCAGCGAACGCGTACAGAATGATCGCGATCGTCAGCGAAATCCCGCTGAGCGTGAACACCCGTGACCACGACGCCGACTCCGCCACCCACTGCCCCGCCACTACCACGAACAGAACCAGCGCCACGCCCAGCAGCGACGCTTCGAGCACGCGGCCCCGCCGGAAAAATCGCAAGTACACGCCGAGCAGCATCGCGATGGGAATGGTCATCGCCAGCGTGAACGTCGCCCACGGCGAGGATTTCAGCGCATTGACGACCACCAGCGCCACTACGCCGAGTAAAATCACCAGGATCGCCAGCACCGCCAGTTGCGCGAGGAAACCCCCGCGCCGGCTTACCTCTTCGCGTGCCATTTCGCCCAGCGATTTGCCGTCGCGCCGGATCGAGCAGAACAAAATCACGAAGTCCTGCACGCAGCCGGCGAGCACCGCCCCCGCGATCAGCCACAGCGTGCCGGGCAAATAGCCGAACTGCGCCGCCAGTGTCGGCCCGACGAGCGGGCCAGGCCCGGCGATCGCCGCAAAATGGTGGCCGAAGAGTACCCACTTGTTGGTCGGCACGAAATCGCGGCCGTCATCGTAACGCTCGGCAGGTGTGGCGCGCGTTTCATCCAGAGTGAGAACGCGTGCCGCCACAAACGCGGAATACACGCGGTACGCCACCATGTAGCAGCACGCCGCCGCCAGCACGAACCAGATGGCGTTGAGCGATTCGCCGCGTTGGAGCGCTATCTTCGCCAGCGCCCCCGCACCGAGAAGCGCAACCACCGCCCAGACCAGTGTTGTCAGGAGTTTTTTCATAGCCGAACGAGCGCGGAGACAAAGCCCCTGTGGACCCTGCAGAATGGATGCATTACGGACGGCATCCTAATTCGGCTTGGCGCGAAGCGTCAAATTGAAACCCAGCGCTTCCGTGCGCTCTCAGTCGCCCAAAGACGTAAAGCGGAGAAGCGGATACAACTCCCGAAAAATCTTCGCAACGTCGCGTGGAAACGATGCGCGCGTCGCCGCGGCGGGGGTCAGCTTGCGGCGAACGATCCAGCCTCGGACTTTGTTCCAGTCTTGCGCAACCGGCCAGCCGGAGCGCTGGGTCCATTCGCCTTTTTCCGCCGAATACCAGTAACTCTGGCAGCGGCGGCCGAGCCGCTTTTTCTGCCGCAAGAGCCAGCTCGGATCGGAGGTTACGCGAGGCTGGGCGATCCGCGCCAGCGCGGATTCCTTGTGCTTCGATCCGGAATAGATGCGGAAACCTACGGTGACCGTCACCGCGGAAAGACCAACGTAGAGTTGGCCGGTTTCGCCCTGGCCGGGAAACGGCGCGCTGATTTTCAGATACATCTGCGCGCGGTACGGCGTTTTGTCCTTCGCGAAACGCGTGTCGCGATTAATGCGCGAAAAATTTCCTCCGCCGCGGGCCGCGATGTCAAAGCGTGGATCGAGTTGAAAGATAACCGGGGCCATCTCATCGAGCAGGCGGCGGAAGGGCCGTACGACGAATTGCTGGTAGCGCTCGCGGTTCGCGTCCATCCACGTTTTCTTGTTGTGACGCGCCAGATCGCGAAAGAATTGAAAGGTGTCGCGAGCAAAGATGGGTTTCGGGGTCGCCATGGCTGTGCCTCGTCTACTGACCGCGCTGATCAGCGTACACGATTCCTAATCGGCGTCAATTCGACTATGCTGTGCGGCGCGCTGGATGTGTTCCAGCGATGCGGCTTTTCTTGAGATACCGACCGTTCCGGGGTTTCAGATTGCGAGGATGGAAAACGATGCGAGGCCAAGCTTTCGCTGCAGGTCTGTTCGTGGCTGGATTGATCGCTTGCGCGGCGGTGGTGCGTTCTCCACAAGCCGCAAAAGCGGACGAAGCGAAACCCGCCGCCAAAAAGGAGTCCTGGAAACCGGAAGATTTCATCTATTCGGAGGGCGCGGGCCAGTACCGGATCTCGCCGGACGCGAAGTGGCTCGTGTGGGTGAAATCCATCGGGGACAAAGACAAGGATGCGCGAGTGTCGAATCTGTTTCTCTCCAGCCTGACCGAGAACCGCGAGATTGCGCTTACGCGCGGCAGCGACACGAATACACAGCCCACCTGGTCGCCGGACAGCGAAAAGATTGCATTCCTCAGCAATCGCGCGCGCCCCAAGGCAAAGCCGGACACGGCGCCGGTGCAGATCTGGGTGATGGACGCGCACGGCGGCGAGCCCTGGGCGCTGACCGAGCTGGCGCACGCACCGCGGCAGGTCGACTGGCTGGACAAAAACACGCTGATCTTCAGCGCGCAGGAAGACCCGGCGCTCTACGAGCAAGAACTCAAGAAGAAAAAAGATGACTCCGAAGTGGTTGACGACGCGGATCACGAGCCGCCAGTGCGCCTCTACAAACTCAATGTGAAGGACGCCAAGATCACGCGGCTGACGACGAACACCGACTGGATCGAGCGCTGGTACGTCTCCAAGGATGGCAAGTACGTTGCCGCGATTCACGCGAAGAGCCTGCATTACAGCTTCGATGAAAAAGTCCCGCCCGTCTCCATCTTGCATAACCTGGCCGACGGCACGGAAAAGCAGATTTTCACCGAAGGCCGCATCCGACCGTATGGTTTCGAGTGGAGCACCGACAATTCCGGTTTTTACGCCTGGGCGCCCTTCTCGACAGATTCCAGGTTCCTGACGGCTTCCATCATCCTGCTCTACTACTACGACGTGAGCTCGGGCAAAAGCGTCCAGGTGCCTCTGGACTGGCAGAACGGCATTGGCTCGGATCTCGCCGCGACCCCAGAAGGCTTCGTGGTGGGTCTGGCAGCCGGCCACCGCTTTGAAACGGTGCGCTACACGCGCGAAGGAACCGCCGGCAGTCGGACCTGGAAGCGCTCTCCGCTCGAAGGCGAACACGTAAAAAACATCGAAAACTTCCAAGTGTCCACCGACGGCAAGACGATCATGTATTCGTACTCGACTGCCAGCAAGCTGCCACAGCTTTATCGCGCACAACTCGACGGCGACAAGATCGTATCGCCAGTGCAGCTCACGAAGATGAACGACGGCCTGGTGAACGGGCGGGCGTTCGCCCGTAGCGAAGTCATTAACTGGAAAGGTTCGAACGACGATGAAGTCGAGGGCCTCCTCTACTACCCGACGAACTACGAAGAGGGGAAAAAGTATCCGCTGATCACGGCGATCCACGGGGGGCCGATGGGCTCGGACCACGACTTGTGGCGCGAAAGCTGGGCCTATCCGATCCAACTGTTGACGCAGCGAGGCGCGTTTGTGCTGCGGCCGAACTATCACGGTAGCAACAACTACGGACTGAAATGGGCCGAGTCGATTTGCTGCGGAAAGTATTACGACCTGGAAACGCCGGACATCAACGCGGGCGTGGACTACTTGATTGGGAAGGGCTTAGTCGACGCCGACCGGATCGCGACGATGGGCTGGTCGAATGGATCGATTCTTTCGACGAGCCTGATCACCACGTATCCCGCGCGGTACAAAGTAGCCAGCGTGGGCGCGGGCGACGTGGAATGGATCAGCGACTGGGGCAACGTGTTCTTCGGCGAGTCGTTCGATGCCTACTACTTCGGGAAATCGCCGATGCAGGATCCGCAGCTATACATCAACAAATCGCCGTTCTTCAAGATGGACAAAGTGCAGGCGCCGGTGCTGATTTTCCACGGCACGGCGGACACGAACGTGCCTCCGGCGCAGAGTTGGTCGTACTTTCGCGTATTGCAGTACTACGGCAAGGTGCCAGTGAAGTTCGTGCTGTTCCCCGGCGAGCCTCACGGTCCGCGCAAGCTGACGCACCAGATGCGCAAGGTCGAAGAAGAGCAGGCGTGGTTCGACAAGTATTTCTTCAAGATGGCCAAGCCGGGGAATGAAGCGGTCAAGGAAGGCTCGCCACTTGAGGCGGCTTTCCGCACCAAGAGCGTGGCGCGTTCCTCGGGCCAATACGGAGCAACCTTCTCTGCGAAAAGTAGAACCGTGCTGATTCCCGAAGTTGTGAAGCGCGGTGATCTCGAAGTCGGGCGATTCGAGGTGACGCGCGCACAGTTCACGGAGTTCGACAAGAGCTACAAGATCGATCCAGGAATGGAGAACTATCCGGCGAATGGCATCACGCTTGACCAGGCCAAAGGGTATGCCGCATGGCTTTCCAAAACGACAGGCCAAACGTGGCGCATCCCGAACGAAAGCGAAGTCTCCGCGATGTACGAGAAAAAGGACGGTGAAAATACGCTCGACTATTGGGCCGGATACTCGCTGAATCCGGACGACGCCGCGCGGCTGCAGACAAAATTGAGCGACCTTTCCGGAATCGCGCCGCTGCTAAAGCCCGTGGGCAGTTTCCCCGGACAGGGCAAGGCAGACGAGGAACTGATCTTCGACCTCGGGGGCAACGTGGCCGAGTGGGTGCTGACGCCGGACGGCAGGGGCAAAGCAATGGGCGGCAGCGCGGATCAACCCGCCGACCCACGTGCCTCGCACGAACCAGGAAATGCCTATATCGGTTTGCGGGTTGTGCGCGGCGCGCCGAAGCCGGCGCCGGATTCGCATTAGGAATAGCCAATGGTCCGAAGAATCATTTTCAGGCACGTGGCGCTCGCGATCGCTTTCGTGGTTTCGGTGGTTTGTGCCGCGCCGGTTAAGGCGCAAGCCGATGATTCTTTGTTCCAAAAGAAACTGTATGCGGGCGCAAACGGCGCGCAGATGCCGTACCGGCTGTACGTGCCCGCGAACTACGACGCGAAGGCCAAGTATCCGCTGGTTCTGTGGCTGCACGGGGCGAACGGACGTGGGAACGACAACGTTCTGCAAATTTCCGCTGGGAACTCGCTGGGAACGCACATCTGGACGAAACCCGAGAATCAGGCGAAATTCCCCGCGTTTGTTCTGGCACCCCAGTGCCCCGCGGATACGTTCTGGCCACGTCCGCGCGGCAGCGAGCCACCGGAGCCGTTGCGTTTGGCGCTCGAGATTCTCGATGCCGTACAAAAAGAATACAGCATCGATCCAGATCGGGTCTACGTGGCGGGGCAATCGATGGGAGGCGAAGGAACTTGGGCGGCTCTTCGGTATGCGCCCGGACGATTTGCGGCTGGAATACCGCTCTGCGGCTATCTGACTCCGGAAGAGGCGGCGAGCGTTGCGCATGTTCCCGTTTGGATCTTCCAGGGCGAAGCGGATCCGATTGTTTCTGTGACAGGGGCCAGAGAATTTGTCGCGGCCCTCAAGAAAGCGGGCGGAACACCCCGATACAACGAGTACCCGGGAGTCGGCCACCAAGTTTGGGAGAGGGCGTTTGCCGAGCCGGAGCTGGTCGCATGGCTCGCCGCGCAGAAACGTCAGTAGCAGAGGTAGACGGTCCATCCAGATTGGCGCTTGCGCCGCCTTTGCGAGCGGGCTAGGCTGCGGGCATGAGCCAATTCACACCTACGGAAAGAACCAAAGTCACACGGAAGCCGGACCGCGGCAGCTATGACCGCGACCTGATCTACAGCATTCTTGACCAAGCGTTCGTGTGCAGCGTCGGCTTTGTGGTAGACGGCCTGCCCTATGTGGTGCCGACGAATTACGTGCGCGTCGGCGACAAACTTTTTCTACACGGCTCTACGGCGAGCCGGTTGATGCGCACGCTGGCGAGCGGAGCGCCGTTTTGCCTGAGCGTGACGCTGCTGGATGGGATCGTCTTTTCGCCCACGGCCACTGGACATTCGGTGAACTACCGGTCGGTGGTGGTCATGGGCAAGGCCGAGGTCGTCGAAGGGGCCGAGGCGAAGCTGGCGGCCATGCGCGATTTTGTCGAGTACGTGATTCGCGGGCGCTGGGAAACGGTCCGTCCGCCGAGCGAGCAGGAATTGAAAGGGACGATGGTACTCGCGGTGCCGCTGGTAGAGGCGTCCGCCAAAGTGCGCACCGGTTTCGCCGTGGATGACGGGAAAGAGTATGCGAGTTCGGCCTGGACAGGAGTGCTGCCGTTCAAGTGGACGCCGGGGGAGCCGCTGCGCGATCCGCGCGGCAACGCGAAGACGCCGGTGCCGGAAAACATCCTCCACTATTCACGGCCGCAGTAGGGCGACCGAGCAAAAAAGCGCAACACAGAGGTCGCAGAGAAGAGTGGCGCGTGCTGGCAGGCTACTTTTTCGTGGTGGAGCCGGCGAAGGCGGTGGCGACGCCGAGCGAGATCAGCATTCCGCCGGAGACGTAGCGCTGGGTGCGCGCCCAACGTGCATTGCCTCGCAGCCAGTGCGCAACGCTCCCGGCAGACAGCGCCCACAGGCTGTCGCTCAGGAGACCGAGGGCAGCAAAAAGAACTCCCAGGAAGAGAATTTGGCCCGCGACGCGGCCACGAGAGGCATCCACGAACTGCGGGAGAAAAGCGAAGAAGAAGAGGGCCGCTTTTGGATTCACCACGTTTACGACGATGCCTTGCGCGAAGATGCGACGCAGCCTGACTCGCGGCGCGTTGTCCGAAACCTCCATGGATTCCTCGCGCCGCAGTTTCTGCACGCCGAGATAGATCAAATAGGCCGCGCCGAGATACTTTACGATCCCGAAGGCGAGGGCCGAGGACACATCAGCAAAGCCGACAAGCCCACCGCCGCCGCAGCCGTGTGAACGAGCGAGCCCACGCTAATGCCCAGAGCGGACACGACGCCTGCGCCGGGGCCTTGACCGATACTGCGTCCGAGGATGTAAAACACTGCCGGCCCCGGAATGACCAGCAGAAGCAGGGCTGCGCTGATGAAGAAATGAGAGACGAATGGCTGGGGATCATAACGAACCCTCTGCGCCGGGGCTGGAAGCCCCGACCTCCTAAAGCCACAAGCTAGTTGCAGCCGCAACCGCCGCCGCAGCAGCCTCCGCCGCCACCGGAGATCGAAGTGGACGATTTCGCGGAAGCGCCGTAGGTTGAGCCGTTTGTGGAGCTGAAGACGGACAATTGGATCGAGTTCTTTTTGCCGGCGCATTTGGGGCAGGCGATTTCCTGGGTCTTGTTGAAGACGATCTTTTCAAAGTGGGTTTCGCAGTCGTCGCAGACGTATTCGTAGATAGGCATGGTCGTTTTCCTTGGGCCAAACTTCACCATTAATTATAGCAGGTCGGGCATCGCACACGTGGGTGTTCGCCGCCGACGGAGGACTCAAATCTTCTTTAGGCCATCAATGTGACAGTGTATGGCGTCCTGGGCCATGGCCCAAGCTTCGGCTTCGGTTCGTATTACCGACGAACGAGATTCTGTCGGCGAGGAACGCATTGCACATCAGCGGCAGGTCTGCGTCAGACAGCCGATACTTGACGGTCAACTCTTTCCTAACGTCTTGGCAAAACTCCACACTGCCGTCAGGCGCCAATCGCCACGCTGGATTCCAAGCCGCCTCCCATGCAAACCCATCGGGGTCGGCGAAATAGCCGGAGTAACCTCCCCAGGCTGCTTCTCTGGGTGGCTTTAGGAATCGTTGCCCCCGCGGCCGCCGCGCGTTGAATGAGCGGATTCGCTTCACTCTTCGCACGCACGTTGTATGCCAATGCCATGGGTGCACGTCCGAATGTTGCCGGATCCGCCTGAAAATCTGCGGCGAGATGATCACGCAGAAACAGGGCAAAAACCATCCCGCCGGTTTGGAAGAAGATGATCTCTTTGTTCTCATATACCGGCTTCCGACCGAAGCCATCGACGTAGAATCTCTTCGAAGTCCCAAGGTCTTGCACCCCAAGGGTCACGACGCTGACGCGCTGGTCCATGGTCTGAGATTCTCCTTTTGCAACAGGAAAAAACGACACCGCTGCGAAGCGTGCCAGAAGTTCTCTTCGAATCGGCATCGTGCCGAAGATAGAATGACGGATGCGTCCCGGTCTTGAATGAATCGGACACGTAAAGCTTTAAAGCTCGGGGCCGCCCGTAATCTGAATGAGACCGGATAGGCGAAGAGCGCATCGCGGGGATTGAAGCAACATACTGGGTGGATTGCCCGAAAACCGCTGCACCTCCCGAGTCATGTGCGATTGATCGGCGTAGTCCGCGTCCGCGGCAAACTGAGCAAGATTCCACCGAATACCTGCCCTAGCGGCAAGATTCAGAAGACGCTGGAAACGGAGCACGGACTTGAATAGTTTCGGGCCGTAGCCGACTGCCATCGTGAACCGGCGCTGGATCTGCCGGCTACTGAGACCCAGCCACTGACTTAGTTGTTCAACTCGTCCATGCGGGTGCCGGGCGATCCATTGGATGGCTGCTCTCGTCGCTTTGTCGACTGGACCGGCGTTCGCCACGCGGCCGAGCAGGGCTGCCTCCATCGCCGATCTCCGTGCTGAAAGACTGGGTTCATCAGCAATCCGTGCAAACCGAGCACTTTCGGCGCTGCCCCACACGTCGCCAAGCGGCACGGACCGATTGAGTAGCTCCGAAGCAGGTACGCCAAGGAGGCTCAGCACAAGTCCAGGATGGCAGCGTGCGCCGATGATCTTTGTACCGGGAGCAAGAGGGGCGACAGTATTCTGCAAGCGCCAAAGGCGGCCGAAATTCGCGGTAATCGGAAACAGCGCCGCCCGCGTGCTCGTTGCGATCCACAGATGATCCTCAAATTGGCTTACTCATGAATCCACTTTTAGTATATCGCTACTTCGAATGATCCTCCGATTCCCATCGCGCCGCGCGGAAGCTACGCCACGGGTGCGGATATCGAATATATCGGCTTGCTTGTAAACGAACCGTCGGTGCGTCTCGATCAGGATTTATACTTCCAGATTCCGCCGACCATGGTTCGCTCCACCTGGACCTTCAGCAGCTCGGACGCGTCGGTCCTGAATGGATCCTGAGCGAGCACCACCAGGTCCGCAAGTTGCCCCGGCTGAATGGAGCTCTTCAGGGCTTCCTCGAAGGCCGCGTACGCACCATTGACCGTGCCGCAGCGGATCGCTTCTTGCAGGGTAATACGCTGATTTGCGCCCCAGAGGTTGCCCTTCATGTCCGTGCGCGTGAGCTGCGATTGCAGCCACATCATGGGATCCGACGGGCTGGCGGTGTAATCGGATGAATCCGTGGGACGCAGTCCGGCGTCGAGGAAACTGCGCATGGGGAACATGTGCTGGGCGCGCTCTTGGCCGTAGAAATGCATAACGTCGCCATGAAAGTAGACGTAACAGGAAAACGGCGCGGGAATCACCTGCAGCGCGCGCATGCGCTGGATCAGGGCATCGGTGAGCAAGGTGCAATGCTCGATGCGGAAACGCGGGTCTTTTTTCGGCAGTTCCTTCTGGATTTGCTCGTAGACTCCGAGGATACGGTCTATCGCTAGGTCGCCATTGGCATGGGTGGCCAGTTGCCAGCCCGCCGCGTGCGCCTTCCGCCCGGTTTCGTAGAGCTGCTCGCGGCTGGAAAGCTGCAATCCGACATAATTGTTCGGGATCCCGATGTAGGGTTGCGAGAGCCATGCCGTTCGTTCCGAGATGGAGCCGTCCGCGTACTGCTTTACGCCGCCGATGCGCACCCATTCGTCGCCGAAACCGGTATGAATCCCCGCAGCCATAAAATGATCGAGCGAACCGGCGGAGACGTGACAATACACGCGCATCGCGAGTTCGCCGGCATCGCGTGCGTCCTGGTAGCCCTGCACATCCTCGGGCGAGGCGTCGGCATCGCACGCGGAGGTGACTCCCTTGCTGGTAAAGAGTTTGGAGATCAGTGCTGCGCCTTGGCGATAGTCCTCACGCCTATTCTTATTCGGTATGAGTTTGAAAAAGACTTGCATCCCGGCATCGCCCACGAAACCCGTGAGGTGACCCCCGGCATCGTGCTCGAAGCGGCCACCGGCAGGATCGGGGGTCTGGTCGCTGACCTGCGCCAATTGCAGCGCCATGGAATTCACAAAGGCCGTGTGGCCGCCGCGATGGTGCACGAGCACCGGGTGATCGGGCACCGCCGCATCCAGATCATGCCGGTTGATCGGGCGCGGAGTTTTACCGTCGTCGTACAAAAATCCGAGCACCCATTCTCCGGGCGGAGTCCGCAGCGCGCGCTCGTGCAAAGCAGCTTGTATTTTTTCGATGGAGTCCGTCTCGCAGGCTACTTTGCGCAGATGCTCTACGCCTGAGTCCACGGGATGGGCGTGCGCGTCGTTGAAGCCTGGAAGCACGCTCTTAAATGCGAGGTCAATCTTGCGCGTGCGCGCGGTGGCCAAAGGCAGCACGTCGACGTTCGAGCCCACGGCCAAAAGTCGCCCACCGCTAATGGCCACAGCCTGAGCTCGCGGCTGGGCTTCATCCACCGTCCAGATGTTTCCGTTATACAAGACGGTTTCCGGCTCTTCCGTGCGCAAGAGCGGCAGCACCAGCAGGCTGCTCATACCTTGCATGAAATTCCGTCGAGAAAGTGGTCGCACCGCGGCACCTCCAGAAAATCCCGGGCACGCTTTGGGCCACACCTGCGGCGCTTGCCGGGCTCCAGGCTTCCTCAGGGCTGCAAGATTTGTTAAACAAACAGCAACGATTCAGGTGAATTTTCAGAGATCATTATTGCTCAAAAGGCCAATTCGTGCGATCTCGAAGCTCGATTGCGCGTGTCGTGTCGGTTGTGGTCGGGCAAACCGGAAACTATTGATCACTCGCTAGGCCCCTCGTGAGATCTAAGCCAGAGTCGCTAGGCGCACCTCGCTCGAATCTCTACCGCGACATACAAATTCGGATGGTTGCGGAGTTAACGGAAGCCACCGAAAAGAAAGAGATTTTGGTTGCGGGGGCCCGATTTGAACGGGAGATTTAGTCGCCGGCGACGGCTTCGGTGGCCTTTTCGACGGCGTGGGGCGCCGAGGCGCCGTTGCCGTTCGAATGGCCGTTGCCATTGCCGTTTGCTGGGACGATGGGTACCGGCTTGCCAGCGTTGGCGAAATTCGCCGGGACGGCTTTGGCGATGTCCTGCACGGTGCCGATTTGGACCACCGTGGGCTGGGGCTTCTTCAGCACCAACTCTTCGTAGATGGCGCGCACCTTGGCCTGCTCTTCAAAGGCCTTCTTGCGGCGAGCGCGATCTTCCTCGGCGGCAGTCAGCGGGATGTCATGCTCCAGATGGCGGACGCGGGCTGCATCGTCAGCATCAATCTTGAGCGAGTGCTCGAAGCTCTCGAGATTGACCTTCTTGCCCTTGGCATAGATTTCGTGCTTGCCATGGTTCTTGTACCACTCGGCGACGGTCGCGTTCTTGTGCATGTTTTCGATGATCTGGCGCCAGCCGACTCCGGTGTTGTAAGCGCAGAAGGAGATTTCGCCCTGCTGGGTGGCGTACGGGATGATGCACATCTCCGTGCGGCGGAAATCGTAGTTGAACAGATCCTGGAACCACATGCCGGCGATGAAGAGGAAGTTCCACGGGTCGGTCTGGCGGCGCTTCATGGCGTCTTCGTAGGTGCGATCCGGAGACGTGCGGCCATACTTGACAGTGGACTTCTTGGTCAGCGCCCAGGTCTTATCGAACTTCTTGAAGAGAGCGCCGAGGGTAAGACCCTTGGGCCCTTGGAAGGGCTTGTAGTTCTTCAGGAGCGCCATAGCCATCATGAAGTTAGAGAACTTCTTGCCGCGAGCCGCGTCGGTGATGGCGGTGACATCCTTGGTGAGCTGGACGGCGTCGAGGAAGCGCGGGACGGGCGCCCATTCCTTGGTGTCTTTGTTGATCATCATGGCCGTGCCGACGCCGCAATTGGGGTGGCAACCGCACGACAGCGAGCCCCACTGGGATTCGTTGCCCTTGACCATGTCGGCGAAGCCGGCAAAGGTGCTGATGAAAGAGATGGGGAACCAATCGCGCGTGGGCTCGACCTTGCCAACCTGAGCGCTGACATCCTTCGCGAGGTGCGAAAGCGTGTAACGCTGGCGGAGACGGCGCTCCGGGGTGATGTCTTCGTCGCGGCCAGTGAAGGAGACCGGCTGGAAGCTAACGAAGGCGATTTTCTTGGGATTTTCCATCGCGAACTTGACGACGCTTCCAACCTGGTCGTTGTTGACGTTGTTGACGATAGTGACGACCAGGACGATTTCGATGCCCGCTTCGTGCATGTTCTCGATGGCGCGAAGCTTCACGTCAAAGAGGTTGCCGATCTGGCGATGGCTGTTGGCGTCGTTGCCGATGCCGTCGAACTGCAGGTAGGCGTAGCGCATACCTGCCTCGAAGGCTTTGCGGCTGAATTCCTTGCTCTTGGCGAATTCGATGCCATTGGTGGCAGCCTGCACGCTGTTATAGCCGATTTTGCGGGCATAGGCGACGGCGTCCAGGAAAAGCGGGCTCATGGTGGGCTCGCCGCCGGAGAACTGCACGGACATCTGGCGACGCGGCTTGATCTTCAGGGCGTTGTCTAAGATTTCTTTAACTTCGTCCCATCCGAGCTCGTGGACGTAGCCGACCTGGTTCGCATCCATGAAACAGGGGTCGCACATCATGTTGCAGCGGTTGGTGAGGTCGACGGTGAGGACTGAGCCGCGGCCGTAGCGAACGGTGGACGAGCCATGTTTGTGGAGATCTTCGTCGTTGTGGGCGGGGATATCGCGGCCGGGGAACTGTTTCTCGATCCAATCGAGGAATTTGGCGTCTACGGCCATCAAGTCTTCGTAGTGGCCGTGGATGGGGCAATCTTTGACCATCCAGATCTGGCCATCGCGCTCGATGATCTGGGCCTTAATCTCGCCGACCTTCTCGTGCATGAGGTCGCGCCAATCTTTTTTGCCATCGATGATAGCCGTACGCGCTTCCTTGACGCAGGCCGGGCAGAGCGAATCGGTCTGCCGGGGAAAGCCGAGCGTCGGCTTGGTCTTTTCCCAAGATTTGAGCAGCGGCTTGTCGGACCATTGCGGAGTGACGGAAGGGTTCGGATTGCGCTTATTGAAGTATTGAATGGTGTTGAAAGTGGCCGCCGCGCCCTTGCAAAGAGCCCAATCGACGGTCCTCAAAATCTGCGTGCCTACTTGATTCGGCATAAAACTCTACCCTCCGCTCAGAAAAGTGCGTGCCACTTTGTCGTGCTAACTTGCCCCACGAATTGGATGTAGCCCGAGTACTTATTGGGATCAGCCCTCACAATATCCCCCGGGCTGAAAACTACCGTACCACGTCGGGTGGTACGTCCAATAAGTCTTTGAACTCGTATAGTTTGAAGGTTACCTGGGGAGGATGCTAGGGGGTTGCGGCGAACGGTCAAAATAGGGGGTCGAACGGTAAAATCCGGTACCTGGGGGGCGGGTTTCGGGGGGCTCGGGGGGAGTTACTGGTAGACCATTTTGGGCTGGAATTTGGAGGGAGAGTTGGTTCCTCCCGAAGGTTCGCCGGGCTTAAGGCCGACGCCTACGTCGGCGCCTACATCGGCAACAACACAGCTGCGTGAAACGAAGATGGCGTGACGGGAAGGCTACTCGTTCAAAACGGGACGCAGGACCGCGCTGACAAAATGTGCGAAGTGCGACGCGCCTTCGTCGAGCTGGAGCCAGCGCACGACGCAATGGTCCGCTAAATATTTTGACACTCGGGATTCCGCGATTCCCAAATGGTGCGCGAGCTGCGGCTTGATGGAATCGGCGCCGCGACGGCTCGAGCCACCGCGCAAAAGGTTCGGGATCGCAATGCGCAGCGTCTGGCAGGCCTCGACGTAGTAGTAGCTCGTCAAGTCGGAATCGGTGAGGAGAAATACACCGGGTCCGGCGGGCGCCGTGCCCGCATCGTCGAGCTTCACCGGCGCGCAGGTGAGCAAGCGGCGGAACTGCATCTCCAAGAGTGAAAGCCGTGAAGAAAGGCCGGGGTCGCCATAACGGCCTCGAAGGGCGATTCCACCGGCGTCCCCGAGTGGTTCTACGGGGAGACGAGGCACGGCGGCGGATTCGGATGTTTTGGCGATTCGGGGCTCTGGAGATTCGTCCATTGTGGGCGGTGGAGCTGGCCGGCCCCCGGAAGCTGGTGCTGGTGCTTGATGTGACGCAGGCGCAGCAATGTCCCTGACGGGGCCTCCCTTTCGACGATTGCGCCCGCCACGGCGGCCGCGGCGCCGACGCCCGGCTTCGGTTCCAGGTTTAGCCGGTGGCGCCGGATCGACGGATGCTTCGTGTTCCGGCGCGGCGATGGCTTCAAACACTGCAGCATTTTGCTCAAAGGGGAGTCCGGGCTCGGGAGCAGGAATGAGCGTTTCTGCCGGCGGAAGGGTCTCAGATGCGGAATCGGGGGCAGTCGACGCAGGCAGTGCCCCGAGCCGGGTTGCCGCTTCTCGGGCCTTCGTCTTCCAATCCGTGCGGCGAAAACGTTCCGCGGCGGTCGAATACCATTTTGCGGCGTCGGCATTCTGGCCCGAAGTCTCGAAGTAACGCGCCAGTTCAAACGCCACCATGGCGTCGCGCGTCTTCTCGAACAGATTTGAGAGTTGCGCTGCCGGGTCCTTGCTGGTGCGTGCGCGGCGAATGCGCGCGGTGATTTGTTTCCAGTCCGCCATAGAGTGATTCAGCGACTGCATTGTAACAGCGGTGGCCTCCGGCTGCCAGCACGGGAGGCGAATACAGCGAATCTGGTAGACCGGGAGAACTTTTAAGACATCGATGGGTTTTACAGATTGACGGCTGATGCGGGTGTAAGTATTCTTGGGTCCAGCCCTCTTGGAGACGCAATGGCGCGCTTGCGTGACCTCTTACGGATAAGCTCTGCCGTAATATTGTCATTCAGTTTGTTAGTCACCTCCGTCTCTGGAGCGCCCGCAGCCGGATTTGGCACGGTTGTGTCCGCCGAGCGAGCGCATGTCGGCAGAGCCGCCGCGTCCGTGGGAACGACGATCTTCAACGGGGATGACCTCAACACGGAACAACTTGGGAGTATGCAGGTGCGCACGGCTGAGGCGCGTCTTCTGCTCTCTGGAGCAAGCCGGGTGACGTGGGGCGCAGAAGCAAACATGCCGGCGGCAACGCTAACTGCCGGGACGGCCACCTTCTCGACGGTGAATTCGAAGGCCTTCGCCCTGCACGTTGCGACGGCGGTGATCCGCCCCAAGGGCGAGGGGCCGGCGATCGGAAGCGTTGCGCTGCTGAATCCGAAAGAGCTGACCGTGAATTGCTCGCGCGGGGCGCTCACACTGACGGTGGTGGACGACACGCTGGAGATTCCGGAAGGCACTGCGTACCACATCGTGCTGGATCCGAACGCGAACGTGGCGACAGATGATCCAAAGGCTTGGGGCGAAAATCAGCGTCCGAAAAAGAGCGGACGAAACCGTTTCATTTTTTTCTTGATCTTCTTTGCTGCAGGCGTGACCGCTTTCGCGATCCACGAAGCCCTCGAGAGTCCCGACCGGCCGTAGGAAGTTCTTAGGTTTGAGTGTTCGGCTTGGTCTGCAGCATCTTCCTTTACACAGCAGCGACTACTTCGATTTCAACCAGGGCGTCTTTGGGGAGACGTGCGACCTGGACCGTCGAGCGAGCGGGCGGGGCGGCAGTAAAGTAGCGAGCGTAAATTTCGTTCATCGCCGGAAATTCATTCATGTCCTTCAGAAAAACGGTGGTCTTAACGACGTGGTGAAGGTTGGAAGCCGCCGCCTCTAGAATTCCTTTCACGTTTTCGAGGACGCGCTCGGTTTGCTGGCGGATGTCGTTGCCGGTTATTTCGCCGGTCTTGGGATCGAGCGCGACCTGGCCGGACAGGAATAGAAAGCCATTGGCCTTCACAGCTTGAGAATACGGGCCGATGGGCTTGGGTCCGCGGTCGGTGGTGACAACTTCCTTCATGGGATGTTCTCCTTTGTATTCATGGCGATGGCGCTAGCGGCGTTCTCATAGCGCGCCCGGAAATCGTCGGGCACGCCGGGACGCTTCATCCAGCGGCGAACAAACTCTGCGACATTTTGATGCGTTTCCTGCTCGAACGCGGCGATGAGGTCGTCGAGATCGAAGCCCCTGCTGCGTCGCGCATACAACATGTGGCTGAGCGCCTTGTTAAACGCTTCCTGGCCGTAGCGGTCCTGCAAGCCGAAGAAAAACAAAAGACTCTTGGCGCGAATGACGGCGTCGTCTTCAGACTTTTTTGGCTCGATGTGAACGGGAACCATGCGGAGGGCACGGCGAATCGTCTCGCTGCGGACTTCGATTCCCTGCGCAGCTTCGCGTCCTCGGGAAGCTGCGAATGTCGGCAATGCCGAAAGCGGAGGGTCTTGCTCGAAGAAGCCGGGGTTCTGGCCGTAGCCCAGCCAGCTCGATGCCAGCGCAGGGCCTGCGGCGGCCGCGATTTCCGGCGCGCCGGCACTGACGTCGACCATGACGCTATCGAGTGAGGCCAGCTGCGCGGATGGCTTCTCATTCCCTTCAGAAATGAGTTTCGAATAGTTGGACGCCGTGCCGGTAAAGCAGCCTGCAACCACGGGACACTCGACGACCCAGAGTTGATGGGACTCTTCGCTTCGGTTTCCGAACATCGCGTTGTACGCCTCAACGGATTTGACGAGCGAGTCGGCAGCTTGCCGCAAATTGCCGGCGTCCTGCTGAGCGCGAGTCCAGAGATTGATGGTTTCCGATCCGGCGCTGAGCCGCGTCGCACGGAAACGTCCGGCGATGATAAACGGGTACCCATCCTTCGATTGCTGGACGGCGCGGATGCTTTGTTCTCCACCGCTGCGGGAAGCTTTGGACTGGCGTCCGCTTGCGTGGACGAGAAAGCCTTCGGGCACTCGCAAGGTCAAGAGCCAACTCTTCGGCGGCACGCCACCGGTGGCAAAAATCCCGCGAGCCGGAAGCAACTCCGGACTCCAACCTTCGGCTGGAAGAAAGAAGGCGTCCGGCGCGAAGCTCACGGCGCTCTCGGCGGGTTCGGCCGGCTGAAACTCCATCGAAAGATGCAGAGTGTGCACCGCAGATACGGTCCAGGGCTGGGGAAATGTAAGGAGGACATTGCGCGGGTTGGCGGGTGACGCTTCAAATGGCAGAGCTTGGGTGTCCCACTCGGCGCGGGGATCGGCAAAATGGAATCTGCGGCGGCCCGGAAGGCGAAGTTCGAGGAAAGACAACGGCCGGTTGCCGTTGTTGCGGAGCCGATAATCGGCCTCTATGCGAATGCTAGGTTGCGGATCGCCAACGAAGTGAACGCGGATTTCCTGTTTGTCGATGGCGTAGCCCGGACCGAACGCCGCCGCGCACGCCGCCGCCCAATAGCCCGCAGAGATGAGCACGAGAAAAAAGAACAGACGCGGCTGTATGCTGGTCCCCAAGACGTCCTCGATTGTAGCTAGGGAATGCAGCCGAGGCAAAAGCGGGGTGCGCGGATCGTCGCGTGGGCGGCGGCAAATTGGACGGTCAACGCGGCTTGCGGCCGCGGACACGCACGAAATCGGTATGCGCATGATTGCGCGCTGCTTCGCGCGAGGCCGCTTCCTTGTCGGCCTGCGCGTTCGTCATTCCGTCGTTGATTCGATCCAGAATCTGCTTTTCCGTGAGGCCAGTGTTCTTCAAGCGGCCGATCTCCGCCGTGTCCATCATCGGGAGACCCTTCAAATGGCGCTGCACAATCACCTGGACGGTCCCGTCCGAGAGCCCGATCAGCCGCAGCATGACCGCATCGCCGCTGATCGAATCGAGCTGATTGGCGCGAGCGAAATCCAAAATATCGGCGTCGGCATACCGAGCGCCTTGCAGGCTGATCACGGAATCCGCGCTGTTGAACGGGTGCTGATTCGCATGCGCCGCCGAAATCAGCGCCACGCAAGTGTCGTCGGTCACGCTCGCTTGCTTGAGTTTCACGACTTGCGCGACTTCCGCATCCGAGGTGTTGAGAGCTTTGAGCTGCTCGACTCCACCGGACCACATGCCAGCCTGAGCGAGCGGGCGGTAGTCCGTGAGGGGATGCTGGTGGCATCCGCCAGCAAAGAAGAGGCAAACAGCGAAAAACAGAACGCGAGATTTCATACGTTCATTGTATCGGCAGGGAAAGAGAGCGCCCGGGACTGTGCTTTGGGTGATACCCGACTAAAGGACAGGTGGTGACGAGCAAAGAGTTGTGAGTAGTGAGCAGCCCGGGCGGCGGGAACGACCCTTAGCTGGAAAGCTGGAAGCTTAGGACTGATAGACGCGCTCGACGCCATAAACTCCGGAGACTCTGCGGATGCTGGCAAGAATGGCTTCGAGCTGCCGGCGGTCGTGGATCTCGAGGTTGGCGTCAATTTGCGCATTCAAGCGGTCGGGGCGGCTTTCCAGGTTGTGGATGTTACAGCCTGCGCCGCTAATCACCGCAGTGATGTCCGCCAAAAGGCCGGCGCGATCTTTCGCGCGAATGAGCAGATGCACCAGGAAGGTGGCGGTCTCCGCGCCGCCCCACTCGACCGCGATGCGCCGCTCCGTCTGATAAAGCAGGTTCTGGACGTTGGGACACGCCCGCGTGTGCACCGCGACGCCCCGGCCCCGGGTGATATAGCCGATGATGTCGTCGCCAGGAATTGGATTGCAGCACTTGGCGCGGTAGACCAGCAGGTCGTCTTGGCCCTTGACGATCAGCGGAGCCTCGCCGAAGCCCAGCATGCGCTTGACGGTCTTGACCAGCGTGGGCTTGGAGTCTTCGGCTTCCGGCTCGCTTGGCTTATCGGGCTCGCCGAGCACACGAGTGAGCACTTGGCGCGCGGAATATTTTCCGAAGCCCACGGCCGCATAGAGATCTTCGAGTTGCGAGAGCCCGTGATCGGAGGCCACTTTGAGCAAATCCTCTTGGGGAATCTTCTTGAGGCTGCGTCCAAATTGGCGTGCTTCTTTTTCCAGCAGGCGGTGGCCCATGTCGGTGGCCTCTTCGCGCTCCTGGACATTGATCCAATGCCGGATTTTGCTGCGAGCGTGGGGGGATTTGACGAAGCTCAACCAATCGCGGCTTGGCTTGTGGCCCTTCTGGGTAAGAATCTCGACGACGTCGCCGCTCATGATTTCGTGCCGCAGCGCAACCATTTGCCCGTTCACTTTAGCGCCCACGCACTGATGCCCAACTTCCGTGTGCACCGAATACGCGAAGTCCACCGGCGTAGCGCCGCGCGGCAATTCCAGCACCCGGCCCTTCGGGGTAAACGCGTAAACCTCGCCAGGAGCAAGGTCTACCTTCAGCGTGGAGAGAAATTCCCCGGGCTCCTCGAGTTCCTGCGACCACTCGATCAGTTGCCGCATCCAGGTGATGCGCTGGTCGTCTTCCGAGACCGGCTTGTCATCCTTGTATTTCCAGTGCGCGGCGACGCCCTCCTCCGCCATGTGGTGCATTTCCTGCGTGCGAATCTGTACTTCAAACGGCTGGCTATTGTGAATAACCGTGGTGTGTAGCGACTGGTAGAGGTTCGGCCTGGGCATGGCGATGTAGTCCTTGAAGCGCCCCGGCACCGGCCGCCAGATGTGGTGCATCACTCCGAGTGCAGCGTAGCAATTGCGCTCCGTATCGGAGATAACGCGGACCGCCAGCAGGTCGTAGACCTGTTCGAGGCTGCGCTCCTGGCGCACGATCTTGCGATGCAGCGAATACAAGCTCTTGACGCGCGCTTCCAACTCGGCAGGAATCCCGCTCTCGACGAGCTTGGAGCGAATGGTGGCCTGCACCTCTTCTAGAAACTTCTGGTGAAAAGGCTCCTTCTCGGTGACCTCTTTCTGCAAAGCGAGAAACGCCTCGGGCTCCAGATAGCGGAACGACAAATCCTCGAGTTCACAGCGAATGATGCTCATGCCCAGTCGATGAGCGATTGGCGCATAAATGTCCAGGGTTTCGCGAGAGATACGCTGCTGCTTCTCGGGCACAAGGTATTCCAGCGTGCGCATGTTGTGAAGCCGGTCGGCGAGCTTGACGAGCACGACGCGAACGTCGTGCACCATGGCCAGCACCATCTTACGAACGTTTTCGGCCTGGCGGGCCTCCGGAGCCATCATGTTGAGGCGGCCGATCTTGGTGACGCCTTCAACGAGGTGGGCTACTTCGGCGCCGAAGCGTTCCTCGATGCGAGACACCGGGAATTCCGTGTCCTCGATAACGTCGTGCAGCAGCGCTGCCGTGAGGGTCGTCGCATCCAAGCGCATGTCGGCAAGAATGTGCGCGACCTCGAGCAAATGCGTCAGGTATGGTTCGCCCGAGCGCCGAATCTGCGTACGATGGCGCTCCGCGGCTATTTCATAGGCGCGACGCACGATCCAGGGGTCTTCCGCAGGGCGATTCTTGCGAAGCTTAGCGAGGAGTTCCTCGAGACGCGCGTCGAGCGCGCGCTCGGTGCGGTCCCTGTGGAAATTCAGGGGTAGGTTGCCAGCAGACGCCATGTTTTACTATACGCCGGATGGACCTGCCCCGCGAGTGCCGCGACTCGCCTTGAGGCCTTGAAGCAGCAAACCTATCGCTCCAGCGCCGGACTTCAATCAAAAAAATGAGGGCGCCCTCGGTCAAGAACGATTCGCTTGGGCGGCTACGACGCCTGCTGCGGCTGCTCCGCGCGCCGCTGCTTGATCTCTTTGACTTTGTCCACCAGGTCGTCCGCCTGCTTCAGCAAGCTGGCTCGCTCGTCGGCAGATTCCACCATGTCGGCCTTGCGGCGATACAAAAGATTGAGGTATGCCATGGCGTCATCGTAGTCGGGCCTGAGGGAAATGGCCTTTTGGAGATCCGTGATGCCTTCGTCGATGACCGCACCGTACTTGCTGGCGTAATCGGTCCGGACCGCGGCCGGCAGTGGATCGGTGTCTCTCACCTGCTTCTTGATGTTGTTCTTGTTGTACTCCATCCGCATCTCGCCGTTGGCGCGGAAAGCCAGCGTCCAGTCAATGACGCCGATCCAGTAGTAGGGCTCCGGATCGTCCGGCTTCAGCTGAATGTGCCGCTGATGGTAGGACTTGGATTCATCAAACTTCTTGGGATCGAACGGCTGACCCCCCATCTGGAAAAGTATGGAGCCGATGCCGTCAATGGCGGAGAGATTGTTCGAGTCCTTGTCCAGCACTTCCTTGAATTCCTGGACCGCCTGGTTGCCGCGGGCCATGTTTTCGGCCGACGGAGCACCCGGGATGTACAGGCTGGCGTACGCCGTCGCGAGATACAGGCGCGCGTTCAGGAGCTCGGGATCCGCGTCCTTGGCCTGTTTGAAATCCTCAATCGCCGCATCGGACTGGCCGTTCTTGAAGGCCGCCACGCCCTTATTCAAGAGATCGCGGGCCTTCAGCTTGCTGCAACCCGACGCCGCGACCCCGAGGATCACCAGTGCTGCGAGTGTCGCACCCCGGCGAGCGATTCGAACTAATCCATAAGTCATCGAAGCATCCATCCCTGCTGTGGCGCGACCCCTGCCTGACCGGGTCAACGCTAGAATTCACGTCCGCCCTGCGAAGGGCATTCCCATCCAATGCAGCGGCCCTTTTCCAGTTCCGGCGTCAACAGACCGACGGACGATATGCCCGCCGCGTGCATGTCGTCAATCACCCGGGCCACAACCTGGAACTCGACCAGAGCGTCACCCCGAACAAAAGCGGTGCGTTCCGCGCGAAACTTGAAAACCTCTTGAAGCCGGTCGCGCAGTGTTTCCCACTTCACGGGCTGCTGATTGACTTTCACCGATCCGTCGGCGAGTACCTGAACAACCACCACTTCCGGTTCCGGAATCGCCGGAGCAGTGGGCTCCGCCGGTCGTGGTATCTCCGCCCTCAGACCTGTCTGCCTGTGCGGCATGATCATAAATATGACCAGGAGCACCAGCAGAACATCAATCAGCGGAACCACATTCATTTCAGAAATGATTCCGCGCTTCGAACCGCCAACCGACATTCCCATGAGCCACCTCGCTTTGAAGCCATTGCCCCGCGAGGAGGACTCTCACATCCTGCGAAACTCTTACTGCCCGGCTTCGAGCTTTGCGGTGATCAAACCCACCTTGTCGATGCCGGAGCCGCGCATGATGTCGATGGCATGGGCGACGTCGGCAAACAGTACATCGTTATCGCCTTTGACGAAAGCTATTTTCTCCGCCCGGTCTTTGAAGATCTGTTCGATGCGCGGGCCGAGGCCATCCCAGGTCGCGTCTTCGTTGTTGATTTTGACCTTGTTGTCTTTCAACACCTGCACGACCACCGTTTTGTTTTCCAAGTCCTGGTTTTGCTGCTGGTTCGGATTCGGCTGCGGCACCAGTGTATCCAGGCCCTTGGGCGTCAGCGGCGTGATCACCATGAAAATAATCAAAAGCACGAGCAGAATGTCGATCAGCGGAACGACGTTCATCTCCGCCATCGCACCGCCCTTATTCTCACCAACAGTCATTCCCATTGGACTTCTCCTATAGCCTGCCCCTAGCGAGCTTTGCAGGCCACTCGGCCGCGCCGTGTGGGACTCGGCGCGGCCCATACTACCAAAACATTCCGCAAACGAACGATACCAACCACCTTACCCCGGCTAAACGAACGCCGAGCTGCCGCTGGCCTCAATCGGCCGGCGGTTGCTGGGGCGGAATGGCTGGCGTCTTGCCCTGGTTCTTCTCCGTGAGAAGACCCAACTGATCCACACCGGCGGACCGGATCTCATCCACCACGGCCACAACGTCGCCGTACTTCGCTCGAGCGTCGCTCTTGACGTAGACGGTCTTGTCGAGACGATTGGAGATGCGATCCTTGATCTGACCGGTCAGATCTTCTTTTTTCGTCGCCGTGTGGCCCAAGTAGATGTTGCCGTCGCGCGTGATGGCCACGACGATCGCATCATCCTTGTCCGCGTCCTGCATTTCGTGCGCGTTGTCGGTCCGGGCCATGTCCACCGGCATGTTCTTCTGCAACATCGGCGTGACCACCATGAAGATGATCAGCAGAACGAGCATGATATCGGCCATGGGGATGACGTTGGGCGACGCCATCTGGCTGCCGGCCACAGGCTTATAGCGCCCTACTTCTCCCAGGTGTTTTGCCATGAGTCTACCTCCTGCTTACTTCTTTGCGCCGCGACGCAGGATGAAGTAGTTGATCAGCTCCATCGACGAGTTGTCCATTTCCACGTCGAAAGCTTCGACCTTGTTGGTGAAATAGTTGTATGCCCACACGGCAGGCACGGCCACCAGGAGACCGAACGCCGTGGTCACCAGCGCTTCCGCGATACCGCCGGCTACCGCCGACAGACCGGTCGCTTTGCTCTGCTCGATGCCCTTAAACGCGTTCAAGATGCCGACCACCGTGCCGAACAATCCGACAAACGGCGCCGTCGATCCAATCGTCGCTAGGGCCGACAAGCCGCGCTTCATTTCGGCGTGTACGATGGCCACCGAGCGCTCGAGACCCCGCTTGGCGGCCTCGATCACGTCGGAATCAGATACCTGCTGGGAAGCGGATTGAAACTCGGAGAGGCCCGTCGCCACGACTTTGGCGATGTGACTCTTCTTGTTGCGCTCGGCGATGGCGATCGCTTCGTCGAGTTTGCCGTCCTTGAGGGCGCCGGCAACTTGCTGCACGAACACGCGGGACTGCTTGCGTGCCGCGCTGTACATCAACGCGCGGTCGATCATGACGCCGAACGAATATACGGAAAGAACGAAAAGGATACCGACGACGACTCTGGGCAAGGTGCTCATCGAGGACCACATGCTCCTCAGGTCCCAGGATGTGGCTTGGGATTGCAGGAACAGGGCCGCGTACACATACAAGGTGGCTACCATTCGTTTGCTCCTTAAGTTCTGGTGACTCCGGCTGGGCCGGGGCCAACGAGATTGTCTGCTACGTCTGTTACTCGGAACGCGGCGCCGGCCCCACGACTGGCGCAGCGAACCGCACTACTGGTTAAGAGAGAAAATCACGTCGATCGTGGTGTCGACTTCGACCGGTTCTCCGTTCAGCAGCGTCGGTTTGTACCTCCACTGCTGCACGGCATCCATTGCAGCGCGAACCAGCAGCGGATGTCCGGACAGGACCTCCAGAGATTCCACCGAACCGGTCTTGGAGATGATGGCGTGCAACCGCACCGTGCCGGAGATGCGCGTCTGACGCGCGAGCGGCGGATACACCGGCTGAACCTTATTGACCAGCAAAGCAGCTTGCACGCTCCCGCCCTGACGGATGCGCGATGCCGCCGGCTTTGGCGGTGGCGGGGCTCCGCCCATGCCGCCAATCACGCCGCCGATCACGCCGCCCATGGAGCCACCGGCGACGCCGCCCGGAACGCCGCCTGCCATACCGGCGCTCATATCCGGCGCGGCTTCTTCCTTAATGATTTTTACGTCTTTCGGAATGACTTTGGGCGCAACCAGCTTGCCAGCGTCCATCAAGTGCACCTGCGGCTTGACCTTGACGATCTGCGTGGCGGCAGGTGGCGGAGGTGGTGGAGGCGGCGGAGGCGGCGCAACCAGCAGCGTCGCCATCATGGTCTTCGGCAGCGCCTCCGTATAGATCAACGGAATCAAGATCAGGATCCCGAGAAAAAGGACCTGGAACACCATCGAAAGAACGACGGTCCAGGGCTTGTTTGTCTTAGCGCCGCTGGCGCCTGAAACCACCATATCTTCAAACATGTTTCTTTACCTCCTCCCGGCAGGAGCGAGACGTCCGGGCGGGACGCCTTCACTTCTGCGGGCTTTGTTGCCGGCTGCGGGTCCGGAGCCTGATACCGCGCCATGGCCGCGCCAATGATTCCACGCGACCACCAGCGGTGCAGCAATGCCAAAACTGGAGTACGTTCCTACCACAATCCCTACCACCAGAGCAAAGGAGAAAGCACGGAGCACCTGGCCGCCCATCAGAAACAGGACGAGCACGGTAAGGAATGTCAGTCCGCTAGTCAAGATCGTCCGCGATAATGTCTGATTGATGGACTTGTTCACCACCGCCGCAAATGTTTCCCGCCGCAGCAGTCGATTGTTCTCTCGGATGCGATCGAAGATGACGATGGTATCGTTCATCGAATAACCAACCAGAGTCAGCAGTGCCGCGATGACCGTCAGCGAAATCTCGAAGTGCAATAGCGAGAAAAAGCCGAGCGTGATCAGAACGTCGTGAAAGACGGCCAGGACAGCCGCGGCACCGTAAACCCACTCGAATCGGAAGGCAATATATACCAGCATGCCTGCCAAAGCATAGAGGGTAACTAGAATCGCCTGGCGCCGCAGCTCGCTGCCTACTTTCGGGCCCACGATCTCAACGTTGCGGATCGCAAAGCTTCCGATTGCGTAGCCGCTTTTCAATGCGGAAAGCACCGCTGGAGTCACGCCCTCCACACTGGAAACGTCGTCCAAATTGCTCAACACGCCGTTCTTGGTGGTATCCCGGTAGGCCAGGATTTTCCGGGCGAGTTGCTGATACCGGTCTCCGGCATTGACGGACAAACCAAGCGGGTCGCGTTCATTCAGCAAAGCGGCGAGCGAAGCGGGGGTGGCGGCGTTGAAGTCCGGTTTGCCGGAGTCTTTCACCCCATAGAAGGAGTTCAGCGCCTTCAGGACCTGCGCCTTGCTGGCGTCCAGGGCCTGGTCGCCCTGCACCTTCTGCTCGACGAAAATGAGCACTTCGTTCGAGTTGGCGCTGGAAAGGCCTCCGCCGCTGATCGCTTGAATTTCGCTGTTGCCAAGGCCCTGCGTCTTCAAGGCGTTGCGGATTTGGTCGATATCGGGGGTCTGAGAGAAGCGCACATCCACGTTGGTGCCGCCCTTAAAGTCGATGCCGTACCGCAAACCGCCCTGTTGCCACCAGGAGATCAAGCCAGCCAAGAGAAGGATGCCACTTAGAGCGTAGAAATACTTAGCCTTACCCATCCAGTCGATGTTGGGCTCTTTGAAGAACTCAATCATGCCGAGGTTACTTCCCTTCTTTAGACTCCAACCCGCATCCGTTTGTTCCCAGGGTTCCCACCCCCGGCGCTGACACTACGCCAGAGGAAAGTGAAAATACCCGACCCGGGAAACCCCTGGCAGTGCTAGTACGGCTCAGATGCTGAGCTCTGCCTGGCGTTCCATCTTCGAAAGGTGATACTGAAAGATCGTCTTTGACACGTAGATCGCCGTGAACACGTTCGCGATCAATCCGATGGTCAGCGTAATGGCGAAGCCTCGGATAGGCCCGGTCCCGAACAAGAACAGGAAAAACGCCGAGACCACGGTCGTAACGTGCGTGTCGATGATGGTCAGGAACGCTTTGTCGAACCCTGCCTCCACCGCCGACGCCGGCGACTTGCCATTGCGGATCTCTTCGCGAACGCGCTCGAACACCAGGACGTTCGAGTCCACGCCCATGCCGATCGTCAGAATCACGCCGGCGATACCCGGCAGGGTCAGCACCGCCCCAAAAGCCGCCAGCACCGCCAGCAGAATGACCAGGTTGAGAATCAACGCCAAAACAGCATTCGCGCCGGAAAGCCGGTAATACACGAGCATGAAGATCATCACCACCAGCAGGCTCAAGATCGACGCCTGCACTCCGTGACGTATCGAGTCCGCGCCCAACGACGGCCCCACGGTGCGCTCTTCCAGGTACTTGATCGAGGCCGGCAACGCTCCCGCTCGCAGCACCAGCGCCAAATCGTGCGCCGATTCCTGGCTGAAATTGCCCTCGATTACCCCGCTGTCGTCAATGCGGCTGTGAATGACCGGTGCGGAGTAGACGCGATGCTCGAGAACGATCGCCATCTGGCGATTTACGTTCTGCTCGGTGAAAGGACCAAAACGGTGCGCCGCCTCCGCGGAGAGCGAAAAGTTAATCTGCCACTGGCCGGGATTCTGAGTGCTGCGGTTTTCCACGGCACTGCGTAGGTCTCGGCCGGTGACGACGGCTGCACGGCTCAAGATGTACCAGACCTCGCCGGTGTCCGCCGCGGTGCTTCGGCTTTCGGAACGCCCGGGAACTAGTTCGGTGGCGGGAGGCAAAATGCCGCCGTGCGCCGCCAACGCCGCCGTTTGCGACGGATAGGCCGAGGGATCTTCCACCAGTTTCAGCTCGAGCTGGCCGCCGGCCTGAATGACGGATATCGCCCGCGCGGGATCTCCTTCGCCGGGCAGTTGCACCAGAATCTCGTTCTCGTTGCGCCCCCCACGCGGCTGAATCGTCGGCTCCGTCAGACCCAGCGCGTTGATGCGGCGCTCGATCGTCTCCAGCGACTGCGTCATCGTCTGTTCCTGAATGGCGGCTTGCGCCGTGGGGCGAAGCGTCAACATGTAGCCAGAGGTTTCCCCCGCCGCAGCCGTCAAGTCCCAGACATTCTTCAGCTGTGCGTCCACCATGTCGCGGAAATCCGACAACTGTTCCGGGGCGACGTTGCGTACCAGGATGTGCGTGTCGTCGACGCGGCGAACTTCATCGTAACGAATGTTTTTCTCGCGCATCTGGCTGGTGAGGCGGTCCAGCGTCTGATCCGTCTCTTGCGCGATGGCTTCCTGCACCTGCACCTGCAAAATCAGGTGCGTGCCGCCCTGCAGGTCGAGCCCCAGCTTGATCTGCTGTCCGAAATTGTCTTTCAGTTGTGCCAGCGAGGTCGGGAACGTCGGCAAACCGAACAGGCCGTACAGACAACTCAGAATGACCACCAGGATAAACAGCACTTTCCACTTCAGGTTGGGATTCATGGTCAGAAGGTCTTGACCCCGAGTGTGCCGGGGTCGCCGCTAAAGCCAAATGCGCACGTGCCGTGGCGGCGGGCGAAGTTATTTCGCATCTTCCGAAGCCTCCACTTGCGTAATCGCCGATCGCGCGACGCGAATTTTCACCTGGTCGGCGATTTTGAGGATGACCGTCTCGCCGTCCAGCCCGCTGATCGTGCCGTAGATTCCGCCGTTGGTGATCACTTTGTCCCCGGGCTTGAGGGCGTTGAGCATCGCTTGCAACTTCTTGCGCTGCCGCTGCTGCGGCAGAATGAGCATCACATAGAAGATGCCCATCACCACCACCATCATCACCAAGGGGCTGCCGAGCGCGGCACCCAGGCCGCCTGGCGTCTGGAACATTAACCCTACAAACATAATTTCTACCCGCAACCGGTCCTTTCGCTACGCTAGCTGGGTGCCGCACCCGCGGCTTTCAGGGTGCGGATTTTCCCCAAACAATCCTTGCTCTTCAAATCTCTGTGACTCTGTGCCGCTGTGGCCAATCCCTTCTTATTCGTGCCCCTTCTCAGCACATATCCCGAAGATGGCAGCACCCAGCGGCGGGCGGATTCCCCGCTCTCCACAAGCCCGACGATTCTCTTCTGGTGGTGTCGCGCGGGCGACCCGCGCGCCTCTCGGATTCCACGTCTCGCTCAGCCCGACTAAGTCGGAGTGAACCCTCAGGCCGGACCCGTCGCATAGCGCACGCGCATCGCAGACGAGAATTTCGCTAGGTTCCCAAACCCGATAGCCTCGCGGATTTGCCGCATGATGTCAAGGTAAAAGTGGACATTGTGGTGGGTGGCGAGGATGGCCGCGGTGAACTCTCCGGCAGCGAACAGATGCCGAAGATACGCGCGCGTGTAACGCCAGCACACCGCGCACGAGCACGCGGGATCGATGGGCCGCTGGTCCTCGGCATAGCGCGCATTCTTGATGAGCACGCGCCCTTCACTGGTGTACAGGCACGCGTGCCGCGCCGCGCGCGTCGGCAACACGCAGTCCATCATGTCGATGCCCAGCGCAACATATTCGGCGATCTGTTCCGGCCGGCCGACGCCCATCAAATAGCGCGGCCGATCCTTTGGCAGCAGCGAGGTCGCTTCGCCGGTCATTTCACAGGTGATCGTGTGCGGCTCGCCGACCGCAAGCCCGCCCACTGCGTAGCCCGGAAAATCCATCTCGACAAGCCGCCGCGCGCTCTCGCGGCGCAAATCCGCAAACGTCGCGCCCTGCACGATGCCGAATTGCCACTGCGCCAGATCGCCGTCACGCTTGGCGCATTCCAGAAAATGTGCGCGGGCGCGCTGTGCCCACAGTGTTGTGCGCTTCACCGCTGATTCCGCGGCATCGCGCGCCGCGGGCGTCTCGATGCATTCATCGAGCACCATGGCCACGTCCGAACCCAGCGCGGCCTGAATCTCCACAGCCTTTTCCGGCGTGAGCAAATGCTCCGAGCCATCCAGGTGCGAACGAAACCTCACCCCATCGTCCGTGACCTTGCGCAGTTCCGCTAGGCTGAAAACCTGAAAGCCGCCCGAATCCGTGAGGATCGCGCGCGGCCAAGACATAAATCGATGCAGCCCGCCCAGCTTTCGAATCAGCTCATGACCCGGCCGCAGATACAAATGATAGGTGTTCGCGAGGATGATCTCCGCGCCGAGCTCTTCCAGCGCGCCCTGCGTCAGCGCCTTAACCGTTGCCGCCGTGCCCACCGGCATGAAGAACGGCGTCTCCACCACACCATGTGGTGTCGTCAACTTCCCACGGCGTGCACCCGTCGGATCGGTCTTCGCCACTTCAAACGAAAAATTCACCCCGTCAGTGTAGCAGTACGCCGTTCTAGATTGCCGCCCACGCCACTTTGCCCAGAACCCAAACGGCCCACATTCCAAAGACAATCCCGAAACTTGCCGCCGGCTTGATCTTCTTGGGGTTCGCCGCCGCAAAGCCGATCGCCACCAGCACCAGAAACCAGAGCCGGAACAATTCTAGCGAGCTTCCCAGCGCGGCCAGTGCCTTCGGCACGCCGTCCGGCAAAAACGCCTTGAGGCTCGTGGCCACCACATTCTCGGGATCCACATCGCCGTAGCTCTTCAACGGAAGAATGATCAGAGCCAGAATGCTGGAGAGCGCTGTGGGCAGAAATGCATGGGTGGTGATTCCAAAGGCCTGTCCGAAGCGCAATCCCGCGCCGCGAAAAAGGTTGAAAGCTCCCCAATAGATCAGAGCAAAAATCAGCGCCGAGATCGGCACAGCCACAACTCCGACCCCATAGGAAAAAGAGGACCAAAACTTAATCTGCCCTGCTAAGGCCTGATCTTTCTGCTCCTCCGAGAGCTGTGAAAATCGCGCGTTCTCTTCTGCCTTGTGCCGGATGTATTCCCCCCAGTTCATCTTGGTGTTCAGCAAAGCGCCCACAGACGTTGCAAGAACGACCATCAGCAAGAGCGGCGCCAGCCAGCTAGGCCGCTCCGCGATACTGGCAAAGGTCTGTTTCGGACTGATAAAGACGCCGATGATCCGGCCAAAATGATTGATCGGAGCTTGCCCCTCGGGCGCAGGCATAGTCGTAGTTGCCATCGAGGTTCCTCCACCGCAGGATGCTACTTAGGGTACGTAGCTTGGCGTTCTCCCTGCTCTACGCGGGAATACCAGCGAAAATTTCACTGCCAGGTGGCACAGCCATTTCTGGCTGTGCGCTTCAGCTAGTGCTGGAAAACTCGCGGCAATTCCGGCACCGCCGCCAGCAGCTCCCGCGTATACGCGTGCGTGGGCCGGTGCAGCACTTGCTCCACCCCGCCCGTCTCCACAAACTGCCCCGCCCGCATCACCGCTACCCGCGTCGCTACCTGCGCCACCACCGGCAAACTATGCGAAATAAAAATGTACGTCAGCCCGAATTCCTGCTGCAGTTCCTGCAGCAAAAGCAACACCTGCGCACCCACAGAAACATCCAGCGCCGAAACCGGCTCGTCCGCCACCACCAGTTTCGGCCGGAGAATCAGCGCCCTCGCAATGCCAATCCGTTGCCGCTGCCCCCCAGAGAATTCGTGCGGATACCGCTTCGCCGCGTCCTCAGTCAAACCCACTCGCTTCAGCATCGCTGCGGCACGCTCTCGCCGCTCCCCTCTCGGCAGCTTCGGCTCGTGAATTGCCAGAGGCTCGGCAACGATCGCGCCGACCCGCATCCTCGGATTCAGCGACGCAAAGGGGTCCTGAAAAACCATCTGCATCTGCCGGCGTTGGGCCCGCAGTGGTTCTCCGCTCAGCGCCCCCAGATCTTGCCCATTGAACCATATCTCGCCCGAGTCCGGCTCGATCAACCGCAGCAGCATTCGCGTCAGCGTCGTCTTGCCGCAACCGCTCTCCCCCACGACCGCGAACGTTTCGCCCGGTGCCACCCCGAAGCTCACACCATCTACGGCATTGAAGCGGGACTTGCCGCCATCGCCCGAAGACATCCGCGAGGCGCGCGCGTAACTCTTCCGCAGTTCCCGCGCTTCCAAAAGGTTCTCTTTACCCACGTCGGTTCTCTCTGATCCTTATCGTTTCACCCTCGCCGCGCTCGGTATCTTCGCACGGTTCCCGACACCAGGAAGCGAAAGATCCCTTTCACCACGCTACAAATAGGAACCAATTCCACAAGCCAGCTTCACACCATCTGCAGGCAAGACTTGTCAACGCCCTGCTCCCCGCTTCCGGGACATCCGTCCGCTAGCGGAGCCGCTCAGCTCGATAAACCTATATCTAAATTCGAGAACCCGGAGAATTTAGCGCGATTTAGAAACGGGAACATCTTTCCTTTCAACAAAAGTAACCGGAAACCGTTCGGCATTCGACTTGCCACTACGCTTTCCATTTCTGGTGGGTGACTCTTTTTCAATTTGGAGGAACACTGTGGTCAACTGCTCTTGGGGAGCACTTTCCCGCCGCTTTATCGCTCTTATTTTTGCCGTTGCGGCGGTTTCCGCCTGCGTCGCGTCCGCTCAAACGGGTACGACCTCGCTGCGCGGCACCGTTCTAGACCGTACAGGCGCTTCCGTCGGGGGTGCGAAGGTTACGCTAAGTAATGCAACTCAGGCAGTGGAACGCCAAACCAGCACGAATAGCTCCGGTGCCTATGAGTTCCTCGCTGTCCCGCCCGGAACGTACGTACTCACCATCGAGATGACCGGATTCCGCAGGTACGAACAGAGAAACGTTCACCTCCTGGTGGATTCGCCCACGACCGCGGACGTAACCCTCGACCTGGGGTCCACAGCGGAAACGGTTGAGGTGTCCGCCGCGGCGATCGCGCTCAATACCACCGACGCCTCGTTGGGCAATGCCTTCAACGAGAATCAGGTCAAACAGCTTCCGCTGGAAGGGCGCAACGTTCCAGACCTCTTGAGCTTGCAGCCCGGCGTCGCCTACACCGGCAATCGCTCAGACGTACCGCAGCTCGATACACGCAGTGGCGCCGTCAACGGCGCGCGCAGCGACCAGAGCAACGTCACCGTCGATGGCATCGCCGTCAACGACGAGGGTGGCCACGCCTTCACATCGGTCCTTCCCGTTACTCTCGATTCCGTCCAGGAATTTCGCGTCACCACTTCCAATTACAACGCCGACCAAGGCAGCACCTCCGGCGCTCAGGTCTCGCTGGTAACAAAGAGCGGCACCAACCAATTCCATGGCTCGGCCTATGAATACATGCGCAACACCTACACCAGCGCCAACGACTACTTCATCAAAGCCAGTCAAATCGACAATTGCGAAGCCAATGGCACGCCCCTCAGCGATCCCAGTTGCAACAAAGCTCCCAAACTCATCCGCAATATCTTTGGCGCCTCCCTGGGCGGCCCCATAAGGAAGGACCGCCTTTTCTTTTTCCTCAACTTTGAAGGCACCCGCCGCGTGGAAGCAGCCAGCGTCACCGACGTCGTCCCCTCACAAACCATGAAGGACGGCATCATCCAATATCCCTGCGCGGATCCCACCGCATGTCCCGGCGGAACGGTGCAAGGAACCAGCGGCGCTTCCTACAATGTGGCGTCCGGCAACTTCGCGCTCTCCCCCAGTCAAATCACCACTATGGACCCTCTGCATCGCGGCCCCAACGCCGCGGCTCTGAAGTATCTCAACACCTGGCCGGTCTCCAACAGCAACAGTTGCGGAGATGGCCTCAACTACGCCTGCTACAACTTCAGCGGCCCCATTAGCGACACCAAGAACGAATACATCGCCAAGATGGACTACAACATCACCCGAGACGCCCGCCATCGCGTTTCCGTGATGGGCGCTATGCGCAATGAGAACAATGCCGACGTGCCCTTCTTGCCCGGCCAAGCACCCTCGGAAGCAATCGTGGACTACAACAAGGGCATCGTGGCGAACTACAGCGGTGTCATCTCCTCGTCGCTGGTCAATAACTTCCGCTACGGCTTCATCCGGGAAAGCGCCGGCGTCATCGGGAATTCCAACCAGGATTGGATTATCTTCCGTGGCCTGAACGACCAGAACCAAAACGCCCCAGGTGGCGCGATCACCCGCACGCACAGCTTCCAGCGGCCGAACCACACAATCGCCGACGACCTCTCTTGGATTCGCGGCAAGCACACCTGGCAATTCGGAACCTCCATTTCCTTCATCCGAACTCCCAGCGTCAGCTATCTCTCGTCCTTCAGCGATGGCAGCGCCAACGCCTCTTGGACCGCCACGTCCGGGTACGCGCAGAAAAATACGCCGTTGACTCCCAACTACACCGTGGGTGGCGTCCCCGTATACGGTCTTCCTGGCGTCTCCTCTAGCTTCGCCAATTCCTACGACTTCCCTCTAACCGCCCTCCTCGGAATGGTCACCGAAGACGACGCCAGATACAACTTTCAAAGAAACGGCTCCGCGCTCCCGGACGGCAGCCCATTAACCCGCCGCTTCGCCATCAATAGCTATGAGTTCTACGGGCAGGATGTCTGGAAAATCAAGCCTACCTTCACGCTAACTCTCGGACTTCGCTGGTCGCTGTTCTCCCCGGTGTGGGAAACCAACAAGCTCCAGGTTTCTCCCACGACCAGCCTCGATCAGTTTTATCTGAATCGCGCGACCGCCGCAGAAAATGGCATTCCCTCCAACCAGGATCCGCCGATCTCGTTTGATTGGTCTGGCCCCGCAAACGGCAAGCCCGGTTACTACAACTGGGACTACAAGGATCTCGGCCCCCGCGTCGCCTTCGCTTGGGCCCCCAAGTTCAGCAACGGCCTGCTCCACGATGCCTTCGGCGACGGCAAGACCTCCGTTCGCGCCGGATTCGGCATTGTTTATGACCGGTTCGGACAGGGCATAATCGACGACTTCAATCAATACGGTTCGTTTGGCTTGTCCACATTGCTGTCCAATCCCGCTGGCTTTCAGACCCCCGCCACCGCTCCCAGGATTACAGACATGCACACCATTCCCACAACCGACAATACCGGCAATCAGATTTTCCTGCAGGCGCCGCCCGCTGTCTTCCCGCAGACCTTCCCAACGGGGACGTTCACCATCGGCACATCGATCGACCAAGGCCTGAAAACTCCTTACGCCTACACCTTCGACCTCTCGATCGCTCGTGAGTTGAAGAGTGGGTTCACCTTGGAGGTCGCCTACGTTGGCCGCGAATCGCATCGCCTTCTGACCCAATTGGACGTCGCCTCGCCAACCGACATCCGCGACAAGGCCGCTGGAATCGACTACTTCTCTGCCGTCGATGCCCTCGCCAAGCTCTATCGGCAGCACAGTCAGGGAGGCCAGGCCGTCACCGACGCGAATTTCTCCAACTCCATGCTCCCCGCCAATGTCGTCAAGTATTGGCAGGACATGGTCCAACAGTTGCTCCCCGGTGGCGCCTATTCCCTCGGCACTACTGGCGGCTGCGGCGCCGGACCCAGCAGCACCACCAATCCCGTCCTCGCTGCCTTCGACTTGTTCTGCGGTAGCAATCTCAATGAGACCACCGGCCTTCAGCACCTGGATTTCTTCGGCATTCCAGATGCCAACCTTTCGACTTCTCCGGGCAATCCCGTTCTGTATTATTCCAGTGGCGGGCAATTCTCCTTCTACAACCCCCAGTTCGCCACTCTCTATATGTTCAAGTCCATGGGAACGGCGAACTACAACGCCATGCAGGTCTCCTTGAAGCACAGACTGTCGCACGGCGTGCAATTCGACTTCAACTATACCTTCTCGAAATCCATTGACTTGTCTTCCGACTCCGAACGCGTGGGTTCCGTCCTGAACTCTGCTTCCAATGGCGGCGGCAATGGAGCCCAAATCATCAATTCCTGGAGCCCCTATCAATTGCGCGGCGTCTCCGATTTTGACGCTACCCATCAGTTCAACGCCGACTGGGTCGCCGACTTGCCATTCGGCCGGGGCCGCTGGATCGGCCGCGATTCCAACCGCGCTCTGGACGCCGTCATCGGCGGATGGCAGTTGTCCGGTCTCTTCCGGCTGACCAGCGGATTTCCCTTCAGTGTCACCAACGGCTTCCAATGGCCCACCGATTGGGACCTGCCGGGAAATGCTTTCCAGACCGCACCGGTCCAAACCGGCACGTTCCACAATCCCAGCGATCCCAGCATCGTCAATGCCTTCGCCAATGGTTCCGCCGCGCAAACCTCCTTCGTCGAGCCTCTACCTGGCCAAGCTGGAGTGCGCAATACCTTGCGAGGACCGGGCTACTTCAGCATGGACGCGGGCTTGGGCAAGCGCTGGAAAATGCCCTGGAGCGAAGGCCAGAGCTTGCAGTTCCGCTGGGAGGTCTTCAACGTGACCAACTCGGTCCGCTTTGACGCCGTCAGCGCTATCACCAACTCGGCCTTGGACCTTTCGGGAAGCAACTTCGGCAATTACACGCGTCTCGCCACCAACCCCCGCGTCATGCAATTCGCGTTGCGCTACGAGTTCTAGCCGCAACAACGATCCTGTGGTGGGAAAAAGCCCCCGGCGCAGTTCCCGGGGGCTTTTTTCTGCAATTTTTCCCTGCTTATTAATATCTATAGTAGTATAATATTTAGGGAATCTTCCGAGGCAGCCACACTGCCTCCTTTTCTTTTTTTGGGGGCCTGCAAACCCCTAGCGCGCACCCGTTCTGCCACGCTTGCATTCAGATTTGCTACAGCTGCGACACCTCGGAGCGAGTTATAGCCTTGCAAGGAATTCCTTCCATGGCGTCGCCGCGAGTGTCTCCGTGGTCGAATGGCCGTAAGCGCGAATAATCATAACTGCCCTCTCGATTTCTTTCGGATCATCCGTCTCCACGACATCTACGACATCGAACCGGCCGAGAGTCGCAAAGCTATGCTTCCACTCCAGGCTACGGCATTCGGCCTTAATCTTTGTCGATACGGTTTCGGCCAACTTCTTAAAATCTTTGGGCTCTCTGAAAGCGTCGGGTGAAAATCGGCTGAGGATCACGTAAGTCGCCATACAATACCTCCTTCGAAGATTCGTGGCGGTCGCTGCCAAATGTGTCTTCGCAAACGGTCAAATTGCGAGGGGTCCGACCTACCGTCTTTTTAGGACTTGGCGTGCTTCGTCAACTTCTTAGGCCTCGGACTGCACCGCCGTTTCTGCTGAGAGTCTGTACTCTTGAAGCGCAGCAGCGAGAATCCGATCGACTTCCCCCGCTTCGGAAGAAAAAGAAAGGCAATCAAAGGCCCCGGCGCGCATGGAGAGTAGGTACGAGTCCCAGTCGTCTCGCGAGGAGACTACGATAACTGGCTGCTTTCCGCGGCGCCGCGTTCCCTCGCCGACCATGGCGTGAAAGTTTCCATCGAGAAGCAGGTCTTCGCAGACTATGATTGCAAATTGCTGCCGAGTCATCAGTGCTTTCGCAGCGGCCAGCGTTTCGCAGCAGACTGGGCGCAACTCACACTTAGAGACAAGTTGAGCCAAGCCGTCTCTGCTCTGACTCACCCCACTGACAATCAGAACAGGAAGTGTCCCAGACATCGACAACCTCCCCCTAAGCTAGCAGCAAAAACTCAAAGGCAGCGGCAGGCTGCGAAGTGCTTCCGACCCTCTCGGGCCGGCGCGTCGAAACTCCCGGGCGCCTCGCTTACGCTTCGTGCCTGGCCGCTGCCTCGAACCGAAGGATGGAAGACTTGCGACTGGTCAAACCCTGGTTGTCGCTTCGCACCACATCAGAAGGCGACCAAGGGGAATTTCTGTGCGCACGGATTTATTCAATCCGTTGGGTCTCGGAAACTCTCTCCCATCGCATTCTCCATCCTCCGATGCTATGTTTCTAGCTAACGCGCATCGAAAAAGCTGTGACCTGCGTCACTCCTCACAATGATGTCCATTACACGCTGACCAAGCTCCAGCATCCCATTCGGAGAGTGAGCACAAGTCTCTCTTTAACTTTGGTGCAATATGTCCATCTTACTAAGATGCACAGTGAAGCCCATCACAGCCTCGTGTGACGCACGCCACACATACTGGACCGGGGACACCCCAGAATCTCTAAACAGATATCATGCTAAAACGAACGTCCAACGCCCGTCATCTGGGGATCGATCTCAAGTCAAAAAGAGAAGAGGAACTCTTCAAGTGGTTTCTTGCATGCCTGCTTTTCGGAAAACCAATTCAGACCGATATTGCTGAGCAAGCCTACCGGGAACTCGTGGCTGCACGCCTGACGAGCCCCGCAGCGATTCTCCAGGCTGGCTGGGACAAGCTCGTGCTTCTCCTAGACCGGGCCCACTACGTCAGATACGATTTCTCAACGGCAACCAAAATCCTTGAGGTCTGCAAGGAACTGAAGCGCAGCTACGGTACAGTCAAAAACCTTGTCGCACAGGTTAAAACAGCCTCCGAGCTTTCGCAGAAGCTGCAGGAATTCAAACACATCGGTCCAGTAACGGCCCGTATTTTCTTGCGTGATGTGCGGCCACTCTGGTATCGCAGCGCCACAACGCGGAGAAAACGATAAACTTGCAGATTTTCCAGGTTCTCTCTCATCATGAAAAAAATCGCGGATGATAGGACTTAATCAGCCGCCTGCATCGGTTTTTCATGTTCGAGATTGGAACAGTCGATCATCGGGCTCGTTGTCGGTGAAAGCAAGTAGTCCAATCTTCCGTCCTGATGCCTCGGCTGTGGCGACCCCATCGGCTAAGCGTGAAAGTACGAGTAAGGGAATAGGCTTCGCGACCTCTATTACGCCCCACGAAGCTCAGAAGATCGACTCAAGCGTTCGGAGGACCTTCTTCGTGTAGAGGACTGTTGGATTGGTGCTGCTCCCGGCATTCGAAGCACACGAACACTTGGCACCACGTGCATGTTTCGACATGCTTCTCGCAGAAGTTTCGGGAGCACTCGGAGCATTCCCTGCGTGCTTCATGTGAACAGCCTGCAATCGCGCACTTCATAGTGACAATACTACTCGCATAGAGATAGTTTATCAGAATGTCCCCGAGCCGCAATGTCGCCTTGTCCTACATCCCCAGGAGCAGCTGCCACAACGCGTCACTCGCCGTCTCGATTTCGTGGAACTACAGTAATGACAGCTTTAGCTTGTCCGTGTGACTCGCCGCCAAGGCCTCCTGTGTGATCAGGGGGGCGTCTCCCGCTGCCCGTGTATCCCGCGGCGCTCCGATCAGCGTGGCAATCTCGAGCGAGTGCCGGAATTCCGCGGTCCGCCTTGATCACCGCGCATGAATCGCCGGAGAGAATCTCGGCGGCCGCTTCCACGATCCGCGTTTTGCCCGAACCGGTTGGAAGGCCGCAAGAGTATCCTGCCGCTTTTACGATCTGCGACACACGTTTATTTCGCAGCTGGCCGAATCTCAGGCTTCGGACTCGACCGTTATGGCTCTGGCTGGGCACGTCTCCCGCGCCGTGATGGAACGCGCTATTCGCACATCCACATGGAAGCGAAGCGCCCGCCGTGGACGCTTCGCCAAGCGGCTAGGCACCCGTAGGGGCCCGGGGCTTGCCTGCCGTGGCGGGCTTGTTTACCCTGCTTGCCCTGAGGAATGAAGGGAGCCTCGAAGGGCCGCCCGGCGTCAACGCGGCAGAACGTTAGCCGGCGGCCCGTTCGGCCTCTGCGTCTTCCGGCTTTCGACTTTCAACTGTCGACTGTCAACTCTTTAACAGTCCCACGTCGCCAGCGGCCAAGCCGCCGGGCGTTCAAATCAGGATGCACCGCGCCGAATGATTCTGCGACGCCACGCGTAACTCCGGCACCCCGCGTACACACTCCGCTACCCGCACCGCGCACCTCGGCTCAAACGCGCATCCCGGCGGCAGCGCCGTCAACTGCGGCACCGTCCCCGGAATCGGCGTCAGCTTCCCGCGTTCCAGCGTCGGCGAAGCGGCCAGCAACCCCTGCGTGTACGGATGCCTCGGCTTTTGAAGCACCTCGCGCGCCGGTCCTTCCTCCACGACGCGCCCGGCATACATCACCGCCACTCGATCCGCCACCTGCGCCACCACGCCCAGGTCGTGCGTGATGAACAGCAGCCCAAGTTTCAATTCGCGCCGCAACCGGTCCAGCAAGTCCAAAATTTGCTTCTGCACCGTGACGTCCAGCGCCGTCGTCGGCTCGTCCGCAATCAGCAATTGCGGCCCGCCCGCAAGCGCCATCGCAATCATCGCCCGCTGCCGCAATCCGCCCGACAGCTGGTGCGGAAACTGTTCCGCTCGCGCCTCCGGCTCCGGCACCGCCGCGCGCCGCAGCGCCTCCAGCATGCGCCGCCGCACCTCACCCGCGTCCAACGCCCCTTCGTGTGCGCGAGTCGCTTCCTCAATCTGCGCCCCGATGCGCATCACCGGATTCAGCGCCGTCATCGGCTCCTGAAACACCATCGCAATCTTCCGCCCCCGCACATCGCGCCACTCCCGCTCGCTCAATGCCGTGAGATTCGTGCCCGCTGCCGCCGAACCCGCTTGCGACGAGGTCGTAGCGGCGGGCTTGTTTACCCTGAGTTCTCGAAGGGCCCCGCCCGCAGCTGAAGCCCCGCCGCCCAACCACGCTTCCCCGCTCACCCGCGCCCCCGGCGGCAGCAATCCCATCATCGCCAAAGCCATCATCGTCTTCCCGCTGCCCGACTCACCAACCAACCCCAGGGACTCCCCCGCAGCAATCCTCAGCGACACCTCATTCACCGGCCGCACCCACCCCGCCGCCGTCGGCAACTCCACACTCAATCCGCGCACATGAAGTAAGTCCGTCACTTTGTCTTCCTAGATTAGAACCCAAGCACGCATATCGGAATATGAAACTGGCCAGGAAGTGCCCCACCACGAATGGCCGGCACCTAACGCCGATTGAGTGGCACAACAAATTTGAGCGCTGTGTGCGTCGGCGAAAATCCCACGACCTTCACGTCCTTCAGTCCGGCTTTGCGCCCGGCCGCGAGCACATCGTTCTCGGTGACTTCGTTCTTTCCTTTCGGATACACCACCCAAAGTCCGGTCGCGCCCTGCAGCGCCTTCGCCACCTTGCCGATTGCTGCCAACTCCTTCGCGGTATTCACGCTGAGGAAAATCAATTCGCTGCTCGCGTCGATCCTGCCTTCTTGAATATTCTTCGTGGCTCCGCGCAACTCCCGCAGAAATTCTCCGGCAAACTCGCCGTGCAACGAGATATTCATCCCTGCTTTCACACCCAGCTTTTCCGCACGCGTCTTCGGATGCAAGATCTTGTCGCACCATTTCTCCGCTGCCGCACCCAGTTCAAGCACGGTCACACCATCCGCGGTCTCCAGCCGCAGCTCGCCATCCGCAGCCGTGGCCGACTTGATCGCCGAGAACGGAATCTTCAGCCGCGCTCCGCCGGCCGCCGGACGAAACAGTAACTCCGACGTCTCCAGCAGCGCCTTCCCGCTCGACTTCTGCTTCCCCAACCGCACCGTGCACGCCGCTTCGTTCCCCATGCGCCTTCCTCCCGCTCACGTTTCCACAACACGCGATCACCGCGGTGACTCGACAATCCCTCGGCGATAGTAAACTAGCAGGTTCCATGGCGACCGCAACCTCCACTCGTGTGGACTGGAACCTCATCTGGGCGCAACGCGGCTTCCGCTTCTTCTTCGTGGCCATGTTCGTTTCGCTGTTCGGCAGCGGGCTGAACTTCACGGCCGTCAGCTGGTACATCCTTTCCGCCACGCACTCGACGATCAAGGTCAGCCTGCAAGTGATCGTCGTCACGCTGCCCGGCTTGCTCGTGCCGTTTCTCGGCGGAGTGCTCATCGACCGCCTGGACCGCCGCTATCTCGGCGTGTTACTGGATTTCGCTCGCGGAATCGTCGTGCTCGCGGCGGCGTTCATTGCCTGGCGCGGCCACCTGGAGCTCTGGCACCTCTACGCCATGACGCTCGTCACGGGTATGGGCTCCGCCATGTACTGGGCCACGGTGAACGCGCTGGTGCAGGAAGTGATTCCTCCGAGCCAATTCACCGGCGCAAACGCGGCCGTGCTGGTCGGCGTGCAGAGCGGCATGTTCGTCGCCGGCGCCTTTGTCGGCTTCCTCTACGACTGGGCCGGCATCGCTGGAATCCTCGCCATCGACGGCGCCACCTACTTCGTCTCCGCCTTTTGCCTCTACCAGGTGCGCCGGGGTTACGTATCTCCGCGCGAGCGCCAGCGCTATCCGCGCGAATACTCCGACGCCACCGAAGCCACCGCCTTGGCGCTCGAGTCCGGCGAAAATCCAGAAATCGCTGAAGCGGGGCTTTCTCTCGCCGTCTACGCCGACTTGAAAGAAGGCTTCGCCTACCTGAAGCAGCAGCCGCGCGTCCGCGCGCTCGGCATCACGCACGCCGCCATGATGGCGGGAGTCGTCAGTGCCAACGTCGTCCTGGTCGCCCTCGTCAACGACATTCTCCACGCCGGCGCGCGCGGACTCGGCTTCCTGGAAGCCGGGTGGGCCATCGGCGCGATCAGCGGCGGCCTGCTCGCCAGCCAACTTCCGCAGTCCGTGCGCATGACCCTGTACGTGGCGGCCATCGCGTGCCTCAGCACCGGGCACTTCGTTGTGCCGTTCGTTTCGTTTCTGGCCGGAGCGGTGGCGATGCAAGCCATCTTCGGCTTTTGCCGCGCGGTGTCCGGCGTGGTCGCGCAGTCCTCGCTCATGTCCATCGTTCCGCACCACTTCATGGGCCGCACGCAATCCGCGATCGCCATCCTCACCACGGCGCTGCAGCTGCTGATGAGCTTCTCGCTCGGCTGGATCGCCCAACGCTTCAACATCTACGCCGGATTCGCGCTGCTCGCCCTGATGTACGGCGGCGCCGGCTTCTTCGCCACCCGCGCCCGCCAACTCCTCACCGAAGGGTCCTGACGTTTGTCCGGTTTCCCGTGCGGGCACTTCGGTGCCTGTAAGCCCTACAGGCCCACGACTGTTTCCGAGTGGCGAAAAACCGCGAATCGTGAGTTTCCGGCCACGGATGAATGCGAGCAAGACTTACAATGTCTGCAGGAGGAGTGAGCTATGAAACATCCCCTAGGGTCGAAACACGTGGGTACCGGCGGCGGTGCGAGTATGGCCAGCCCCTTTGGCGCGGTGGCTATTGGTGTATTCGCGATCGGTGCGCTGGCCATTGGCCGATTGGCGATCCGAAGAATGCAAGTCGGAGGAGCCAGATTCAAGTCTTTACAGATCGGGGAGCTTACGGTGACGCGACTTCGCGTCTCAGACCTTATCGTAAGTGACTCGCTCAGACTGCCCCCAAGAGCCTCGCTGGAGAATGAGGAATTGGAGTGAAGGAGATGTTGGTGCTGCGGGCCCCTCAATGGAAAGTGGGCGGCGCACCTTGCGACGCGCCCTTGAAGGCGCTGCTTAGAGCGTTCGCCGTTTCATCGATGCACTTCTTCCCGGCGTCCAGATCTCCAGCCATCAGAAAGAAACCGTGAATCATCGTAGGATAGCGAGAAACCTTTACCAGAACGGCGTCTTGCTTCAGGCGACCTGCATACTCCTCGCCCTCATCCCGCATTGGATCATCCTCGTCGATTACCACTAGTGCCGGCGGCAAATTCTTCAAATTCTCGGCAAAAATCGGGGAGACCAAGGGATCTCTCAGATTTCCTGTTGGTGGGAGATACATGCCAAGCATCTCGTTCTTGGATTCCCTCGAAACGATCGGCGTGTCTGTCCACCAGCTAGGCTTCATTATGGTAGCGTCCAGCATCGGATAGATTAGGACTTGAAAGATGAGATGTGGACCACCCTGCTCGCGCGCCATCAGTGTAACTGCAGCCGCCAGATTCCCGCCCGCGCCGTCTCCCCCGACAGCAATTCGATGTGGATCCCCGCCGATATCGGCGCCGTGCTCTGCCACCCACTTGGTTGCCGCGTAGGCGTCCTCTGGAGCGGCCGGGTATTTATTCTCCGGCGCAAGCCGGTACGCAACAGAGACGACGATGCATTGGCACCGGTTTGCCACAGAACGCAGAGGCGTATCGTGCGTATCGAGGCTGCCAGCCACGAAGGCCCCGCCATGAAAGAAAACCAGGACGGGCAAGCCGCTAGTTGAACTAGGAGTGTAGACACGGACGAGAATATTCCCGGCAGGGCCCGGGATCTGCCGATCTTCCACGCGGAAAACGTGCTCCGGAGTCCCCGAGAGCCTCGGGTAGAAGAGATAGGCTTTTCGCACCTCCGCAACGGTAATTGGATGAGCGATGCCTGCAGCGGCCATCTTGTCCAGAACCGCTTTCACCTGAGGATCAGCAGGCGTCTTGAGTTCGGACTCAACCGCCGCCGGATTCTGCCCCTCCTGCAGACTTGGGAGGTTCGGAGCGGCGCCCACGTGGGACACCCTTGCAGATCCGCTGGCTGCGGAGAACATAGCAAAGGCTAAGGACGGAAGAAGAAGAGTAAAATTCTCGAACGCTTTGAAGACACCGCGACGCATGATGACTCCTGTCTATTCATTCAGAGGAAGGCGCGCAAGCCGCGTCCCTTCGTCAATCTTTACATGCCCAGATACTGAACGTGAACGTACACGCCGGTGTGGACGTTATAGAGCACATACCAGCCGATATGATCCGGGTCTTCGTAAATTGTAAAATCATCGCCACAATCCCAGCACCAATCTGCGCAGATTGGCCAATCCCACAGTGCGACTTCAAAAAAGAAACCTCCGGGCAGCCAGAAGCGACGGTGGTCTCGGTCGAAGCGCACGATCTCGTAACGATAAGCAGGACCAAACTTTTCAAAGTGTCCATGCTCGAACGGATGCGGCAAACGATAGCGTGGATCGTTTGGGCGATCGTGGCCATACCAATGATCGTTGTTGACGTGCGGGGTGCTGTTTACACGTCCATTTCGATCATGCTCAACCTCCGGTTTGGTGCGAGGATTGCTCCGTGCCTGCGGCGGCGGTGGGGTGTGGCCCTGGTTTGCACGCGGTGCAGTAGTCCGCGGCACATTACCGCGCTGTGCAGAGACTGTAAGAGCTGCGAAAATTGCTATGACCGCTATAAAAGCGAGACGCATTTTCATATACCCTCTCCGAATTTTGACGCTACTCGCGCTTTCCTTGGTCCACCGTGCGTGGAGTCACTCTTCCCGGTGACCTGTGTCACAGCCTGCAAAGGTTCGCGGCATCTGACGATGTAATAACAACTCCACCTCGCCTCACTCCGTTGACTTTCCTCGGCCTCCCTCCTAACATGCGGCGAACCGAGCCCGCCGTGTCTCAAAAATTCCGCTCACGGGCAGCCTGATCGAGTGCAGGACTTACACAAGGCGAACGCGCGAGTCCCAACTAAACAATGTCAGCGATCTGATCCATGACAAGAAGCACGAGCGGCGGTTTTTGTGAGGGGGCAAAGATGTTGATGCGCCGTGTGCCGCGATCTGCAAGGTTTGCTGTTCCTATTGCTTTTGTTTTGGCCAGCGCCTTGCTGCTATTTCCGACCGCTGCAATGGCAGAACCCGGGCCAGCGTGTGCATCCACCGATGACTCTGCACCGAGCGGACTCATTGTAGTTAGACCGGTATGGAACTTGCCGCAACAGGATCGAGCATTGGACGAACGAGCGTTAAAGAATCCCTTAATCAGTGGCGTCGCGTTTCAGATCCATTGGAGCGACATCGAACCGGCCCAAGGAAAACCGGATTGGTCAAAGTTGGATGAACTGTTCGCTGCTGCAGAATCATCAAAGAAATGGGTACACCTCGCGATCTACCCCGGCTTTTTTGCTCCCGCATGGGCCCTGGAAGGCGCAAAGACCGAGCTGTTCGCAATACAATATGGACCTGGCAAAGGCACAGTGCTGAGCCTTCCGATGCCATCGGACAGGGTGTACCTCAACCGTTAGTTTGAATTCCTGAAACAACTGAGCGACAGATACGGAAAGTCGCCTGCTTTTAAAATGATCGCAGCGGATGGACCGACATCGGTTTCTGAAGAGATGACGTTGCCACAGATGCCACAGAATGTTAAGAAGTGGCAAAATGACTCTTACACGCCGTCCAAATACATAGGGGCATGGCAGAAGGTCTTCCAGGTTTATGCCGCCGACTTTCCTAATCAATGCGTCTCTCTGGCGATAGGATATGGTCTTAAGATTAATGACGAGGGTAAAATCGATCCTCGTGAAAATATGCGCACCACCCAAGCAATTATCGGCCAGGCAATGGGTCTCCTGGGACGCCGGTTTTTGCTTGAGAACGACGATCTCCATGCAGGCCCGGAACAGCACCCCGTCACTGATTTCGTGATGAGTTATAGCGGACCAGTGCTGTCCCATTAAAAGTCGAATAGATTCAATTGCATACAGGACTCGCTGTCCGGGAACTCGTCGCTGAAGTTGGAAAACCCTTCTAAAATGGGGGTTTTCTCGAACACGGTCACGCT